>Ga0265298_10008490_pt1 | contig 12336 bp, 8 predicted proteins | sample AusTroGonzalo_MG_3_FD_193486 | JGI IMG/M metagenome (GOLD analysis project Ga0265298, IMG submission 193486) | Bovine rumen microbial communities from tropical cattle in Woodstock, Queensland, Australia - Gonzalo_01 | ecosystem: Host-associated > Mammals > Digestive system > Stomach > Rumen ...
ATCGAACAGACTGCCGGAACGGAAAATGACCTCCTCGGTGTTCATCATGTCTGACGCCACCAAGGAACACGGTATATTGAGTTGTTCAATCGGTCTATCGGGCACTATTTTCTCCAGCTCGCTGATGATCCGTTTGCCTTTGACCAGCGAATTGCCGCTCAGCAGGTTGATATCCACCATGCGCAAGATAAGCTGCATATCCACTTTGAGGAACCACTCTTTGGCTTGTTGGAGCTGTCCTGCCGCGTACATGCCTGCGATGATAGAGCCCATGGAGCAACCGGCTATACTGGTAATCGTATAACCGCGTGCTTCCAGCGCTTCGATGGCACCTATATGAGCCAATCCTCGTGCGCCGCCGGAACCCAAAACTAACGCTACGCTTTTCAAATTAAGAATTAAGAATTTAAAATTAAACTTCCTTCGCCGGAATGAGTTTCTCGCGGATCTTGATATAGATGGTGTTGCCTTTCTTGGCGAACGGTGTCTTTACGTAACCCATACCGATACCCACTTTGGTGGTAGGCAGCATGATACCGGAAGTGACGTTTCCGATGATGTTGCCGGCTTCGTCACAAATCTCATATCCGTTACGCGGGATGGCACGCTCCAAGCACTCGAAATGCACCAGTTTACGTTGCACGCCTTCCTCTTTCTGTTTCTTGAGGAAGTCACGGTCGATGAAATCCTTGGCATCGAGTTTGGTGATCCAACCCAGACCTGCCTCCAGAGGCGAAGTGGTGTCATCGATGTCATGCCCGTAGAGGCAGTACCATTTCTCCAGACGCAGGCTGTCGCGAGCGCCGAGACCGATAGGCGCCAAGCCGAAGGGTTTGCCTACTTCGAAGAGTGCATCCCAAATCTGCTTGCCTTTCTCTGCCGGGAAATAGAGCTCAAATCCGCCTGCACCGGTATAGCCGGTGTTCGAGAGAATAACACCCGGTACGCCGGCGAAACTCCACTCGCGGAACGCATAGTAGTCAATGGACTTGAGGTCCGCGTCCGTGAGGAGCTGCAGCATTTCGGTCGCTTTCGGTCCCTGTACCGCCAACTGGCCGTAACGGTCGGAAGCGTTCTCCAGACTTACTTCAGCAAACTCCGGTTTGGAGGCTTTGATCTCATTGACCCATGCCCAGTCCTTGTCTATATTGCCGGCATTGACAACCATGAGATACTTCGTGGTCGAGTACTTGTAGATAATCAGGTCATCGACGATGCCGCCTTTGCCGTTCGGCATGCAGGTGTACTGCGCCTTGCCGGCAGCGATGGTACTGAGGTCGTTGGTTGTGATGTACTGCAGAAAATCCAGGGCTTTCTCACCTTTCACCCAGAACTCGCCCATGTGGCTGACATCGAATACACCTACACCCTCGCGAACGATGATGTGCTCCTGATTGATGCCTGTCGGGTACTGGATAGGCATATTAAAACCTGCGAACTCGGCCATTTTGGCTCCGAGTGCCACGTGAATGTCCGTAAACGGCGTCCGTTTAAGATTTACAATTTGGTCAGTTACCATTTTATCATTTATTTAATCATTTAACCATTTGGATTATTTGGAGTACCACCTCCATTGCTTTTTCCATCGATGGAATCGGCAGATATTCATAGCGGCTGTGGAAATTCTCGCCGCCGGCGAAGATGTTAGGGCAGGGCAGTCCTTCAAAAGAAAGACGCGCACCGTCCGTGCCTCCGCGAATCGGTTTGACAACGGGCGTGACACCCACCGCCATCATGGCCTCTTTGGCGAGGTCGATGATGTGCATGACGGGTTCGATTTTCTCCCGCATGTTGTAGTACTGGTCACGCATCTCAATCTCCACCGTTCCTTCTCCGAACTCGCGGTTGACCTTGCGTACCAAGTGCTCGAGTTCCTTCTTGCGGCTCTCAAAGCGCGCGCGGTCATGGTCCCGGATGATATAACTGAGCGTGGTCTCTTCTACGGTTCCGTTCATGCCGATGAGGTGGTAGAAACCTTCGTAGCCCTGTGTGTGCTCCGGAGTCTCCCACCGAGGCAGCATGACGGCCAGCTGGTAGGCGATGCGCATGGAGTTCTGCATCTTATGGTACGCACTGCCCGGGTGCACGTTCACCCCATGCACGCGAATGGTGCAGGCGGCGGCGTTGAAGTTCTCGTACTCCAGTTCTCCGACTGCTCCGCCATCCATGGTGTACGCAAAGTCCGCTCCGAACGCAGCCACGTCGAAATGGTCCGCACCCTGGCCGATTTCCTCGTCCGGCGTGAAACCGATGCGCACTTTGCCGTGCTTGATTTCGGGATGCTGGATGAGGTACTCCATGGCGGTTACAATCTCCGCGATGCCGGCTTTGTCATCCGCACCCAGCAGCGTCTTGCCGTTGGTGACGATGATGTCCTGGCCTTTGTAGTTCAAAATCTCCGGATATTTCTCCGTAGAGAAAACGATGCCTTCCGACAGTTCTATATCCTTGCCGTCGTAAGCTTTGACGATGCGCGGTTGCACGTGCTTGCCGCTGGCATCGGGCGAAGTGTCCATGTGGGCGATGAAACCGATGGTCGGGCATGGACTTGGACTGTTAGATTCCAAAGTGGCCATGATATATCCGTTTTCATCAAGCGTGACTTCGGTCAGTCCGATGGCTTTGAGTTCATCGGCCAGGAAGTGCGCGAACTCCATCTGGCCCGGCGTGGAAGGAACCATGCCGGTTTTGTCATCGCTGGTCGTGCAGAACGACACGTATTTCAAGAAACGATCTACTATATACATTTACGATAGGATGATTTGCGATTTACGATTATTGACCGCTGAATGCTCCGAGAAGCGTGCTGAGTGCGCCGGCATACTGTGCGGCCGTGCTGACATAACCGGCTGCGGTACCGGCGGTGTTCTGCGCCTGCTGGGTGGCAGTCTGCACGGTTTCGCTGTTTTTCACCATTTCAACGAGACTATTGGTGACTGTCTCCACATTGTTCTGCGTCACCAAACCGAGCGAGCTGGCAATGAGCCCTTTGCCGAATTCCGTGAGGTAGGTCTTGTCCTTATAGTTGTCCTTCAGCCCCTCGCAGTTGGCGATGAGCGTGACGGTGTTGAGGGCGTTCTGCATGTTCTTGTAATTGTACTTGTTGCCGTCGGCCTTGTACTGTGCGTATAGTGCCTGCAAGGCGTTTCCTGCCCCCTGGCCTGCGCTCATGGCCGCATTGACGTTGGTGCTTTTCTGCGTGTTGGCAGTAGTCTGCTGTGTGTTGCCGGTGTTACTGCCGGTACTGTTCTGCATAAATCCGCAGGCACTCAAAAGTACCATGGCGGTTACTAAAAGAATGGATTTGTTTTTCATAAGACGATATTCATTTTGTTGTATTCATTAGCTACGAAAGCGAGGATATTATCCGTCACGCACTCGCACATGGCGATGCGTCCCTCCCAAGTGCCGGTGCCGGTATGCGGCGAGAGAACGACATTCGGCAAGGTCAACAGGTCCGTTGAAATCGCCGGTTCATGCTCGTACACATCCAAGGCAGCACTGGCGATGATGCCACTCTTGAGCGCCTCCACCAATGCGGCTTCATCCACATGCGCGCCGCGTGCGGTGTTGATGAGGAAGGCTGTCCGTTTCATCATGCCCAGTTCGGGTTTGCCGATGATGTGATGCACGTCGGGCGTGTAGGGTAGGTTGAGACTGACGAAATCGCTGTCCTGCAGCAAGGTCTGAAAATCGACATACTGCGCGTCATAACGCTGCTCGATCTCCTCGGGCAGGCGGTGGCGATTATGATAGATGATGTGCATGCCGGAGGCAACGGCCCGCCGTGCCAATGCCTGACCGATGCGTCCCATGCCGATGATGCCGAGCGTTTTGCCGTAAAGCGAACGGCTGAGGTTGTTCATCACCGCCATCGGTTGGCCTGTGCCGTTCCGGATAGCGCGGTCGAACTCCGCCACGCGCCGGGCAACATCTATCATCAGCGCAAACGCCAGTTCGGCAGTCGGTTCGATCACCGGTTGGGGCGTGTTGGTCACCCGGATACCCCGTTCCCGGCAGGCGTCCAAGTCAATGTTGTTATACCCCGCGCCGAAATTGGCAATCAGTTTGAGGTTCGGCATGGTGTCCATCATAGCGCGTGTCACGCGGTAGTCAAAAGTGCTGACGAGCACCTCAGCCTCCTCCGGCTGAGCGTACAAATGATGTCCGTTCAAGCGCCTGAACCCTTCTTGGGGCAATGTGGTGGTAAATGCTATCTGCATAATATCCCTAATTTGAGCACAAAGGTACTAAAAAAAGTTGAAAGTTGAAAGTTGAAAGTTGAAAGAAATTATTTTTTTTGCTCTAATAGCACATTTTTTAATTTTTTATGTACGCGCGCTTGCGTGAATAAAATTTTTTTTGTAACTTTGCGCCGCATTTTTTAGTTGTTACTCATATTCATTACTTATGGACAAGCAGACACAAGCGTACATAGACGCCTTTATGGCGGAACTGGTACAGAAAAACCCGGGTGAGAATGAATTTCACCAAGCAGTAAAAGAAGTGATTGAGAGCGTGGCTCCCGTTGTGATGGCATATCCGTACATGCGTGAACAGAAGATTCTGGAGCGCATGGTAGAACCCGAACGCGTGATTATGTTCCGCGTGCCATGGACGGATGACGAGGGCGAGGTTCATATTAACCGCGGTTTTCGCGTGCAGATGAACAGCGCCATCGGTCCATACAAGGGAGGTATCCGTTTCCACGCATCTGTCAATCTGTCGATTATGAAGTTTCTTGCTTTCGAGCAGACATTCAAGAACGCGTTAACGACGCTGCCGATGGGTGGTGCCAAGGGTGGAAGCGATTTCTCACCGCGCGGCAAGAGTGACGCCGAGGTGATGCGTTTCTGCCAGAGTTTCATGACCGAGCTGCAACGTCATATCGGTGCAGACACAGACGTGCCGGCCGGCGATATCGGTGTGGGCGGTCGCGAGATAGGCTATATGTTCGGTCAGTACAAACGTCTGCGCGACGAGTTCACCGGCACACTAACCGGAAAAGGCCAGTTGTGGGGCGGCAGTCTGATGCGTCCTGAAGCAACAGGGTACGGCGCCTGCTATTTCGCCGAGGCGATGTTAGCCACCCGTGGCGAGAGTTTCGAAGGCAAGAAAGTATGTATCTCGGGCGCCGGCAACGTAGCACAGTATGCCGCGCAGAAAGCGATGCGTCTCGGAGCCAAAGTGCTGACACTGAGCGACTCGGACGGATTCATCTATGACGCCGAAGGACTGAACGAGGAGAAGATGGCTTATGTGTTTGAGTTGAAGAATGTGCGTCGCGGACGAATAAAAGAGTACGTGAGCAAATATCCGAACGCGCAATATTTCCCGGGCGAGCGTCCGTGGAAGATAGCCTGCGATATCGCAATGCCGTGCGCCACGCAGAACGAGATAGAGAAAGTTGATGCGGAGAACCTGATCAAGAACGGTTGTTTCTGTGTGACCGAAGGCGCCAACATGCCGAGTACACCGGAAGCTATCGCTATTTTCCAAGGCGCAAAAATCCTTTACAGTCCGGGTAAGGCATCCAATGCCGGCGGTGTGGCTACCAGCGGTCTGGAGATGACGCAGAACAGTATGCGTCTGAAATGGACCGCGGAGGAAGTGGACCAGCGCCTGCGTACCATCATGGCTGATATTCACGCTGCGTGCCTCAAGTACGGAACGGAGGAAGACGGATATATCAATTATGTGAAAGGCGCTAACATCGCGGGCTTTATGAAAGTGGCCAATTCGATGGTAGAGCAAGGATTGGTATAGCAAACAGCTGGTTAAATGGAGACAAACAACTATACATCATTAATGGAACGGCGCGTACGGCGTATATTGCTTGTATGCAACAACTACGACAGTTTTGCGCTGGAGGAGGACGGCCGTATAGACGTGCAGATCGCCCAGGAGTACGCCGAACTGAACCTGAGCAACCCGCCTGCCATCGACCGTGCGGAGACGCCCGCCGAAGCCTTGCAACGGGTGGAGCAGGGAACGCACTACGACCTGGTGCTGATGGTCTATACCGCCGGCGGAACCGATGTATGGGACTTTGCCCGGAAAGCGAAACAAATATTGACAGAATGCCCGATCGTGCTGCTCACCTCGTTCAGCAAGGAGGTTTACCGGCGTATCGAGGAACAGGACAAACAGGACATAGACTACCTATTCAACTGGAACAACTCGACCGACCTTATTATCGCGATTATCAAGCTGATAGAAGACCGACTGAATGCGGAGCACGACATTCTGGAAGAGGGTGTGCGGGCTATTCTGTTAGTGGAAGACAGCGTGCGGTACTATTCGACCTATCTGCCTTTGCTGTACAAATTGGTGCTGCAGCAGAACACCATCGCTATCCGCGACGCGCTGAACGAGAAGCAACAACTGCTGCGCAAGCGTGCGCGTCCGAAAGTGCTGATGGCCACCTGCTACGACGAGGCGTTGGAGCTGTATAACCGCTACGGAAACAATATAATAGGTGTTATTTCCGATATCGGGTTTGTGCTGCACAAAGGCGATCCGTCGTCGTCCGAGAAACTGGATGCGGGTGTAGAGTTGTGCAAACTGATCCGTCAGGACAACCCGACGATGCCTTTCCTCATGCAGAGTTCGCAACAGTCGATGCGCTCTGTAGCACGGCAGTTGAAAGTGGGCTTTGTGGTCAAGACCTCCAAGACGCTGACGCAGGAGCTGACCAATTATATCGAGCGCGAGTTCGGCTTCGGCGATTTCGTCGCCATCGACCCTCGTACCGGCAAGGAGATAGCCCGCGCCAGTGATTTGGAAGGGTTTGAACGTGTCATTTCCACGATTTCATCGGCTGCTTTCCGCCGTTTGAGCGATAACAACTACCTTTCGAAATGGCTGTATGCGCGTGGTCTGTTTGCCATCGGCCGCCATGTGCAGCAACTGCAGATACAAGACGAGACGGATATCGAGAACATCCGTCAGACCAATATCCGCCTGATACACGACTACCGTATTCATCAGGCGCTGGGTGTTGTGGCGCGTTATTCGCCGGAGAGTTACAACGACACCATCTGGTTTGCCCGCTGCGGAGCGGGCGCGATGGGAGGCAAGGGTAGAGGACTTGCGTTCCTCAACCACATGCTGCAGAAACATGATTTGTACGACCGTTGGCCGGACGTGCGCGTGTTCGTACCGCGCACGATGGTGATCACGACCGATTATTTCGACCGTTTCATTCAAGAAAACGGACTGCAATATGTGATTAACGCCGACCTGACGGACGAAGAGATTCTGGCAGAGTTCGTTTCTGCCATGCTGCCGTTGGATCTGCGTGACGCCTTGCGCCATTTCATCCGTGTGACCCAACGGCCTTTGGCTATCCGTTCGTCCAGCAAGCTGGAAGATTCTTATTATCAGCCTTTTGCAGGTGTGTACAGCACCTATATGATTCCTCATACCGAGAACGAGGACCAGCAACTTCGACTGCTAAGCAAAGCGGTCAAGTCGGTCTATGCCTCGGTTTATTTCGCTTCGTCGCGTGGTTATATCACCTCCACGGGCAACGTGCTCAGCGAGGAGAAGATGGCGCTTGTGCTGCAGGAAGTATGCGGTGAAACCGAAGGAAACTACTATTTCCCCGTTATTTCCGGCGTGGCACGGAGCATCAATTTCTATCCGGTGGGCAAAGAGAAACCCGAGGACGGTATCGTCAAAGTGGCGTACGGTCTCGGCAAGGCGGTGGTGGACGGCGAGCAGGTATTGCGTTTCTCACCGAGATATCCGAAGCACGTGTTGCAGACCTCGACGGTCGATTTGGCGATGCGTGAGACGCAGCAGTCGATGCTGGCTCTGTCGTTGAGTCCGGAGAAATTCAAGACCTCTATTGACGACGCAATCAACCTGGAGCGAATTCCGATACACGACTGCGACCAGTTTGAGAGCCTGAAGATGGTGGCATCCACGTATGACCGCGAGAATATGCGCATTGTGGATTCATGCTATCCGGACGGCCCGCGCATCGTCACGTTCGCTCCCCAACTGAAATTCAACACTTTCCCATTGGCGGAGATTGTGCGCACGCTGTTGGAAATCGCCCAACAGGAAATCAAATGTCCCGTTGAAATCGAGTTCGCCGTCAACCTGGAGCGTGAGCCGCAGATTTTCCATGTGCTGCAGATCCGTCCGATCTCTGCGGACAGCCTTACCGCCAAAGTGGAGTGGGACAACATTGACACGAACGGTGCTTTCCTTCGTTCGGGTAACGCGCTCGGCGTGGGGCAGATAGAGGACGTGCAGGATATCATTTACCTGCGGCGTGACACCTTCGATATATTGCGCACGCGCGAGATGGTGGAAACCATTCGTCAGTGGAACAGCCGCCTGCGGCAGGAAGGCAGACAATACCTGCTGGTCGGCTACGGTCGTTGGGGTTCGCAGATACCGACGCTCGGCGTGCCGGTTCAATGGAGTGATATCAGTGAGGCGAAAGCCATCGCCGAGTGCTCGCTGGAGAATTTCCGCATCGAGCCCTCGCAAGGCAGCCATTTCTTCCAGAATCTGACGTCCTTCAATGTAGGATATATCAATGTAGATCCGTGGGCGCGAGGCGATGATTTGTACGATGAAAGCGCGCTGAACGAGTTGCCCGCCGTTGAAGAAACCGAGCTGGTACGCCATGTGCGGCTGGAGAAACCGCTGGAGATGTATATCGACGGTTTTGTGAACAAAGCGGTAATTATAAATTAGAAATTACGAATTAAAAATTACGAATTAATTACGAGAAACATAAATAACAGATAATATGCAATTAGTATTACAAATTATCACACTCATCGGTTCCGTGGCGATGCTCATGTACGGAATGAAGGTGATGAGTGAAGGTCTGCAAAAAATGGCCGGTAGCAAATTGAGCAACGTGTTAGGCACGATGACTACCAACCGTTTCTCGGGTGTTCTTACGGGTGCTTTCATCACTGCGGCGGTGCAGTCGTCGACAGCAACCACCGTGATGACAGTCAGCTTCGTTTCGGCAGGTATTCTGAGTCTGAGCCAAGCTATTTCCGTGATTATGGGTGCCAATATCGGTACGACATTCACGGCGTGGATTATGGTGCTTGGCGGCGGATCGTTTGACCTGCGTCTGGTGGTGTACGCAACCATCGTGCTGGCAGTCGCCCTTATCTACACCAAGAAAAAAGCCAACTTAGGTGATTTTCTCATCGGTCTTTCATTGATGCTTCTCGGTCTTACAACCTTGAAAATCAATGCAACAGAGATGCACCTCGACCAGATCAGCGCTGTTCGGAACTTCTTTGTATCGACCTCCAGTTGGGGATACGGCAGTTATTTCCTGTACCTGTTAGTGGGCGGAATTCTGACTTTTGCCGTGCAGTCTTCTGCGGCGATCATGGCCATTACGATGACGCTCTGCTCAACGCACGTGCTGCCTATCGATATGGGTATAGCGCTTGTATTGGGTGAGAATATCGGTACGACCATCACGTCGAATATCGTGGCTCTGTCCGCATCCACGCAGGCACGCCGTGCCGCCATGGCGCACTTGGTTTTCAACCTGTTCGGTGTAATCTGGGTGCTGTGCGTGTTCCGCTGGTTCGTAGGCTATGTATGCCAGGTATGGGGTGTGGAGTTCCATCCCGGCATCCCGAGCGATGTGTCGCCGGACAAGCTGAACGCTATTCTGGCCACTTTCCACACGACCTTCAACGTGCTGAATACCTGTATCCTCATCGGATTCATCCCATTGCTTGAGAAGCTGGTTATCATGATTATTCCGTCCAAGCCCGAGCAGAAAGATACAGATAGCCAGTTGCGGTTCATCTCCGGCGGTCTTATGTCCACTTCCGAGCTTTCTATCCTGCAGGCCTGGAAAGAGATTCACGTGTTCGGTGTGCGTACGCAACGCATGATCGGCATGATTCATGACCTCTATTACGAGAAGGACGAGGCACAGTTCGCCAAGATTTTCTCGCGTGTGGAGAAATATGAGGGAATCTGCGACCGCATGGAATACGAGATTGCGCAGTACCTGAACAACGTGGCTGACGGTCGTCTGTCCGACCAATCCAAACACGAGGTACACAAGATGCTGCGTATTGTGAGCGAGTTGGAGTCAGTAGGTGATGCGAACTACAATCTGTCCCGTTATATCCGCCATAAACATGAGAGCAACGTCAAGTACACCGAGTATCAGGACAAGAACGTGGAGATGATGCTCTATCTGATCAGCGGTGCCGAGGCGAAGATGGTAGAGGCACTCGAGCGCGTCAATATAACCGACGATGAATTCCATGAGATGACGAACATGGAGAACGAAATCAACAATTTCCGCGACGAACTGAAGATGCAGAACATGCAGCATATCACGGAGAAACAGTATGATTACAGTACCGGCGTCAACTATATGGATATCATCCTTGAAATCGAGAAGATGGGCGATTATATCATCAATGTAGAAGAAGCGTTGTACGAACACAAACACGATAAATAATATGAAGAACAATGTATTTGCAGGCGCGCTTATCGCGCTGGGTTTATGCCTTGGCGGCATGTTCATTTGTCTGGGAATCAATCAGTATGCATCCAAAGACCGGGCGGTAAGCGTCAAAGGTCTGAGCACCCGTGAAGTGGAAGCCGATTATGCCGTTTGGCCTTTGTCGTACGGCTGGAGCGGCAATGACCTGCCTGCGCTGTACGACCGCATGGAGCAAGTGACGGAGCGCGTGAAGAAACATCTGCTGTCGATGGGCTTTGAGGAGTCGGATATCCGTCAGGGCAGTTACTCGGTGAGCAACAACTGGGAAGGATACTACACGAACCGTCCGGAGTTCAAGTACACGCTCAACACGTCCCTTATCGTTTCGACCGACAAGGTGAAACTGGTTGTAGCCAATCAGGGTAGGGAGTCGGAATTGCTCAAAGAGGGCATCATCGTCACCAGCCAGACATGGAACCTGGATTACCAGTTCAACGGTCTGCCGGAGCTGAAGCCGTCGATGATTGAGGAGGCAACGCAAAACGCCCGCGCCGTAGCGCAGAAATTCGCAGACGACGCCCAGTGCTCGCTCGGTTCGATTCGTCGTGCCAGCCAAGGCCAGTTCTCCATTGAAAGCGATGAGTACCAGCCGTGGATGAAACGCGTGCGCGTTGTGACGACCGTGGACTACTATCTGGATTGAGAGTAATTACGAATTAAAAATTACGAATTACGAATTAAAAATTACGAATTAAAAGGTATTAGTCATTGAGAGAAAACGCATCATTTACGTCCAAGGCGGGACTTATTATGGCGGCGGCAGGTAGTGCTGTCGGTTTAGGCAATATATGGAAGTTCCCCTACATCGCCGGCGAAAACGGCGGTGGTGCTTTTCTATTGGTCTATCTGGTCTGTGTACTCTTTTTCGGATTACCGCTGGTGATGACGGAGTTCCTTATCGGCAAACGCTCCAGCAAGAGTGCTTATGGTGCATTCCGTACGCTGAGCGGTAATGAAAGCCGTTCCTGGCAATGGTTGAGCTGGCTTTCCATGGTCACGTCTTTCCTTATCATGGGCTTCTATTTTGTGGTCACCGGCTGGTGCTTCAACTACCTGGTGGAAGCTTTTTCGCATGTGTTTGACGGCATGGGCGCAGAGGAATTGACGGCACATTTCAGTTCGTTCGTCACCCATTCCCAACGCATGATTCTATTCAGTATCGTGCCGGTGTTACTGACTGCGGCGGTGCTGTGGTTTGACGTGAACAAAGGCATAGAGCGTCTGAGCAAGGTACTGATGCCCCTGCTGCTTGTGATGATGCTTGTGATGGCCGGACGCGTGCTGATGCTGGAGGGCAGCAATATAGGCATGCAGTTCTTCTTTGGGATGGATTTCTCCAAGATAACACCGAAGGTGGTCCTGGAAGCGATGGGTCAGTGCTTCTTCAGCCTGTCCATCGGAATGGGTGCGCTCATCACATACGGCTCGTACATGCCGAAGAACCAGAATGTGTTAGCCACGTCCGTGCAAGTGATTGTGCTGGATACGCTGGTAGCCGTATTGGCTGGAATCATTGTTTTTCCTGCAGTTTTTGCTTTCGGCTTTGACCCGACGGAAGGTCCGCAACTGGTGTTTGTCGTGCTACCTGCTATTTTTGAACAGATGTCTTTCTCCTGGTTCAGCGGCGTCCTGTTCTTCGGTCTGCTGTGCATCGCGGCACTGACATCCACGATTTCGTTAATGGAAGTGGTGGTGGCGTTTATGTGCGAGGCGAGTGAAGAATCAGGCAATCGCAAGGACGGCAAACCGCACAAGCCACTGAATCGTCATCAGAGCGTGCTGTTAGTGTCCTGCCTGGTGATTGTGGTGATTGT
>Ga0265298_10008491_pt1 | contig 12335 bp, 9 predicted proteins | sample AusTroGonzalo_MG_3_FD_193486 | JGI IMG/M metagenome (GOLD analysis project Ga0265298, IMG submission 193486) | Bovine rumen microbial communities from tropical cattle in Woodstock, Queensland, Australia - Gonzalo_01 | ecosystem: Host-associated > Mammals > Digestive system > Stomach > Rumen ...
TATTATATCACATATTGTGAAAACATACAACACCGTACAACATAAAACAAAAGAAAATTTCGCAAAAAAATAAGGCCTGGCAAGGCTTTGAGGTCTGTCGGCTATTCAGCAACTGTAAAACTACCGTTATTATTCGGGTTTTCAATATACGGAACGAAATGTTCCTCAAGCGAAGTAACTTTTCAGCCGCTATGTGATTAACAGAGCAATGACTTCATTTTGTTCCCTGATCTTGTTTTTTCAGGCGGATTATAGTAAGATACCCGTACACTGGCGGATAGGGCTTAACCATCAGCTGATAGCAGTTATTATTCATTGGCATTCTCGTCGGACGGGTTCACCCGGAGATTTGAAACGGGATAACGAAGGACGGACAATTGCGTAACAAGGGTTTCCCGGTCTACCGGTTTGATCACATACCCGCTGGCATTCAATTGCCAGGCGGCAAGGGCATATTCGGTATGGCTGGTGACAAAGATAATATTGATTTTCGGGTGCGATTCCATCAGGCTCCGGGCAAGGTCGATCCCATTGCCGGAAGCATCCAGATGGATATCCAGAAAGGCGATGCATATTGGATTGGATTCCGAGAACAGGAGGGCTTCATTCGGGCGGAGGAAACCCCAGATCTGTTCGTCGGGAAGAATGATGGTCAGCTCCCGGACGAGGGATTTCAATATTTCCGGTTCATTCTCCACGATGATGATGTTGCGTAATCCTTCCGAGGGTCTGTGGCGGTCATGCATCGCTTCCAGCAGCACAAGCACATCCACCCCCAGCGCGTCCGCCAGCCGCTTCGTCATTTCGGCGTCCGGTGTCCGCTGTCCGTTTTCCCAGTTGCCGACAGCTTTCCGGGTGACGAACGCCAGATTCGCCAGCTGCTGCTGAGAGAGATTCCGCTTTGTCCGGAGTTCTTTGATTTTTTTGCCCAACAGCTGCGCTGGCGTCATAGCTCGGTAGCCTCTTTTCTTCCGGAATGCATTTTCACATCCTGCCTAATTCGCAGATTTCGGAGCGGTCTGTACCTATATCATATCAAGTAATTATAACAAAGGCGCAGCGAAATAAAAAGAGGATGTGACAGGATTCGCACACCGTGGCAGGAAACAGTTTGACGAGGAAGTGATATGATTTGATCGACACTGTCGCTTTGGGAAACAAAATCCGCGCGCTGCGGTCGGAACACAGTCTGTCCCAGCAGCAGCTGGCAGATCAGATGTATGTGACCCGTTACACCATCATGCGATGGGAGTCCGGAGACCATGTGCCGGACATCACCATGCTGTCACGCCTGGCGGAAATCCTGGAAGTTGAAACCTACGAACTGCTGGACGCCATGAACGGCGCGGACACGCCGCCCATCACGATCGTTGTGGATGATGAAATCGTTATTCTGAGAGGGTTTGTACATATTCTGGAGAACACACTTCCGGGTACGGAAGTGTACGGTTTTCAGAATGCCAGGGATGCCCTTGATTTCGCAGGAAGCAACCGGATTGATGTCGCTTTCCTGGATATCGAGCTGCCCGGGGAGAGCGGGCTTGAATTGGGAAAAACCCTTTCCCGGATGAACCCCCGAACGAACATCATCTTCCTGACCAGCCATCCGGAATATGCGCTGGAAGCTCTGAGAATGTACAGCAGCGGTTATCTGCTGAAACCTCTGACCCCGGAAAAAATACGCAGCGAGATCGCGCATCTGCGGTTTCCGGTGAACGGACTGAGGACGGAGCGCCAGGACATGAACAGGGATTCGTGATTACCTAATCACAGATAAAGGAAACGGTATGAACGGAACCTCCCATGACGGAAAAGGCAGGCAAGGCATGAAAACCGCGGCGCCGGATGACAAGCTTAACGACAGATCCGAGGGATGGAAAATGGGCGGGAAGAAACGACGAATTTCTCTGGTGACGAAAACAAGCCTGTTATTGTGCAGCGTGATCCTCCTGGTTTCACTGGGACTGATCGCCATCAGCTATACCGTACATGCCCGGCAGATCGATGAAATCTACAAATCCGAGGTCAATCAAGCGGCGCGGGCAGCCCTGGGAGCCATCAACACGGATGCAGCCAGACATGTCAGGGACACCGTTTTATCGGAAGCGTTTCAGACAACCCGGGCCGATGCGGAGAAAAAGGGCGATGAACGCATTGTACAGGAATGGATGTCCGGCCAGCCCTCCAGCATGGGGAACGACGTTTCCGTGACCGATTACTCGCTGTATGACGAATACAAAGCGCTGTGCTCTGAACTTGACGAAATCCGGAATACTTTCGGCCTCGCTTATGTCTATATCCAATACGACCTGGACGGCGTGACCTATCATATCGCCGATCCTTCCGAAAGCCTGCTGTCCCTGGGCACTGCGGAACCGCCCATAGTGGAATTCAGGCAGTACGGAGACAATGCGTCCGTTCCGGCGACAGTGTACCGGAACGATGCCGGCTGGCTCTGCACCGCGTGCGAACCGTTCATGGCGTTATGGGACGAAAGCGGAGAAGCGGCGGGCTATGTCGGCGCGGATATGGACATGAATCATGTCATGCAGCAGCGGCATGTCTTTCTGGTCAACAGCGCGCTGTTTGTGGCAGTGTTTACCATCGCCGCCGCCGGCATCAGCGTCCTGCTGCTGAACCGTACAGCTGTCCGGCCGATCAAGCGGATCGCCAATGGAACCCGCCGGTTTGCCGGCATCAGGGACGGCTATTCTCCGGAGGACGTGATGCAGGCAGATATCTCCTCCCAGGATGAGATCGGAGACCTGTACCGGGATATTCAGGAGATGCAGCGCAGCATCATTGATTCTACCCGGCGCCTGACCGAGGCGGCAAAGGAACAGGAACGCATCAACACGGAGCTGCAGCTGGCTGCTGAGATTCAGTCCTCCGCCCTGCCTCACGGATTCCGGCCTTTTCCCGAAAGAGATGAATTTGAGCTGTACGCTTCCATGACCCCCGCCAAAGAAGTGGGCGGAGATTTTTACGATTACTTTCCCGTGGATGAAAACCATCTGGCGCTGGTGATTGCAGACGTATCGGGCAAAGGCATCCCGGGCGCTCTGTTCATGATGTCCGCCAAGCTTCTCATTTCCGCCCAGATAATGAGCGGCGTTTCCCCCGCGGCTGTTCTCGCCAATGTGAACCGCCAGATATGTTCCGGCAACAGGAAATCAAAGATGTTCGTCACCGTTTGGCTTGGGATCCTGGACATTTCCTCCGGGGTGCTGACCTGTGCAAACGCGGGCCACGAATATCCCTTCCTCCGCAGGGTGGGCAATCAATTCGAAATCGTGAAAGATCCCCACGGGCTCGTGGTCGGAGGGATAAAAACCACGGTTTATCAGGATTATCAGCTTGCATTGCGTCCCGGCGACACAATATTCTTGTATACCGACGGCGTACCGGACGCCACAGACGAATATGGAAAACGATTTGACATGGAGCGCCTTAAAGAAACGCTGAACCGGACCGGCGCGCCGGGTTGCCGGGAAATCTTGGACGGCGTACTGTCAGACGTCCTGCGCTTCACGGGCAATGCGGAACAGTTTGACGATCTGACGATGCTGTGCCTCCGATATAAAAGCACAAAAGAAGAATGACACGGCAGGCGATGAACTGCGGCGCATATAAAGCGATGAGCGTGTCATTTTAAAATATGATCACCGAAAAACAGCCATCCCCTCATGGAACATTCCATAAAGAGGATGGCTGTCTGCTTGAGAAGCAGGATTGAGGCCCTTATTCTGTTGCTTCTACAGGCATGAATACCTGGGTCAGAGGTTCGTCGTGACTGTTGAGATATTTGGTCATGATTTCTCCGTCCTTTGTCAGATACAGCATGGAAAGAACATGTTCTTCGTCCGTTCCTTCCTCCAGAAGAAAATGCAGACCCTGCTGAACAAATTCCGTATCATAATCAGCCAGCTGGTTTTCCATGGATATACTGTCAAATAAAGAGATATGTCCCTGCCCGATATTCAATGCAAGCTGGATGCCCGCTTCCTCCGGGGTATACTGCGCATCCCGGAAAAACACGGTTTTCAGTGTCCACAGGCCCAGAAAAGCTTCTTCAGTTTCCGCGGCGACAGGTTCGGGCGCAGTGACCTGCTGGGGAACATACTGCGCATACTCTTCCGGATTGTCGGTATAAATAGTAACGGAAGAGGTGCCGGTATAGCGAAGATAGCCTTCATCGTCCAGGGTATACTGTGCGTCGGCCATTTCCGGGAAGGAAACGATGAGTGTGTTTTCCTGCCATTCAAAGGTTCCTTCGATGGTATAGCTTCCGCTCTGAGAGGTGTTTTCAGAAACGCAGGTACCGTCCGCACGAAGAACCAGCTTTGCGTCGATACCGTAGGCGGAAACGGGAACGCTTTGTTCCTGTGTGGCAACAATAATGGCATACCAGACGACGTCTGTCTCCGGGTTGCTCTCCGCAACGGCTCCGGGCAAGAACATGAAAATGGCCAGTATCAGCGCAATAAACTTTTTCATGTAAGTTTCTCCTTTTCGCTTTTTTCCATCCGTATTTTACGATATGTCCGTGCTGAAAACAAGGGATGGAACAACATGTTCCCTCCCTTGTGATTTCCTGTTTTATGCTATATGATTTGAGTGCGGCCGGAAAACAGAGAAAAAGAAACGGCCGACAAAAAAGCCGAGATGGAGTTAACAATGATGAAAAAAAGTTTTTCCCTGATGATAGCGCTCGCTTTGGTCTTACTGACCATGATTCCCGTTCTCGCAGAGGACGATCCCGAGAAGGATATTTCCGGCATTTGGACGGACGAAAACTTTGACAGAATGGAACTGACCATCGTTCCTTCCGAAATCACCTGGTTTGACGAACGTATGGGCGAGGAGGCCGGCGCGCAGAAATACGTAGTGTTCATGAACTGGCCGTCGTCTGAAAGCGAAGTAAGCACATACCATATCATCGGTTCCCTGGATGAAACCGGGAAGAAGCTGAACTATACGGGCGGCATGTTTGCTGACTATGTATATGATGACGACGGGAACGTGGACGAAGAAGAGACCGTTCTGCTGGAAGACAACGGCACCGGCTGCTTCACCGTCACGGACAACGGTACCCTGCTTTGGGAAGATTCCTATCTGGCGGAAGCAGCGGAAATGACGCTGACCCGCCTGATCCCGTCCGCCCCTTCCTCTGAGGAAATCAAAGCAGGATACTATCAGCAGGTAATCGGACTGGAGGAGGGCACAGCGGGCGCTTCCCTGAAACTGGCCCAGGCTGTTGAAAGCGTGTTTTGGTTCTGCTCCATCTGCGACTTCTGGTGCATGGATCATGATCCGTTCGAAAAGGCGCTTGTGGATGCCCAGAACAGCCTGACAGCTGAAGAAAAAGCCGCCTTCGACCGGAACCGCGGTGCGCTGACCCTGGAGATTACCCGGCTGCTGGATGAGAATGAAGAAATGGGAAGTATCTACGAAGACGCAGGTGTCGAGGCGCATATGATCGATCTGAGGAACGATCCCGCGGTGCGGCTCTCTGTGGAAACTTTCATCTTCGCTGTGGAAACCATGAACGAAGAGCCCTGACGATCCATACCTCTCGCGTCTTCGACGCTCCTGGGCGGCAAAGGCGCAAGGAAGGAAAATTTCATCTGGTCGTCTACGCTCCCGCCTGAAATTTTCCTCCTCGCACCGCACATGCAACATCCCCTTTTATGTTAAGCTGATTTGCGTTTCATGCAATCAACCGGATGAAAGCGCTCCCTTTTGCTGGTTTTGCACAGGAATGGAAACGGTGATCACCGTGCCGCCTGACGCCCTGCTCTGTACTTCCAGTGTGCCCCCGCACATGAGGCGCAGGCGATCCCGGACGTTTTCAATGCCGATATGATGTTCGTCATCCTTTTTTTCGTCTGGATCGAAGCCGGGGCCATTGTCCTCCACCTGAATAACAGCACGTTCTTTCTCAGCCCACGTGCGGACCACAATCTGTTCCTGTCCGTTTCCTTTTCCGAGACCATGTTTGATGGCGTTTTCCACCAGCGGCTGCAGGGTCAGGGGCGGTAGCCGAAAAGCGGCATGGCCTATCTCATAATCCACCTTCAGTTTATCTTCGTAACGCAGAGACTCCACAGCCACATAGGCTTTCGTGTGGCGCAGTTCGTCCGGGAAAGCAATCAGATCCGGAGCAGTCAGCGCGGTAAAGTTCGCCTGCAGATACGCCGTAAAATCCTGAATCACCTGCATGGCCAGTTTGGGGTCGTCCATGCAAAGCACGTAGATCGAAGTGAGCGTGTTATAAATGAAATGCGGATGGATCTGTCGCATCATGGTTTTAACTTTGGCATCCCGGAGTTCTTCTTCTTTGATGCGCAGCTCCCGTTCCCGCAGAATCGCTTCCCGGAAGAAGCTGAATCCCCGCATGAACAGGTTCATGATACACCAGATCAGGAATACCGGCGCTGTATGCATGGAGTCGGTGTACAGGTAAATCAGCAGGTCTGCCCCCAGCGACAGAAAAAAAGGCAGTGTCCATAACAGTTCCATTTGGTCGGGTTTCTGTCCCGTCAGAGAAACCAGATGCAGAACCGCCACAGTGACGCCGTACCAGATCAATGCCTGATGCAGTTCAAGAATACCCGTCATTTGCAGCAGCATGAGCACGACGCTCAGGGCGGCGGCCAGATAGAAGCAGGCGGCAGCCCGTTTGTTTTCCCTGCCGTCTGTCCTTAAAACCGCCAATACACGAAGGGACAGCATCAGCAGGAACAAATAGCTTACCGCGCCGGCAAACCAGATTTCTTTATGAATCCCCAAAAAGTCCAACAACAGCAGCAACGAGGGCAGGCCGGAAAGCTTCCATACGCCGGCGGTGGCTGTGACAGCGCCCAGGTAAAAAATACGGCGCTTTTCGTGCCCGTTCAGCGGCAGGGCAAATACCAGCAGGGAAAGAAACAGTCCCGCAGTGAACGCAGTCAGGCCCAGCCCCAGCATCAGCCCGTCTCTCGGCAGTTCCACCATGGTCAGCAGCGTGTCCCGGGAGATCACCATGAAGGTGGGTTCCTCGTCGCGGACGTTTGCATAAACCGGCGTCAGCGTAACATGGACGGTTTTCCCTGCGTACTCCGGGCGTACGGGAATGCTGATCCAGTAGTTGCCCGGCGTTTTCCCGATGTGCGGCAGCGCTTCTTCTGAAAGATCATTGTAGAGGGTGGTATTCTCAATATAAAATTGCGCGATGGTGTGGCGCAGATAAACGGTTAGCCGGGCACCGGTGGTGGTGGCAGAGTCCGCTTCCGGCAGGGTAAAGGTATAGGTGCGGCGGATACCGGCGTAATCAGAGATAATTTCTTCTGTCACAGCATCGGGCTTGAGGATGAAGAAGGGATTTACCGCCCTGGAATACAGTTTAAAGCCCGGATTTATATGAATCAGTACTACGATCGCTGCACCGAGAAGAAACACTGCAAGCACCGCGCATTCCTGGAAAATGTTCCCGATTTTTCTTCTGTGTTTCAATCCTTTTCCCCTCTGCAAACAATCAAACCGCTGGAGCCCAGATGGTTTTGCCCGCGGCTTTCCAGCGTTTCTGAGCCACAGGAAATCTGATGGATACCATGCTGTCTCTCCGCCATCTTAATCTTCTATCTCTCCTGTGTCAATGTCCGCACCCGGAATCTCCGGCGATCCCGCTGTACCCGGAATCTCCGGCGATCCCGCTTCGGCGAAGAGGGGCACGTTTTGTGCCCTCTATTGAATGAGCGGGAGATAATTTGTATAATGCATCTGTCTGAAAATCTGACAGAAGAAAGGGAAAAAAATGAAAAAAGTATTGATCTGTATGTTCGTTGCCTGTCTCTTCCTGTCCTGCCTTGCATGCGCGGAGGAACCGGTGACGCCGCAAACGCTTTTATCTGACATGACGACGGAACAAAAGATCGCTCAACTGCTGATGCCCGCCTTCTACTACCGCCAGGATGCGGAAGGCAAAAGGACCGGCGTTGATGAAATCTATCCCGAAATGGAAGAAATCCTTCGAAAATACGGTTTTGGCGGTGTAATCTTCAACCTGCAGAATGCCAGGGAAACCGCTAAAGCTGTCCGCTTGGTGGCTGCAGTACAGTCGGCCAACGCCTCAGCCCCGGGCCGTACCCAGCTGATTACCTGCACCGATCAGGAGGGCGGCTATGTGACCCGCCTGGGTCAGGGCACTCAGATGCCGGGCAGCATGGCTTTGGGCGCTGTCAACGATCTGTCTGTCACCGAGGCTGCCGGCAGGCTCATTGGAAGCGAAGTTGTCGCCGTGGGCTTTTCCGGTACATTCGGCCCCGTACTGGATGTTAATAATAACCCTGCAAACCCGATTATCGGCGTTCGTTCTTTTGACGACCGCCCGGAACAGGTTGCTGCCCACGGGGCTGCTTTCCTCCGAGGGCTGCACAGCACCGGCGCATTAAGCACCCTGAAACATTTCCCCGGTCACGGCGATACGGATACAGATTCTCATACCGGTTTACCCTGTATGGATAAAAGCTATGACGAGCTCAAGGCATTCGAGCTGATTCCTTTCCAGGCATGCATCGACGCAGGCGCAGACATGGTGATGACCGCTCACATTGTGTATCTTCAGGTGGAGAAGGAAACCTATACCTCGGTCGAAACGGGTGAAATCATCGGCTTGCCCGCCACGCTTTCCAAAACTATCCTGACCGGTATTCTCCGGGGCGACATGGGGTTTTCCGGCCTGATCATTTCAGACGCGATGAATATGGATGCCATAGCCAGGCATTTTGACCCGCTGGATGCCGCCAGGCTCGCCATCGAAGCTGGTGTTGATCTCATCCTTCGGCCTGTGGAAACAGATACGCTGGAAGGCCTGGCAGCGCTGGAAAAATACATTCAGGATGTAGCAGCCTTGGCAGATGAAGGGAAAATCTCCATGGAGGCGGTGGACGCCGCCGTACTCCGAATACTGACCTTCAAAGAAAAGCACGGTCTCCTCAAGCCTTATGAAGCCGGGAATGTGGAACAGCGGGTACAGTACGCAGCGGAAACGGTAGGCTCCCCGGAACATCATGAGGAAGAATGGATCATCAGCAAAAAGGCTGTCACGCTGATCAAAAATGAAAACATTCTGCCGCTTGATCTCCAGGAATCGACAGCCATTCTGGTGGTCACCGATGCGCAAACCATAAGCGCCGAATATGCTGTTTCGCGCCTGAAAGACGAGGAAAAGCTGCCTGATGAGGCAACGATTCCGGTATACTGTCTGTCGGCCATGAAAGTGGGCGACCTGGTCAAACTGGCTCAGGATACCCGGCATCTGATTGCGGTCAGCGCATCATACAGTGCCGACGGCATGAACCCGGAGAAAAAGGCCGGCGCGAATACAGCCATGCTGGATACTGTGATCAGTATCGCCCATGCGGCGGGAAATGATGTAACGGTCATCAGTGCTCATCTGCCTTATGATGCTGCACATTACCAGACTGCGGATGCCATTCTAGCGATATACGGTGCGCGAGGTATGACTGAGAATCCCCTTAATGCGAACCACAGCGTCAGCCAGTATGGGCCCAATATTCCGGCGGGCCTTTATATGCTTCTCTCCGGAGAAGAAATGACCGGGACATTGCCCGTTGACATTCCCGTTCTGGATGACGGACATCAATTTACCGGTGAGATCCTGTATGCGCACGGATATGGTCTGACGCTTCCGGATATGCAAAAATGAGAAAAATATTTCGCAGACGCTTTTCAGCTGTTTACAGATTTTTTTCACCAGCGCCTTTTACGTTCTTTGGGGGCTTTTCGCGTTTCCTCATGATATGCGTAGAAGCAGAGATAGTTTTTCCAGCAGGAAACAGATTTTGATTCTGTTTCCGTATGCAGGGTGACAGTAAAACAATGCCATGCGGTCAGACATGCACCATCATGTCCTTTTTCGTCCTTCTGATCGTTCCACGCCCCCCTTGCGGCGTTGAGCTCCTCATCATCCAGCTTTTCCAAATCCGCGTTGGAGCGTTCCAGCTCTTCCAGGGTGATGGTATAGCCAAGAGCGGTTGTGGCCTTGACCATGACTTCCCCGTCGCTTTCCGCTTCGCCAGCTTCGGCAATGCGTTTAGTTTCGGCTTCCAGCTTTTCCCGTAATTCAGGGTGTTCGTTCAGGTCGCGCTCCAGGCGCAGCATTTCTTCACTTTTGCTCATAGCCAACTTCTCCTTCTGTCGGGTACAACGTTTATGTTATTTTATCATTGGATCACCAGTTTATCAACAACCCTTTTCGCTACAGCATCACCTGATGGGTTGAAAGCGCTCACATAGCCGCATTGAGAATGATAAACAAAAGGGGCTGTGAAAAAAGTCACGGCCCCAGTGATTATTTTTCCAGTTCCTTTCTCAGGTGATTGCAGTATTCTTCATAGTCTTCTTTGATAGGATCGATTTAGCGTTTCCTCACCAATCCTCTGACGCGACAGGCTCCAGATATTGGTGGTAATAATTCTACTCTTGATATCATGACGGTATATTGAGGCAATTTTACATGCGAATTAAACTCGCACAAGCTTGCACGCGTGTTAGGTTTATGATTGACAAACTTGCACGCGTGCAATATAATGCGTGTGAGGTGATAAAAATGGATTTGATTGTTCCACAAAGGGAAACTCTGGAAATAGAATTCAAAAGTGATGAAAAAAAACTGCATGATAATGAATTGATTGATGCTGTAGTTGCATTTGCAAATACTAATGGCGGCGATCTTTATTTGGGCGTAGAGGATGATGGTCGTATTACAGGCTTGCATCCGGATCATAGAGATGGCACACAATTGTCGGCATTTATTGCAAATAAAACAATACCGCCAGTTTCTGTTCGGGTAGAAACGATAAAAACGGAAAAGCCTATATTAGTGATTCATGTGCCTCAGAGTCGAAGCATCGTTGCGTCTTCCTCTGGAAAGATTCAGAGGCGCCGCATAAAGGCAGATGGAACACCAGAAAACATACCAATGTATCCTTACGAGATCAACACGAGATTGAGCGAACTATCACTTCTTGATTTTTCAGCACAGCCGGTACCAGGGGCTGTATATAATGATTTAGATCCCCTCGAAAAAGAACGTCTTCGCCAAATGATAATGACCTATAATGGAGAAAAGAATCTATTAGAGCTTCCGGATGATGAGATAGAAAAGGCACTACAACTGACAGCAAACGTCAATGGCCAGGTAATTCCTACATATGCGGGATTACTGTTATTGGGAAGACAAGAAAGAATCAAAGAACTGATGCCAACAGCTGAAGCAGGTTTTCAGGCATTACGCGGAACAGATGTAACCGTAAATGAATCTTTTTTCCTTCCAATGCTTGCAGCAATTGAACGCATTGCTGAATTTATAGATGTGCGTAATTCTGAGCAAGAAATGGAAATAGGAATGTTTCGCATATCGGTTCCGGAATTTGACAAGCGTGCAGTACGTGAAGCAATTGTTAATGCATTTGCACATCGGGACTATACACGTCTTGGACGAGTATTAGTTCAGATGGATAGCGATGGATTAACTGTCTCAAATCCGGGTGGATTCATCGAGGGGGTAAATTACGAAAATATTCTGACCGTAGATCCGCATGGCCGGAATCCGGTGCTGGCAGATGCACTTAAACGGATAGGCCTTGCTGAAAGAACTGGAAGAGGTGTTGATCGTATTTTTGAGGGTTCATTACGTTACGGGCGTGATATTCCTGATTATTCCGCATCAACAAGTGTCAGTGTGAAACTGTTTATTCCTCGCGGAATGCCAGATCAACATATTGTCCGAATGATTACGGAATATCAGCAGAAAAGTGGAGAACCCATATCACTAAATGCATTGTTTGTTTTAAATGCATTAAAACGAAACCGCAGAATGAGTACAGAAGAGATAGGAAAGTCATTGTATTTACCCGAAGCCAAATTGCGTGCCACATTGGAACGATTGACAGAAGCAGGACTAATAGAAGCCATTGGAAATAATCGAGGCAGAACTTATGTGCTTAGTGCAAAAATGTATCATGATCCTGTAAAATATGTTCGGCAAACAGATATTGACCAGATACGTTATAAAGAATTAATCATGAAGTTGGCAAATCAAAAGCAATATATCACGCGGAAGGATGTGATAGAATTATTACACATCACACCTCCTCAGGCATATCGTCTTTTACAGAAACTGGTTATGGAAGGACAGTTGCAATTAACAGGTAATACAAGTGCAGCAAAGTATACAAAAAAAGATTGACTAAAAAAACGGAGGTTATCTTCTTCTCCGCTATATTTCCCCGACAGCCAGTAAATTGTCCTTTCCCATACCGCATACATAC
>Ga0265298_10008493_pt1 | contig 12335 bp, 20 predicted proteins | sample AusTroGonzalo_MG_3_FD_193486 | JGI IMG/M metagenome (GOLD analysis project Ga0265298, IMG submission 193486) | Bovine rumen microbial communities from tropical cattle in Woodstock, Queensland, Australia - Gonzalo_01 | ecosystem: Host-associated > Mammals > Digestive system > Stomach > Rumen ...
TAATTTTTCATTTCTTTGACTTCTTATCCATAATTCCATATTAATCACCTAATCTAGCATATTATCTTCTATGCTTATTTGTTCTCCAAAATCTTGAAATATATCGTTTGTTTCTACGTCTTTTGTATATACTTTTGTTTCATCTTTCTTTGGTTTATCTTCTTTTACATAAAATGTAATATCAGGTTCTTTGGGATTTTTCTTTTGTGTATTTTTAAATCCTATTAAGTCTAATTCTCCTAATTTTCCTGTGTAATATATATTTCCATTTTTACTTTGGTTTTCCCATATACTAAAAAATTTTTTCATTGATTATTCTCCTTTATCTTTTTTCCATTTGTTAATAAAATCTTCTAGTTTATTAGCTAATTCTAAATCACCACTATCTCTAAAATATTTTATTAAATCTTCTTCTTCAACATAATTTTGCAAATCTTGTAGCATTTCTCTATAAAAATCTCGGTCTCTTTCACTTTGCAATTTGATTTTATCAACTCTTATTATTCCTACACTATCATTAAGTTCTTTTTCTTCACACCTCAACTCATATAATCTAATATATTTTTCATTTAATTCATTATAACTTTTTGCTAATTCAGTCCAATAATGATAATATAAGCCTGCTTGTTCTTCAACACTCATTCCTGAAAACCAATGGTTAACCTCTTTTACTTTCATTATTTGTTCAACCTTTCTATTGCATCCTTTAAATTCTCAATACTAAGCTCTGCATCACTTTCTACTTTGTAGTGTTTATAAAGTTTACTTCTATCTACATTCTTTTCTAACATTATTTTTGATAGCTCTTGCATTAAACTCATTTTTTCTTGAACTTCTGCATTAGTCATATGCTCCATTAAATAATCACAACAAGTCTTTATTGTTTCATCTTTTGAATTTTCCATTAACCATTCCAAATAGTTTTGTGGTAACTCTTTCATTTTCTTCCCTGTATACTTACCAAATGTCATTACATACTCTTCAGCTTCTTCTTTGCTACTTATTGTTGGCCTCGATAAACTTTGTGCGTCATCATCGTCTGTGCATAACCCATAAGCCAATAAGACGCTATATCTACGTGCATACGTTAAAGCCGAACCATTCTCCTGAGCAGGATTTTTTATTCCACTTAATGTTGCTTGTACTACTCTTGATCCTTGTAACCATTCTTCTTCCCAAACATCATTAAAGCATCTTTTAGTAAATATGTAATCGTCTCCTTCTATTCTTTCAATTTTTTGTATGTATCTTGAATTAATGCTTTCTAGGTATCTATGTATTTCGCTTAAATCTGTGTATTTATATCCATACCCCTCTTTATTTTTGTTTACTATTGTATTTTCTTTCATTCTCCCATTTCCTTTCTAGGTTTTTTAAAAAAACAGCATAGTACAAACAACAAGGCGATGGTTGGGTTTATACCTTATTGTCTGTACTACGCTGTCTTTTCCCAACCTAACTATATTATATCACAAAATTTATCTTTTGTCTATCATTTCCTGTATTTCTTCAACAGTATATTTTGGATCTTTGCCTTGATGTGTAAGTATTGTATTTTCTAAACAATGTCTTTCTAAACAATTAGGCATAACTTTAAACAATTCATCACATGCTTTCCAATATAGTTTATCGAATGTCGCCTTATCCATTTCCCATAGTTTTTGTTTATCAAATGTTTTGTGTAAATATTTTCTTGATTCTCTATATACATAATCAATACTTGAACATCTATCATAATGCTCTTCTAAATCGTTGTATGGTACTTCTTCGTTGCATAATTGACATCTTGCTGTTATCTCTTGTGTTTTTGATAATTCTTCCTCTGTCTTTAAATATTTTGTTAAATAATATGCATCAGGATACTGCCCAAAGTTAGAACTATCTTTAAAATATTCATCTAGCTTTTTATCTACATCTTCATATCTGTATGGTTCTAATACTTTGCACCATTCTTCTAATAACGTATTTGATTTTAGAAATGTTTGTCTAAATGCTTGTATTTTATCTATTAATTTGTTCACTTCTTTTCTTTCCACTATATCTCTCCTCTCACCCATTTCTCTGCCATTTCTTGCTGTCTTAAATATTCTTGTTCTTTAAAACTTAATCCTCTATACTTTTCTTGCTCTTCTTTTTTTTGCTTTCTTTTCTTTTCTTCTTCTTGAGCCTGTTGTACTGTTGTTATTTTTTTTACTTTATAAGACTCTAATATTCTTGATATATATTTAATGTTATATACTCCATTTAGAACTGTTTGTTTTATAGCATATCTAGTAAGTTCATTATCTTCCCAATTAGATATTTCTTCACATTCTATAGAATTTAACGTTCTTCCAAAATTTTCTTGTATGTAATCATATATAGTAGTACTACTACTAATAACATTATCATTTACATTAACATTATCATTTACATCTACATATACATTATCAGTTATATTTGTTATAGTATTTATAACACTGTTATCTTTGTTATAACTATCTATAACACCGTTATCACTCTTATTCCATCTAGATGCCATTCCCTTTTTTCCAGCTTCACTTCTTTTTCTTTTTTCTTCTTGCCATTTATCATTATTTTTGTCTATTTCATTTTTAATAAACATAAATGCTATTAATATGTCATCTTCTTGTGTTATTTCTCCATTTATGGTATAATTAAATATGGCACGAAGCAATCTCCCAAGTTGCTCGTTTTTTAATGCTTTAATTGGCTCATAAAAGGAACTATATAATATAAAACTTTCTTTCTCCATGTTATTTCTTCCTTTCAATTAAAATCATTCTTATGTAAGCATTCAAAGACATTTCTAATCTATTTGCCTCTTCTAAAAGTTGCTGTTTTAATTCCTCTGAAATTGATATATGTATCACTTTATCCCTCCTAACTTTAATTACATTTTACTACCTTTTTTATACTTTGTCAATACTACTTTATTAAAAAAATGAATAATTTTACTTATTCACTTTCTTTACATAATTCTCAAAATGCCTTATTGCCATTCGTATTATATCTGATTTACTTATCCTAAGTGTAGACTCTATATTTTTTAGGATTTCCAATGTGTCGTCGTCCACCCTTATTCCTATCCTTTTATTCATATTTTTCCTCCAACTCTTTCATTTTTTTTAATGTTTCTTGGCTATTTATTTTTGCCCATTCTTTTAATAATTCCCATTTATTGGTAATTACTTTCTCTAAATAATACCATTTATCGTCTTTTCTTATTCTTTTACAATATTTTAAATTGTGACTTATATATTCTGGGAATTTATCAAAATATTCAGCACATTCTTGTCTCGACTCAAATGTTTTTATGTATTCTTTATTTTGGTTGTATAATTTTATCTTCATTTTGCTCCTTTACAAACATATTGCAAATACACTCCTTGTTGTTTATAAAATTATCACATGGACATAGGGTTTCGTCTGATTTTGGAAATTGGCACAAACAATATCCATCATTATCTATAGTTTTTTCTACCATTTTTAATATGACTTTTTTATTTTTATTAAATGTAAACCCTTTCATTTTCTCACCTTTTTATATGTATGGCTTTCAAAATCTTCATAATAGCCTAATTCATTTAAAATAATATCTTCTAAAGTCGTCATTAAATTTGTTAAATTATATTCTTTTGCATATTCCTGTAGTAATTGATACGCAACATAAACAGCCCATACTTTTTTATCTTTCTTTATTTCTTCTTCTAATTTTTCTATCATAATTGCTCCCTAAAAAATTTTATTAAATCTTTATAACATCTTGTCTTTTTAACGAAAGTTTCTTTCCCTTTTACTCTATCTGTGAACTCTTGTTTAAGCCACAATTCTGTCAATTTCTTTATTACAAAGTTTTTGTCCATTTTGTTCACCTAATTCTTCTAGTAATTTGTATTTAAATTTGTCCTTTTCGTTTCTATAAACATAATGTCCACAATTAGAACACAAACATCTGCCTACCTGCATTATATAAACTGTATGCCCACAATCACACAATCTTCTAGCTTCATTCATTGCATTCATTTTCCTTTTTATCTCTTTGTTGGTTAAATAATTCTTACTCTCGTCCATTCAGCATCACTTTCTTTACTTTTAATATTTCCACATTTTTTAATTTATAAACATTTATTGTAGCTTTTGCATTTGCAACACTATCAAATAATTTTGCCTCTCTTGAAGGAGTCCAATGGTTAAACCCAACACCTATATTTTTTGAAAAAAAGGTGTCATTATTAATTCTTTTTATATAGCAATTCATAAATCCCTCCTATTTTGCTATTTTTATGCCCTATACAACATCAAAATATATTGACTAGTATAATTTATTGATTTAACCCAAACACCCCTTAAATCGGCTTTAAAATAGAATTTATCTATTCATATAAAAATCTTTTAAATCATTAATTTCATCTTGTTTGTCTCTTATCTCATCTTTTAAATTTTCAATTTCTTCATCTTTTTCTTCAATAATCTCATCAAGTTCGTAAATTTTATCGACTAATTCCTCAATTGATATTAAATCTTTTTTGAATATTTGATAAAGAGTATCGTTTTTAAAATATTTACAATTAATATAAACTTCGTTCATAACTATCTCCTTCCTAATAATATTAATAAAATAACTAAATTTGCAAATAATGAAGCATAAAATATAAATTCATTTCTGCATTCTTTTTTAAATTTCTTTTCTTGCTCTTCATTATATTTTTTGTTTGCTTCTCTGTATTGATTTTCTATAATTTCAAGCATTTTCTTTGTTTCTTTCACCCTTCATTCCTCCTTTACTGTATTAATTGTATCACAATGTTATCACAATGTCAACACCTAAAATACAAAAAAAGAAAGTTTTTTTAACTTTCTCTTATTCAGGTATATAAAACACTTGACCTGGATAAATTAAATCTGGATTTTCAATGTTATTTGCTTCCACTATTTTATGATATTTACTACCATCTCCGTAGAACTTTTCAGCTATTCCCCATAATGTATCGCCAGGTACTACTGTATAATATCTTTTATCATCTGAAATTATACCTATTATACAACCATCATTTACCCATCCAATATTTCCATCATCTAACAAATAAGGATTTCTTGCTCCATCAATTATTCTTGTTATAGTTCCTTCTGTAATTGCTGGTGTTAACATTTTTTCTGAATCAGAACTTATATAAACACCATTTATTTCTACTTTGTCTCCTAATTGATATTTTGTTGGTGTAGGTGTAGGTGTTGGCTCTTGTGAATAATCAACATATTCTAACTTTCCATGTTCTTTCCAATATCCACCACTATTTCCATCTTTAGTTCTTCTTCCATCTTCTTCAACTATTGAAATAATAACTCTGCCATACCAAGCAGTTGCTTCAACAACTTTCCTATCTCCTATATATACACCAACATGCCCATCCATGTGCATAAGTTCTCCAACTTGTATGTTTTTAAAATCTCTTGAAACATCATAACATCTTTGCATTATTCCATCTGCATTATCATCAGCTACTCCATTGGATAAATAGATTGCTCCTCCATGACTTGCTGATTTATTAAAATCAAATCCCCAAAGAACACCTTTTATCATACACACACAATCCATATTCCAAGAGCTACCATTCCAAGCACACCAAGCACCACCGGCAACACTATAATAAACCGTTGGCTGTTTTTCTATTGTTTTTAATGTGTCTACAAATTCTTTTACTTTCATCATTTTTATCACCACCAATCCGAATTATTTTCAAAAATAATATAGCATATTTTTTTTAATTATTCAACATTGTTATTTTTCATAGATTGACTGCCTAAGAAAAAACCTACAACTGTTGCTAATATTGATTTTAATGTATCATCTATTGGTATTTGTCTTATTACACAATAAGCAAATAAGAACATTGTTACTACTGTTATAAAACTTTTTAAATCATTCCATGCTTTTTTCATTGTTTTCTCCTTTAATTCATTTTAAACCAATCTAAAACTGTATCATCTATTCCTGGAGTATTATCCCTTACTACATTATCATGTGTTAAATTTGTTATAACTCTTATTTGTGCGTCTACACCATTTCTTGCTAGTCCATCATAATAATCCTGTAATTGTGTATTTAATGTTTCAGCATCTTGCGTAGTTTTAATTACTAATACTGGAAAAATATAAGGTCTTATATATGTGTCACCATCTATAACAATTTTGTCCAAAGCCGGATCTAAACCTCTATATTTTGTTGCGTCATAACTTCTACTTCCAGTATATTCTTCTATTATATCCTTTCTATATGCACTAGCATTTGCTGGTAAAAACCAACCTACATTTACGACTGAACATAACAATGTTAATCCTCTAACATTTGAACTATATCTTCTAGCATAATTACAAGCAACCATTCCACCTGCTGAACAACCTACAACATATATAGTTGGATCTATATTATAATGTTCTATAATGTATTCATAGCACAATCTATAGGCTTCTGTAAATTGTCGCATACCACAACTAGGAAAGTTGCCTTCTCTATCTGTATTTCTTGCACCATTACAATCAAACACCGCAAAGCCTTTTGATGCAAAATATTGTGCTTTAGCATAAAATTCAGAAGTACCAAAAGTTTGATAGTATTGATATTGTAATAAACCGTGTGCTAACATTATAAGTTTTACAGGTTTACCATTGTTTGTATAATTAGTAGGTAATATTAAATTACCAGTTGTATCTTTATAGTTTGGTGTAATCATACTTTCAGTGCCATCTTCATTATCATAGTCTATTATACTTTGATTTACAGCAGGAGCAAATGATATTACACCATTTTGATAAGGTCTTTTATTATTAACAATGGTTTCATCGTTATAATAAAGAGTACATTCAAAAAAGCCATAAGTTTTTTGTTGTTGATAGTTAAAGAAAGTAGTTCTAAAATAATAGGCATTAGAAGGAACTGGTATTGTTTGTATAGCAATACCAAGTTCTTCTCCTTTTGGATTTGGAATGAAAGAAATAAAATCTTTATTTTTATCATAAAAAGCTAACCCATATCCTGTTGAAGAAATTTCTACAATCATAGGAAGAACAATATTTGTTACTTTATTACAATCTATATAACTTGTACAACCATAATTGTAAGTTGTTGCTAATGTATGAGAACCATCAGATGTTATACCATAATAATCACATATTTCATCTGATTTTAATACTTGTTTATTCTGACTATTAACATTATATAATTGGACTCTTTGCCAATTATTATTATCTTTAAATTTTACTGTTGCCATTAAATCAACTCCTCCTATAAAGTACCATAAATAAACACACCTGTGCCTTCATTATAATAAGTTTGTTTGTTTATTACATCGTAAAAGCAAGGGATATTATTATCATCTAAACAAGGAACGAAATGATGTGATACAGTATTATTTTGAGAAAATCTGCAAGAATAAATTCTAGCACAACCATAGTCATAATTGCCTGTTGTCATACTTTTTCTACCAAATAAATGCATTACACCAGTTTCAATACTTCCACCTGATATTGTAACATCTGTATTACCATATTTTATTAAGCTATTATTTAACCAGTTTATCTTAACATTATATAGCTCATTTTGAACAACTGTAATTCCTGTACTTGCTGTTGCTCCTTTATGTGCATAGAATAAAGTACCATTTGTTTTTCCTGAACTTGTTGTAATTAACATAACATCTGTTCTTGGATTAGTTCCTTTATATATACCACAAACACCAGCAAAAGAATTAGCATCAACTTGGTTGTAACAATAAGTCATATCTATACCAGTATTAGTTGTAGGAGTAATACCTGTATTTATATATTGGGTTCCTGTGCTTTCTATATATTTAAGTCTAGTATAATTATCTGGTATTTCTGGTAATTCATAAATAAATTCTCCTGTACCAGCATTATAATATGTTTGTTTGTTTACCCTATCAAAGAAACAAGGAACATTACTTGAATCCAAACAAGGTACCATATCTCTTATAAGAACATTATCTTGCCATATTTTTGCATAATATATTTTTCCTTCATACCACCCATTGTCCATAGCCCCATTTTTGTATCTATTAAACATAAGCATATTTGCTGTTGCAGTTATATCTCCAGTAACAGTATCACTAAATATTGTATTACCATCTACTTTTAAATGTTGTTCTCCATTTTTCAAAGCAGCTTCAACTTCATATATTTGTCCTTGCACTATTGGTGTATCAGTTAAAGTATATGTTTTATAACCTAACCCAAACACAGGTGTAAGTTCTCCACTAATTGTTTTTGAACCAAAACTAAATAAGTCAAATCTATTTGAACTAGAACTCATGACTCCCATTGGCGTAGCTATTCCCACTGGTAAAGGTTGAGTAAAGCCTGTATATTTACCTTTTGCAACTATTCCTGTATGAGGCATAAAGCCTAAATCAATATATTGTGTTCCTGTTCCTTGCAAATAATCTACTTTTTTATAACCAGATGGTAATGCCCCACCTATCATATCCCAAACTTCTTCAAACATTTCATTTATGATACTTTTTTTATAATAATTATTTAAGTTATTTACATCAGCATTAACAAATCCACTATCATTTACAAGTTCACTTGTTTTAGATGGAATATCTATATCTGTATCATCTGTGTCAATCCAAACCTCCGTATTATCTGTAGGTGCATCAGGGCCAACATGAATATCAGGACTATTTGTTTTTTTGCTCTCAACCATACTAAATCTATGATAACCGACTTGAACATAGCCATTAGTTTGTAAATCATTTATAAATGTTGCATCATCTACATAAGTATAAGTTGAACTGCTTTCTCCCATACCACTTACCCATAAATCAGGGACATTTAATGTTACAATATAAACACTTTGTCCAACATTATAATAATCCTTACCTAATGTATTAAATCTTGTTATCATAGTTTGATAATCACTAAAACTAATTGCTTTTTGTGTTCCTTTTGCTAAGCTATAATTTAAATCTATTGCATATCTAAAATCATAACGATCATATACCCCTGGATGAGTAGCTGCATACTCTTCATTTATGGTTAAATCTTCTCTATTCCCTAGATAGTTTCTATCTGCTAATTGTGTAATGGTTCTTTCTATTGATAATTCATTATTTTCTACAGACAATGCAAAGCATTCATACCATGTTTTTTCTGACTCTAAATATTCATTTAATCCTGGATATACTTGTGAAAAAATCCCAATTGTTTTGCCGGATTGTATTCCACCCTGAACTAAGAAATATAAATTACTCTCTAAGTAAAATACAGCGTTTTTTACAATATTTCCATTTTCATCAAAAATGCTTTCTAATTTTTGAATTATTTCTTCTTCTGTATCCTCATAATTTATAGTTACAGTATCGCTTCCACCTTGTATATCTATATTTCCATTTCCCAATATACTTGTGTTGTTTATCGTTTTTATGTTTGTGCCTGATACTAATTCATCTTGCTTTTCAGCAATTAAACCTCTTATTTCCGTATCATCGTATTCTTCCCCATCAGAAATTGTTGCTGTTGTAGTTCCATTTTTATCAGTTATACTTATTGTAGCAGTATCTCCAGTTTTACTTACTGTTGCTGTTGGGCTAAATCCATCCTGCCCTGTTGCCCCAGTTTCACCATCAGTTATTTCTACTGACTTTGTCACACCATCTTTATTAGTAATAGACACCGTTGCCACACTTCCTGTTTTAGTAGCGTCTATGTCTAAATTGTCTACTTGTTCAAGTGCGTCATCTATGTCTGCTAATTTTGCTTGTATAACGTCTAGCCAATATTCATAATCGTCTGGTGCTTCTTCTTGTGCATTTATAGACTTGTTGCAATACATATCAAATACGTTTGACTTAAATACAGGTATCTCTTCATCTTGTGCTACTTGTACTATAACTAATTGCATTGGTATTTTTCCCTCTTTAGTTATAACATTTTTGATAGGTACTGTGTATGTTTCACCATCTTTTGTCATTGGAATATGGTATTTATTACCACCTATTTGATATTCCATCCTTGCCGAACCATTTACAAACTCGTCTGTAAATTTAAATACCAATTCTTGTTGTAAATTTTCTAAGTCATTACCAATATATTTTTTGGTAAGACTTATCATTCGTGACGATTTCTCGACACTTATAAATATTTTTTCCATCATATCAAAAATCATATCCTTTCCAAATATTATTATATCATTTTAAAAGAAAAAGTGCAAAAATACACTATTTCCATCTTCCTATTGCTATATAACTTATGTTACTTGTCCCTCCTGCATTGTTTTGTGAATTATATTTTATACCTATTCTATTTGTAAAATAATGATAATATGTAACATTAATTGTTCTATTTCCACTTTCTCTAACCGTTAAAGTAACGTTTGGATAAGATATAAAATCATAAGCAAAGTCTGTTATTACTTCATACCATGTATTTGTGTTAGCGTAAGTTGCAGGAACAATATTATAGCAAATTAAAGTTCCGTCAATTAATTTTATATAACGACCGTTTTCGTTAGTATCGCTTTCTATAATACCATTTAAATAATTACAATTATATGTATCTGATTCGCTTGTTGTTTTAACCGATTTAAAAGAATCTTCCACATTATCTTGTAACTTGTTCAAATTAGTTGCGTTTAAGGCTGGCTCATTATTATTGATAAAATTTATCTTTTCTATAAGTCATCTCTCCTTTCTTAATAACTTTTTAATGAGGCAATAAAGTTTCACTAGGATATAGTGTATCACTGGGAAATAATAAATTACTTTCAGTATCAAGTCTTTCTTCTATTAAATTTAGGTCTAATACCCACCTATTTACATCGTTGTAACTAAAAGACATTCCTTTATTCCAAACCTTTTCATTTTGCCATCCATAAGGTCTAAAATACCCTTTTCCTAACGCCTTTATTCCTTCTTCTATATTGTTTAAATATGTATATAACAAAAAGTCTTTTTTTACCCATGTTTTGGGTGTATATTCATCAACACTATATCCATAACTTATTATCCTACTTCTTAATGTATTTATACGTTGTTCTATTGTATTAAAATCTTCATACGTCATTATGCTATCTTCATTATACATTATTCTACCCCCTCAATAGAGCCTGACAATCCACCATCAAATTTAAACCTATTTTTTTGTATAAATAAAGGCTTATATCCATAAGGTGTTTCTACATTTATATAATCTCCTGCTTCAAAGCTTGGATCTCCATTATAGTCAAATGACATTTTATAACCAGGAGATATATCAAGTATATTTAAATGGTTTGTATATGCACTCGCTTCGACATATATACTACTATCAAATACAACTTCATTTAATTTTTCATTTGTTTCTCTTGAAATTATTCTAGGGACTTTTTTTACACTATAACAATTACTTTTAACAAATGTAATTTTTACTGTGCTTCCTGGCGTTCCCGTTACCCTAAAAAACCCAATATAATAAGACCTCCATAAGGTTTCAACGTTTGTAGCTCCTGTATAAGTAATGTTTCCCCTTATTTCTCCGTTGTTTGATTGAATTAATATTACTTGTGGTGATTTTTTTAAAACAAATTCATAGTCCAAACTAGATTCATAATTATTATTTGTCATACTTGCAATTACTAAATTTATTGAATTTGTTTTTTGCATTTTTGTGTAATTCGCATCAGTTAATAATTCATTTTTTGTTATATTATCTATTACACTTGTAATTGGGTTTCTTAAAATTAACTCATTATTTCTTCCGGCATAAAATATATTGGTTTGAACAAAAGCAAGGTCTTTTAAGAAAGTTAAAAAATTTGTAATGTTTAAAGGCAAGCTTATAAACCCATGAGGCCAATCAATTTGCCCCACATTATAAATATAATTTTGCAAAAGATTATTAAATTTTTCTTCGTTAAATGATATTCCACTCCAACACTCATTATCGTCTTTTAATTCTTCATTAGCTAACTGTTTTATTACATTTTTCCCTACTAATGTAGTTGTTGCGTCACTATTGTTTGTATAACTGTCAAAATAAAACTCACCCATTTTAACATATTCTACACCCAAGTTTTCCGTTAATACTCCTATATAAGGCTTAATAAGTGTATTTTCGCTTAAATAAGGCACTATTCCTTTTGGGTTTAATGGGTTAAATAAATCACTCATATTATTTAGTGTTATATTTGTTTCGTTTATAGGAACTTCCTCTACTAATTTGTTTACTTCTTCATCTACTGTAAACTCTATTAAATCTTGGTCTTTATATACCTGTGTAACCCCTAAATCTACTTCCATTAAATATATTTTTCTATCTTGATACATCATATCATTAAT
>Ga0265298_10008494_pt1 | contig 12334 bp, 8 predicted proteins | sample AusTroGonzalo_MG_3_FD_193486 | JGI IMG/M metagenome (GOLD analysis project Ga0265298, IMG submission 193486) | Bovine rumen microbial communities from tropical cattle in Woodstock, Queensland, Australia - Gonzalo_01 | ecosystem: Host-associated > Mammals > Digestive system > Stomach > Rumen ...
GCCGATTCCAAACTGCCGTTGGCGGCGTGTGCCGTCGGCGAGTCAACAGATTGGAAACACATCCCGCACGGCGGGAGAAAGGAATCGGCAATGAAAAGGAAAATGTCGGATGGAGAAAGTAAAAAGAAGCAAGTGAAGAAACGGCAAAAACGAAAGACACGGACAACGGTATCGAAGAAGGTTGACGAGATAGCTGAGGATCCTGCTTTTCGCGCAATCGTGGAGCTCGCAAAATCGCTCCATGCGATATACAGGCAGTCGTACGAACTGATCCGTCACATAGTCAATGACGCATGCAAGAATCCACAGACTGTGGATGAGGATGAGCTGGAGCACCTCTTTGACCAAGTTTTGGATATGTCCTGCACCGATTATGGAATGCGACTCTTCACCAAGTTGTGCAATGCCTTCAGGTCGCGGTATCCTGAATGCGTGGCAGCATATATCAAAATCAACGACGAGTTATACGGAGAAGATAATGAAGGTGAAAGTACTGACGTGTCACGGTAACAAGTCCGATGAAGACATGAACGAAATCGCGACAATCAATACTGGGGTGGAAGTCGACGACATACGTCCTCTCATTTGCGAGTTGCGTGGACAGGCGGTCATGCTTGACCGCGATTTGGCATCGCTTTATCATGTGATGACAGGGCGGTTGAACGAGGCCGTAAGGCGGAACATTGCCCGTTTCCCGGCGGAGTTCATGTTCCAGTTGTCTGATTCGGAGATGAAGGAACTTATCGCAAATTGCGATAGGTTCAAGATGATGAAACATTCGCCGCCAAGATGGGTGCCGAGATCATCCCTGGGCTTTTCGAATCAATCCGCAAAGCGACAACGGAGAGCTGTGAATATTCCACGCGAAGCCGGCGCTCCCATGCGACCGAATGTCTCTCGGCACCACATGTGCCGATGGTAGTGGGAAAGAACGGCCATAAAATGGCATGATGAGCATATGTTCCATTTCGGAACACGTGGGGTGGATGGGAACGGCCGAGGATTTCTCGGCAGTTCGAGATGCAGGTGGAATTGTCCAAGCACCACTTGCACAATTGCCGTGGCATCATCCAGAAAAGATCATGTTCAGGTTGTCTGCGGATGAGATAACTTGAAACGCCAAAATGGCATTTCAAGTTGGAAAGCGACGACGATAATTTCCCCACCCAGGCGGCCTGAATTTTTGCTATACTTCAAGTGTCCTTGCTGTGGGGTCACAGGCTTCGCCGCCGGGACGAACGACATAGTCTAGGAACTGATTAGGTATGTCAACGGCCTCCAAACCGCGACATCCTCTTCCACCCCCGGATGATCTGCAATTTGCGTAACCGCAAACTGGCGAACTGCTGAAAACCTGAGAAATTTTCAAGAATCGTTAAGTTGGCGAGTGCGCGTCCGTATGGGCGCGTTCTTTCTGCTTGATTCATATTTCTTGAAGGCTCTCTCAGGTGCCTCAGCAGTATATGGATTGAGGTGTAAGGGCGTTGCCCTTTACAATTTCGTCCATTCGCGTGATCCTCACGCCGTCCGTTCGCGGAAACGCGCGACGGACGATGAGAACTGACCAAGCCATAGATTTCGGGGCGACTGAATCGCCTAAGACGATCGACAACGTGAGTTGTCGGCTCGGTGATGACATAGCCGAAAGGCTGGGACCTGACTCGACGGTTTATGTTTCATCGGGCGGGTTCTCCCTCTCGGCATTCGAGCATCTTGCGGACGAGCTGGAGGCGGTCAAGGCCGTGCGTTTCATCTTCACGGCCCCGACGTTTGTGCCGCAGAATGCGGTGAAGGAAAAAATCAAGAAGGAGCGGCGCGAGTTCTTCATCCCCGGCGTTGGCGAGGCGAGTCTTCTTGGAACGGAGTATGAAATCCGCCTGCGCAACCGCCTCATGCAGAAGGCCGTTGCGAAGCGGTGTGGGCAATGGATACGCAAAGGCAACGTCAAGTTTGCCTCCGTTGCGGAGTTCGGGCAAATCCAGGATATGTTCATCGTCGAGACGGAGGCGGGCAGCGTCGTCTATCTTCCGTTCAGCGGCTTCATCGCCGACACGCTCGGCTACGAACGCGGACAGTACTCCTCGGCGATCTCCACACGCATGGGCGGCGCATACGCCGCGCCGTTCAAGACCCGCTTCTCGGAGGTGTGGGCAGGTGGCGAACTGCGGGACGTGACGGAACAGCTTTCGGAATACATCTCCACGGTCTATCGCGACAACGAACCGGAGCTTGTATATTTCCTCGTCCTCAAGTACCTCTTCGAGGAGGCGCTCAAGGATTTTGATGAGGACACGATGCCGAATGCGGGCGTGGGGTTCGAGGAGTCGCTCGTGTGGAAGAAGCTCTTTGACTTCCAACATGACGCCGCTATCGCCATCATCAACAAGCTGGAGAAGTATTCCGGCTGCATCCTTGCGGACTCCGTCGGCCTCGGCAAGACATTCACCGCCTTGGCGGTCATCCGCTACTACGAGCTTCGCAACAAGAACGTCCTCGTCCTCTGCCCGAAGAAGCTGGAGTCGAACTGGAACGTGTACAACAAGCCGATGTACAGGAACAATCCGTTCGCCGCCGAGAAGCTGCGGTATGACGTCCTGTGCCATACGGACATCCAGCGCGAGCGCGGGCAGTCGAACGGACTCGACCTTGCGAAGGTCAACTGGGGCGGATATGACCTCGTGGTGATCGACGAGTCGCACAACTTCCGCAACGACAAGGGCGACTATCTCGACAAGGAGACGCGCTACCAGACGCTCATGCGGAAGGTCATGCGCGAGGGCGTGAAGACGAAGGTGCTGATGCTCTCCGCGACGCCCGTCAACAACCGCTTCAACGACCTCCGCAACCAGCTCCGCCTCGCCTATGGCGGCGGATCGGACGAGATGAATAGGACGCTGGGTGCGGGTTCGCGCACCGTGGAGGCCATCTTCCGCGACGCGGAACGGGCATTCGACGCCTGGACGGAGGATGAATCTGGTCCCCGTACGGCGGAGGCGCTCTTCAAGGTACTTCCCTCGGACTTCCTCGAACTTCTCGACGCCGTCACCATCGCGCGTTCCCGTAAGCACATCGAGCGGTTCTACGACACCTCCGCCGTCGGGAAGTTTCCCGCGCACCTGCCCGCGCAAAGCGAGCAATGCCCGATTTCCACCGACCCGTCCGCCGTCAAGATCAAGGAACTGAACGACGCGCTCATCGCCCGTTCGTTCTGTGTCTATACGCCGACGATGTACATTCTCCCCAGCCGCAAGCAGCATTACGACGACCTCACGGCGACGCATACGCGGCGTGGCGGCACGATCCATCAGGAAGGACGCGAATACACGCTCAAGAACCTGATGGTCATCAACGTGCTGAAGCGGCTCGAAAGCTCCGTTTACTCCTTCCGCAAGACGCTCACGGGAATCCTCGCCAAGAACGAATCCCTCCTGCGCGTGCTTGAATCCGGCGGACGCATCGACTTCGGCGACGGCGGCGAAGAAGCGGAGGGAATGGACGACGAGGACGAAATCTCCGCACTCGCCGTTGGCAAGCACTCCATCGACGTCAAAGATCTCGATGTGGAGTCGTACAAGCGCGACCTCAAAGCGGACATCGAGGCGTTCAAGGACATCCTCGCCAAGATCGCCCCCATCGACCCCGCGCACGACGCGAAGCTGAAACGCCTGAAGGAAATCATCGCCGCGAAGGTGGCCGCCCCGTTCAACGAGGGCAACAGGAAGCTGCTCATCTTTTCCGCATTCGCCGACACCGCCGCCTATCTCTACCAGGAGCTTGCGCCCGTGCTGAAGCGCGAGCTCGACATCGACTGCGGCATCGTGACGGGCAAGGACACGCCGAGGGCGACCGTCAAGCTCGATGCACCGGACTTTCAGGAGGTTCTGTCCCGCTTCTCGCCAATCTCGAAGGAGTGGCCGGACTACGCCGCTCCCGGTCGAAGCCTCGACGTTCTCTTCGGCACGGACTGCATTTCCGAAGGCCAGAACCTTCAGGATTGTGACTGCGTGATCAATTATGACATTCATTGGAACCCCGTCCGGATCATCCAACGTTTTGGCCGCGTGGACCGCATCGGCACGACGAACGCCTCCGTCAAGCTCGTCAACTTCTGGCCCGACATTGATCTCAACGAGTACATCGACCTTACCGACCGCGTGAAGAACAGAATGCAGGCGGTGAACATCGCCGGGACGGGACACGACAATCCACTCGCGGAGGGCGACGACGTTGGTTTCCGGGACGAACCGCTCGGGCGGATGATGAACGGCGAGATTGTCGATATGGAATCTCTCAAGACGGGGGTCTCGATTACCGACCTCGGTCTTAACGAATACGCCCTCGCCCTCAAGAAGTACATGGCGTCGCATCCGGCCTTCGGCAACCTGCCGCCCGGCATCCATGCCGTGATAGAGGCGAAGCCGGAGGACGGTCTTGTGCCGGGCGTGGTGTTCTTCCTGCGCAACCGCGACGAGAAGTTGCGGAACGAGGCGAACTACTTTCATCCGTTCTATGCCGTCTACCTCACCGCCGACGGTTCGGTCGTCAGGGATTCGACGCAGGGCAAGCAAATCATAGAACTTCTGCGCAAGGGGTGCGAGGGGAAGAGCGAGCCGATTGCCGCCCTGTGCAAGGCGTTCAACCGTGAGACGAAGGATGGTTTCAAGATGGAAGCCTACTCGTCGCTTCTCACAAAGGCGATCGAGGCGATTGCGGAAGAGAAGGTGGAGAGCGACATTGATTCGCTCTTCTCCTCGACGGAGACCACGGCCTTGGAAGGGGAATGTTCGCGCCTCGACTCGTTCGAACTGATTGCATTTTTCGTGGTGAAGGGGAAAGAGCCGTGATGACCTTTCCCCAGATTGCCGCGTTCGGCAGGAAAATCCCGCTCGCCCAGCTGAAGAGCAAGGGAGCGCCGCCGAAATTCTCGACATGGGTACGCTCCATCCGTTGGGCCTACAAGCTCTCGCCTGCCACGTTCAATCTGGCCGTGACACCGGGCGTCAAGGAAATCGAAGTTTTGGACGTGGCGTTGCGCGCCGAATGCAAGGGCGAACGGACACAGGCGTTGGCGTTGGAAGTGCTGTGCCGGATGATTCCCAACCCATGCGCATTCCGGCTGCTGGACGATGACGGCCAGGTGATGGAGGAGGTCGTTTGCCCCAAGGCGTCAGGCGGAGCGTTGTTCGGCGACAGCCCGCAATATCGTCTCTGCCGTGGGCATGGCGTAGCGGAACCCGATGTGCTTTCTGGCGTCACCACTCTTGAATCGGCGCTTGTTCGTTGGGGCGCGGCTTTGGCGGGAATGTTCGTAAGGGAGGGCGAGGGCATTCTTGCGTTTGCGGAGCGGCATTACCGGCTTGAATCGCTCCGTGCCGACTTGGCGAATCTTGAGCGGAAATTTGGCCGCGAGATACAGCTCGACCGAAAGTACGAACTCGCCAAGGAACGACTGAAACTTCAACATGACATTGCAGAGACTGGTGGCAGTGTCGAGAAAAGGCTTTAAGGAGAAACCATGGAAAAGATCAAATGTTCGACGGAAGACCTTGCGGCCGAAAATGCGGCGAAACTCCTCCGACTTTTCCCTGAAGTGGCGGATGAGGCGGGGGGCGTCAATTTCGACAAGTTGAGGCAAGTCCTCTCTTCGCAAGTTGTCGAGGGTAACGTGGAACGGTACGAATTCACGTGGCCTGGCAAGCGGGCGGCGATGGCGGCGGCGAGCGCGGCTACTACGAAGACATTGCGTCCATGCCTTGCCGAAAGTGCAGGTCGTGATGGTACGCCCGGCAAGTTTGATTCGCAGAACCTCTACATTGAGGGCGACAACCTTGAAGTGCTGAAGATCCTCCAGCGCGACTACGCCGACCGCGTGAAGATGATCTACATCGATCCGCCGTACAACACGGGCCACGACTTCGTCTATCGTGACCGATTCTCGCTCACGCAAAGGGAAATCGACGACGAGGCGGGTGCATTTGATGAGGACGGCAACCGCTTCGAGGTCAACGATTCTGCCGAGGCGCGGTATCACTCCAACTGGTGTTCGATGATGTATCCACGTCTGAAACTTGCTCGAAATCTTCTACGAGACGATGGATTCCTTTTTATGTCTCTGGATGATAACGAAGTAATAAATGCACGTAAGATTCTCGATGAAATATTTGGTGGCGCAGCTTTCATTGCAAACATTTGCCACAAGGCTCGTGCTTCTGTGTCGAATGACAAAATCATTTCTGCAAATCATAATCATGTTCTATGGTACTGTAAAAATCGTGAAATAGCAGAAAGCCATCGTAAGGAAATTGGGTTGGACCCAGATTTGGATGGATTTGAACGTGATGATAATGATGGAAGAGGGCCATATCGGCTTGTTCCAGTTGATGGTCCCGGCGGCGCTAAGAAGGGCAATCCATATTATGAATTCTTAGGGGTTAAGCAATATTTTCGATTTTCTCGGGATACCATGCAACGAATGTATGATGATGGATTGATAGTCAAGGTAGGAGAAGCTCTCCAGCAAAAATACTATCTGACTAAAGCAAAATCATCACGAAAGACAGATACCACATGGTGGGATGATGCCGGATTGACCTCATCATCAACGGCAGAAGTTAAAAAGCTTATGGATGGTCCAGTTTTTGATAATCCTAAACCGATAAGTCTTCTGACACGGATGTTAAAACTGGTAACACATTTTGATGGGGATTCTCTTATTCTCGATTTCTTTTCTGGTTCTGCGACGACGGCTCATGCCGTCATGCAGTTGAATGCCGAAGATGGGGGTAATCGCAAGTTCATCATGGTACAGTTGGAGGAACCGTGCGACGAGGGGAGTGAGGCCGAGAAGGCGGGTTATGAGAGTATCTGCGAAATTGGCAAGGAGCGCATCCGCCGTGCCGGAAAGAAGATTGCCGAAGAGAATGCGACAATAGCGCCGAATCTTGACATCGGTTTCCGGGTGTTGAAACTTGACTCGTCTTCGCTCAACGACACATCAGCGACAGTGGGCGATACGACGCAGGAGTTCGAGAACTTCGACCGCATCAAGTCTGATCGGAAGCCGGAGGATTTGCTGTTCCAGCTGCTCGTCGAGACGCGCATTCCGCTTTCCGATCCCATTACCAAGGTGAAGGTTGGCGGGAACAAGGTGTTTTTCGTAGGTGTTGACGGCGGGGGCGCCGTCGCTACGCAGAATGCGCCGCTTGCCGCATGCCTTGATCCGAAGGCGAAGCTCACGAACGAGTTCTTCATCGAACTGGCCAAGCTCACGCCGGGGATCGTGTTTTTCCGCGATGACGCCTTCGTGGACGATTCCGCCCGCGTAAACGTCGAGCAGATATTCGCTCAATTCTCGCCCACGACGAGCATCAAGGTGATTTAGTGGTTGGTATTAAGTTCAAGGCGTGATAATGTTGAGAGAAGGGAAAATCGCGCGAAAGTCGTCTGCATTGCGTGTGATGAGGCCGTCATTGGCCTGCGCGAGTGCACCGATCATCACGTCCGCGACGGGACGCCGCGCGACCTTGCCCGCGCGCTTGCGCTGGATATGGTCGTTCCATGCGGCATGCGCAAGCGAAAGGTCATCCTCGCCGAAGGCCGGCGGGAGGTCGATTCCAATCTCAAAGAGGAACTCCCGCTCGCGCGTTTCGTCGCCGAGAAAAGCGGGCGACAGCTCAACATACGTCAGGGGCGAGATGACAAGTCCGCCTTCAGCGTATTGGTCGATGGTTCTAGCCGATGTTTCGCCGAAAATAGGATCGCCCTGGAGGATGTCGAGAATGACGCATGTATCGACGACCATGCTCATGGCTCTTCCCCCTCGCGGAGTTCTTTCATCCATTCGGCGGTTGTGCGCGGCTTGCTGTATGTTGCGGCATAGCCGAGCATGGCTCTCGCGCCTTTGCGCTGGGGCTTGCGCACGATCGTTATCACGCATGTATAACGGTCTTGGCCACGATTCCACAACAGTGTTGTCCCCGGAGTCATCTGCATATATTCGCGGATGGAGGCGGGGATTGAGACCTGACCCCGGTCGGTTACTCTTGTCACTAGCGTTTTCATGTCAAATATCATACATCATGTGTGCCGTCATGTCAAGGAGGTTGGTTTGATGAAGCTCAAATTCAAAAACCAGGACTTTCAAGAGGCCGCGACGGCTGCCGTCTGCGATGTGTTCGAAGGGCAGCCTTATCGCGATCCGAACGTGTATACGGTTGACCCGGGACGTCCAAGACCAATCACGGGTACTGCCATGGCCCCGGCGGAACTCCCAGGATTTGAAATGCCTCGGCAAATGACGTTCGACATTCATGACGAGCCGGATGTGGGCTACAAGAATGCAGAGATCGTTTTGCAGGCGGCAGACCTGGCGAAGAATCTCTACGCCGTTCAGGACCGCCAGAACCTAGAACATTCAAGGATTGCTGCCGCATTGCCGGAACTGGAAGTCGAGATGGAGACCGGCACGGGCAAGACGTTCGTTTACACGAAGACGATCTTCGAGCTGAACAAACGCTACGGGTGGTCGAAGTTCATCATCATCGTGCCGGGCATTGCCATTCGCGAAGGCGTGAAAAAGTCGCTCGACATCACTGCCGAGAAGTTCCTGAGCGACTATGGCAAGACGGCGAAGGTGTATGTGTACAACTCCGCCCACCCGCAGGACGTGTTGGATTTCTCGACGAGTTCCGACATTCAGATTCTTGTGATGAACGTGCAGGCGTTCAATGCGCGCGGTAAGGATGCGCGGCGAATCTACATGGAATTGGACGAGTTCGCAAGCCGCAGGCCGATCGACATGATTGCGGCGAACCGTCCGATCCTGATTCTGGACGAACCACAGAAGATGGAGGGACGGGCGACAAACGAAATGTTGCCGAAGTTCAATCCCTTGATGATTCTGCGGTATTCGGCGACACACCGCACGTTGCACAATCTTGTCTACAAGTTGGACGCGATTGACGCGTTTGAGCAGAAGCTCGTGAAGAAGATCGAGCCGGTTTGCATTGACGTGACGAACCGCGCAGGGATGTACGACTATATCTACTGTGCCGAGATTCGACCTGGCAAGGACGGTCCCGAAGCATTGCTGGAATTTCAGGTTCAGCGCAAGACGGGGGTGATCGTCAACGAGGTGAAGATTGTCCGAAAGGGCGATGACCTGTTTGCGCTCTCGAAGAGTCTGACGGCGTACAAGGACCGTTATCGCGTCAATGAACTGAACGCGAAGGACAGCTACGGGGTGATTGGATTCGAGAACGGGCTGCAGCTCATCCCCGGACAGGTGGTTGGCGATGTCGATGAAGAGAAACTGCGTCGCATCCAAATCCGCGAAGCGGTCAAGGCGCATCTCGACAAGGAGGTGCAGCTTTACCCACAAGGAATCAAGGTCTTGACGCTCTTCTTCCTCGACAAGGTGGCGAACTACCGCGTCTATTCCGACGCCAAGGATTCCGAAGGCGCTTCGGGCGTTTACGCGAAGATGTTCGAGGAGGAATACACGCGGGCTGTGAACGAGAGGTTGTCGGTTCTGGAGGGCGTGGGAATCAATCCGGACTTGCGGAAATATTGGGAAGGCATCGCAGGCGCGAAGACGCATGCGGGGTATTTCGCTGAGGACAAGAAGCATCGGCTCGTCGATTCCAAGGAGACGGAAAGCGAAAGCGACACAAGCGCATACGACCTCATCCTGAAGAACAAGGAACAGCTGCTTTCGCTTTCAGAACCGGTGAGGTTCATCTTCTCGCATTCCGCCTTGCGGGAGGGGTGGGACAATCCAAACGTCTTTGTGATGTGTCCGCTCAAGAAGCCGGATGCCGGGAACGACGTGGCCAGGCGTCAGGAGGTAGGGCGTGGACTGCGCCTTTGCGTCAACCAGGAAGGCGACCGTCAGGACGATCCGGCGATCGTACATACGATCAACGTGTTGACGATTGTGGCGAACGAGGAGTTCTCGACATACGTCAACGGACTCCAGAGCGAGATCATGGAATCGTGCGCAAGGCGTCCTGTTCTTGCGGATGCGGACTTCTTCAAGGGCAAGGTGCTCAAGGCCGAGGTCAAGGTCATGGAGGGCGGCAAGGAAGTGGTCAGGACGGAGAAACACGAGATTACAGAGCTAGAAGCCAAGACGATTAATTTCTGGCTCAAGATGAACAGCTATGTTGATATGGCCGATAATGTGCTTCCTGCTTGGCGCGAGGCGCGTGATGCGGGGACGATCCCAGAGTTTCCGCCGCAACTTACGAACCTCACGCCGTTTGCGGAGGAGGTTAAGACGCTTGTAGATTCTGTCCGTGATCCGACTGCCATCAAGCGGTTTACGGAGATGAAACGGCCTAGACCGCTCGCGACGAACAAGAACTTTGCTAAGGACGAGTTCAAAGAGTTGTGGAAGCGCATCAACCACAAGGCGGCGTATACGGTGGAGTTCTCGAGCGATGAGCTGATCAAGAAGGCAATTGCCGCGCTCGACAGACAGATCGACATCCCGAAGCTGACCTACACGGTGAAGAAGGCGACGCAGACAGCGGGCAACACATTCGCCGCCGGAGTCCATGAGTCGCACAAGGTCGATGAACACTACGCCGACACGGGGTTGAAGTACGACCTTATCGGCAAGGTCGCCGAAGGGACCGTACTTACGCGAAAGACCGTGCGGGCAATCCTCGCGGGAATGCAGAAGTTCCGATTCGACCAGTTCAAGAACAACCCGGAGAAGTTCATCGCCGAAGTCATCCGCATCATCAACGAGCAGAAGGCGACGATGATCGTGGAGCATATACAGTACCACATCTTGGAGGAAACTTATTCAAGCGACATCTTCACGAAGAACCAAATGGTCCTGCCGGCGCACATGACGCCGATCCGGGACGACGGCAAGCCGCTTCAGAAACACATCTACGACTGGATCACATCTGACTCTTCTGGCGAACGGACATTTGCCAAAGAACTGGATAACTCGGCGGAGGTCGTTGTGTATGCGAAGTTGCCGGGTGGGTTCTCCATCCCAACACCGCTCGGCAGTTACAATCCCGACTGGGCGATTGCGTTCAAGGAAGGGTCGGTGAAGCATCTGTACTTCGTGGCCGAGACAAAGGGGTCGCTTTCGGATCTTCAGCTTCGGGCAATTGAAAAGTCCAAGATAGCCTGTGCTGAAAAGTTCTTCATGGCGCTTGGCACAAAGGATACGCGGTACCATGTCACCTACAGGAAGGTCGCATCGTATAAAAATCTCATAGACATGGCCAGTTCGGATGTGGAGGCGTCGGCAACCGGCGACTGACGATATGGGCAGGAAACTCGAGAACAAGGACAAAAACAACTTCCAGAACCTCGCGGACGAGCTGAAACCACGCGAGCAGATGGCGTCGTTGCCGTCTGTGACGATGATGTCCTCCTCGTCGCTCCTTGCCATCATGCTCGGCCACGGCGTGAACGGGATAAACGTGCTGGAACTTTCTAACCGGCTCATCACCGCGTTCGGATCGGCCACCGAGCTTGCCAAGGCGGACTGGAGAATGGTTATCGAGCGGGTACGGGCGTACAACGCCGAACATCCCGAAGCCCCGGTCAAGGGGATCGGAAAGGTGAGGGCCCAGACCCTGTGCGCAGCTTTCGAGTTTGTCAGGCGCGCCTACGACGCACACGACGAGGGCTTCAAGAAGAAGCCCATGGCGGACGCGGACGCCGCCTACGACCTTTTCCGGCGGACGTTGCCGCCGAACACGCGTCAGGAGATGTTTTTCGTTCTGCCGCTCGACGTGAAGGGGTGTCCGCTCAGTCTGCCCATACCCGTAACGAAAGGCGTGGTCGATCAGGCGCCCGTCCATGCGCGGGAGATACTCAAGCACGCCATCAGCTGGGGCGCGAAATCCATTATTGTCGCGCACAACCATCCGTCGGGCGACCCGACGCCGAGTGACGAGGATATTGCCGTGACCACGCAACTCAGGGCAGCGGCCGAGATCGTCTCGATTCCGCTCAAAGCGCATCTTGTGCTTGGCAAAGAGCGATACCACGTTCTGTAAACACATTTACATCGCGCAACAACGGTAAAGCATGGCAACATTTACACGAAAAGGTTGGGATTCGGATGGAAGGGGAGGCGCATTCTCGTCTGACGAGTACTCTCGTTACATGGATGATCTTGACGACGCGATACTGTTGAGGCATGATCGGGGCAGTCGTCCTGGAAAAACGGTACACGTACATCCAACATTTAAAGAGGTGATCGAGGTTGATGAAAAGGCCAAGATTGCTGGGCTTGAAGAAGCGGCTAAAGCAGGGAACATCAATGCCCGGTTCTTGTTGGGGAAAGAGAACCGGGCATTGA
>Ga0265298_10008495_pt1 | contig 12333 bp, 8 predicted proteins | sample AusTroGonzalo_MG_3_FD_193486 | JGI IMG/M metagenome (GOLD analysis project Ga0265298, IMG submission 193486) | Bovine rumen microbial communities from tropical cattle in Woodstock, Queensland, Australia - Gonzalo_01 | ecosystem: Host-associated > Mammals > Digestive system > Stomach > Rumen ...
GCAGCTGAGCAGTACGCTATAGACAACGGATTTAAGTATGTAATAATCACCGATCGTCTTGTCGGTGATGCAAACGGTGACGGCAAGATCACGGCAGACGATGCGATCATTGTTGCACGCTATGCGGCAGGCTACGGAAACTACAAAGACACCTATGATTCCGATGTCTGCGATATGAACAGAGACGGTCAGGTCACTGCGGACGATGCGATCATCATTGCACGCTACGCCGCAGGATACGGCAACTACAGAGACACATATACCAATTACATCTGACGAAAAAAACGCTCCCTTCGGGGAGCGTTTTTTCTTGCGGAAGTGTTCTTCGGATTGAGGGTTTTTCAGATTTGACAGGGTGCTTGGGGCGGGTGTATAATTATAGTATAGTTGATACACTTGGTTCTGTTCTCCGTGAATTTTAAGGAGGATACGAACATGAAAGCAAGAAAGGTTTCTTCAAAGAAATACAGAGTACAGGTATATGCAGGAGTTGATGAGAACGGAAAGAGGATAGTAAGATCGTTTATGGCATCGACTGAGGAGGGCGCCATACTGGCGGCGTATGAGTTCAAGCAGAAGTACGCCATCGGTGTTGACCCCATGGACATGACTGTGGAGGGTGCGATCAACAAGTACATTGAGTCGCGCACGAACATACTCTCGCCCACGACTATCCGCAGCTACCGCCTGATCTGCCGCACGAGGATGCAGAGCATAATGAAGTGCAAGATCAGCAAGCTGAGGGTGATCGATGTGCAGGACGCGATAAACCAGGATGCGATGCGCCTGTCGAAGAAGTCGCTGAAAGAGGCTGTGAGTCTGCTGAACAGTGCGCTGATGGCGCAGGAGATCTATATGCACTTACGCAAGAGGATCGCGCTGCCGCAGCAGAGGAAGAAGATCAAGGAGCTGCCGCCTTTGAACGCCATAATCGAGGTGATAGTGGGAACCGAGCTGGAGCTTCCGTGCCTGCTGGCGATGTGGCTGTCCCTGAGGATAGCCGAAGTCAGGGGGTTGAAATACTCTGACATCACGCCTGACGGCAAGCGAATCAGGGTACAGCGTGAGCGTGTGTACAATTACGGTACGGATCTGGTACGCGAAGTCAACAAGACGGAAGACAGCACGAGGACGAATATGCTGCCCGAGTACATCTACAAGATGATAATGGCACAGCCCCACAACAGTGACGATGACTTCATCGTGCAGATGGGTTACAACGGTCTTTACAAGGGGTTCAAGCGCGAAATGGGAAAGAGAGGCTACAAAACCACGTTTCACGATCTGCGCCACGTTTTTGCAACAACGCTGAACGATCTGGGCATACCGCCGAACTACATTCAGAAGCTGGGCGGCTGGAGCACCGACAACGTGATGAAGACCGTATATACGCACACTACGTCGGAGAAGGAGCAGGAATACCAGAGCAGGATAGATAATATGTTTGCATCCGTGCTGGAGGTTGCGCACAGGTCTGACGGCGGCGGCGAGTGAAAAAGCTGCTCCCGAAAAAGTGAACAGGGAGCTGTCGGAGAGTCATTTTTCGTCGCAGATTCGTGGAAAAACCCGTGTGATTTTCTGTGATTTCCTGTGACAAAAAGTGATTTTCAGTGAAAAATTGGAATAATATGGCAGAAAAATGAGACTCTCAATCCGGATTTGATTAACATTGTGTGAAAAATTCTGTGAAATCCGTTAACACAACTGGAAACCATATGACGGACAAACGTCATATATGACATTGAGACGTCACGCGCAAACGGCGTATTTTGGGCATAAAAAGACTCAAGCTCCGAAGAATCGAAGCTTGAGCCGGCTGGAAAATATGGCGCGGATTGAGGGATTTGAACCCTCGCGCCCCTTTCGAGACCTACTCCCTTAGCAGGGGAGCCCCTTCACCACTTGGGTAAATCCGCAAATGCTGGTCGAAAAAGATATTTGGCGGACAGGGTGGGATTCGAACCCACGGTACGTTGCCGTATCACCGGTTTTCAAGACCGGCTCCTTAAACCACTCGGACACCTGTCCATTCAGTCCGCTTATCAGGTGACTAAATTATTATATCACACTTATGCTTGCTTGTCAAGCATTTTTTTGTCTTCTGTCTTTAGGTTCGTACTTTCCATTCCTGTAACGCTGTTCGCGTTTTTCATATCAGTGCGCAGAGGACGCGAGTTAAAGAAATATTAACAATTGGTTCAACTTTTGTTATGAGGATGTGAGGGAGGGCGGCGGTATACTAAAGTGAAATGGATCGGAGAGATCTCAGGGGAGCTTTCCCGGGTTCGTTTTATGAAAGTACTTTCGATCAGGTGGTGATGAATATGACCGATGAGCAGCTGCTGGGGCTTCTGCGTTCGGACAGGGAGACCGGATTGCAGGCTGTGATGTCGGCTTATTCGGGACTTGTGTACTCTGTAGCAGCAGGGATACTTGCGGGCGAGGAGGACAGGCGTGAGGTCGTGAACGACACATTCTACAAGGTATGGCGGTTACGGGACGAGATAGACCTTTCGCGTGCAGGCTTGAAGAGCTACGTTGCCATGGTGGCGAGGAGCTGCTCTCTGGACAAGCTGAAGACTCTGAGGCCGCACGAGCCGTTATCCGACAACGAGGCTGATCTTGGCATAGATGTTGACTTCGAGGATGAGAGGTCGGCAAAGATAAACGAGAAGATCATAGCCGAATGCATAAGTGCGATGCCTTCGCCGGACCGTGAAATATTCATCAGCAGATTTTATTTTGAGAAGCCTGTATCCGAGATAGCGCGTGAGCTCGGTCTGAGTGAGAGGCGTGTGGAATACATTCTTGCGAAAGACAAGCGCCGTCTGAGGAAGGCACTCATAAAGAGAGGTATATTGATATGAGAAGAATAGACGATATGCTCAGGATGATATCTCTTGACGAACTGAACGGAGGTGTTACTATGAAAGATAAGAATACATATACGGTGATACCCGAGGCGGAGGCTGCTCCGAAGATAACAGAGAGGAAGCAGGCTGCGGCGGTGAAGAGCAGGAAGGCTTCTTTTGCGGTGGCTGCGGCGCTGGCTCTGGTGATAGGCGGCGGTGCGCTGGTGTTATCATTTGCAGGGAACAAGTCTGTGACACCGGGTACTGCTGACAGCATATCCGTTACTTCGGATGCGGAGGCGGAAGACCTTTACCGTGTGATACTTGCAAACATCAGCGCACGGATCGAGGACGGATTAATAAGTGAGGTGAGACCGGGCGGATACACGGTGGATCTGGCTGTGGCTGACGGAGACGCTGCGAAGCTGCTGGCGCTCACTTACAGCGGATATGCCGAGACTATGGAGCATTTCAAGAACAACACGCAGGGCATAACCGAGATACCAAAGAGCGGCAAGGTATTCTATCACATAAGCGAGAAGCGCAAGGTAGACTTTGTACAGTACCGCTCGGCTGACGGTATGCTGGGGCAGTTCCCGACGGCTGACACTGAGAGGACTGAGTTCGGGGTGGTGCCTGAGAGTCTGAACGTCAGTGAACTGACAGCTGTTGATACTAAAGGCAGTGTTCACGCACATGCATTTTACGAGATCTTCAACCGTATGCAGATGGATTGTTTTAACAGCGAATATCCGACAAATCAGGAGTGGGCGTTGCTTCCGGGCGCCAATCTGCTGGTGCTCGATCTTGACAAGAGAGACAGTTATGCAGATGTGATCTCGAGAATGGAGAACTATAACGCGGAAAACATTTTGTTCACGGGCAAGCTGTTTATCAACTATGATCCGGGCAACGGCACAAACTATGTTGCATGGCAGGCTGCCGAAGGCGGCCTGATGGAAGTCTGGTTCAAAGTACAGGGGGCGGGCTTATTTAATCCCGGTGATATTCCCGATAATGACGCAGCTTGGGCTCTGAACCATGCAACGAATTATGCGATAGATCCGGGCGGCATTGTCCCTGCGACTATCGAATGCAGCATCATATCAGGCGAGGTCCAAAGTGTTATTGCTTCACGTGGGGATATGCCGCAGGTGAGTGAGTGGTACTACAATTTCCTTGAGGCTGGATATGAGCCTGTAAGCTTTGACCCCGACAAGATGATAGCCTCAGAGAAGATGGGCAGGATAATACGCTTTGACTGGGTAGACTTAGAGAGTAAGTCAGATGTCATCATCCGCACATCGGACATGGTGGGTGCGAACATCTACGTGAACGGCAGGTACTACAACATTGAGGACACCTCTGTGCTGAACCTGCTTGACAACGGTATGCCCGAACCTATATCCAAGAAAATTAAAAACTGATTTTCAGTAAAGGCACTTCTGTCGGGAGACTGACAGGGGTGTCTTTTTTTTGTGGTAATGCATAATTTCAGCTTATTGAAATTGTGCGTTATCACGTTTTTTGTTTTTATCCGTACATATTTTGTTTTTAGTTGCACATTTGGGTACAACTAACGGCGGAAATCACGGCTTTAGTGAAAGGGGTCTTAGCGCGGACGGCGGTCCTGGCGCGGACAGCGGTCCTGGCGCGGACGGCGCTTGACCGAGACGGCTCGGGGCGAAGCCCTCGCCTGTCTTTTGGTTGTCGCTTCTCATCTCTGCGACGCTGTTGCAACGGAGTGAGTTCGCGCGGAGTGACCATATTTACCTTCGTTGCAGGTATGGTGGCTTCTCTCTCCCCGTTGGGGAGGGGAAGAGTTTTGCATAGGGTATGGGAATGGATAGGGAAGTAAAAAGGGTTGCGAAATGGGAAGTCGCGGATGATGAACTATGTCGCCTGCGCTAAGACATCTGCGTACTGAAATGAGAAGCGCGAGTAAAGGCTGCAACAGCGTTGCAGGAATGAGAAATACGAACCTGAAGACAGAAGTCAGCAAAGCTGACTTCGTCTCGGAATTGCGCCGTCTGCGCTAAGACCGAGGGGGCGAACCAAAGAGGGACAAAGCCCCAAAAAACTACGTAAAAAAGGTGGTCGCGATTTTTCCCTCTTAGTTTCGCCCCCTCGTGCTCCCCCACTCCTTAACTCCTTTATCGCGACCCCTTTTTTGTCGGAACGGCGCTTCGCGGCGATGCCATTCGGCAAACTGCGGAGTGCAGGCGACAAACTTCGGTGCCTTGACGGAGAGATATAAGTTCCTGACCTTTGTGACGTTGGTGCAGACGGTCTCTCATTGGGTGCAGGAGGGTGGAGGGATAGTGCGGAGATAAATATTTCGGTGGAATGTCGTCAGCAGGGAGCTGCAACAAAAGGAGAGACGGCGCTCATAGTTGCGACAGCGTTGCAGGGAGGAAAGGCGACATACGGGAGACAGGCGAAGCGGTAGCTGAGCCGTTTCGGTAATCGGTGGCGCACCGCGTGCGCCGTCTCGGAGATAAAAAAGGAGTATTTATTATGACAAAGATAGACATCAAAGATTTTGTGCTGAGTTTTGTGAGGGGGAGGAATGCCGAGGAAGCGGCGGTCAATGCAGGGATATCACCTGCGAGGGCGAAGCAGGACGGTCTGAAGCTGCTCTCGCAGAGGACAGTAAGACGGCAGGTGGAAAAGGAACGTAAGGCGGCATTTTCGGGTGAAGCGGAGATACGGGCAGGTCTTGAACGGCTGGCATACGGCAGGGTGAACGATGCGGCGGCTCTTGCATTTGCGGACGAAGTCACTCCTGCGATGCTGGCAAAGGCAGATCTTTTCAATGTTAGTGAGATAAAGCGGATCAAGGGCGGCGGAGTCGAGATAAAGTTTTTCGACAGGCAGAAGGCTCTTGAACGTTTATGCGAGCTGAACGAGCGTGACGGAGCAGACAGCCGTGCGAGGGAACTTGTTGAGGCGATATACGGCGGAGATGCTGTATCTGCTGTGGGAGGCGGTGAGAGCGGATATGTCGCTGAAGAAGCAGAATAAGGGGATATTCGACATTGGCGGAAAGAAGATCTCGAAAAAGCAGATGGCGGTACTTACCTGGTGGAAGGCGCTTGAGGGGGAGCGGTACGAAGGCATCATCTGTGACGGGGCGGTACGTTCCGGAAAGACGTGGTCGATGGGGATATCCTTTGTGATCTGGGCGTGTTCGTCATTCAGGGGGCACGATCTTGCGTTCTGCGGAAAGACGATAACCTCTGTACGGAGAAATCTTGTTACGCCTCTGATAAGGTCGGCGGCGCAATGGGGGTTCGCGGTGAAGGAATACCCATCGAAGAACTATCTGGAGATAGGGATGTTCGGCAACGTGAACAGGTTTTATCTGTTCGGCGGCAGGGACGAGAGTTCCGCGGCTTTGATACAGGGAGTGACTTTGGCAGGTGTACTTCTTGACGAGGCTGCGCTGATGCCGAGGAGCTTTGTGGAGCAGGCGGTGGCGAGGTGTTCGGTGACGGGGTCGAAGCTATGGTTCAACTGCAATCCCGAGCACAGGCTTCACTGGTTCAAGAGGGAGTGGATAGACAAGGCTTCGGAGAAGCGTTTGTTATACATCCACTTTGAACTTTCGGACAATCCTTCGCTGAGCAGGGAAGTCATCAGCAGGTACGGCAGGTTATACTCGGGGGCATTCTACGAGAGGTTCGTACTGGGCAGATGGGTGAGCACCGAGGGGTTGGTTTATCCGATGTTCAGTGAGAAGCTTCACACGGTGGATACTCTGCCGGATGTTTTTGAGAAGTACGCTGTAAGCTGCGATCACGGCACTGTGAACCCTGCGAGTTTCGGGTTATGGGGACTCAGCAGGGGGATATGGTACAGGATCTCGGAATACTATTATGACTCGCGGAGAGAGGGCATACAGCGGACCGATGAGGAGCATTATGCTGCACTTGAAAGGCTTTGCGGAGACAGGGTCATTGACTGTGTGGTAGTGGATCCCTCGGCGGCTTCGTTTATCGAGTGCATACGCCGTCACGGAAAATTCAGGGTAATGCCAGCGAAGAACGATGTTTTGACGGGTATCAGGCGCGTAGCGGACGTACTCAACTCGGGTAGGATAAAGATCCATAGCAGCTGCGCTGACTGCATCCGGGAATTCGGTTTATACCGCTGGCAGGAGAGCAGCGGCTCCGATGCGCCTGTGAAGGAGAACGATCACGCGATGGATGATATCCGCTATTTTGTGATGAGTGTGATGAGTTCTGCGCCCAGTGGGTTCTTTGTGGCTTCGGCGGTAAGGTCCTAGCGCGGGTCCTGGCGCGGACGGCGGTCCTAGCGCGGACGGCGCTTGACCGAGACGGCTCGGGGCAAAGCCCTCGCCTGTCTTTTGGCTGTCGCTTTTCATTTCTGCGACGCTGTTGCGACGGAGTGAGTTCGCGCGGAGTGACCATATTTACCTTCGTTGTATGTATGGAGGCTTCTCCCTTCCCGTGGGGGAGGGGGAGAGTTTTGCATAGGGTATGGGAACAAATAGGGAAGTAAAAGAGGTTGCGAAATGGGAAGTCGCGGGGGATGAACTATGTCGTCTGCGCTAAGGCATCCGCGCACTAATTTGAAAAGCGACTAAGAAGGTTGCAACAGCGTCGCAGGAATGAGAAGTGCGAACCTAAAGACAGAAGTCAGCAAAGCTGACTTCGTCTCGGAGTTGCGCCGTCTGCGCTAAGACCGCCGATGCCATTCGGCGGTCTGCTCTCTGTGGGCGACAAGGTTTCGCGCCCTGACAGAGAGATATAAGTTTCTGACCTTTGTGACGTCAGAGCAGACGGCCTCTCATTGGGGGGGGGAGGGTGGAGGGGTAATGCGGATTTAAAAGCGAATTAAAAGAGGTCGGGGAATTATGAAATCGCGGACACGAAATTTTGATGTCTGCACAAGGTCAAGCGACAACGGAGCGTAACGCGGATTGCGCCGTCTGCGCTAAGACCGCCGCTGCGCGGCGATGCCATTCGGCGGACTGTTCTCTGTGGGCGACAAGGCTTTGATCCCTGACGGAGAGATATAAGTTCCTGACCTTTGTAACGCTGGTGCAGACGGTCTCTCATTGGGTGCAGGAGGGTGGAGGGGTAGTGCGGAGATAAATATTTCGGTGGAATGTCGTCAGCAGGAAGCAGCAACAAAAGGAAAGGCGACGCGCATAGCTGCGACGGCGTTGCAGGGAGGAAAGGCGACATACGGGAGACAGGCGAGGGCTTGTCCCGAGCCGTTTCGGAAATCGGTGGCGCACCGCGTGCGCCGTCTCGGAGTTAAAAAAGGAGAAGATATGTTGGGAAAAAGAAAGAGAACGGGAGCATCATCGGAGGAAGCCGTGAGGGGTGTGTGCTCGGCGGAGAGGGAGACTTTTCGTCTGGCGCCGTCATACAGCGGCTTCGAGGGTGAGTTCTACGAGGAACTGAGGGCGAGGGTACCGATACTGGACGCTTGCTTCGGGAAGATAATCAGGCTGGCTAACGATTTCCGTCTGATAAGCGAAGACGAGTCGGTGCAGGGGGAGCTTGACAGGTTTGTGAGGACGGTGCCTGTGGGGATATCGGGCAGTTCGCTCTCGGTGTTTGCGGATCTGTATCTGGACACGCTGCTCACATACGGGCGTGCGCTTGGAACGGTGGCAGTGGATCGGAAGAGCAGGTTCATAAAGGGTATATGTCTGGCGGATCCGACACAGTTCAGGGTGTCGAGGGGGAAGGATCAGCTTGATCTGAAATTCAGGCTTATCGGCAGCGAGAGAGAGCTGCGCTTGCCTGCGGACGGGCGTTGGTTCTACACGACTTTGAACCCCTCGGTGAAGCACCCTGAGGGCGTGTCGATACTGCGCGGAGTGCCTGCGCTTTCGGGTATACTGATGAGGATCTACGAATGCATCGGGCAGAATTTTGACAGAGTGGGAAACGTCCGTTACGCGGTGACATACAAGCCGTCCAGTGATGCAGACAGGGCATACGCAGGAGAGAGGACCGCCGAGATCGCGAGGGAGTGGTCAGACGGTATGGCGAGTGCAAGGTGCGGAACTGTGAAGGATTTCATCGCGGCAGGGGATGTTGACATCAAGGTGATCGGTGCGGACAATCAGCTGATCGAGACCAACGTGCCTGTAAGGCAGCTGCTGGAGCAGATGATCTCAAAGCTGTCGATTCCGCCGTTTCTGCTGGGCCTGAACTGGTCAAGCACCGAGAGGATGAGTTCGCAGCAGGCGGACATTCTCACCAGCGAGCTTGAATACTACCGCAGGCTGATCTCGCCTGTACTGAGGAAGATAGGCTGCATTTTCCTGCGCTTGCGCGGTTACGGCTGCGAGTGTGAAGTCGAGTGGGGAGACATCAACTTGCAGGACGAGGAAGGTCTGGCGCGTGCGAGACTTTACAACGCGCAGGCGGCAATGCTGGAGCAGTCCTAACGCGAATTGCGCCGTCTGCGCTAAGACCGAGGGGGCGAACCAAAGAGGGACAAAGCCCCCAAAAACTACGTAAAAAAGGGGGTCGCGATTTTTCCCTCTTAGTTTCGCCCCCTCGGACTCCCCCACTCCTTAACTCCTTTATCGCGACCCCTTTTTTGACGGAACGCCGCTTTGCGGCGATGCCATTCGGCGGACTGCTTTGTACGGGCGACGGGTTTCGCGCCCTGACAGAGAGATATAAGCTTGTGATCTTTGTGACCGCGGAGCAGACGGTCTTTACCTGAGTACAGGAGGGCGGAGGGGTAGTGCGGATTTAAAAGCAAATTAAAAGAGGTCGGGGAATGAGAAATCGCGGACACGAAATTATGTTGTCTGCGATGTGATAGATCCGCAGAGGGTTGCAACAAAAGGAGAGGCGGCGCTCATAGTTGCGACAGCGTTGCAGGGAGGAAAGGCGACATACGGGAGACAGGCGAGGGCTTGTCCCGAACCGTTTCGGAAATCGGTGGCGCACCGCGTGCGCCGTCTCGGAATTAAAAAAGGAAGGTAAAAAATGGAGAATGATTTTGTACTTGATGAAGCGGGACTTGGTCTGATTAACCGCTTCACGCGCAGGGCGGTCACGGAGGGAGAAGTTTATGCTTTTCCTGTGGTGCTCTGTGACAATGAGATCGACCGTGACGGAGAGAGATTCTCTGTCGGGGCGCTTGAGAAGCTTGCTGAGATGTTTGTCGGCAAGACAGGGATCTTCGATCATAACCCCAAGGGGGAGAATCAGACAGCGAGGATATACTCCTGCGAGGTACGCACCGATGAGGGAAGGGTGACACTGAGCGGAGAGCCTTACACTTATCTGTATGCGAGGGCATACATGATGCGTACCGAGGGCAACCGTGATCTGATAACCGAGATCGACGGGGGGATCAAGAAAGAAGTATCGGTGAGCTGCTCGGTGGCGAAGAAGGTATGCTCGGTATGCGGTGCGGACAGGCGTGAGAGCGGCTGCGGACACATAAAGGGCAGGAGTTACGGCGGCAAGATCTGTGCGGACATACTTGATGATCCGACAGATGCATACGAGTGGTCGTTTGTGGCGGTGCCTGCTCAGGCTGAGGCAGGTGTGACGAAGCGTTTTTCGGAAGACTGTTCCGATGCGGAGCTGAAGGCTCTGAAACGCGAGGCTATGATCCTCAGGGAGGAGAATGAGAGGGCGTGTGATATGCTCAGGAGGGAGATAATCTCGCTGAGCTTTTTCACGAAGCCGATCATGGCGGCGGAGGCTGTGAAAGCTCTGGTGGACAGGCTGAGTTTTGCGGAACTGGAGGCAATGCGCGACAAGTTCAGGGCGCTGAGCGTACAGTCGGAGGATGAGAGCCGGGAGCTGTTCGGGGGTACGGCTGATGCCGAAGCCTCGGTGAGCAATTCGCAGTTCACGATGAGGAGCTAAGGGGTCACCCGCGCACTGAAATGAGAAGCACGAGCAATGGCAGCAACAGCGTTGCAGTAGGGAGAGACTCGAACCTGTAGACAGGCGAAGCTTTAGCTGAGCCGTCTCGGTCAAGCGCCGTCTGCGCTAAGACATCCGCGTACTGAAATGAGAAGCGCGAGTAAAGGCTGCAACAGCGTTGCAGGAATGAGAAGTACGAACCTGAAGACAGAAGTCAGCAAAGCTGACTTCGTCTCGGAATTGCGCCGTCTGCGCTAAGACCCCCCTCGGGCACCCCCTTTCCTTACCAACCCTATTGTCGCCCCCTTTTGAGGGAATGGCGCTGCGCGCCGATGCCATTCGGCAAACTGCGGAGTACGGGCGCCGAGGCTTTGATCCCTGACGGAGAGATATAAGCTTGTGACCTTTGTGACCACGGAGCAGACGGTCTCTCATTGGGTGGAGTAGGGTGGAGGGATAGTGCGGAGATAAATATTTCGGTGGAATGTCGTCAGCAGGAAGCAGCAACAAAAGGAAAGGCGACGCGCATAGCTGCGACGGCGTTGCAGTAGGGAGAGGCTCGAACCTAAAGACAGAAGTCAGCAAAGCTGACTTCGTCACGGAATTAAAAAAGGAGAAATAATATGTATAACAATATCAAACTGGACAAATCACTTTATTCGATCACGGGAAAGAGTTTTACTCAGGCACTTGAGCAGCTGGATCCCAATGAGAATTATGCAGGCACGGAGCTTGCGTCCCTTGATGCATACGAGCGTCAGCTCAAGCGTTTTGACATCAAGGTATCGGGCAGGGACTGCGACAGGGTGGAGAAGTTCTTCATGTCTGCCGAGTCTGCGGTACTGTTCCCTGAATTTGTACGCCGCATGATAAAGCAGGGCATGAACGAGGCTTCGATCCTGCCTGAACTTGTAGCGGCGGTGACATACACAGACGAGATAGATCACCGAGGAATGAGCGTGACCGTATCGGGTTCAGACACAGGTGTATCTCAGGGAGGCACTATGCCTTCCACATCTGTAGTGCTTGACTCGGCGAAGGCGCTGACCAAGTTTGCGAGATCCCTTTCCTGCTCATACGAATCCATCAGAAAGCAGCGTCTTGAGGCATTCGGTGTGATACTGAAAAGTCTGGGTGCGCAGATCTCCCGTGCGGTGAACAAGCTGGCAGTGACGGATCTGTCATATGGAATAACTGCATCGACATACTCGGGCGACAGTGTGACTTATGCTGATCTTGCGGCCTTCTGGGCATCCATGGGTGCGAAGGACATGACCACGATGGTATGTTCTCCCGAAGTGATGGCGCAGATACTTGCGCTCTCTGAGATGAAATACTGCGTATCGGACTACATGGTGAGCGGCAAGGTGAAGACACCTTACGGTGTGACCCTGGTGAAGTGCTCTGATGTGGCATCGGGCAAGATCATCGGTGTGGACAAGAGCTGTGCGGCAGAGATGGTTTACGGTACCGATGTTATTGTGGACTATGACAAGCTGATAACTACTCAGTGCGATGAGATCGCCTGCTCGGTGACTGTGGGATTCTATCCTCTCATCGGCGGGGCTGTCAAGGTGCTGGAAAAGGCGAGCTGACGGTTG
>Ga0265298_10008496_pt1 | contig 12331 bp, 6 predicted proteins | sample AusTroGonzalo_MG_3_FD_193486 | JGI IMG/M metagenome (GOLD analysis project Ga0265298, IMG submission 193486) | Bovine rumen microbial communities from tropical cattle in Woodstock, Queensland, Australia - Gonzalo_01 | ecosystem: Host-associated > Mammals > Digestive system > Stomach > Rumen ...
ACCCATTTTCTAAAAATGGCGGGATCTACAAGCCTATGTTAGAACCGCGACAATTTATTTATAAACTAAAAAATGCTTTAAGTCAAGAATTTTTAGAGCAATTAAAAGCGCTGGATCTTGCAGCATAAAAAACGCCCACCCCATACAGAGTGAGCGCCTTAGAAGAATAGCAAAAGATGTCAGGACAAATAGCAAGTTATAACCTTTGGAAGTACCATAAAACCTTATTTCTGATAAAAACGCTATAAGAATCTAATGTAATTACGTTAGATTTTGTAACCTTTTTAATATCGTTTTCAGAATAAGGAAGCCAAGTGATGTCAATTTTTCCGGCACTTGTTGTCTTTGGGTTCTTCTTCCCAAATTCATAATGCGTCATAACTGTTTCAGGGCTTATCGCTATATGATATTGCTTGCAAAGTTCAGCGATCAATTTAAAAGCCGCTTCGCATTGCACTTGTTTTATAGGATATTTACCCACGCTATTTTTAGATTTGTAGCCCAGCATACCGCAAAGGGCTACACCTATTGCGCCAGTGTTACCACCGCCGGTATGTGCTGCATATATCCCGTCTTTGCAATTCTCGTTATCTTCAGGTTTATATTTGCCTTTAATTTTTACCCCGTCGCCATTAACAAGGTAGTGATAATGTTGATAGTCAATACTGTTGGGCTGCGTAGTTCCAGCAGTCCAGTGTATAATTATTTTATTCATTACCCCTCCAAATTATTTGCTCATAATTTTTTCATAGATTTTGTCTATTTTTTTCTGCATATCGTTAAGTTGGCTTTTGAGATCGTTAGACATTTCTTTAGTTGTGTAAACTTCTGAAACTTCTTTTAAAATCTCTCTGTGCTTTACTTCAAGTTGTGCCGGTGTTACAAACACATTCCATTGTAAAATTATTGCAATAATGATAAGGGCAAAAGGCGCGTATTTTTCTAATGTTGCCTTATCCATTCTCTAAGCCCTCTTTGAACTCGTCATAAATGCTTTGGCATTTATCTTGTATATACTCGATCACTTCTTCTGACGCTGCTTCATAACCTATTGCAGTACAAATACTTGATACAACACAAGCCATTTTTTGAGCGCCTGTCTTTGCCGGAAAGATCGCCTCAAAAATTGTCATTAAAATTTTAATTTGTTTTTTATGTTCCTTAATGAACATATCTACTTTGTTCTTTGCTGTTACGGCTATTGTTTTTGCCTTCAAGAAAAAACTAATCAACTTTGCTAAAAACTTCATTTTCTTTACCTCCGATTTTCGCTTCTAAGTACCTTCCATTTTTTACCGTTTGAAAAATAAACTAATTTGCTTTTTAACCATTTAATCATTTGAGATACATAATATAATTTATGTTCTAATTGCCCTTCTTTATTAGACATTGAATATATTTCGATTTTTTTATCTTTGAAAAGCCCAGTATCACACATAACAGTTCCATAACTTCTTACGGTTTTTGTCGTATTTTGATATATGCCAAAATTGACATTCTGAATCGGTTGAATATTCATTGCATCTTCTCAATACTTAACTAATTACATATAATTAACTTTGCAATTCTAAATTAAAGTAATTTGTATAATTGCTTTTTCCCATACATTCTTCAATTAGATCTTTTATGGCTTTTGCCATAACTGTATAACCTTGTACCGTTGGGTGTCCTGTTGTCAAATTTTTATAGACATCAAGTGCATAATATGGGTGATCGTGTTGATTTATGTATGGTGTATTATAATAATTTGCAACTTGTATCGTTGCAGCGTCGTAAGCGGATTTATTTATATAGTTATACGTATAACCGTCGGAAAGCATAAATATTATTTTTGCTTTTGGTGATCTTTGTAAACAATAGTATCTTATTTTCGCCATATTATTTATAAACGTACTAGGTAAACTTGTCGGATCTGAAACATCTTCTATATCCGATATATCACCGATAGTCAAGCCTACGTTTGCGTCATTTATGACGTGTCCTAAAATATATAATTGTAATGGCGGTGCTGCTAAAAGCCCAGCTAAACCGTGTTCGCCGCCATTTGCCAACCAGCTTTCAGTTGTGCTTCCACTTATACAAAACGGATAAACCGTAGCACCTGTCATTCTTCCAAGTATTTTTTCCCACGACTGCTCATAACCATTTACTAAAGTCCCTCCTTGCGTCCACGCTTGCCCACAGCCGTAGCTATCACCGATAACTCCGAAATTTGAAAATAAGCTCATCGAGCAAGGATATATTCTTGAAGAATTTTTTTCTGAATCTTTTATTCTTTGCTCAACAAAACTAACAGTTGGCAGCCCTTTATATATTTGTTGGCTTAATTCAAAAGTTCCAGCAAAAACATTTGAAGCAAAGTTTGAACAATCCATACTTGAATTTGCATATAATGCTAATCTTGCATTTATCGCAGTATTTTGATATTGCCCCCAGCCATAGCCTATATTACCTTTAACAAGTAAGCAGTCTTTTTTAGTAAAATATCTTTCAATGTTTATTGTTTCATTATTTGCAGCAGTATAAACAGTTTCAACTTGTAAAGATACTTCATCTGCAATATCACTACTTGCAGAAGCAAAAGCATACTGTATAGAACTGCCATTATAGGAAGGTGTCCAAGACTTTACATAAGTTTCATAATTGAAATATAATGCAAACCACGCTGACCCGTCAGTATCGGCATTTTTTGTATTCGTATAAGAAATGACTTGTCCGTAATTATTCAATTCATTCGAAATTGTGTTTACATCTTTTAACGTTGCAACATTATCAAATCTGTCTTCTAATACAAAAGTCCCTGCGTGATGGTCGTATTTTAAATCTGAAACCATACTAAACTTGCCAGTAATATCTGACGCTGCAATTCTTGCGTTAATAGAAAATGGAATAGCACTTGATGTATATTTTGGATTACCTGATATAAATAAAAAGTCGTGAGGCGTCATATATCGGTTTATATTTAATGTATCGCCACAACCTAATACAATCGGTGGACCTATTATCGTTCCTTGAACATTATCAGCTATATCTTCATTTGTTTTACCAAAAGACACAAAAATATGTGATCCTTCTGCTAGTTCAGGCGTCCAAGACTTTACATATTTACTATCATCAAAGAATAATATCCAATAAGCTGAACCTTGCGTTGTAGCATTTGAGGTATTTGTATAAGTTAGTGTTTTTCCATAAGTTGTAAGTTCGTTTGAAATATTATCTACCTCTGTTTTGGTAGGGATATTATCAAATCTATCTTCAAAAATAAAAGTTCCCGAATGATAATCATTCGCTAAAGCCGTTACCATTTCCGCTTTATTACCGCTTGTTAAACTAGCAAGATGAGCTTTAATATTATATGACTGCCCGCTTGCGGTATATTTTATTTCTCCTCCGGTTATTACAATAAAACTTCGTTTTCCCAAGATTCTATTTACCGGTATTGTATCACCTTCTTCAGCTGTATAGGTATCAGATGTATAAACGATATCTACATCATCTGCTACATCTGTTGCAGATTTTGCAAATCTATAAGTTATATAAGCAGAAGTAATGACAGGCGTCCACGATTTTACATACATATCGTCTTCAAAATATAAAAACCAAGTATAAGCAGGATTTATACTAGATGTTGCAGTATTTGTATATGTTGTAGAACTTCCGTACACATCTAATTTATCAGTATATTTACCAACACTTGCTGCGTCAGCAGCAGCACCGCTAACAGAAAGAGAAGTATCTATTGAAGGTACTGTTATGCTTCCTAATGATATTACTTCTTCGTAAATATCAGACAATAAATCGGCTGCGTTTGTTGCAGTTGTCGCAGACGCACCAGCAGTTTGAGCGTATAAATTTGCTTCTTCTGCTCTTAATGTTGCCGCCGAAGCACTTTGAGTAGCACTTACAGCACTTGCCGCAGCATTTGTAGCTTTATTGTCTATATTTATTAAAGTGTCATAAACTCTGTTATAATCAGCACCGACAAGTGTTTGTGTCTGTTCATAAATTTGTTGTGTTTGATTTTTGTAATTATTTACTGTGTTTTTATCATTTTCAACAGTTTCCATATTTTCGTAAAAACTTTCAATAAGGTTGTCAGGTAAAATGTCCGAACCTTCAGGAATTTTTATAGATCTTTCAATTTTTCTATTAAGAATCTGTAAAAGTCTTATAACATAGTCAAAACACCATTCTAATATATTAAGATTAAATTTGTTTGAGTTGTGGATCTCTTTTTCTTGCGATATGTCAAGTTCAAGCGCAAGTATAATTTTTTCATCAGAAGCCAAAACACTATGGCTCGAACCGGCAAGAGGATAAGTAATGTAACTTCCTTCAGTATTTCCTACTTCGTGTATCGAATAATCTACATCACGCGTCAAAGTAGTTTGTACCCCCGAACTGTCTTGAAGTTTTACTATTAATTCTTTTTCATTTTCTATTAAAAAATCGAAATCAAATTGAATTACGCTGCCGTCGCCACTATGCGTATTGACTGGCACAATTTTTGATACAGTCATTTTTTGTCCTCCATTTTAATTATTACAAATTGCCCTTTAAAAATCTGCTCTATTCATTCAAAATTACTTATCTTTCAAGAACCAGTTATAAATAGGTTTACCAATTATAGGTATATGCGCTATTGCGCTCTTTTTGCCTGATAATACACGCGTTGTAACCGGCGCAACTGAAGGCGTAAAGAAATTAACTATTGCGCTTCCTAAGCCGCTTTTACCGGCGTCGCGGAAAAAGAACCTATTTATAATAAATGTCGGGATCAAGTTGTCGATCATACTTTCAAAAATGTTTATATCTCTGTTAGATAAAAGATCTTTTAATGAATCAATAGGCACGCCGAACAGCCATAAAAGCATTTGCAGCCTTATTAGATTTTTAAGCCCCTTGACTACCTGACCTTTATTTTTATTCATAATGCCTTGTTGGATATTGTATGTTACATCTTGTCTTGCTACGTCAAGCGCTTTTATACCGTACGTTTTAAGCGTGTAAAACAACTTCATAAAACCGCCGCCGCTTTGGTAAAGTTCTGTTACTTGATCTTCAGATATAGGCTGTATGTCTGATAATTCGTGATAAGCAAATATAATTGTATCGTCCGTTACTTTACCTTCTGCCAAGTCTTTTTTTGCAGCCTCCCAGCCTTCGCCGTATATCCGTTTTAATTTAGCGTCAAAGTCTGCATTATCAGCCTTTGCCAGTTTTTGTGCCTTCAATAATGAAGCCTGAATAATCGTATTTTTACCCAAGCCGTCAATAGCATTTAAGCCGATTATATGAAATTGTTTCTTTAACCATTTAGAAATCTTTGAAGGGTTAGCGAACTCATACGCCAAGTCGTTTATGCCAAGATCTGCCATAGATATATCAAAAGGCTTTTTAAGTCCTTTGAAGGTATCATTGAAGCCATATTTATAAACTGAAAAAGCCAAGTCGCCAAACTGTGTAACGGCGTTTGTAATATCGTTCAATGTAGTTATATATGTGAGATCTTTTACCATTTTTATAGGTTCACATATCCGGCTTGCATTGAAGCGCGCTACTAACATTTCCCTTATAAGTTTTTCGTCTTTAGCGTATATATCACCGTTAGCAGCAAGCGTATTTACAAGCGCGCCTATGCTGTCTTCTACATTTTCAGATTTGCCGATAATGCCGCATATTTCTTCTGAAGTTTCTTTTATTTCTTCCTTCAGGCGTTTTATTACCATATTCTTTGCTGCTTTATCGTTCAAGCCTTCTACAAATTCTATCTGATGTTTTAAGCGATCTGCTTTTTTCTTCAGCGCTGCTTTTAATTCTTCTTGTTCTGCGGTTAAGTCGTTCTGATTTTCTAACTGTTCTAACTTAATTTCAATAGGTGAAAGTTCATACTTCAGCCTTGTAATTTCTTTGTATTTAGCGGCTTTAGGGTATCTGTCTTTTACCTCGTCAAGTGTAGCCTTTTTGCGTTTTATCCTTGCGCGCAATTTTCCGACTTCTTTATATTCGCTGCCAAAAAATCTTCTTGCCTCTATTGTTTTTCTTGAATTGCCGATATAGTTTATTAGCGCCGGTTCAAAGGTTTCATAGAACTGGTTAAAATCGCCGTCAAGTTCATCAATGCGGCGCTCAAATTTCAGGCTGGCATTTCTTGATAAAAGAATGTTATTTTTGCCAAAGCCTCTTATATGGTTGTTTATAAACTTCGCCTTGTCTTCAGCGCTCCAAAAAGAACTCTTGTCGGCTTCTGCAAGATCTCTTAACACCATACTTATTTTAGCGTCTTCAAGTTTTATAACCTGATTTATTACATCTTGCTGCTCTTTCCTTGCCAGCGCTTCAATGTATTCTATAAATTTTTCTGACATATCGTGCTTAACAAGTCGCGGATAGTAATTATCAAGATAGCCTACGTCAATACCTACTTCAAGCGCGCTGCTGTATATGTCTTCTAAAATATCTCTTATTTTGTTAAATTCTTTTGTGAAGCCATATTTATTAGCAATTATCCTAACCATATTTTCATCACGGTTTTTTAAAGCAAGGTCAAAAGTCAAATAATCTTGCTTGCTTGCTGCCTTCATTGCTTCTGTTTTTCTGATAAAATCTGCCGCAGCGTTAAGATCCTTGCCGGTTGTTACAGCAAGTTGCGCGGTATGGTTTCTTAATCTGTCCTTCAATTCCGGCGATATTTTACCCAAACGAGTTTCAAGCGGTAAAAATAATTTGTCATACCACTTGCTTATAGAGTTTGCCATATCGTATATGCCCTTCTTGAACTTATACATAGGCTTGTTTATTGCTTCTTCAAGTTCAATACTCTTGACATAATTATATTGATATTTAGGCAATACCTCTTTTTCGTACTGTTCGTCTGTCGTAAATACACGGTCAAACAGTTTTACTGCTTCGTCTGACAAGTCAATATCAAGATCTTTTACAGAGTTGTAAACTTGCCTTAACCAGTCTTTGAAAGTCTGAAAAACTGTAAGCATACTTTTTGTAGGCGCTGCGCCTTCCATTAAGTACGCCTCAAAGCCGCGCGCGAATCTTTCGTGGAAATCTACCATTTCGTCGTAAGAATACTCCGTATCTTCTTTCATACCGAATACTCTATAAACTTCTGATAATTCCTTTTGTGCGCGCTTATTGCCGCCTTTTGCCAGCGTATCTAATGAATATAAATAAAAGTGTCCAAGTTCGTGAACAATAGTAGAAGGATCGCCGTTTTCAAGAATATCTATTATGGCTGTTCCGTTCTCGTCAATTCTGAACTTGCCGCGTGGGGTTGCTTCTATTTCTCTATTATTTTCAGTTCCTCGCCCGACGGATCGTGGTGCCAGTCCGTCGTTCCCTTCAGCGTTACTTTCTTGTCGAATCTGCCTTGAAACAAGTTCCCTGATTTCTGTGTCTTCAAGGAGTTTTGGTTTTTCGCCGTATTTAACTTCAGATGAAACTGCTTCATAACTTTTAAATAGTCCTTTCTCTTTCATTATAACATAATTCTGCAAAGGTTTGTACCCTACTTCATTAACAACATAATCAAGCGGCACCAGCCTTCCTGTTTCTCTATAACGGTTTACCGCTCTTTCTACGGTCTTTTCAAGCGGTAAATATACTAATCTTAAATGCACATCATAGCCGGCGTCTTTTAACATATTGTAACGATCCATTATAGAGTTTTCGCTTTTGCCGACAATAGGTAATAATATATTGTCGCCTTGTTCGATCGCTACTTCTAAAACTTTGTTGGCTATGTGTTGGCTTTCTGTATGTACCTGATCGGCTCTTTTCCCGTTGCTTTCAATAAATTCAGGCAAGCGCTCTTTTGCCATATCAGAATCAATAATAAGGCTGCCTGTCTTTTCTGCTAAAGGATCCGCCAAAGAAGACTTACCACTTGCCGGCGCTCCTATGACTATATATGCCTGTTTATTCTTATTCTTTGCGCCTTTGCCGTAAAGTTCTGCTGCTATATCTTCCCTTAATTTTATACGTTCAGGCGTGTTTATTTCCAGCGTAGGAGGTAATAAACCTTCCGCTTTTAATCTTTTTTGCTCGTCAAGATCTGCCGCAATATCAGGGTACATAGCGCGCCAGTTTTCTATGTCTTCAGGGTTAGCGCTTTGGTATAAACCTTTAGAATAAAATTCATCAGGCTTTATTAAGATATCTTCATTGTCGGCAATATCATTCAAAGATTTGTAAGGGTTTTCGTTGTCGTTTACAAATTTGCTTATTGCAGACTGGTTGTAAGCAATTTCTTTTTTAACTCTGCCGAATAGTTCATTTATGACATCAGGCGTAAGCATATAAGCCTTAAAGTCTTTTGCTGCTTGTTCCAAAGTCATATCGCCATTTTTAACTAAAGCCGCTAACTGTAAGGCTTTATCTGATATAATACCTTGTTTTGAAGCGAGGCGCTCTATCAAGTCTATTGCTACATCTGCTTGCTGCTTTATTCTTTCGTTTGTAACTTTATCAAGCCTGTTCTTGCCTCTGCCGGTAATTTTGCTATCGTTTCTCAAAAGTCCGGCAAAAACTTTTTTATCATTTTTTAAAGATTTTATGGCTCTATCAACTATCTGTATCTTTTCAATAGCAGTAGTTTGTAAAAGTTCTTGCGTTCCGAATAAATTTATTTGCTCTGTCTTTACGGTATCTGCCGCCAAAACTTCACGGGCAAACATAGCGACTTGCTCCAAGTTATTAAACTTCGCGATCTTCACGCCGTCTATTGCAGCAATTTGTTTGGCTTCATCATTCCTTATAATATCGGCTATGCGTGCGCCTTGTGCTGCTGTTACTTCACCGTTTACGACTTTTTGAAATGCTGTATCGCCAAGTCTTGAAAGCGCTATACCGTCCTTAACCATAGCAGAATTTGTAGGGATAGTCTTTGGTAAATTTTCCAAGCCTACTTCTTTTATGATTTTTGCAGTATCTAAAGCAGTTCCCGAATTTTCCGCTATATTTTTTTGTGCCGCTAATACTCTCATTTGCTCCGGCGTGTAGCCGTCTGCTTCTTTGAATAAATAGCCTTTAAGTGTTATATCATCACCACCAAGCCTTTTAGCAAGCCCCAAGCGCTGGTGTCCGTCAACTACATATTTTTTACCGTCCTTGCGTTCATATACGATAATATCACCGGCATATAACGGATCGAACTCCTCTACTCCGTTCATTCTATCTGTTACGCCGTTTTCGTCTGAATTGTCTTTATATTGAAAAGTTTTAGCGTCCGTGTAAAGTTCGCTGGGTTTAAATGAAACTTCTTGACGCTCTTTAATTTCGCTGTCAATAAAGCGCGCTTCGTCTTCTGCTTGCATTTTATTATTCTGATTTATAAGGATCTGAAGGTTAGACTTTCTTAAAAGTTCTTCACCTTCTTTGCCGAATTTATCAGTAATAACATTATCAAGTTGCTGCACTAATTGTCCTGAAGTGTCAGCAAGTTCAGCGCTTGCGCCTTGCTTTTCCATTTCGTCTTTTATTCTTGTGTATGATATACCGGCTTGAAGCGTCTTTATTTTTTCGTCTGCCTGTTCTGTTGCTACTTCCGCAAGCGTGTTCATATTCTCTGTTAAAAACTCGTTGCGCTCGTCAATAGTCATACTATCGGCTTCTTTTTTAGCAGTAATAGAATCTATACCCTGTTTAGTTTTTACGGCTGCTACTTGCGTTGCTGTGCCTACTCCTCCCATAAGAACAGCAGAAACAGCACCGACTAAACCGGCGTGCATAATATCGTCTATTTTATCTGCCAAAGGTTTTGGCGCTACGCCTCTTATATCGCGTGCAATGTTGCTATAAACAAAGTTTGTATATTCTTGTATGGCTTCTGTTGATCCTTCCGCTATACCGGCTTTTGCAAGTTCCATAGATAAAGCCGCAAGTTGACTTCTGAAGGTCTGATCTTTTGCCAGTTCTTTTATACCGTCTTTGCCTAACTTGCCTAAAATCTTTTGTCCGTTTGGTATAACCTTTAATACAGCACCAAGCCCGACATATTCTAAAGAAGCGTTAATCATACCTACTGCCATTGAAAGATTATCAAGATCAGAATCGCTCAAAGGTTCAACGCCGCTATTTATAAATTCGTCGTTAAGTTGTTCTAATTCTTGACGCATAAAGCCGGCTTCAAGTTCAAAACTTTTCTTTGCTATGGCTGTTCTTGCAAATAAACTGGCGCCTGTTTTCAAGCCTTGTGTTGCGCCGGTTAATGCTCCTTGTGGCGTTTTAGTAGTAATTGCACCACCAGTAGCACCAACAAGAAGCCCTCCGACGCCCCCTATCGCTCCCATAATTCCAGCGTCTTTAAGCATACCGTAATATATTGCAGTTTGCTTCATAACATCTGCATACAACTGTTTAGCGCCGTTTGCTACTCTTTCACCCATAACAACTGGGCTGCCTTCTTCAAAGTATTTGCCGTCGCTTGTTAATTGAAATTTGCTGTATATTCCGTAATTATTAGCCTGATTATATCTGCCGACATTGTACGGGTTGTCAAGTTCTTGTATTTTTGCTTTTTCTTCTTCTGAAAGATCTTGCCCTGTCTTACGCAGCAGCATACCTTTTGTTCTTAATTCTGCTGCCTCGTTATCTTTTTTCTGCTCCATAAAAGCGGCTACCGGCACTTCTGTAACGAACTGCCAAGCGCTTTGTAATCTTTCAATTACGTTAGGTTCTTTATATTGTGATATTTCAGTATATCCGAACTTTCCGAAGTCTTGCCTTTTTGGTTCTTCATCAATAAAAGTAGCAGAAGAAACATCAAATTTTGAAGTAAGATCTTCATCTATTGTTGCTGTTGTTAAATCAAATGTCATTATAATTCCTTTACTACTCTTATAATTTTTCCGTTTGAATCTACTTCTACTTGCGCTCTATTGCCGTTTTTATCAGTAGCAATTTTCAAAGTTGTGTTACGCTTCAACGGATCTACACTTTTACCGTTTACAATTTTTTCATAATGTAAATGCGGACCAGTTGAATTGCCTGTGCTTCCAGCCCTTCCGATATAATCACCGGCGCTTACCTCTTGCCCTTTTTTAACAATAAAACTGTTAGCGTGTGCGTATCTGTGTATCGTACCGTCAGCGCTCTGTATATCTACATAATTTCCGTAACCGTTTGGATCGTTAGAAATTTTTATTACTTTACCGCTCGCAAAGGCTGTGAATTTTTCGTTATTATCATAAGCAAGGTCCACGCCTTTATGGTCTGTGCTTGCGCCTTTTTTTGGTTGCGTTCTTTTCCCATATACGCTGGTAATTCTATGCCCAAACCAAGTGTCGCCTACTTGTGCTTGCTGTATTCCTCCAATACTTGCGCTTAATTCTTTATTGTCTTCTTGTGTAGTTTTAGATACTCTTTCAGCAACAATAGCGTATTTTTCTTCGTCAGTAAGCGGCGCGCCTTTTGCTTTTTGCGCTGCTTGAAAATCATTTAAGACATTACGCATAAAACCTACTTGCTTATTCATACCTTCAATATAGAGATCTGAAGCCTTACCCTTTTTATCTTTATAAGAATAATTCTGCGAAAACTCTTGCATAGCGTCGTTTATTTCGCCTTGCTTTAAGTTTCTACCTTTCTTTAATTCCAGTTCTCTTATATAAGCATTTGCAGCGTTTTTGAACGCCTCCGCTTTTTTCTCTGTTTTTTCGCCAATAAACCAAGAAGGATCCGTGTTTAGTTCGCCTTGCTTATTGTATGTGTAGCCAAGCGCTTTTAAACCGTCCTTAATTACTTTGTCTTGATCTGCAAGTTGTGTAGGCGTCATAGTCTTAATATCAATTTGCATTTTCTGAAATGCTTTATAATCGGCATTAGATAATACAGAGCGATACTGCGTAAGGTTCATATTTGCAAAGCGCTGCGCGTCCGTATTTCTCATTTCGTATAATTCCAAGTATGCCGAATTGTCTGTGGTTATATCACCTTTGTTTACAAGTTGATTTATGGCGTTTCGTGCCTGATACCAGTTCTTGCCGTTAAGTCCGTATGGTATGTCGTCTTCTGAAGGCACTTGCCCGTTTTTCAATTTTTCCGCTACATTCTCCCACATAGAATCCATTAGTTGATCCTGTTGTTGATTTTCAAGTCTGCGCTTACGGCTATATAATGCTGTTAATCTGTGTTCAACAGCGTTACGCTCGTTTTCATTTTCCATTTTATCTACTTCAGCATAAGCGCCCGTTTCGTCTTCAGGATATAAATTAAATAATCTTTCTGAAACGTCGCGCGCTGTGTAGTTTAATTCGTTGTTTTTAACTTGCCCTAAGTATTTATTTTGTGCTTCAGGTAATAATTCCTCTTTGTGTTT
>Ga0265298_10008497_pt1 | contig 12330 bp, 9 predicted proteins | sample AusTroGonzalo_MG_3_FD_193486 | JGI IMG/M metagenome (GOLD analysis project Ga0265298, IMG submission 193486) | Bovine rumen microbial communities from tropical cattle in Woodstock, Queensland, Australia - Gonzalo_01 | ecosystem: Host-associated > Mammals > Digestive system > Stomach > Rumen ...
CCATACGATGGCCTACAGCATCAATCTCGTTCAAGCTTTTTATGACGCCGATCTCGGGGTCGGTCAGCAACGAGAAGATGAACTTCACACCCTCAGTATGCTCAGGGATGTCGTGCATGATCTGCTTCTTCTCACCGTTGGCAAGCTTCACTTTTACAAAGGCACCGTCCAAGCCTACACGCTCAGCGCCGCCACTGGTCATCACACTCTTGTCATCCATGTTGTACAATGCGTACTTGATAGACGACGAACCACAGTTTAATACTAATATCTTCATAAATTGTTATTAATGTTTTTACTATTTACTCCCCTCCTTAGGGAGGGGGTGGGGGTCTTTACTTCTTGGCATCCATAGCCTGACAGGCAGTAATAGCCACCATATAGTAGATGTCGTCGACAGAACAGCCGCGAGAGAGGTCGTTCACAGGACGGGCAATACCCTGAAGGATGGGACCGATGGCGATGGCATCGCCTAAGCGCTGAACCATCTTATAGCCAATATTTCCTACCTCGAGGTTCGGGAATACGAGAACATTGGCATTGCCGGCAATCTCTGAACTGGGAGCTTTCTTCTTACCCACACCAGGCACAAGGGCGGCATCTGCCTGCAACTCACCGTCTATCTTAATGGCAGGATCAAGTTCCTTGGCCAGACGAGTAGCCTCAATAACCTTGTCTACTACTTCGTGCTTGGCACTTCCCTTCGTCGAGAAACTGAGCATGGCCACACGCGGGTCGGCAAAGCCTGCAACAGACTTGGCGGTTTGAGCCGTGCAGACAGCAATCTGGGCAAGCTCGTTGGCATCGGGCATCGGCGTAACGGCTACATCACCCACCACCAAAACACCATTCTCTCCAAACTGCGGCTGTTTGGTGATGAGCAGCATGCCACCACTGACACACGTAATGCCTGGGGCACACTTGATAATCTGCAGGGCAGGGCGCAGGGTGTCACCTGTGGTCGACAAAGCTCCGCTGATTTGGCCGTCAGCACCCTCGGTCTTGATAATCATACAACCTAAGTACAAGGGGTTCTTCACCAATTCGCGAGCCTGCTCGATGGTCATACCCTTCTTCTTGCGTAGTTCTGCCAACAACTGGGCGTACTCTTCGCTTTTCTCACAGTTCTCTGGGTCGATAAGTGTTGCTTTGTCAATGTTGGTGAGTCCCTTCTCCTTGGCCAGTGCATGTACCTTGTCGGGGTTACCAATCAGAATGATGTTGGCAATGTCGTCAGCCAACACACGGTCGGCTGCACAGAGTGTGCGCTCCTCTTCAGCTTCAGGGAGCACGATGCGCTGCTTGTTAGCCTTAGCACGCGCTACGATTTGACTTAATAAATCCATAGTTTGTTTTATTTTATATGAAAAAAATTATTGGCTGCAAAGGTAATAAAAAAAGTTCATAGTTCATCGTTCATCGTTCATAGTTTTTTTCTCAGAACCGGCAAATTTTTCACTCTTTCACTAAAATTATGAATTATGAACTATGAACTATGAACTATTTCACGTCATCTCCTGAGTCAGAATGCTTTCCAGCTTCTCAGCAGTGAGACGCAACTGGAACTGGTTGCGGATAGCTACGCTGATGCTACCTGTTTCTTCGGAAACCACAACGGCAATACAGTCACTCTCATGAGTAACGCCAAGTGCTGCCCTGTGTCGGAGACCCAGTTCCTTGGGAATGTTCAAGTCGTGTGATACCGGTAGGATGCAACCGGCAGCCACTATTCGGTGGTCGGCAATCACCATAGCACCGTCATGCAAAGGAGAGTTCTTGAAGAAAAGGTTTTCAATGAGCCGCTGGTTCACCGTAGCATCCAGTCGTTCGCCCGTTGCCACAATGTCGTCAAGGGGTGTTCCACGCTGCATGACGATGAGAGCACCCACCTTTTTTTTGCTCATGTTCATGCAAGCCATCACAACGGGCATAATGACTTGCTTTATTTTTTCATTGTCACGTTTCTTGTCACCATTAAAGAATATACGGCGGATGGCCTTCATGCGCTGGTGGGCTCCCAAATTGTAGAGGAACTTGCGGATGTCGTCCTGAAACAATATGATTAATCCGATGACTCCCACGCTGACCAGCTTGTCCATAATAGACCCTAACAGTTTCATCGCAAGTACCTGCGACACAACCAGCCACAAAACGACAAAAACCAGAATGCCCATAAAGACATTCAGCGACCGCGACTCCTTCATGAGCCTGTAGATGTAGTACAGAATCAGGGCGACGAGGACAATGTCGATAACATCTTTGACACCAAATTCAAAAAACACTTTCTTATAATTTACGATTTGACAATTCTTGACTTACTTCTGTTTTTCCGTATGCTACGACTTGGTCGCAGACACTATCCTCACACACTCTACGGCTTCGTTGACATCGTGGACGCGGAGGATGGATGCCCCCTTCAGCAGAGCGATGGTGTTCAGTACCGTCGTTCCATTCAAGGCTTGTTCTGGATTTGTGTCTAACAGACGATATATCATAGATTTTCTGGAGATGCCCACCAGTATGGGCAATCCTAACATCTGCATCCGTTCGAGTTCGTTCATAATCTGGTAGTTTTGCTCCAAGGTCTTACCGAAACCAAGGCCAGGATCCAGAATGATGTCCTTTTGTCCTAATGAACGCAGCTGGTCAGTAGCGGCAGCACAATCCAACAGCACCTCTTTCATATTGCTTTTCCTTGACATATATATATAAGGTACACGTAGACGAGACACCATGCGGAACATCGTCTGCTGGCTGTCGGCAGGTGCTCCTACATCATTGATGATGTCTGCACCAAACTCCTCAACGGCCATACGGGCAACCTGTGGACGGAAAGTGTCGACGCTGACCACAGCGTCGGGAGCTTCGCGGCGAACAATCCGCAAAGCCTCCCGTAGCCTGGTCGTTTCTTCATTCTCGTCCGTAAGCTGACCTCCGGGACGGGTGGAGCAGGCACCGACGTCGATGATACTTCCGCCTTGCGTCAGAATCTCAACCACGCGGTCGGCCACATCCTGTTCTGCCTGCTTCCGACTTGCTGCATAGAACGAGTCGGGGGTAGCATTCAGAATACCCATCACTAAGGGTTGGTGGAGGTCTGTCAGTCGTCCGTGGACATTCAGCGTATATTCCATCTCACTATTGTTTCAGCAGGTTAAGACCTCCTTGGGGAGCCAAAGCATTGGTGGTCTTCTCGGTATATTCTGCCAGTTTTAACATGGTGGTGACAGCAATGTCACGGCTGGAGGAACCAATCCGGAATGTGTAGTTTCCGGCCTCAGTCAGCCACTGGCTTCCTTCTTCATCAAATGAAGCAAGGTCGCGTACAGGGATGGTCATGGTGAGTGTCTGGCTCTCGCCGGGCTTCAACTCACGGGTTTTGGCAAAGGCCTTCAGTTCCTGTGCTGGCTTTTCCATCTTGCCTTGGGGAGCCGTCACATAAACCTGTGCTACTTCCTTACCAGTGACACTGCCTGTGTTCTTGACGGTGACGGAAACGCTGACTAAACCACCGTTCGCCTTGACAGTGGGTTTTGAGAAGGCAAACGTCGTATAGCTGAGTCCGAAGCCGAAGGGATAGGCCACCTCGCGGTTGAAGGTATCGAAGTAGCGGTAACCTACGTAGATGTCCTCATTGTGGTTTGTATAAGAGTGTCCTGGAATTGGCATCTTGTTGGCAGCCATCATTCTAAAGGTGTAGGAATCGATGTTGCCTGGGAAGTCCTGAGTCGAGGGATGGTCAGTTGCAGCAATGGGCCAGGTCATAGTGAGCTTGCCGGATGGGTTGACTTTACCCGTCAGGATGTCAGCAATGGAGTTGCCGCCTTCCTCACCAGGCTGCCAGGCGCAGATAATGGCATCGGGATAGCTGCTCCACGACGCCGTCTCGATGACAGAGCCGCTGTTGATGATGACGATGACGGGTTTACCGGCAGCATGGAATGCGTTGCATACGTCGGTGATGAGGTCACGCTCTTCAGGAATCAGGTCAAACTCTGTGCTGATGTCGCGGTCGACACCTTCACCGGCCTGACGTCCGATGGTGACGATGGCAGCATCGGCAGTCTTCACCTCGTTATTGATACAGATGGGTGAGATACTGATTTCAGGATACTTCTGCTGACCAAACATCTCCATCTGATACCACTTGGCAGGATGGCGCTCAGCTTGGAACTTCACCTTGGCATATTCAATATACTTGCGGTAGATGTCGGTGAGTGTAGACGATGACTGGATGCCAATGTTCTTCAGGCCCTCCACCATGTCCACCACATAGGGGGTATGCACACAGCCAGAGCCTGTGCCGCCTGAGAGGAAGTCGTAGGAGTTCTCGCCGAACAATGCTACGGTCTTGATGGTGTTGTCCTTCCAAGGTAGCACACCGTTGTTCTTCAGCAGCACGATGCCTTCGGTGGCACTCTCACGGGTAATCTGAGCGTGGGCCTTTAAGTCAGGTTTGTTGGTGGCAGGGTAGTGGTGGAAGCTCGGTGTCTTGACAATGTATTCCAGCATGCGGCGGACGTTGCGGTCAACATCAGCCATGCTGAGCTTGCCGTTCTTTACCCCATCGATAATCTCCTGTACCTGTGCTGGCTGACCGGGTTCCATGAGATCGTTTCCAGCCTGCACCTCCGTAATGGTGGGTAATCCCTCGCGGATGCCTATCCAGTCGGTCATGACAATACCCTTGTAGCCCCAGTCTTCACGAAGAATCTTGGTCAGCAGGTCTTGGTTGCCCATAGAGTATTGTCCGTTAATCTTGTTGTAGGAGGCCATGATGGTCCAAGGGTCACTTTCACGAACGGCAATCTCGAAGCCACGCAGGTAGAGTTCGCGGGCAGCACGTTGTGAGACACGTTCGTCAACGCTCGTGCGGTCAGTCTCCTGTGAATTAACGGCAAAGTGCTTGGCCGATACACCGGCACCCTGACTCTGCACACCGTTGATATAGGCGGCGGCAATTTTACCCGTGAGCAGAGGGTCTTCCGAATAGTATTCGAAGTTACGGCCACAGAGCGGGTTACGGTGCAGGTTCATGCCCGGTCCGAGGATGACGTCGCAACGGTATTCCTTGGTCTCGTTGCCAATAGCCTCGCCCACTTTCTTCACCAGTTCAGTGTTCCAGGTTGAGGCCAGACAAGTGCCGATGGGAAATCCTGTAGCATAGTAAGTCTGGTCAGTTCCCTCGCGGGTAGGGTTAATTCGCACACCGGCAGGACCATCGGTCAGCACGGTGGCGGGAATGCCTAAGCGGGGAATAGCAGGTGACGTGCCGGCAGCACCAGCCACAAGGTCGGCTTCTCCGCCTACTACGGCACCCGAGTCAAAGAAGTTGTTAGCACCGCCAACCAGCAGTTTGGCTTTCTCTTCCAGTGTCATGGCTTTCATCACCTCATCGATGTTGTCGGCTCTCAGTGTTGTCTGTGCAGTCATTGTTGCAGTTGTTAGCAGGACGCTCAGTCCCATGGTCAATAGTTTCATAATGCTTAATTCTTAATGCTTAATTCTTAATTTACTTATAGTATGCTTTTAGTTCTTCAGCATAGTCAGCCAACAGGCGGGCATCACCGTTACCGTATCTCTGCCACATCTGCTGACAGGGCAGCAGCAGTGGTGAAAAGGTAACATCGCGGCGGTTAAGCTGGGGGTCACAGTGCTGATAGACCTCCAGCGTGTCAGCTACCAGCGATGTAGGAATGTGCATGAGCCTCGCCAGTTCCTGCACTTCAGGAGTCTGCGGCACCATCGTGATGGGTGTCAGTCGGAAGTAGAGGTCGAGTATGAGGATGAGCATCACGGGAGTCAGCCTGTCGTCTTCCGTCAGTGGACGGAAATCTGGCTCAAAGGTTTCCTGTATATCAACACCTTCGTAGAAGTCGCCTCCGCTGTTGAATCCCTTCATGCTTCTTAGCAGTGCCACGGCTCTGCTCAACCGTTTTGGATTCTGTGAGTACTCCAGCCAAATGCGCTCGATGCGAGGTGTCTCAAGCGTGGCTATCTGCTTCATTCTTTCGTGGAGCACCTGAGGTGCAATGTGCAGCTCAAGGCTCAGTGCTACCATCGTGCGGCTATACGTTGGTTTCACGCCAACAGGTTTGCGCAGATACTGCTGCATGAGCAGTAGCCAGTAGTCGTCTTGCCATGTTTGCTTTCTTGCCATGATACGTTTTTTCGGAATTATTTTGCAAATATACGGATTTTTTTCTAATTTTGCACTCAAATTCACATAACTTATGAGAAAAATACTGATTATTGTGGTCTTGACAGTCCATATCGTCAGTCTTCAGGCTCAATCAATACGTGATGAGATACGCCGGAACATTCGTTGTTCGGCGGGTAACTTTATGGCTTATCCTGGTCCTGTCACCCACCAGCAGACACTGGCTCCCCAAGGCAAGAGACCGTTCTATATCAGTCACTATGGCAGCAATGGTTCATCTTACCACGAAGTGCCGGCGACCTACGAACTCCCCTATCTCATCATGCAGATGGCCGATAGTCTGGGCAAACTGACACCATTGGGTCGTGATGTGATGCAGCGTCTCGACCTGGTACGGAAGGACGCCTACGGCCGTTATGGTGAACTCACCGAACTGGGAGCTATGCAGCATCGGGATATTGTCCGTCGTATGGTGGAGCACTTCCCTGATGTGTTCGAAGGCCTGACGGCTGTTGATGCCCGTTGTACGGAGGTTCCGTCTTGTCTGCTCTCTATGGAGAATGCTATGGTCCAGCTTTCACTCATGCGGCCTGAGCTGAAGCTCCATCATAACTCTACGAAGCGTGACTACTGGTATCTGGATCAGCAAGACAGCAAGCTCTCTGCCATGCGTATGGATTCGCTCGCCAAAGTGCGCTACGATGCTTTTGCCCACTCCCATGAGATTTGTGAGCGCTTGATGCTTTCACTTTTCAACGATACCGCCTACGTGCATCATGAAGTGGATGCGACACTATTGACTGACTGCATCTTCAGGGTGGCTGGTAACATCCAGAATACAGAGATGCGTCGTCAGCTGACGCTTTATGATCTGTTTACCGACGACGAAGTGTACAGCAACTGGAAAAGGGAGAACGCAGCACGGTATATCACAGCCGGTGCCTCCCCTCTGAGTGGTAGCGTCCAGCCCTATAGCCAGCGCAACCTGCTGCGTAAGCTCATCGTCGATGCCGACAGCTGTCTGCAGCAGCAGCGTGCCAGTATTCAGCTGCGTTACGGTCAGCAGACGGTTATGTCGCTGGCTTGTCTGCTGAACCTCAACGGCTTCGGATTGGTCACCGACGACTTGGAATCGTTAGACAGACGGGGATGGGCCGACTATCGTATCTCTCCCATGGCCTCCAACATCCAGTTTATTTTCTATCGTTCCAGTCAGCACGACCCTGACATTGTCTTCAAGGTGCTGTTGAACGAGAACGAGGCCACCCTGCCTTTCAAGAGCGACATAGCTCCCTATTATCACTGGAATGACTTCCGTAGGTACTTCCTTCAAAAGCTGAACACGTATGAAAAGAAAAAACATTAGCGTTGTCAGGTCCCTTTTTGTTTGTGCTTTCTGTGTTCTCTGCATGAGCATGAGGGCCCAGTCGGCCTTTGAATATATCACTCGTAACCGCAATCTCTCGGCCAGCAACTACTGCATCTACCCTGACAGTGTGTCACCTCACATGACGCCGCCGCCAGCAGGCAAGCACCCTTTCTATATCAGTCATTACGGCCGTCATGGTTCCCGCTATCTGAGCAACCGCAAGGGTTACGACATTCCCTGCCAGATCCTGTCCAAGGCTGACAGCTTAGGCAAGCTGACCCCGATGGGACAGCAGGCTCTTGTCGAACTGCGCCACGTCATTGCCGACTCAGAAGGCCGCTGGGGCAACCTTTCAGGATTGGGCAAGCAACAGCACCGTGATATTGCCCGCCGTATGATGGAACGCTTCCCCGAGGTGTTTTCCGGCACAGCGCACATCGATGCCCGCAGCACCACCGTCACCCGCTGCATTCTCTCCATGGGTTCTGCCATACAACAGCTCGTGGCCCTCAATCCACGGTTGCAGGTCAGCATGTCCGCAGCCCGTAACGACATGTGGTTCATGAACCACCAGGACAAGCAGCTGCGTGACAGCATGAACACCAGCACCACCAAAAAAGTCTATCAGGCCTTCTGCGACAGCCGTGAACGGAACCCCCGCCTCATGAGCATGCTCTTCACCGACTCCGTCTATGTACGTGACAGTGTAGACGACGTGATGCTGAACTACTACCTGTTGAAGACGGGACTCATCCAGCAGAACACACACATGAACGTCAACACCTTCCTCGTCGACCTCTTCTCCTACGAAGAGATTCACCAGTTCTGGCAGAAGGAGAATGCCTGGTGGTACTTCATGTATGGACCCTCGCCACTCAACGGAGGTCATCAGCCCTACACCCAGCGCTACCTCTTACGCAAGATTATAGCCGATGCCGACAGCTGTCTGCGTCTGCCCCATCCTGGAGCCACCTTACGTTACGGACACGAGACGGTGGTGCTGCCCCTTGCTTGTCTTTTAGGCATCAACAATTTCGATTATCAGACCTCTCGTCTGGAAGATCTGGAGCCTAACGGTTGGTGGGCTTGCTTAGTGTTTCCTATGGCCAGCAATATCCAGTTTGTTTTCTACCGTGAGAACCCTCAGGACCGCGACATTGTCTTCAAGGTGCTGCTGAACGAGAACGAGGCCTCCCTGCCCATCCCCACCGATATGGCTCCCTATTATCATTGGAAAGACTTCCGCGAATACTATCTCCGCAAGTTAGACGCCTACGACCAAACACGGGAGTAAAACGTTCATCGTTCAACATTCTTGTAAACGTTTGCGGTTGAAAGTTCAAGTTTTTGTTTGCTTGAACGGAATAATTGGTGTACCTTTGCAGCAGAAACTAAAACAAATGAAAAAGCGTATGATGAAAAAGTATTTGATGACAAGTTGTCTGCTATGCCTGACGATGGCTGCTATAGCTGACAATGTACAGACGGTTGACGCTGCAAAGGTGTCCTCTGTTTCGTTCAGTGGGGACAATGTGGTGATTACCTACAAGGATGGTACTACTGCCACTCAGGATATGAATGAGGTGGTGATTGACATGAGTAACACAACCGACATTGAACGTCTAACGTTTAACGGTGAACGGTGCTCTGACCTATTCGACCTTCAGGGCCGTAAGGTTATTGTCAATGGTGACATTAATAAGGGTATTTATATTATGAATGGTAAAAAGGTCGTGATTAAATGAGAGAAGAACTGAGCTTGCTTGAGTTCTTCTGAACGTCAACGAGCTCGAGCGAAGCTCAAAGTAGTTATTAAGTGAATAATATGATGAAAAAAATACTTTTCTGTGTTATCTGTGCTTTCTGTGTGACAATGGTTGGAGCACAGACCAACGACTATTCCACAACGTCGGACACGAAGAAGAATCAGGCCATTGTGACGCTGAAGGACGGTACGAAACGCTATTACGATACAGAGTCGGTGGGACACATCGATTTCGACGGTGCCAACGTGACTGTCACTCAGAACGCAGGTACCTATACTTTTGAGGGTAACGTGTTGACCGTCAGCTTCCGCAAGGCTGAGAGCGGACAAGTGACTAACCCCGAGGGTGCCGTACAGATTACGGAGGCAAAGGGCTGGTTAGAGTCGGCCTATGTGAAGTTCGACCTGTTGGAAGGCGCCAAGTCCTATCATGTCTATGTCAAGGGAGGTGCCTACGGCGACTATACCAGACAGGACGACCAGTTGGTGCGCAACTACGGCAGCTACGGACGTGCCGATGTGGTGGGTCTGACAGCTGGCAGCTACGACATCAAGTTAGTGCCTGTTAACAGCAACGACGAGGAAGTGGCCGACTGTGCCAGCGAGGCCATCGGCTTAGACGTGAGAAGCTACAGCCGTGAGGGTTTTGCCTTCATGAACGGAGTGTCGCCAGGTGCTTACAATTCCGACGGTACGTTGAAAGAGGGTGCAAAAGTGTTCTACGTCACGAAGAACAGTGCGAAGACCATCAACACTATGGTGAAGACAGGTTCGAAGGACTCGAACATTACTGAATGTACCGGCATACAGGCCATCATTGATGCCTACCAGAAGGGCTATGACACCACACCACTGGCTTTCCGCTTCATCGGTCTGGTAACCAAGGACGACCTCGACGGCATCAGCAGTTCGGAGGAAGGTCTGCAGATCAAGGGTAAGAATGCTGATTCGGAGCTGAATATCACTATCGAGGGCATCGGCGATGACGCCACCATCAAGGGCTTCGGGTTCCTGGTGCGCAATGCCAAGAGTGTCGAGTTCCGCAACCTGGGCATCATGCGTTGCATGGATGACGGTATATCGCTCGATACAGACAACTCGAACATCTGGATTCACCATACCGACGTGTTCTATGGTCCTAAGAAGAGTGGTGACCAGATTAAGGGCGACGGAGCCACCGACGTGAAGTCTGACTCGAAGCTGGTTACAGTCTCCTACAACCACTACTGGGACACAGGTAAGACCAACATGTTCGGCATGAAGAGTGAGAGCGGTCCCAACTACATCAGCTACGACCACAACTGGTTCGACCACTCCGACTCACGCCATCCGCGTGTACGCACTATGAGTGTTCACGTCTGGAACAACTACTTCGACAATGTCGCCAAGTACGGTGTTGGAGCCACTTCGGGTGCCAGTGTCTTCGTCGAGAACAACTACTTCCTGAAGACCAAGAAACCCATTCTTGCCTCCAACCAGGGAACTGACGCACTGGGCAGCGGAACCTTCAGTGGTGAGGACGGTGGTATGATCAAGGCCTACGGCAACTACTTCGACCGCACAGCCGTCAACTTCAAGTACTATACCCAGAAGAATCCGGCCTCGACAGGCTATGACGCCTACGAGACCGACAGCCGCGACGAGCAGGTGCCTGCTTCTGAGGTGACCCGTCAGGGCGGTACAAGCTACAACAACTTCGACACCAACAGCTCCGTGATGTACAGCTACACAGCCGCCAGTGCCTACGAAGTGCCGTCCGTTGTGACAGGTTATTACGGTGCAGGCCGCATGAATCACGGTGACTTCACCTACACTTTCTCTGACAATATTGGTGACGACGATGCCGACTCCGCCTATGACTCTGCGCTCGGCAGCCTCTTGGATAACTACCAGTCAAGCTTTGTTGGCCTCTTCGGTGAAGAGAATACCGGCGGCGGCGGTGGCGGCGGAACTGACGATCCCGTCATTCCCGAAGGAACCATCCTTGCCTCGTTCGACGGCGCACCCTCGCACAGCATGTTCACCGTCGGTGGAAACTATGGCGATGGCAAGATTACCTACAACGACACCTACTATAAGAAAGGCGTCAAGTTCGACAGCCAGGGCAGCATCACCTTCACCCCCGCCAAGCACTACAACATGACCCTGATACTCGCCACCGTCAAGCCCGGCCGTAATGTCAGCGTCAACGGCACCGTCACCGAAGTCACAGGCACCGAGAACACCCAGGGCGCCTACTACCAGTTGCAGCCCATCGCCATCACCGCCGGCACCCAGTACGTGCTGAAGAAGGGCACTGCCGAGGCCATCGTCATGCTCATCAAGCTCGAAGAGCGATAATGTTGCCGCGCCCACACATAGCCATCATACCCGTAGTGGTACTCATCGGCTTTCTGGCTGTTGTCATCACCCTGTTCGGCAGCGAGTCGCTCAGTGGTGGCAGCCAGATAGCCCTTTTGATGGCTATGGCCGTCTGTGTGAGCATCTCCATGGCCGTCTACCGCGTGCCGTGGAAGACCTTTGAGACCCAGATCAAGCATACCGTGGGCCAGGTATCCGTCACCCTGTTGATACTGCTGTGTGTCGGCATGTTAGGCGGTTCCTGGATGATCAGCGGCATCGTGCCCACCCTCATCTACTATGGAGTTCAGACCATGTCCCCCCAGTTTTTTCTGGTCTCCTCCTGTGTCATCTGTGCCTTAGTGTCACTGCTGTCCGGCAGTTCGTGGACAACGATAGCCACCATTGGAGTAGCCCTGTTAGGCATCGGCCATGCATTAGGGGTGTCCGAGGCATGGACGGCAGGAGCCATCATTTCAGGAGCCTATTTCGGCGATAAGATGTCACCGCTCAGCGACACCACCATTCTGGCCTCTTCGTCGACCGGCACCGACCTCTTCACCCACATCCGTTACATGATGCTGACCACGACACCCACGTTCCTCATTACGCTGACCATCTTTTTCTTTGCAGGACTGGGCAACGGCGAGGGTGCCGAGGTGCAGGTCGGTCAATATACCGAAGGACTCTCCCATA
>Ga0265298_10008498_pt1 | contig 12330 bp, 3 predicted proteins | sample AusTroGonzalo_MG_3_FD_193486 | JGI IMG/M metagenome (GOLD analysis project Ga0265298, IMG submission 193486) | Bovine rumen microbial communities from tropical cattle in Woodstock, Queensland, Australia - Gonzalo_01 | ecosystem: Host-associated > Mammals > Digestive system > Stomach > Rumen ...
CATGGCTACCATGACCATCGATGCGGGCATTCTGCGTTGCATGAATCTGGACGAGCTGAATAATGCGGAAAGCGTGTTGGAAGCAGACTTCCGCAAGGCTGTCGCCGAACTGGTCAAGAACGGCGAGGGTGGCATCACCGAGGAAAAAGCCACCCAGTTTTCCGAGACGTACGGCACGCACCTCGTGGTGTCTTCCAATCTGGGTGGCATGATAGAGCTGCAGATGGAAATCAACCGCGACTCATGCGTCGACCGGGTATATACCACGCAGCAGGTCTGCGAGGTCATCCTTGGCAAGAAGGTGACGAAGACCACCAATTCGAAGGTCATCAGCGAAATTTCCAAGCATAGCGTTCAGTATCATGGACAGATCAATGTCAAGGGCGGTTCTGCCGACGACTGTGCCAAGCTTCACAGGACCTTCGATGAAACGAAGGCTGCCGAAGTGAGAATCAGCGACGGCGACTATTACGGCTGGGCCAACCATATCAGCATCGAGCCCCAATCCTATAATGCCTCCTTCATCGGCGGACGTTATCTGCCGTTCTATGAGTTGTTCGAGGATGCCACCACCCGTCAGGTGTTGCGCCGGGCCTACGAGCTGTACCTGAAGAAGGAGGCTCCCATGCAGGAAGTCACTGAGCCCGACTACGGCGTCATGCCCGTTGCCGGCAACTACGGTCCCGATGTGCGGGTGGCCGAGGTGGATTCCAATAAAGCATGCATCATGTGTCAGGAGTATGTTCCCAGCATCCGCAGCGACAAACCCTGTGTCGTGGCTTATCCACTCATCCGCGGTGCCGACGGCAACGTACGTCCGTTCCTGTATACCGGACTGTTTGTCGGTGACGAGAGCCATCGTCCGGGACGTGTCGTCTGGGAGGGCAGTTCATCGGTCTACACGCCTTCCGACAGTATCTTCTTCGAAAGCGACAGCGCTTCTATCCGCAGTCTCTTCGATCCGGAGACCCACGCCCTGAAGAATGTGTATTTCTACTGGAATGCCGTTCATCCGCAGCCCTGTCCCACGGCCGACACTGCGCCCAAGGCATACAGTACCACAGTCTTCAGCACCCAGCCAGCGACCCTTGCCGAGCCGACTACCGTTGCCAAGGTAGCCAGCACCTTCTGGTCGGTGCGCCCCGTGCAGCCCAAGACCGACGGTCTCCGCAGCTACTGGGAACAAGACAAGCTGTTCACTCAATTCTTAGATAATTACAAGGACTATAGCGGCACGTTATACAAGAACGCCGACGGCTATTGGTTCTGTCTGGTGGACGGAGGTGACAACATCAAGCGCGTTGACGACGTTACCGATGACAACGAAGGTAACAAACAGTGGACTGCCGCTGTGAGTCAGTCGGTCAAGACCATAGGTCTGAACGACTGTCTGCCCACCGTGGAACAGTCAAAGAGCATCACCCGCATGCTGGGCAACCGCATGAGCATTTTCTACGACCGTTCATACAACGGGCGTAACATGCTCGGACTGGACTGGCCCACCGGCTACTGGGTCATCGCGCATCCCACGCAGACAAAGACGATTGCCAATCCCGCGCAGAACGACGGTCAGGGCATGCCGGTCATCACCAACGACGCTGGTCAGGCGCGTATCTTGCGTTTGAGCGGTTCGGGAACCGACCTGCTGCTCGAATATCCCGAGTATGTCAGGGCATTTAACTATTCCGATCAGATGTTCTTCAAGTTTTTCCCGATATATATAACGATAGACAAGTTTTGAACATTGAACATTGAACATTGAACTTTGAACATTGAACTTTGAACTTTATGATTACCAATAAAGATTTAAGAGAGGCGAACGTGAAAACAGGGACGATGACGAAGTGGATGTTGTGCGCAGCACTTATCACTTATCACTTATCACTTATCACTTCATTAACTTCCTGTACGCGTGAAGATGATGTCGACGTGCTGACGGCAGTCGAGCAGTACGATCCTGAGAATGCCAACGGCACCTATAGCGAGAGCTACTGGCGCAGGGTGCATGCCGCACAGCGCCAGGAATACATCGGCGACCTGTATCGCAGCTACGGTGTGGGCTACGGCTATAACGGCACTGGAAAGTACAGCAACTACGACGAGGTGCGCGACCGTGTCATCGACCTGTCGTATATTCAGAAGTTCGACCAACAGCACGGCTCTACAACCATCGTCGACGACATCTCCCCGTCGTCCTACCATCATGTCTACAGTGGCACCGATGCCATCACGATATGCCAGAAGCTCACGGCAAATGCCTCGGTGAGTGTCGATGCCGTCCTTTTCCAGGCCGAAGTCTCGACGACCTATAACAAGACCGACATGGTGAGCAACGAATACGCCTTCTGCACCATTTACGACGGCCTGACCATGGCATCACGTCACATGGAGCCCTACGACCTGTATTATATCGCCCGTGAGCATCCCGAAGCCCTTTCTCCAGGGTTCCTCCGTTACCAAAAGCTGGCCAAGGAGGCCATCGACAGGAATAATAACACCGAGGCCATCCGCATACTTCAGAATATGCTGCAGACCTATGGCACACATATCATCTATCATGCCAAGTTAGGTGGCAAGTTGAAGTTCAGCACCACCATGAACCGACATGTGGTTGACTCTCGCAATTCGGTTGAGCAGCAGGCCAGTGCATCGTTCCTCTATTGCATTGGAAGCACCGATGGTACGGCGAAACAAGACTGGGTTATCAATACCCAGACAGACCGTGAAACCCACATCGAGGCTCTTGGCGGCAACAGTGCCCTTGCTCTGCAATTGTCGGGCCTGCATGAAAGCGACGACAATGCGCTGAAGAGCAAGGTTGTGGACGAGTGGTTTAAGTCGCTTAAGTTCACGCCCGGTGCCGACAAGGACGACAACAACGTCGAGCTCATCGACATCAAGGTGGCACCAATTTCCGACCTCATCACCGAACCAAGTGTCGCCTCACTCTACAACCTGTTGGTGGGCAAGCACATCGCCTACGAAACCAACGTCATGCCCCGCGCCAGGAATCAGATTTATGCCAAGATCCCGACTTCCGCGCTCCGGCTTACCGACCGTTCTGTCACCAATGAGGTTGTCGTCCAGAACGAGATCATCGGCGAGATCATCAATGAATACGTCCACAATGTTGAATATACGATGTTCTATCCTACCCTGGGTGGTAAGATGGCTCGCGAGGGCCTTGGCCGTCGATGCAGCGACGACAGTCTGTTCACCATTACGTGGCAGTATCTCGACGGTGCGGAGAACAAGGCGAAGGCCTACGTCACACCACTCGTACGACTCAACTACGACGACTACATTTACTATAACAATGGCGACATCGACATATCTCCTGCCGAGGGCATCACGTCATACACCACCGGCGCCAGTATCAATCGCGCTGCCTTATATATGTGGAACGACACCTGCGTGGCAAGCATGAAGATTGGTCCCTACTACCTGCATCAGGGTGTGATGGCTAACACCAGCGAAGACAAATCGGCAATGAACACCATACGCACCCTGCTCAAGGATGTCCCTGTGGGTTATGAGGTGGCCGATACGTTGAAGACCAACGAGATTGTGCGTTTTATGTACTATTCCGGCGAGGTGTTCGACCCCGACCGTATCAAAATGAGCGAGACACCCCCGTTCTTCGGCTACAAGCGGTTTATCTTGTTCGATAACAATAAGAACCAGTATGGCATTTTCTGGTTGGAATCAAAGACCTCCTCTGTCACACCACTGGAGAACGAGAAAATAGGCCAGGCATTACTGCTGCGCCGAAGGGACTTTAAGCACATGTAGTACAATTTAAAGATTATACAATATAAAATGTAACAATTATGAAACGTCGCTGTTTTTTCATTTTTACATTATTTCATTTTTTCATTGCCGCGTCCTGGGCACAGGGCTTGGTGACGGAGATAAAAGTCGTTGCTGTTCAGGAATTTGCGGATCTTGCCGCCCAAGCCAGTGGCTATAGCGGTGGCGGCAATGCCGATCTGGATTTCCGTAAGGGTCGTGGTGGCGGCTGCGTCTTTGCCATCTTCAAAAATAGTACCGATACGGCTCAATACATAACCGATGTGGCTGTGGAGATTAGGGACAGCTATGGCGAAGAGTACACCTCAGGAGGAAAGAAATACACGCCTGTTCCTTTCTATCAGGAAGAAAAGAAGCATAAGGACGGAAAGTACCAAGGCGGACTCAACGGCCGCAACTATAGCATCTTTGGCGGCGCCTACGAGAAGCAGCCCCATGTCTATGTCAGTCGCACCGGTAATAACGATTTCAGTAAGAAGGTGCTCAAGTCGGCAAAGGTCACTGCCAGCAAACCTAAGGATCTGACCTTCAACGAGACCTACAGCGGTGGTCATGCCGGCGGTGGACGCTACTTCGTCTTTACCTGGCACAGCCATGAGTCGAAATTCAAGAAGAAGGTTACCGATGCCGCTCCTGATGGCGACATCACCACCCATATTCGTTATTGCGACCGCGACCAGTGCGGACTCACCCTGGAAGAGCCGCACCGCTTCCCCCAGCTCTACGACGGCATCGACACCTGGATGCAGCTGCCCAAGACCGACAAGTTGAGTGCGGACAAACACTATAAGAAATGTGATGACTGTGAAAAGATCGTGTACGAAGCCCACAAATGGGCCACCTATTCGTCCGATTGGAAGAGCCACAACAAACGCTGTCTCGTTTGCGACTATGTCATCGAGGCTGATCACGAAAATTTCGGTAAGCAGAAGATTCCCGTGGACGACAATTATCACATGATTTACTGCGACTGCGGATTCATGAAGAAGCTGCGCCACGAATTCGGTGACTTGCGTTCCGAGAAGAGCCGCAACTGCGAGTATGTCGTCATGGAATATACCTGCAAGCAGTGCTATCATCGCTCCTGCTTCGAGGAGCCCGGTGCGGGACATGATTACGACCAGTACGGCATCTGCCGCCGCAAGAACTGTCTCCATCCCTACGAACGTCCCGACGTGGAACCGCTCGCCGGCGGCAGCGACAGCGTATTTGTCGTCCGTAGCTTCGGCAACCTCTACTGGGTAGCTGACTATGTGAACAACCGCCGTCCCAAGACCAACGTCCGTCTTGCCAACGACCTCATTGCCGACGACTTCATGCCACTGCCCTGGCGTCCCATCGGTGCCACCGACAGCACGGCATTCCAGGGAACCTTCGACGGTGGCGGTCACGTCATCACCACACTCCAGACCGAAGAACCCGTAGCCGGTTGCGCCCCTCGCGGACTCTTCGGCACCATAGCCCAGGGCGCCACCGTGCACGACGTGTCACTCGTCGCGTGCAACATGCGTGGCTGGAACAATATCGGTGCTGTGGCAGGTGTCAACCAAGGTACGATTCAGGGTTGCCATGTGCTGTTCTCCATCATGAGCAGTATCGGTACCGGCATGAACTTGGGTGGTATCTGCGGACTGAACAAAGGCACCATCACCGGCTGCATCACGGAAAACAATGTGTGGGTTGGCGGTGTGCGCGACTATGCCGGCGGCATTTGTGGTACGAACGATGGCGGCAGCCTTTCGGGCAACACCTCCGCAGCCATCTGTGGCAGCGGATCCGATGCCGTACTACCAGAGGCAGCGTCGCAGCAGTAGGAGTTGAGAGTTTAGAGATGAGAGTTTAGAGTTTAGTGTTATGAATAGGATATTTTTTTACCTTTTTACTTTTATACTTTTTTACCTTTCAAGCGTCACTGCAGTCAAGGCGCAGTGCCTTGTGGAAGGGACAACCAGTGATGGTATTGAGATTGCTGATGTGAAGTTGGACGGTGCTTATAAGCAGCTTGCCAACGTGAATACCATACAGCTTGAGACTAAGAATACCCGTTCCGTTCTGTCATTCACCATCACCGTACCTACGGGAAAAGTGGCAAGTCTTTCCTACAAGTTGTTCCTCGAAATATATTCTTCGAAATCAGGTGGAAAACTTCCCAAGCAAACCAGTCTTTCTTTCACTGTGAGATGTGATAACACTATCGCTGTCTATCATAGCGACCCCGAATTGGTTTTAGCGCAGTTAGACAGGGTCGAGATTACTGAAGGGAAACATTATATTGAATTCGAAGCCCGTTTCAGTGCCAAGAAGTGCAATATCGCAGGCAGCATCGACAACCTGACGCTCCATGTCCACCAGTTCGGCAAGATGCAAGTCTCGCGCGAGCCAATATGTGGTCAGTCCGGTGAAAACTATTCCACGTGCGATGTCTGTGGCAAGGACAGCACCATCACCATCGCTCCCCGATATAAGGATCATAGCATGGTCGTGCGTTCTGGCACGGAAGCCAGTTGTATGAGTAATGCCGGCTCTGTGTCGGTGTGCGAGCATTGTCCGTATGCGGAAATAAATTATACTGGTGATGTGAAGGAGCATGATTTCGATGCCGACGGCGTATGCCGCGTATGTCATCTGCGCCAACCACGATCCAATTCCGACGGTTCGGTCTACGACATTTACTATGCCAGCGAGATGCACGTCCTTTCCGAGATGGTGGCGCTGGGCAGGATTCCTGGCAACATAGGCGTGAACATTCATTCCGACCTTGTGTTTGACAAAGATACTACGATGGTGCCCTTAGGCACCTTCGACAATCCGTTCCAGGGCGTGCTCAATGGTAACGGCCACTGCATTCGCGGTATCGTCTATTCCTATCAGGACTTCGACTGTCTGGGCTTTGTGGGAGTGGCCAAGGGTACACTTCTGAAGAATGCCGTCATTGCCAATCTCGTCTTCGACAGCGGAAACACCCTCAGGGGTAAGGCCTGTGTGGGTGGTATCGTGGGATACGCCTCCAACTGCGACATCGTCAGCTGTGCCAGTTTCGGAGCATTGGAAGGCACCGACAATGTGGGCGGCATCGTGGGTTATGCCGACCACCAGGTAAGCATCCAGAATTGTGGGTCGGTAGCCGCTATCAGGGCCTATGGCCAGTGGAACACGATGGTGTGCGGCATGCCGCTGGGTCACATCTTGAACAGTTACGGTGCATCCACCAACGTTCTTGACGGTGCGGTGGACGAGTTGCCTACCACCACGTTGCGCCATTGTTTCTCCACCCAGGGCAGTGGTCCCGGCCTCACTCGGGTCAGTCACGACGTGTTGACGTCGTACGCGATGGTTCAGTTGCTCAACGAGGAAAGCGAGTCGCCCAGCTTCGAGAAGTCGCTGGACGACCATTATCCAGTCCCCATAGCGAATACCGCCATTCAGGCCAAACCCAACAGTGCCATCCCGACAAAGCGCAGTGCTGTTACGTGGCGTGCCGCTTCGGCAGCTCTCAGCGACGAAGGTGATGATTCCGACGATGAATGGGAAGAGCCAGAGGCGACAGGCGGCTATGTCGACGAGCAGTCACCTTCTGCGTTAGGTCATACCATTGAAGAAGTTTTGCACACCGACTCCGTTCAGTATGCCGATTTTGAGCGCTTGTATATTGTCACCCGTAGTGCTCCTAAGGGCTTCAACATATACGATGAGATCAGCGGAGGCAATATGTTGGCGTTCGAGTCCTATATACTTCCTGCCGACTCCTCATTCTTCAAAATGACAGAATACGATGTCCTGTCATCAGGCAAGGTGATTGCAAAGGCAGAGACGATGTGTGATTTCACTGGAGAGAAGAAAAAAATCGACGAATACAAAATTGAGAGGGACGGCAGTGCTTCGCTTAAATCGCGTATCAGTTTCAGCAACAATTACGACATCATCTACCAAGAGAACGTCGACGGTATATTGAAGCCCGTCTGGAGCCTGGAGACAAAATATGACGAGACCACGGGCAATGCTATTCTCACCAATGGATATTCCCATAACCGCATCACGGGTGAAACGCATTTGGAATTCAGTAGCACATACGACAGTGAGGACGATGATCTTGAAGAAGATGGCTCATACGAAGAGTATATGGACGAGTCGACCGGTACCATTCATGTCTTGTACTACTATCCTGATTATATCAGTGACGGGATACCACTTCGTGACCACTACATACTCCGTGCTTCCGATCAATATCTTCTGGAATTTCGTCTGGAAAAGATGGTGAACGGTGAACCAGATCTGGTTGATGGCTTATACTTGATCTATGATTACGAAGATGAACTGGTGCAGTGTGTAGCTTTCGGACCAGTCGACGAGAAGTCGCATTCAAGAGTTATACGTCCCTATTTGTATTATGAATATTTAGGATTCTGGGAGGCTACTACGTTCCCGACGGCCATCAAGGTGCCCACGGTGGAACAGCCGTCACTCAAGAACCGTTTCGATCCCAATGTCTACGACATGCAGGGCCGTATGGTACGCAGGGTGACTGACGTAAACGATCCGTTCAGCGGACTCCCGAACGGACTCTATATTTATCAGGGTACAAAGTATATTAAGAGGTAAGATCTGAGAGGTAAGAGGTGAGAGTTTAGAATTTAGAGTTGAAAGAATTATGAGGCGGATATTGATTGCATTGATGCTGCTCGTCGCTGTCGGTGCATCGGCAGGAGAGCATACTGTAAGTTTACGTACCAATTTGTCGGATGCCAACCAGAACGGAAGCATTGACATTCCCATGCAGCATGTCGCAGCCGGCACTATAGTGAAGGTCTATAGCCATCCGTCTGAGGGCTACGGCATGTCAAGAGGCGTTTACTATGCCACCAAGAATGCCAATGGTGAATATACTTCAGAACAGTCGGCAACCCCCAAGGCTACTTATCCCGATGACCGTGCCAGCTTACTGGACTTCGAATTCGTCATGCCCGACGCCGACGTTGAGGTGTGGGCATTCTTCACTCCCTTGCGTAAGCTGGTGGCTCATCAGGCCGACGGCGGCACGCTGAAGGCGCTTTATGGTTTTAAGGAGAACGTTGACACCGTGGCATGGAATGTACCCCGGATGCCCATCCTGCTGAAGGCTAAACCCAAGACAGGAAACGAACTGGTGGATGTAAACGTTGTCGGTGTTGACAAATCCTTCTGTCAAAGGACATCCGACAGCACCCTATCTGTCTATATGCCCTCGAAGAACGAGACTGTGCACATTACACCGATCTTTGGCAAGAGCAATTACAATGTTACCATTAACGGAAATACTCATGTCGATGTGCAACTGAGCAATACCGCTCCGAAAGCGCGCGAAGAGGTCGTGGTGACCCTGTTAGCAGACCAAGGATATATCCCTACCAGTGTTTCCTTCACGGGCTGTCAGTCGTGGTGGCTTGTGGACAAGCCGCAACGGGAAAGCGACGGCCGGTGGAAAACTGTCTATCGCTTCAAGGTCGATTTGCAGGATGTCACGATCGATGTAAGGGCTGAGCGGGTATATTCCCTGACCGTCAACGACACGCAGCACTCCGGGCGTGTAAAGACTTATATCCCCGAGATGATTCCCGACTACCCTGGCGTAGCTCGCTCGGGACAGCAAATTCCCGTGGTGTTTACAATGCCTAAGCAATTCAGTGCCACGTATACGGCTAAAGCAGGCAAGGATACGCCGACCCCGATCGTTTACCATAATGCCCTGAAGAACAGTTTTGCTGACCAGGGCATGGCAGGCTGGACGGAGACGAACGACTATGTCGGTGCGGGTCTGTCGATGGTGACGGAAACCGCTGCCGACGGCAACAATTATTGGCGCGCCAGTGTCAATAACACCATGTCGCAGACGGTATCACTCGCGGGCCGTACTTTTCCTGCTCATGCAAAAACGGACAACAAACTGAAAATTGCCGCCCTTGCCAGTATGAATCCATACCGCGCCCCGCGTTGTGAGGCAAGTGTCGTGGCAATCGGTGACGGCATGGCGGATACGCTGGTCGTTGCCGATATGAGCAACGGACGGGAAGGCTGGCAATCCAAATTCATAACGGGTGAGGTAGCCGCCAATGCCAGGGAGCTGAAGTTCGTGGTAACGGCTAAAGGCGACAATCCTGACAGGAAGTACACGAGCGAGGGTCCGATGTTCGACGACCTCTGTCTGCTGTTACCCACGGACGGGGATGTCATCAAAGATGAAGACGTGCTTGTCTTCACAATGGACAACGCCGACGTGACCATTGACTACACGCCGCAGGGCACGCAGTCGACGGTGACGCTCGAAACAGAAGCTCATGCCACTGTGATGCTGATTAACACCGCCACCGGCGAGCAGGGCACGACTGTCAAGGCGATGGAAGGCGATACCATCCGAGCCAAGGGAAAGGCTGACGAGGGACATGCCATATACGGCATGAAGTATTTTCGGAACGGCCAGCGCTATCGCCTCATTCTCGACACGCTCGATGCCGTTGCCCGTGAGGTCGGTTATTACTTTGTCAAGCTGGACGACAAGGATGTCACCATTACGATGGATGTAGACGTGGTGAAGGTTGACACAGATGACTGTTACGGAGGAACGCTTACTGTCAGCAATGAAAATGCGCGTGAGGGCGAGGAGGTGACGGTCACGGTGAAGACCGATCCGGGGTGCAGGTTGAAGCGTATCACGACCTCGCCTGGCGGCATAGCGATTGACAAGACGGACAACGTGGATGCCACTACCGGTGCCGGTAACTATACGTTCAAGATGCCAGGCACACAGATTACGCTGACTCCCGAGTTCATCGTACCCATCACTACTGCGGCACAGCTGGATGATATCCATCAGGAGTGTGGCGAGTTCAATCTCGAGAACGACATTGACCTGGGCGACGGATGGGAAAGCGGTATCGTCATGTCCGGCCATTTCAACGGCAATGGGCATCGCATCACCTACAGCGGCTCGACGAGTCTATTTGAGTCCGTCGACTCATGTGCTTCCGTACGCCATCTGTATGTCACTGCCAACGTCGATGGGGATGATTCGTACATCGGTGGAATAGCCATGTATAACCAGGGCGTCATCGAGGACTGTGAGGTGAGCGGTACGATTAAGAATACGAAGGAAAATTACGGTGTAGCCGCTGGCGTGGCGGGACAGAACGGTCCGCGTGAAGGTACCGTCTCGCACTGCCATGTGGTCTGCGACGACATCAGCGGTGCGACGGCCTACGGCATAGCCTGGCAGACATGGGGTGCAACCGTCAGTAACAATGTCTTCAGCGGCCGGCTGACTGCGGATAACGGTCTGGCATACGTCATCTGCAATGATGTGAATAACAGTACCATCGCGAACAACCGCTATGTGACGGACGCTGGTGCGACGGTCTGTAACGGTGCGACAGCTGCAACGCCTGCCGAGCTCGCCGATCTGGCCAAGGAGCAGCAGGATGCCTATCCCGTATTCGCTGCCAGTATCAGGAGCAGGTACAGCTTCTATAACGTCACTACCTCGAAGCCGGATTATGTCACCACCGAACTGTCGCCTATGTCAGGAGGTGCCGGTACCGTCGTCAAGGGAACAGTGACGGTGACCGGCAACTACCATCTGGAGAGCATCGTCCTGTCAGCACCCGACGGCAGCGACGCTCAGAACTGCGCGTTTGACGACAATACCGAAAACGTTTATTCTTTCTCGTTTACCATGCCTGCTCACGATGTGCTCGTCACCTTCAAGACGCAGGTGGGAACGCTCATCTACACTGCCAAGCAGCTGGCCGCTATCAGCGATAAGAGTGGTACGTATATCCTTCGCAGGGATATTGACTTGCACAACTGGACCGGGAAAGTGACGCTGAACAGTCATTTCCTGGGTGACGGTCACACCATCAGGTACGATGCCTCGGAATCGTGTAAAGGACTCTTCCAGAAAATCAGGAAAGGCGCTGTGCTTGAAGGACTGCGCGTCGTGGGATACGTAGAATCCAATATTGACTGTGCCGGAATAGCCTACGACAACCAAGGTACCATCCGCGACTGTCACTTCTGTGGCCGTATCTCGAGGATCCCGTCGCCAGGGGCTTCTATGAACCGTATTGCAGCCATTGCCTACAAGGTGAATGCCAAGGCGGGGCGTATTGACCACTGTTCGGCTACGGGCGAACTGATCAACCGCATCAATCAGGAGGCTACGGACAAGAGTCCGCTGTGTGCACAGAGTGATGCCAACATCACCGAAAGCGTCTGGGTGAGCAGCAGCGACACTGGGCGGTATCAGGAACAGACCCAGCAGGCAAATATTGCCCTTAACGACTGGCCGGTCTTTGCGCAGGGTATCCTTGACAGGACAACGCCCCGCATCATGACGGGCAGTGACACGCTGCGTGTCGGCGTTGGCGAGACACTCAGCGAACTCACCATCACCGACGGCGAGCCGTTCGTATGTACCGGTGACGTCAAGGTAAGCCGCATCGTTTATAAGCGCAAGGCGATGGGCGGTTTGGAGCAGTGGGTGCTGCCTTT
>Ga0265298_10008499_pt1 | contig 12329 bp, 3 predicted proteins | sample AusTroGonzalo_MG_3_FD_193486 | JGI IMG/M metagenome (GOLD analysis project Ga0265298, IMG submission 193486) | Bovine rumen microbial communities from tropical cattle in Woodstock, Queensland, Australia - Gonzalo_01 | ecosystem: Host-associated > Mammals > Digestive system > Stomach > Rumen ...
CTCAACGAGGAGGCCAAGGCCGAGAAAGACTGCTTGCAGACACGCGACGGCTTCACACCCGCACAGCGTTTCTTCCTCGCCTATGCCAATGTATGGGCCGGTAACATCCGCCCCGAGGAAATCCTCAACCGCACCAAATCCGACCCGCACTCGCTCGGCCGTTGGCGTGTGAACGGTGCACTGCCGCAGATTGGCGCTTGGTACGAAGCATGGAATGTGACGGAAGAATCGCCCTTGTATATCGCGCCCGAGAACCGCGTAAGTATTTGGTAATATGAAAAATAAACGAATCATCATAGCCGCGCTTTGCCTGCTTGCTTTCGTGGTTGCGAAGGCGCAGGACAAGCATGCGCCGGACCTCCAGATTGCCGACAACTCTTTCTTCGACCCCACCAAAAAGAAAGTTGAGGAAACCAAGTACCAGTTCGGCGTGGAGTATCGTTTGGAGGCGGGCTACGCCCAGCATGAGCAGCGCACGCGCTCCTTGAGCTATCCGCAGCTCTTTCTGCATGGTGCTCGCGTAGGTGCCACCTTCGATTTCCTCTTGCCGCTCCATTTCAGCTTGCAGACAGGTCTGCTCTATACCATTACCTGCGGCCGGCACGAGCAGCATTGGCGTTCCATGAGCTCGCAGGCGGTCAAGGAGGAAATCATCAAGCACACGGTCACCGAGCATAACCTCACCGTGCCTCTCCGCGTCTATTATGTCATCCCTCTCTGGCAGAAACTGAACCTCTTCTTCTATACCGGACCGCAGCTGCATATTGGTCTGGCGGAGAAGGACAAACTCAAGGCCGACCTGACGGACGAAACGAGAGCGTGGCTCGCCGGACAGGGCATACCTACTGACAATTACGACCGCATGGAGCAGGACCGCACGCGGGCGAATATCCAATGGGGCTTGGGCGGAGGACTTGAATGGGACTGCTTCCGCTTGCAGTCCGGCTATGATTTCGGTCTCAATAATTTGGCACGCAAGCAACAGTATGCGCCGAACCGCTATATGTCCGAGTGGGGCTGGTTCGTCACGTTCTGTTACAGAATAAACTGATAGATTATTTACCATTCGGGGTGCTTCGGCTGAGAACATACCCGTTGAACTTGAGCAGGTAATGCTGCTAAAGAAAATGAAGAAAACATCTCTTTGCATCGACCATGCATGGTCGGTCATGCTGGGCGCATTCGCGCTCGTTGGTATGTCTGCTTTCGCGCAGACGAGTCAGGACACGCTGACTATTTACATGAACCCTTTGGAAGAGATCGAAGTGAGTGCCGTCCGTGTGCAGCAGACGACGCTCTCTACCGATGTAGTGAACAACGATGCCCTCAACAAGGACAACACAGGCCAGAACTTGCCCTATCTCCTGAGTCTCACGCCTTCGGTCGTGACCACCAGTGATGACGGTCTCGGCATTGGCTACACCTATTTCCACATCCGCGGAACGGACCAGACGCGCATCAATATGACCGTCAACGAGGTGCCGCTTAACGATGCGGAGAGTCAGGCGGTCTTCTGGGTCAATCTCACCGATATGGCCAGTGGAGTGGGCAGCCTGCAGATCCAGCGCGGTGTCGGTACCAGCGCCAACGGCGGCAGCAGTTTCGGCGCCAGCGTCAACATGAGCACCGGCCTCTTCCCTTCCCCCTCCCCCATAACCGGCAACCCCTCCCCCGTAACCGCCGAAATCGACTTCAACGGCGGTATGTACAATACCTTCCGCGAGATGGTCAAACTGCAGGTCACGCTGGGTAACCCGGCCGATGCCAAGGGCGCATGGCATATAGGCGGACGCTTCTCCAAAGTCAACTCCGACGGCTTTGTGGAGCGCGCGAAATCCGACTTGCTCTGTTATCAGGCGGAGGTCGGATGGCAGAACGCGAAGACTGCCGTCACACTCACTTCTTTCGGCGGCAAGGAGAAAACCTACATGGCGTGGTATGGCGTCGATTATAATACGGCCTACGGCATCAACGGCGCCAACCGCCGCTATAATCCGGCAGGAGAGTACATGGACGCCGGTGGTAATATCGCCTATTACGACAACCAGACCGACAACTACCAGCAGCACCACGTCCATTTGCATATAGGTCATCGCTTCAACCGCCATTGGACGCTCTCGGCGACGGGCCATTATACCTACGGCGCAGGCTATTACGAAATGCTCATGCCCGATTACGAAACCTATCTTGCCGATAATGTCACGCGCAAGGGCCTGCGCAATCATTTCTACGGGGGCATCCTCAGCGCCAAGTACGTCCATGAGAAAGCGGACTTGCAGATCGGGGCCGCCTTCAACCGCTATACGGGTCTCCAGTACGGCGACATCGACACCCTCAGCATCGGCCGCAATTTCATTCCCTATTACGAAGGCCACGGCCTTAAGATGGACGGCAACCTGTATGCCAAGGCCAACTGGCGCGTACTCCATCGCGGCAGGGAGAAACTGACCCTCTACGGCGACGTCCAGTACCGTTTGGTCGATTACCGCATATGGGGGGATAACGAGGAAACGAGTATGCTCGGCATGCCGGTCTCAGTTGATGTGCATAAGCTCTGGCATTTCTTCAACCCCAAGGCCGGACTCACTTATGACAATCGCGGCCATCGTCTGGCGGCCACCTTTGCCGTCGCCCACCGCGAACCTACGCGCAATAATTTTGTGGTTGCAGACGGTACAATTGACCCCAAGCCTGAAAGGCTGCTGGACTACGAACTCGGCTATAGCTACACTTCCGCCGGACTCCTGCCGTCCGGGTATGCCATGCCGTGGCATATTGGCCTCAATCTCTATTGTATGGACTACGACAACCAGCTCATCGCTACGGGCGATGTTAGTAGCGTTAACTATCTGATAACCAACAATGTAAAGGACTCATACCGCTGCGGCGCGGAGTTCATGTTCGGCGTCGAATGGACACCGTGGTTCGCGTGGAAAGGTAACCTGACGTGGAGCCGCAACCGCTGGAAAGACCTCAGCGCGTGGCGTACCATTTCTTTCTCGCCCGACTGGACCGCTACCAACCTCTTCAATTTCCATTATGCCGGCTTCAATGCCGATATCCAGACGCACGTCGTCAGCGAGCAGTTCCTCGGCAACAACGAGGACCCGGCCGCGCGCCTCAAGGCCTATACGGTCACGAACCTCATGCTCAGCTATCATATGTCCATCCGCCAATGGCTGACCGCCAAGAACGATAAACCGGCCTCCAAAGGCGTTCCGGAGATTACCGTCCGCTGCCGCATCAACAATCTCTTTGACACCAACTATGTCAATAACGGCGGTACCGATGGCACCTACGTCTGGTATTTCCCGCAGGCCGGCATCAACGTCCACGCCGGTTTCTCTATCCGTTGGTAACCCCCGCTTCTGTCGAAAATCCCCATTTTTCCAATTTTTTTGACAAAAAATGCAAAAAAAATTGTATATTACGGAAAAATTGTGTATCTTTGCAGCCGCAAAGGTTTTTAATTCGCTTCTATCAATAGATTTTATGAAAAAGATTTTCGCTTTTTGGGGAGCTGCGTTAATGAGCGTTTCTGCGTTCGCTGCAAAAGACATTGTTCCTTCCAATGATCTACTGGCTGACTACTACTCATCTGGTGAGGTTTGTGTCTGTATTTATGTGCCGGCCAATATGGCATGTAATGAAATTGTGTTTACAGGAACGTACAATAATTGGTCTGCAACTGTTTCACAATGCAAGAAATTTGAGCCGGTTGAAGGGTATGACGGATGGTACGTAACGGCTTTTGTGCCGGGAGACGAGTGGGATTTTGAAAAAGGTATTCAAGGCAAACCGGTGATGCTGGATGCCAATGGCAATTTCAATTGGAGCTATCAGGTGGGTGCTGTTACTATTGTCCGGGGTGGATTACGAGTCATAGAGGGTTATCCGGGAGAGATTGACATAGTTAACTATGGCACAATTGCCCCTAATGTTTATACAGTGGATGCATGGAAATTGAATCCTTGTACCGCTGTGTATCACAACTACACAGTCTCTATTTACGCTCCCAATGCTTGTCCGGAGATGAAACCGGCCATCATCGGTGACTTCAATAACTGGAGTGTCGGTGTCCCGATGACCGAACGACTGGATGAGAACTTGAAAACGGTGTATACCTATACTTTCAAAGATGCAGAAGGGAATGCTTTCAAAATTAGAGAGGCACAGGATACGGCTTGGACAAATGAAATGATGTATTATGTGGAGTATGATGAGGTAGAGGATATTGCTGCTTATTGGTCGGCCTTTGAAAATATCAAGCTTGGCGAACAGGCAAATATGGTTTTCGATTGGAGCGACAATAGTAAATATCGGTTTTCTCAATGTGGTGCTCACGGCCCGGTGGACGCTCCGGTTTATTCCTTTGTCCTCTTGGACCCTGTGTGCGAGTTACATCCCGAGTTTGCGCCGATGATAATAGGGGAATTTAACGGGGGTAACGCCATCCCGTTTGAGAAAGGAATATATCGGGATAGGGACGCGTGGATGTTGACGGTCAATGCCGAGCCCGGTAGTTTTTATCAGATTTATGAGGTGAACCACTCGTATGGGAATAGCTTCCAGTATTTTGATACTGTAACAGGCTATTGGTGGAGCTTCCATACAAGACAGTTCCCGCAAAATGCGGATAGTATGACCATCGTGTTGAATTATTCGAACCCCGAAAAATATCGCTATCCGCTCTGCGAGACACTTGTCTATGACGATTCGACCTATCTTGATTTTACAGTAACCCTCAAGTCACCGGATGGAGCGCCCGAGAAAGTAGCCATAGTAGGCGATTTCATTTCTGGAACCGGAAACAACTGGATACAAGGATCGCTGATGAAATATAAGAATGGCGTGTATTCGGTTACGGTAAGAGCTACGGCAAATAGCCAGTTCAAGTTCCGCGAATACAATAATAGCGGTAACTATATCGAGTATTCGGACGGAAGCGCCATGGAAAATCTCGTGTTCGGCGAATTTCTGGATGCAGAGCAGAAAAATGCCTACGTGGACCTCAGCAATAATGCGCGCTATCAATGGTTCGAATGGTCAGATTATACGCCACAGGAGATATATTCTGTAGTGGCCAAAGCCGACGATGTAAAAAACGGCTATGTAACTGGTAGTGGTGAATATAAGGAGAACGAAATAGCCGTTTTGATGGCAACGCCGCGTATGTACTGTACTTTTGAGCGTTGGGCGGACGGCAGTACCCTCAATCCGCGTTCGGTCGTTGTAACAGACGATGCCGTTTATACGGCTGTTTTCAAACGTAATGTACCGCTGCCGCCGGTTACGTGTTCGGATACGATGCATTTTGCGTCGGCCGATTCATTCATGATTGCGACGCGTGTTTATACTCCGTCGGAAATCCAGCCCTATGACAAACTGATTATTGCCACGGTGGACAACAAGAACATAATGGGAAATCAGGCACAGGAAAACTTTGAAATCAAGAACTACCGCCGCACGGTAAACTATGTTTCGAAGATGGATATAGAGGACGTTTCTGTGGTGGAGGTCGTGCCCCATGGTGATGTGTATCGTCTGCGCGTCAAGGATGGAGAACTGGCGCCGCGTTGTGCGGATTGTTTCCATAAGCCGAACCAGTTGTATGCTACGGGAGTGGGTGCTGATTGGTATTTTGCGAAGTATGACGAAGCCGTTGTTCCTGAAGCGGTGTCTTACGCCAACCGTATGATTTTGTATAACGCAGACGCGCCGCGTTTCTCCAGTTATCGTCAGGTTACGGGCTTGAACCGTCGGCAGACAACCGTCTATAAATTGCATATGCCGCGTGTCATTCCTTCCAATCAGGAGACGATAAAAGATGACTTGGCAGCCTTCATCTCGGAGGACAATCCGATGGACGATGTCTCTATTGATGTGGAACCGAAAGATACAGTGGCGGTTATATCGACGCCGTACGTGGATTTCGTACACACGTTTACGCTCATTATTTGGGCGGATGCGGCGCGCACCAAAGTATTGGTGATCATCACTTACGATGCGCAAGGAAACCAGTTGAGCGTGACGCGCCCGAATGCCGTACGTCGTATAGCGGCAGCCAATGCGGATGTTAGTTTCGAGGTGGGGGATTTAGACCCGGAAACGACGTATGATTATACGCTGACCGCTTGCGAGGATGACGGTTCTATTCTGACATCGCTTAATAGTTCGTTCTCCACCGCTGCGGCTGCTCCGGAAGGAGTGCAGAATGTGTTGGACGGACAGACAGGAATTATCAAATTCTTCCAAAATGGCCATCTCTTCGTCCTCCGCAACGGCGTGCGTTATGATGTCACCGGCAAACGCTGCCAATAGGCGAATGACCTGCGCATAGTTTCGTAAAATACGAAAAATATGAAAAAATCGCTCATTTGGGCGGTTTTTTCTTGCATATGTCAAAAAAAAAGTGTAACTTTGCGCCGGAAAATAATATATTCATTCGAAAACGACTTAAAATAAGCATCAATATGAAAAAAGGTCTCGTATTTTTGTTCTTGTGTGTAATGGCTCTTTCGGCCTATGCCGTGCCGGCTCGCCGAGGATGGCAGACACGCACACAAGCGGATGGCACCACTGTGGAAATTCAGCAGTTCGGTGACGAGTTCTATCACTACATGATCAATCGCAACGGAAAGCAGGTTCGTGAAGTGAACGGCATGTACGTGGAAGTGGGTGATGCCCCTGCGCCAGATATAGTCAAGGCACGCCGGGCAAAAGGGGTCGCTCGTCGTCAGCGTAGGGCGATAGGAACAACGCCCAACCTCGCGCCGAAAGGTATTGTGGTCCTTGTGAACTTCAGTGACCAGTCCATGCAGTCAACTCACACGAATGCGACCTTCGATGAACTTTGCAACTCGGCCAATTGTACCGTCAACAGCGGTTATCCTTCGGCACGGGAGTATTTCAAATCGCAGTCTAACGGAGCCTATGCACCGCAGTTTGACGTGTACGGTCCGGTGACGCTCAGCCGTACGCTTTCTTATTACGGAAAGGATAAACCCGATTCGAATGATGGGGACGACCAGCACGCGACCGATGCGGTTGTAGAAGGTTGTATCTTGGCAGACCAGCAGTTTAACATCAATTGGGCGGATTACGACTCCGATAATGACGGATACGTAGATTTCGTCTATGTTATCTACGCCGGTATGGGACAGGCGGACGGCGGTGCGGCGAACACCATCTGGCCGCATAATTGGGAAGTGAGTAAAGCTATCAGTTCCGGCTACTGTACCTACACCAGTTCGCAATGTACGCTCGGCGGTAAGACGATTAACAATTATGCGATGTCCGCTGAGATGTCCGGTACTGCATTCGGTGGTATCGGTACGCTCTGCCATGAGTTCGGCCACGTAATGGGTCTGCCGGACCTCTATGACACCAGTTATACTACGAACTACGAAAACTGCCTCACGCCGAACGACTGGAATATTATGGACGGTGGTTCGTATAACGGTGACGGTCACTGTCCGCCTAACTATGACCCGTGGCAGAAAGATTTCTTCGGCTGGCACACACCGGTTAATTTGGGCAGCGCAGGTCAGAACCTGACGTTGTATGCCAACGGAACGGAGAACTATCAGGCATACCAGATAACTACCAGCGGCAGTTATATGAGCCCGACCGCTTCCGGTGTGCGCTATTATATCGAAAACCGTCAGTCGGTAGGATGGGATGCACCGCTCGACGGTCACGGTATGCTGATTTGGATGGTGAACTTCAACTCTTCCAAATGGACAAGCAACGAGGTGAACAAAACCGCCAATAATGTCTACTATACGATTGTTTCCGCCTCCGGCACCAAGATTGGCTGGGATGGCAATAATGACAATGGCCCGAAGAATACGTACCCGGGTTCGAAGAATGTAACTTCGTACACCGGCATCAGCGGCAAACCGCTGCTCAATATAGCCGAAAATAATAAGGTGGTCACCCTCACCTACATTGAGGAACCGACTAACGGCACAAGCACAGGCTCAACTACACCGGACTCTGTATCATCCATCAGCGTGGCCGAGGCGCTGCAGATAGGCTATTCGCTGACAAGCGATGATGTGTTCGCCTATTCGACGGATACCTTTACCATCGTCGGTTATGTGTCCTATCTCGTTCCGGCTTCCAGCAACTATGAAGTCAACGGAAGTCAGACCTTCTGGATAACGGATGAGAAAGGATCTACCGCACATACCAATGCCGAGGGAGCCTTACGTGTCTATTTCGGCTTACCGAACCAGGAAGCGCAGGTCGGCGATAAAGTGCAGGTCGTTGGACCCATCATGAAAGCCACGCTTTCGTCCGGCGGCGTGCAGGTGGACACCAAATCCTATGCCACGGTCACTATTCTGGAGTCCGGCACGACCACCGATCCGGGTACAGGCACCACTCCGGAAACAGGTTCAATCATTCAGGTAGGTGATTTCTATTACGAGATCCAGGATTATGGCTATGGTGCCTTTGCCGAATTGGTTCGTGTTCCCGGTACCACCGGATATTCAAGTTATACCAATCTTTCCGGAGACATTACTATCCCCGGATCGATCACCTACAACGGCATTTCCTATCAGGTTAGGGCTATCGAATACGAAGCTTTAAATGGTTCGGGCATCAGTTCGGTTACTGTAGGGGAAGGAGTGGAGTACATTTATAATTTTGCCTTTATGGATTGCTCCTCATTAACCACAGTCACTCTGCCATCTACGATCGTACACATGGGTAATCAGGTGTTTGGCTGGTCGGGCTTGAAGACGCTTACCATTAACGCTACCACACCGCCTTCCCATGGGGAAAGGGAATACTGCCTCATGGATGCAAGTTATGTGGAGCATATCTACGTACCGGCTTCCAGCGTAGCTGCTTACAAAGCAGATACAGTATGGGCTAATCATGCCAGCATCATCGAGGCCATCCCGTCCGGCACGACCACCGATTCTACGGGCACTGGTACGATTCCGGAAACAGGCTCAATCATTCAGGTAGGTGATTTCTATTACGAGATCAAGGATTATGGCTATGGTGCCTTTGCCGAATTGGTTAAACTCCCCGGTTCTGCCGAGTTCGTAAGTTATACCAATCTTTCCGGAGACATCACTATCCCCGGATCGATCACGTACAACGGCGCTGTCTATCCGGTTAATGGCGTCGGCTATATGTCTCTTACAGGTTCTTCCGCCATCACTTCGGTTACTATAGGAGAAGGGGTGGGATACATTCATAATTTCGCCTTTATGAATTGCTCCTCTTTGACCACAGCCACTCTCCCCTCTACGGTAACATCGATGGGTAATCAGGTGTTCGGCTGGTCGGGCTTGAAGACGATCACGATCAACGCTATCACCCCGCCTTATGTCTTGAGCGACGAAGATCCGTTCATGGATGCAAGTTATGTGGAGCATATTTACGTGCCTGCTTCCAGCGTAGATGCTTACAAAGCAGCATCTGTATGGTCCAACCATGCAAGCATCATCGAGGCCATCCCGTCCGGCACAAGCACCGATTCGACCTCCACTGCCCCTACGGCGATGGATCTGTTGAACGCAGGCTTTAATCCGCGCGCCAATGCCGTGCTCGCGCTCTATTTTGACGTCGCGCCGTGTAATGATGTGGTGCTGGCCGGTTCCTACGCTACGGATTCTGCCGGCGGCTGGATTATGGAACCTGATCAGTTGGCGCATTTTACGCGCGTGGAGGGATTTGACGGCTGGTATGCGGCAGAAGTGCCATACGCCAACACCAGCATAACTGTCAAACCCGTTCAGTTGATGAGTGATGGTTCCTTCAACTGGAACTATCAGGCGGGTGATGCCGATGCTTGGATCTATAAAGGTGGAGATCAACTTTCCATCTCGTCAAGTTATGCCGGCGAGGCGGATGTGACGATTCCTTCCTTGGGCGCTTACATATATGAACTCGCTTATTGGAGAAATCACGTTGATCCCTGTCCTGTAGAGCATACCTATCATATCTTGTTATACCCGCCTGCCTGCGACTCGGTAGTTCCGGCTATCCGGGGTGTGTTCAATGACTGGAACATTACCCCGATGAATCCGGCTCAGACCCCGGACGGCAGGAAGGCTTATTCGTACGATATAGTGGGCAAGGAGAGTGACTATTTAACGTTCGCGGATGCGGCGGATGCCAGCAACGTGATTCTTCGCTATAGATCATCAACAGACGACTGGAGCGATTTAGGTGCCTACGTCCTGCCTGCGGCACAGGAGGATACCACGCTCATCTATGATTTCTCCAATTCGGAGCGCTTTCGTTGGCGCAATTGTCCGGAGGACAGTGCGGCGACTGAGCCTGTCACGCACAATTATACCATCTATCTGATGGCTCCCCAGTGCGAAACAGTGGAGCCGGGTATCTATGGCGAGTTGAACAACTGGGAAGGCACCCCGATGACCCTGACCTCCCTTGGAGACCGGAATGCCTATGTAGGTCAAGTGACGGCTGCGGAAGGAAGCACCTTCATGTTCTCGGATGTAAAGATGGGCGGCGATAACGGCATACTCTATTTTGATACGGCATCTAACGAATGGACCTATTTGGAGGACATCACGCTGCCGCAGGCATCATCGGACACCACGCTGTTCTTTGATTTCTCCAGCATGGAGGCATATCAATGGGCGGATTGTCCGAAAAATATCAAACTGTACACGGTCATCCTCATTGCTCCCGAGTGCGATTCCGTAACGCCTGCCATCATTGGTACGTTTGACGGTTGGAAAGGTACCCCGATGTACGAAGCGTCCTACGGACAACAGAAGGCATATATGTATCAAGTATCGGACGAACCGGGTAGCGCCTTCAAGTTCTTCGATGCCGTTCGGGGTTGGGCTAACGAGATACAATATTATGATTCAATCAGCGGATGGCTTGGAATGCCCAACTATGAGTTCCCGAACATCGAGGCGGACACCGCTACGTTGGTATATGATCTGTCCGATGCCAGCATGTATTGCTGGGCGTTGTGCAAGCCGGCGGAGCCCGTTTATCATCACGTCGTTCTGACGTCCAACAACCCCAACTTCGGTGCGGTCTATGGCGACACGGTTCTCACGTGGCCGGATTCGATCGTGACGATCGGCGCAACCGCTGCGGAAGGCTATGTATTCAGCAAATGGGCGGACGGCAACATGGACAACCCGCGTCGGGTCATCGTGACAACGGATACAGCGTTCATGGCAATCTTCAAGCTCTTCAAATATACGATCACGGTAGCTACCAACGGTCCGACGATGGGTACGGTGATGGGTGGCGGAACCTATGTCCCGGGCGAGCAGGTAACCATCATGGCTACGCCGTACAAGGGCTGTGAGTTCGTGGAGTGGTCTAACGGCAGCCGTGTCAATCCGCTCAGCTTCCGTGCTTATGCCGATACGATGTACACGGCCGTCTTCCGTCAGAAGGAAATACCGGCGCCGGTCATCTGTTCGGATACGATGTTCTTCACCGCCGCAGACACGACCTTGCTCGCTGTCCGCATCTACTCGCCCGAGCAGATCCTGCCTTATGACCGCTTTGTCATCGCTCCGATTGACAACCATACCGTCATGGGTGCGCAAAACGCATCCTATCGCGACTCCGTCGCGTATGTCAAAGGCATGAACATCAGCCAGGTGGCTGTCGTAACCGCCGTGCCGCATGATTCGCTCTTCCGCCTTGAAACGGCTGAAGGATACCTGACCCCGGGTAACGAAGCGCGTAATGCCCTCTATGCGGATTCGGTGGGTGCCGACTGGATTCTGACGAAATATGACAGCGTGGTCATCCCGCAGACCGTTCATTACGACCAGCGTATGCTCCTGTATAACGAGACGGCGGCACGCTACTCCGCCTATCGTCAGCTCACCAGTATTGACCGTCGCCAGACCAGCATCTTCAAGCTCCTGGCGCCGCGCGTAGAACCCGTTGTGCCGGTAGTCATCACCATAGATTCGACGGCATGGCAGGAGCCGGAACCGGTGGTGGATTCCATCACGGCGGAGGTCGTTCCGCAAGACACGGTAGCGGTCATCACCACACCTCATGTGGATTATGTGTACTCCTTTACGCTCTTCATCTGGGCGGACGAGGCGCACACGCAGGTACTGCTCATCATTACCTACGATTCCGAAGGCAACCAGTTGAGCGTGACACGCCCGAATGCCGTACGGCGTATCGCAACCGCCAATGCGGATATATCGTTCGAGGTTGGTGACCTGAAACCGAATATTGAATATCATTATACATTGGTGGCTTGTGAGGATGACGGTTCTATCTTGACATCGCTCAATAGTTCGTTTGTGACGACTGCCGAACCGGCGCCTTCGAATATTGGTAAC
>Ga0265298_10008500_pt1 | contig 12328 bp, 12 predicted proteins | sample AusTroGonzalo_MG_3_FD_193486 | JGI IMG/M metagenome (GOLD analysis project Ga0265298, IMG submission 193486) | Bovine rumen microbial communities from tropical cattle in Woodstock, Queensland, Australia - Gonzalo_01 | ecosystem: Host-associated > Mammals > Digestive system > Stomach > Rumen ...
TATTTACTCATACAGTTGATAAAGTCTTTCGTACATATAGCGACAATTATGACTGCAATCTTTTTGGCAAATTGTTTCGATACGTCAAGGAGTATTCCCCAGATTTGGTAATATGTGTTTATAGATTCATTCATCCCTCATTTGTTGATTTGTGCAAAGGGCAGGGGGCGAAAGTGATTCATATTAACCCAGACCAAATGACAACTTTAGAATATCAGCAGGTCTTTGCCTCCAACTATGATGTATGGTTTGTGAAAGACCCGTATATGCAAAGATTTATGCGGGATAATATGCGATTGAATGTTAAATTATATAATGAAGCTTTTAATGTCAGAACGCATAAAAAACCTGAACTTGCAAAAAGAGAGTGCGAGAAAGAAGTTGGTATAGATGTCGTGACCTATGGTACAATATATCCATACAGGTGTAGGATGTTAAAGTCAGTCGTAGATTCCGGAATTGAATTAAAAGTATATGGTGTGATACCTCGTCGATATTATAAACATGAATTAGATAGTTTCTTTCAAAACAAATACATAACAGGTGAGGAGAAGTCAAAAGTTCTTTACGGCTCCAAAATTGTTTTTAATCAAATGCATTTCGCTGAAGTCGAAAGCGTGAATTGTAGATTTTTTGAGGTTAACGGTAGTGGTGCATTCCAATTGTCTGATTATCGCCCGATATTAAATGATTTGTTACCGATAGATCCTAAGCTAGTGTCTTTTAACAGTATAGATGAGGGAATAGATAAAATAAAATATTATCTCAACCATGATAAAGAGCGTTATGATATAGCAGATGCGGTGTATAAACACTTCATGGAAAACTATACTTATGATCATCTGGTAAAATATATATTGAGTAAGATATGAGGGTTGCAATAATGGGAGCAAAATGAAAGGACACTATGGGGAAAATCTCCAAAATATTATTTTTAAATAAGATTTAAAGTGATATATACAATTACAGCATTTGCTTTTCTTCTGCTATCTCTATTTGTATGGAACAAAAAGAAGGAAGGTAATAGATTATTGCTATTTGCAATTATCTGGCTTATTATTCTTGAGGGGTTCCGATGGAACATTGGAACAGACTGGGAACCATATTTTGATTTTTTTATGGGTGAAGATAATAGCCATATGGGTGTCGCATATTTGTGGCTAAATAAAATAGTACGGAGTTTTTCTAGTAGTTATACTTCTATGACGCTATTAATAGCGATCTTAACATATGCCACAATGTATGGCCTGTTCAGAAAGTTTTCACCTGCACCAATTATGTCTATACTTATCTATTATTGTAGTATGTTGGGACTTTTAGGTAGTAATAGGCAGTTTATAGCAGTGATAATCAGTGTATGTTCTTTATATTTTGTTTTTCACCGAAAATTGTTCCTTTTTATTCTTTCGCTTGCTATTGCAGCATCATTCCATTTTACAGCTCTTGTCTTCATACCTGTTTATTTTATATATGGTAAGGTAGTTCCTTCAAAGGTTATTGTTTTAATTATTTTGGCTTCTTTTTTTATTAGCATATCGCATATTGTTAACAGAATTCCTTTTGTTGAGTCAGTGGCAATGCTAGACATTATTACAGACGGAACAAGAAACTTCTCAAGTAATATTGATAGCTATGTTGGAACAGTTTCAATAATAGGTTCTTTAAAAAGACTTTTGTTTGTCTTTGTTGCAATTATGTTAAGGAAAAAGATAAACAATGCTTATTATGATTTTTTTCTTTACCTATATTGTATTGGTACAATAATATATCTTCTTTTCAACGGCTCTGTGATTCAGCTGATGGCTGGTCGTGGGGCTCTTTATTATTCTTTGTACGAGACGTTGGTCATCCCTTATATTGTTTTAAACATCAATTTATTGAGAGTCCAACAGAAGGCAGTCTGGATTTCTTTATTTGCACTATATTTGTTCCTTATGTGGCGCGATATAAATAGTTATTATTTACTTGATGGTGTTGATATATTTAACCCATATAGAAGTATATTGTTGTAGATTTATGCATTTGATTTATTTCCATAGAAATTTAAAGGCTGGGTATAGCATAAACAAGGTAACCCAAACTTTTGTACGTGGCATTCCTGACAAGGAGGAATACTATGTGCCTTGTCGCAGAGCATCTTTAAGAGATATTCTGCGTAATATGTGGTTTGTCTATAAAAGGAGAGATAAGCATGGTATTAATCATGTGACAGGTGATATTCATTATTGCATATTAGCTTTAATTGGATGTAAGAGCGTTTTGACAATTCATGATACGGTCGCTCTACATTTTGCAGAAGGAGGACGGGTTAAGAAGTTTATACTAGAATGGCTTTGGTTTAGGTTGCCCATCAGGTTTGCCACCAAGGTTGTTTGCATATCCGAGGAGACTAAGCGTTGTATTCTGCCTTTTACTAAGCGCGATGACATTGAAGTGATTCACAATGCGATTGATCCCATTTTTGAAACGAAACTAAAGGATGAATCCAAGCCCCCATATAATGTTTTATTTATAGGGGCCAATCCTAATAAGAATCTTGAACGCACAGTATTGGCATTGAAGGATATACCTTGTAAGCTCACAATCATTGGGAAACTAAATCAGGAACAAATAGATTTTTTAATACAGTCAGGCATCGATTATATTGTAAAATCCGGTCTCTCTGACGAAGAAATGATAAGGGAATATGAAGATTGTGATATTGTTTCTTTCATATCCTTATTCGAGGGTTTCGGAATGATTATTATTGAGGCCAATAAAGTGGGAAGGCCTGTGATATGCTCTGATATCCCGGTGTTAAAAGAAGTCGCAGGCGAGGGCGCTTTCTTTGTGAATCCGACAGATGTTGCGGATATGCATCGAGGATTTGAGCGTGTGCTTTCTGATTCTGAACTTCGAAAGTCCCTTGTCGAGAAAGGGTTTAAGAATGCAGAAAGGTTTGATGTAAAGAAGATACAAAAGCAATGGCTGGAGTTTTATAAAACCGTGTGACGAGGAATATGATGAGAATACTTCTTCAAATAAATGTCACCGCAAACTGGGGTAGTACAGGGAAGATTGCCGAGCAAATTGGCCTGCTTGCAATGCACCAGGGGTGGGAGAGTTATATTGCTTGTGGGCGATATTATAATCCTTCTCAATTAAAGCTTGTACGTGTTGGCTGTGATATTGGTGTTTATGAACATTATATAGAGCATTGCTTATTTGACAACGATGGATTAGCATCAAGAGGGGCTACAAAACAATTAATAAAAAAAATAGAAGAGATAAAACCAGATGTTATTCATCTTCACAATATTCATGACCATTGGCTGAATTATCGCATTTTATTTGAGTATCTCAACACCCTTGACATCCCTATCGTATGGACGCAACATGATTGTTGGAATATAACAGGTGGCTGTGGATATTTCACGGCTTTGTGTTGTGAAATGTGGAAGAATGGCTGTACAGAGGCATGCCCATTTAGATTAAAGCAATTCACTCGTCATCTTATTAATCATGCCAAGGAACATTACGAATTAAAGAAAGAACAGTTCTGTGCAACAAAAAATTTGACGCTCGTACCTGTGAGCCATTGGCTTGAAGGAGTCATAAGGGAGAGCTTCTTGAAAGACAATCCGATATATACTATATATAATGGAGTTGATATCAACGTATTTAAGCCTATAGATGGGACAAGTGAGATACTGAACAAGTATGGCCTTGGCAATACGAACTATGTAGTTGGAGTTGCTACCGCATGGTCTGAGCGAAAAGGTTTTGTAGACTATTGTCGTCTTTCTTCTTTAATGCCACTAGGCACCAGAATCGTGTTAGTTGGCTTGAATGGTAGAATGAAGAAAGAAGCACGACATTATGGAATCATTGGAATTCCTCGGACAAGTAATGTTCAGGAGTTGGTGGAATTGTATAATGGTGCGTCAATCGTAATGAACCTTAGTTATGAGGAAACGTTTGGATTGACAACAGTTGAAGGCTATGCATGCGGAACCCCCAGTATAGTATATAATACAACGGCAAGCCCAGAACTTGTAGACTCCGAAACCGGTCTTATTGTTGAACCTGGTGATGTAGAGGGTGTGGCAAGGGCCATAGAGGAGATTCTACAAAAAGGAAAGAGTTATTATACAGATGCTTGTCGGAGAAGAGCAGTAGAATACTTTGATAAAGACAAGTGTTTTGAGGAGTATCTGCAGTTGTATGAGCGCTTATTAGCGAAATAGGGCGTTTTTACAATATTTGGCCTTGATCATCGTATAAGGAAATAGTAGGGCGGCTGGTGGCGGCATTAATGGATACTGATGCGAAAAATGGCTTAGTCAGACATATATAAAAGGAAGCATGGCGGAAGGGATTGACTTTAGGGTAAATAGTCTTAATACGTTCCGTTTGTTGGCGGCACTACAGGTTCTATGGGGACATACGCTCACACATTTGGAACTGTCGAACATTCCTATTTTGGGCGATTTTATCGGGTTTTTCTCTGGTGTCCCGGTCTTCTTTACACTAAGTGGATTCTTGATTTGGCAGTCTATAGGACGGTCAAAAACATTCGGTGAATATGCCAGAAGACGATTCTGGAGGATATATCCGGAATTGTGGTTGGCTGTTGCCGTCGAAGTTGTAGTGTTACTTGTGCTCTACAATCATACGATAGACTGGCTGTTGATGGGATTATTCACTTTCGGACAAGCTACGATATTTCAGTTTTGGACGCCGGATTTCCTACGAGGGTATGGCTGTGGTTGCCCCAACGGAGCATTGTGGACAATAACGGTATTGATACAGTTCTATTTATGTGCCTACTTTGTGCATAAATGGCTAAGAGGTTGTCGGCCGCTGGTGTGGGGAGGAGTGATTTTGACATTTGTTGTCATAGCGTGGCTTACACCTTACATCATTTCACATCTTCCTGAAACCTTAGGGAAACTGTATGGCGTGTCACTGATTCCATATTTTTGGATGTTCCTGACGGCTGCCTTTGCCTCAGAATATAAGGATAAAGCTATTTCTTTCTTGAGGAAGTATTGGTGGCTGATTATTGTGTTGCTGTTGATAAAGAGATATGTGCTGCACTGGGATGTCCGCTTCTCGTTGTACTATTTGTTTGACACTGTAATGCTTTTCTCAGGTCTCGTAGGATTTGCCTATGCTGTGCCTCAGGTTAATATCAGAACAGACATCTCATACGGAGTGTATATCTATCACATGACAATTGTTAATGCCCTGATTGCGCTTGGTTTCATTGGGCAGAGCTGGACACTGTGGTTTGTTATATGTACCACAACCTTATTGGCATGGATATCGACGGTCACAATAGGTAAATACTCGCAACGGAGGAAAAGATGCTATTCTGTTCAAGACCAAGTTCGTGCAAACGATAATATAGACAAAGTGAATGTATAAGAAGTTCTTTAAGCGATTTCTAGATTTCTGGATTGCGCTGATAGCACTTATTTGTATTAGCCCCATCCTGCTGATTGTCACCATCTGGTTGCATTTCGCCAATAAGGGTGCAGGTGTTTTTTTCTTTCAGGAACGTCCTGGTAAGGATGCAAAAATATTCAAGGTAATCAAGTTCAAGACGATGACGGATGAACGGGATGCGGAAGGGAACTTACTGCCGGATGAACAGCGCTTGACGAAGGTGGGTAAATTCGTGAGGAGTACAAGTATTGATGAGCTTCCACAGCTGATTAATGTGCTGAAGGGAGATATGGCGCTGATAGGGCCGAGACCTCTATTGGTTCAATATCTGCCACTCTATTCAAAGGAACAGGCACGTAGGCATGAGGTGAGGCCAGGAATCAGTGGATGGGCGCAGTGTCATGGTCGTAATACCATCAGCTGGGCCGAGAAGTTCAAACTCGATGTGTGGTATGTGGATCATGTTTCATTGTGGACGGATTTGAAAGTGATTGGTATTACGATAAAGAAAGTAATCTTCAAAGAAGATATAAATCAAATAGGAGGAGAATGGGCAACCATGGATCCTTTTAATGGACATAATTAGATGAAAAGAAATATATTGATAACATCTGCTGGACAGCGGGTGGCTTTGGTGAGAGGGTTTCAAGAGACGTTGAGGCGGTTCTTTCCTGATGCAAGGGTTTATACAACTGACATGAACCCCAGACTGGCTCCTGCTGCATACGTGAGCGATGGCTGTTTTGAGGTTCTACGCGTAACAGATCCTAATTACATTCAGCAGCTATTGCAACTCTGTAAGGATAATGGTGTAGGAATGATTATTCCCACCATTGATACAGAGCTCTTGGTTCTAGCAAAGAACAAGGCCCTGTTTGAAGAGAACGGTATTGTGGTGAGTGTTTCGTCCCTTGATTTTATCACTATCTGTCGTGACAAACGTAATACGGGGGAATTTTTCGAGAAACATAGTATCCGTGTGCCAAAAGCAATAGATAAGAACAACCCTACGTTCCCGCTTTTTGCAAAACCATACGATGGTTCGCTAAGTACAAACCTGCATTATATCAAATCCGCAGAAGAGTTGACAACTGAGATACTGGAAGATCCGAAGTTGCTGTTCATGGAGTATATTGATAAGGAATTATATAAAGAATACACCATTGATATGTACTATGGACGTGACCATAAGGTTAAATGCATAGTACCGCGTGAACGTATCAAGATACGTGCAGGAGAAATCAACAAAGGATTAACGGAAAAAGAACCTCTGACAAAATATATCTATGACCGGCTTGGAACCATAGAAGGCTGTGTTGGTTGTATCTGTATACAGGTGTTCCTGAATCCACAAAGCGGCGATGTGGTAGGCATAGAGATTAATCCTCGCTTTGGTGGTGGATATCCGCAAACATACGCTGCGGGTGGAAACTTTGCGGAACTGTTGATAAAGGAGTACTTCCTTAGTGAAAGCGTGGAGTATTTTGATGACTGGAAGGATCATCTGCTGATGCTCCGCTATGACGATGCCATCTATGTGTAAGAAGGTTGTCTGTTTTGACCTGGATGATACGCTCTATAAGGAGATAGACTTTGTGGAATCTGCTTATGGAGAGATTGCTTCATTTGTGGGAGCACCAAAGTTGGTTCCTATGATGATGAAGTGGTTTCACGATGGGGATAATGTTTTCCAGAAGCTGAACCAATATACAGGCCAGGAGAAATCAATGGCGGAGTATCTGACCATTTACAGAAACCATGTTCCTAATATCTCATTGTTAGAAGGGGTTGAAGAAACCCTCGATGAGTTGACTCATAGAGGCGTAATACTTGGCTTAATCACAGACGGACGTAGTATAAGCCAGCGAAATAAGATAAAAGCGCTTGGTTTGGAACGTTGGTTTGAAGATAAGAATATCATCATCTCAGAAGAGTTTGGTTCTGAGAAGACTGATGAACGGAATTTCCGTTGTTTTACAGAAAAATACCCTGATGCATCCTTTGCTTATGTGGGGGATAACCCGGAAAAAGATTTTATTGTCCCTTTTAAGCTTGGTTGGAATTGCTTCATGTTAAAAAATGATGGGAGAAACATTCATTCGCAGGAAGAATGTCCCGAGGGATGCTATTTGATAGAAAACATAACCGAGATTATAAGAGTATGAAGAATTCATTGCTTTTTATTGGACGCGTAAATTCCCGAAACACTTGTGGGAATGATGGTGTGATTATAAGAAATAGAGTGTTTGTTGATACTGTAATTCCTTATTTTGAGCGATTGAAGGTTATAGACCTTGATATATTCCGTAATCCCAAAACAATACATTCTTTAATAATGGCTCTATGGTTTTGGCGCTATCGGACTATTGTTGTGGGAGGAGGAGGAAGTGTGTCGTTTTGTAGATTAGTTTCTCTAGTCAGATTAATATCCCCTCCCCTATGGTTTGGATATTCTAAACTGTTTGTGTTGGGCACAGGGGGGAATATGAGTCTCTATTTTAAAAGAGAATCCGAGAGGAGTGAAGACTCTATGTCGTTGTGTGGGTGTTACGTGTGAGGGCAAGCAAATGAAAAAATTGATGGAAAGTTTGGGAATGAATAATGTATATTATGTTCCTTCTTTCAAAAGAATAACCAAACTGCCTCAGAAGGCTCTGCATCCCAACGATAAAATTAGATTTTTGTTTTTCTCTCGTATTACGCCTTATAAAGGATGTGACTTGATCTTTGAAGCAGTTGATATATTAATATCAAAAGGCTATGAAAACAACTTCGAGGTAGGTTTCTATGGGATGATGCAAGAAAGTTATCGTTCGGAGTTTGAACGAAAAGTAGGACGGTTAAAAGGTATAGCTACCTATCATGGCGTGCTTGATGGAACCGATGTTCGTTCTCATGAGGAGCTGGCAACATATGATGTTTTTCTTTTTCCAACGTTCTGGAGTGATGAAGGATTTCCAGGGGCAATTGTAGATGCTTTTATTGCTGGTCTGCCTGTTATAGCATCAGATTGGAATTGTAATAATGAATTCATCAGGAATGGTGAAAATGGCTTTCTTATACCCCCTAGAAATGTAAATGCGTTGGCAGAGAAAATGGAGTGGTTTATTAATCATCCTGAATTTGTAAGGCAAAAGGCTGTTGACATCCAACAAGAAGCCCTTCGGTTTGCTGCAGATGATGTTGTTGGAAAGGATTTCTTACTGAAAATGGGAATGTTGCAGGCTGATGAGCCATCGTGAGAGAAACAGATATTTGTCAGTAGCAAAATACAATAGGATAGCTTAAGTTTTTTTATCATATTAAAGTGAATATAATTTTCCTTACACTGGTTCGTATTTCTGATATAGAGGAACGTGGCTTGTATCAGGACCTTATGCGCAAGTTCCGGGATGAGGGGCATCATGTTTACATCATAACTCCGCAGGAGCGACGCATGGTTAATGGTTCAATGTTTACAGTTCATCATTCTGTGTTGGAAGAAAAGGGGGGAGTGCAGATATTAAAGGTCAATACCTTTAACATCCAGAAAACAAATATTGTAGAAAAGGGTATTGGTACGCTGTTATTGGAAAGTCAGTATAAGGCTGCTATTAAGAAATACTTGGGCGAAATATCGTTTGACCTAATTACTTACAGTACGCCACCTATCACGTTCACCAATGTCGTTAAATACCTGAAAAGAAAGAACCCTAAGGCCATTTCATATCTCCAGTTGAAAGATATCTTCCCGCAGAATGCAGTGGATATTGGTATGTTTGGAGAGAGAAGCATCTTTAACTGGTATTTTAGGAAGAAGGAAAAGTCACTTTATAAAACCTCTGATTTCATTGGCTGTATGAGTCCCGCGAATGTGGAGTTTGTGGTGAAACACAATCCGGAGATTTCTCCGGAGCGTGTAGAAGTAGCACCTAATTCTGTGGAGCTAAGAGAACGTGACGAGGTGATGAACGATCCGAGTCAGAAGAAAGCGGCTAACTACTACATCAAAAAGAAGTATGATTTACCATTAGATAAGCCCATCTTTATTTATGGTGGTAATCTTGGGAAGCCCCAGGGTATTGATTATTTGGTGAAGTGTTTGGATGCCAATAAGAAAAGGACGGATTGCTTTTTCGTGGTAGTAGGATCTGGAACGCATTACAACCTCATATCAGAATGGTATAAAGAAAACAAAGATTGCAATGTAAAGTTGATGCAGTCTTTGCCAAAATCTGATTATGACCTGCTGGTGAAGAGTTGCGATGTGGGGTTAGTTTTCCTCGATCATCGTTTTACTATTCCTAATTATCCGTCACGCCTATTGAGCTATCTTGAAAACAAGATGCCAATAATTTGTGCCACTGACGTAAATACGGACATCGGAAAGATTGCGGAGGAAAACGGATATGGATATTGGTGTGAGAGTGTGAGGCCGGAGGACTTTACGGCATTGGTGGATAAGATGCTGGCATCGGATAGAAAGGCTATGGGACAGAAGGGATATGAGTTCCTCAAAGAGAATTATCTGGTGGAGCATACGTATCATGCCATTATGAGACATTTTGGTGAATAGGCTTATGCTATTTGAACTGATACAAATTGCAATAGGAAAGCGGGAGCGCTTGTCGAGAGTCTTGTCCGATGGGGAATGGGAACGGCTCTATGAGGAGGCAGCAAGACAGGCGCTTGTGGGTGTTGCCTTTGAGGGGGTGCAGAGACTCCCTAAAGAGCAATGGCCACCACAGGCATTGGTGTTTCGATGGCTGGGCATCAGTGAGCAGATAAAACGGCGGAATACTGTCTTTAGCCATCGGTGCAAGGAGTTAATCGAAAAGATGTCATCGGCAGGGTTACACCCCACCATCTTAAAAGGTCAGGGCCTGGCCTGCTACTACTCAGAGGCATTGCAGGGTTACCGGCAGCCAGGAGATATTGATGTCTATGTTAGCGACGGTAGGGAGAAGTCCATCGATTTCGCAAAATCAATAGGCCAGAAAGATATATCATGGGATTATAAGCATCTGCATCTACAGGTATGGGATGATACTGAGGTGGAGCTGCACTATCATGTTGAGATCCTACTTAACCTGTGGAAAAACAGGAAGCTGCAGCGGTGGTTCAAGAAAAATGAAACATGGCTGTATAGTGAGAAGGAGGGACTCATAACGCCTACAATAGAAATGAATCTGTTTTATGTGCTGCTGCACATCTATAGACATTTCTTTACGGAAGGGGTAGGGCTGAGACAACTGATGGACTACTATTTCGTTTTGTTGGCAGCAAAGGATGTACATCCTGTATATGCCGAAGGAAAGAGCCTTGAGGACGTTCTGAGGATGTTGGGTATGTGGAAGTTTACCAAAGGAATCATGTGGGTGATGCAGGAGGTGTTTGCACTCGATAGAGAATATCTCTACTGTGAGCCATCGGAGAATGAGGGCAGGTTCATTCTTGACGCAGTTCTTGAAGGTGGTAACTTTGGACAGACTAATCATACTGATGTGAAAGGTATTGGGAAAATGAACACCTTATTATCAGTAGCGAAGCACAACCTGCAGATCATGCAAAGGTATCCTTCTGAGGCTCTGCTTTCGCCATTATGGTATGTATGGCATAAGTTATGGAAGTTGACAAGATAACGAGTTGGAAACGGAAGATAGAAAAGTAACAATATAAACGATAAATCTAATTATTATGAGTGTATTTAAAGACAAAACACTGCTTATCACTGGCGGCACGGGTTCTTTCGGCAATGCTGTACTGAACCGTTTCTTGAGAACAGACATCGGGGAGATTCGTATCTTCTCGCGTGACGAGAAGAAGCAGGACGATATGCGTCATGACTTCCAGGCAAGGATGCCGGAGGTGGCACATAAGATAAAGTTCTATATCGGCGATGTGCGTAACCTGCAGTCGTGTCGTAATGCAATGCCCGGGGTTGACTACATATTCCATGCAGCAGCACTGAAGCAGGTGCCCAGCTGTGAGTTCTTCCCCATGGAGGCAGTGAACACCAACGTGATTGGTACCGACAACGTGCTGACAGCAGCCATAGAGGCTGGGGTGGAGGCGGTCATCTGTCTCTCGACAGACAAGGCGGCCTATCCTATCAATGCGATGGGCATCACGAAAGCCATCGAGGAGAAGATAGCTGTGGCCAAGAGCCGGTACAGCGGTAAGACAAAGATATGCTGTACGCGCTATGGTAACGTGATGTGTAGTCGTGGTAGCGTGATACCTTTGTGGATAGAACAGATACGTAAAGGAAACCCCATCACCCTGACGGAGCCGAAGATGACGAGATTCATCATGTCACTGGAAGAGGCGGTGGACCTGGTACTCTTCGCCTTTGAGCATGGTAACAATGGTGATATCCTGGTACAGAAAGCACCAGCCTGCACCATTCAGACGCAGGCAGAGGCGGTGTGCGAGCTCTTCGGTGGCAAGAAGGAGGACATCAAGGTGATTGGCATCCGACATGGTGAGAAGCTGTATGAGACACTACTCACGAAGGAGGAGTGTGCCAAGGCGGAGGACATGGGTAACTTCTATCGTGTGCCAGCGGATAACCGCACCCTGAACTACGATAAATACTTCTCTGAGGGTGACATGAAACGGGCCACCATCGAGGAGTTCAATAGTGAGAACACCCGGAGACTGAACCTGGAGGAAACGAAGGAAAAGATAGCGGCACTGAAGTATATTCAGAATGAGCTGAATGGTATTCCGAATCTGGTTTAGTGGGTTATTAGGTTAGTGGGTTATTAGCTTAGTGGGTTATTAGCTTAGTGGGTTATTAGCTTAGTGGGTTATTAGGTTAATAGAGTAGAGATGGAGGGAATTAAATATTCGTTTGAGAAACTGGTGGTTTGGCAGGAGTCAAAGAAACTGGTGGTGGAGGTGTATCATCTGCTCG
>Ga0265298_10008501_pt1 | contig 12326 bp, 10 predicted proteins | sample AusTroGonzalo_MG_3_FD_193486 | JGI IMG/M metagenome (GOLD analysis project Ga0265298, IMG submission 193486) | Bovine rumen microbial communities from tropical cattle in Woodstock, Queensland, Australia - Gonzalo_01 | ecosystem: Host-associated > Mammals > Digestive system > Stomach > Rumen ...
TGCACGGCAACAATGTTTCTCACTCCAACAAGAAGACCAAGAGAACGTTTGAACCGAATCTGAAAATCAAGAAGTTCTATGTTCCGGAATGGGATGAATGGGTTGTGCTGAAGGTTTCGGCTGCCGGTATGCGTACCATCAACAAGAAGGGTATCTACCAGGCCATTTTGGATGCTTCCGCAGAGGGTAACCTTGAGCGTTGGTAATCCATTGCCTATGTGAACCATATCAGAGCTGCTGTGCCTTGCGCGGCGGCTTTTTTTGTTTGAATAGGTTCCAATCCGCTTCCGAAAGATAATATTTCCCGACAATTTCAGTTATCCATTCATGCGAGCCAAGTTCCTCCTCATAGCATTCTTGCTGACTTCCCTGTTTGCCTCTGCACAACAGCTGCCGACGGCTACGGTCTATGGCAAGGTGGTCGACGAGCAAGGGCATCCCATCGAAATGGCCAACGTCGTGGTGCCTGAACTGTTGGTGGGCTACACGACCAACTCGCGTGGCTATTATGAACTTTCGGTGTTGTCGGATTCTACTTGGACCATCCATTTCTCGTTTATCGGCTACGAGCAGAAGCAAGCCAAGGTGCGACTCAAACAAGGTGAGAAGCGTAAACTCGACATGGTGCTGCATTCCACCGCGACGGTGCTCCCCGATGCCGTCATCAGCGACCGTGGTGCCGAGGCCTCAAGCCTGACGCGCCTTAATGCCAAACAAGCCACCTTGTTGCCATCGATGGGTGGAGGAGTGGAAACCCTGATCAAGACCTTGCCAGGGGTGGTGTCGAACAACGAATTGAGTTCACAGTATCGCGTGCGAGGTGGTAACTTCGACGAGAATCTGATTTACGTGAACGGCATTGAAATCTACCGTCCCTTCCTCGTCGGGTCGGGACAGCAGGAGGGCCTGAGTTTTGTCAACTCACAATTGGTCAACAATATCGAGTTTTCGGCGGGTGGCTTCGCGACAGAGTATGGCGATAAGATGTCGTCGGTGCTTGACGTGACCTATAAAACGCCGAAAGAGACTGCAGGCTCGCTGTCGTTGAGCCTTTTAGGTGCCGAAGCCCATGTGGAAGGCGCTACCAAAAATGAGAAGTTTAGCTACCTGGTCGGTGCACGTTACAAAAACACAGCCTTGGCGCTCGGCATGATGAACACTAAAGGTGACTACAAACCTAATTTTACTGACGCTCAAGCCTTGTTCAACTACCGTTTCAATGAGAACTGGAGCCTGTCGTTCTTGGGCTATTATTCCAAGAACCGCTACATGCTGATTCCGCAAAATGCAAAAGTCAACTTTGGCACCATTGACCTCCCGCTGCAACTGAATGTGTATTTCGACGGTCAGGAAATCGATGACTATGCTACAGGTTTAGGCGCTATGACCTTGTCGTACGAGCCTAATAAGGACTTGAATCTGAAATGGATAGCCTCTGCCTATTCTGCCTACGAGACCGAAACCTTCGACATACAGGAACAGTATTTCTTTGGCATCCGCAATACCTCTTTCGGCTCTGAAGAGTTTGGCGAGGTGATTGAAAATCACGAGGTGGGTACGCTCACTAAACATGCCCGTAACGCCTTCTATGCTCAGGTATACAACCTCGACCACAAAGGTCTCTATGCTTTCGACAACAAACTGCTGAAATGGGGCCTTCGTTTCCAGCATCAGGACATCGACGACGTGGTGGATGAATGGCAGATGATGGACTCGGCAGGTTACAGCCTGCCCCATGTCCCTGATGTCATTGGCGGCTACCCCGACGTGCTTCCTGAGATTGGGATGGACTTCGTTCATAAGTCAAATAACATATTGTCCATCAATAATTTGGATGGATTTGTGCAGAACTCTTGGACGCTTCCTTATAAGGACAAGGGTGAGTTTGTCATCACGGGTGGCTTGAGGGCTAATTATTGGGGCTATAATAGTAAGGTGTATTTTAGCCCGAGGGTAGGCATTGCATACAAGCCTGAGAATGAGAAACGTGAGACGGTTTATCGCTTGTCGGGCGGTGTGTATAACCAGACGCCGTTCTATCGTGAGATCCGCAACCGCGATGGCAGCCTCTTTAAGGATGCCGAGGCACAAAAATCGTATCAGATTGTGGCAGGCAATGACTTCAAGTTTCGCGCCTTCAACCGGCCGTTCATCCTGACCTCGGAGCTGTATTTCAAGTGGTATACCCATGTCATTCCCTACGACATCGACAATGTGCGCATCCGCTATTATGCCGATCAGTCGGCCAGGGCCTACGCCACAGGTTTGGATTTCAAGGTGAACGGTGAGTTTGTGAAGGGCATCGACAGCTGGGCGAGCCTGTCATTCATGCGCGCAAGGGAAGATATTCAGGGCGATTATTGTCTGGTTGATGCCGAGGGCAAAGTGCTGCCTTTCTACAACCACAGCGATGCGCAAGTGACGGATACGGTTCAGCTGGGCTGGCATTATCGTCCTTCCCACCAGTTGGTCAACTTCTCACTCTTTTTCCAGGATTACCTTCCCAATGCTCCGTCATGGCGTGTCAACATGACGCTGACCTTTGGCATGGGCCTGCCTATCAACGACAACAATTCCGACTTCTATTCCACATCAAGCCGTTATCCTGCCTATCGTCGTGTCGACATAGGCTTCAGCAAGCAGCTTATCAGCGAGGCCTCCAGCTTTAGCAAAGGCAACCCGCTTCGCTATGTGCGCAACATGTTCGTCAGTGTGGATGTCTTCAATCTTTTGGACATCCCTAATGTCATTTCCTACAACTGGGTGAAATACATTGACAACAGATACTACGGCGCACCGAATTACCTGACACCTAGGTATATCAATATCAAGCTGGTGACGGAATTCTAAAAAACAAAGGCGAGGTGGTTAGCCTCGCCTTGTTTCATCATCAGTACAGTCCTGATATCTTAATCCATTCCCGTCCTTGGGAGCACATGTCCTCGACTTCTGCTACGGTCTTAGGAATCGGTCTTCCAAGCACACGGCAGCCATCTTCGGTGATGAGCAGGTCGTCCTCGATGCGGATGCCGCCAAAGTCCTTGTAGGTCTCCAGTTTCTCGTAGTTGATGAAGTCCTTGAACTTGCCTTCTGCTTTCCACATGTCAATAAGGGTGGGGATGAAGTAGATGCCGGGCTCATCGGTGACCACGAAACCAGGTTTCAAGGTCTTGCCGCAGCGCAGACCGCTGAAGCCCAGATCAGTGGAACGCAGCGTCTTGCCGTCGTAGCCTACAAAGGTCTCGCCGAGACCTTCCATATCATGTACGTCCATACCCAGCATGTGGCCCAAGCCGTGAGGCATGAAGAGCCAGTGGGCGCCGCTTCTCAGCGCCGTTTCAGTGTCGCCCTTCATCAGGCCGACGCCTTTCAGCCCTTCAATCAGGGTGCGGCAGGCGAGGGTGTGCATCTCGATATAAGGGATGCCGGGACGCGTTTGCTCGGCCACCACCTGATTGGCTTTCAGCACGATTTCGTAGATTTCGCGCTGGCGTTGGTTGAACTTGCCGCCCACAGGCGTGGTGCGGGTAAAGTCGGAGGCATAGTAGTTCTCTGTCTCGGCACCGGCATCGCAGACCATCATGCGGCCTTCCTTCAGCACATTATGGTGACCGTGGTTGTGCAAAGTCTGACCGTCAACGCTGAGAATCACTGGGAACGACACGGGACCGCCGCCAGAGAGCGAAAGACCTTCCACCACACCGGCAATCTCCTGCTCAATCATGCCTGGCTTACACATCTTCATGGCAGTGGTGTGCATATAGTAGGCGGTGTTGGCAGCGCGTTCCATCTCGGCGATTTCGAGCTCGCTCTTGATCTCGCGCATGGCGATGACGGCCTTGATGAGCTCCTCGCTGACGTAATCCTTCACCTTATTAATATTGCAGTTCAGCCACTCGGCGCATTGGATCTTCGTGTCAGCGCGATAGGTGGGCAGGATATGGATTTGGCGGCCCTTGGCAATGGCTTGCTGGAGATATTCGCCAAACTTGTTGAAGTCGCGGCAGTCAATGATGCCGATGCTGTCGCCTTGTTCCTTCAGTGAGGGCAGGGGGCCGCACCAAATCACGTCGTCGATGGTGACTTCGACGCCGAAGAGAATCTCTTCGCCGCTCTCAAAGTCGATGACACCAACCAAGTCGGGATGGTTGAGACCGAAGTAATAGGAAAAATTGCTGTCCTAACGATAGATGTATGTGTTGTCGGGATAGTTGAAGGGAGCCTCGTTGTTGGCTGGGAAGAAGGCGATGCCCTTCGAGATCATTTTTTTCAATGTGGCGCGACGGCCACTGTAAACGTCTTTATTGAACATATTGTTGTTGGTTTTATTGTTGTTTCATCGTACAAAGGTAGAAAAATTCCTTGAATTAGCCTTGCTATTGAAAAAAAGACTACTTTTGCCTTGTAATTCTAAATCTAACAAAAATGAAGAAAAATTTACTGTTTATTGGCCTCTTGTTGGCCATGTCGCTGACTGCTTCAGCGCAGTACAAAGGTTTTTCCTTTGGTTTCAAAGTTGGTCCTAGCTTTGACTGGACCGGTTCGAAAACGGGTGCAGCCGTTAATCAACAGGTAAAGCTTGGTTGCGACCTTGGTTTGGTTGCCGAATATTATTTTGCCGAGAACTATGCCATCGTCACGGGCGTCAATGTCAACTTTGTGAGAGGCCGTTATAGCTTTGAGGACATGCGCAATATCAGCGCCACTGACACCATTACCGACTATCAATTGGGTACGGTCGACAGACAATTCAAAACCACTATCTATGAAATCCCGTTGATGTTGAAGCTGGTTACCCCTCAACTTGGCAATCTTCCGCTTCGTGCTTATGCCCAAGTGGGTGGCGCGTTTGGCTACACGCATCGCGTTAAGGTGATGGATACTTTCACTTTGGGCGACATTAATGACACGGATTACAGAGCCACTGATGGTGAGTTCAACCCGTTCCACGCTTCGTTGCGTATCGGTGCTGGTGCAGAGTACACGTTGGTGGAGTCAATGCGTGTTTTTGCAGGTGTTTACTTCTCTCACGATTTCATTAACAGCATCAGCAGTGGCGCTCTGGGTATTACGAGCAACTATCGTAAGTACTATGGCGGTAACTCGGAATTGGGCGCGCGCGACTTAGAACTTAATGTTCTTCAAAACCGTGTATGTGTCGAATTCGGAATTTTCTTCTAAACCGAATCAAATAAACAAAAACGGGAACGGCTCATGAGCCGTTCCCGTTTTGTTTATATAGGTAACCCTATTAGAACAGTTTGACGCCCACAGTCACCATGAACATGCTTTGTTTGGTGTCGTCAATATTGCTGAAATCGAAGGTCTCACCTAAAGAGGTGTTGTTCAGGGCTGAGAACATCTTACTCAAACCAAAGCCGTAGTTGATGTCAAGGGAGAATCTGTCCAATACGTCAACACCCACACCACCTTGAACGCCCCAAGCGATGGATTTGGGGTCGAAGTTCTCCTCAGTGGAAGTCACTGGCTCCTCCATTTCAAATTGTTCGTCATTGAGGGTATAGGTCTCGTCATACAATGTTTGTGACTTCAATACAAAGTTGGCGGTAGGACCTACTTGGAGACGCAGGGTGATAGCGTCGAAGTCAATGGTTTTGAAGCCAAACATGATGGGCACCTGAAGGTTCATTTGGTTCAAAGTGAGGTTGACATTGGCTCCAGTGGGAAGGTTGAATAAATTCTCGCTCTCCATCCCAGTAACACTTGCATTAAATACGTTGGAGGTCTTGAAGTAGAGCAATTCGGGTTGCACGTAGATGCGTCCAAAGGTCACACGACCATAGAGACCCAATGTAAAGTGGTTGGTAAAATCTGATTTGATGTTGGCTTTGTCGTACGACAATTTTGCGGTTTGGTAACCGGCTTTCAATCCAAAGTCAAGCCCGTCACCGCCAGCAAATGCTGCGCTACCCATCATCAAAAGGGCTGCAATTAGTAAAAATGTCTTTTTCATCTCAAATAGTTTTAGTGAATGATTTTGAATGATTTGGCTACAAAAATAAGAATCATTTTCGGATTTTGAGGAAATGTCGGCAAAATAAATTATCTTTGTGGGTCAAAAAATTGTTATTATGAGAAAAACTTTGTTGATTATCAGTTTGTTAACTGCGGCTGCCATAGGTGCTAATGCGCAAACAAAAAATGCTAGAATTGGCATCAAGGTTGGGCCGACATTCGATTGGGCCAGTGCGGGATCTACGGCTGCCGAAAACGATGGTTTCAGGTTGGGTGCCAGCTTGGGATTGGTCTATGACTATTATTTTGCCAGCAATTTCGCGGTTTCGTCGGGAGTGGATCTCAATTTCCTTCGGATGAAGTATACCTTTGCCGACCGTAGACGGGTTGAGGATTTTTTGGAAGAGGCTAATGTGTCGGTTTCGCGTCGGCTGAACGCCACCAATGTTGAGATCCCGCTCAAACTGAAGACTAGATTCGATGTGGCCGATTCGTTCATGGTATTCGCCGAGGCGGGTATGGGTTTAAGTCTTAATTGCAAAGACTATGGTATGGACAACTATACTTTTTATTGGGTGACTTATGAGGGACAGGATTATGTCGACTGCACCAACCAATATCGTCCGCTTCAGTTTTCAATGGTTTTCGGATTAGGTGTCGAATATGTAATCAATCGCGATTTCTCGGCTTTTGGCCAGTTGTCGTTTGACCATGCGTTTTCCAACGCTTTTGTCAGTGCATTGGAAAAACAGACGGGCAGCATCTTGCGCAACAATTACATCGGTATTGAGGTGGGCATCATGCATTAAGGAAGGCAATCTTTCCGAGCAAACAAAAAAGCCTGACGGAATCGTCAGGCTTTTTTGTTTGTTGTGCGGTTTCAGAAGAATACTTATTCAGCTTCCTTCACCAGCTGGATGAGCACGCGGCGGTCGTATTCCGTCGGGTCGAGTTGCTTCACACCGCCGATGGGCTCGATGATGATTTGATTCTCGGGAACGCCCAGCTCAAGAAGTTCGATCTTGATTTTGTTGCAGCGGTTCTCAGACAAGGTCTGGTTGTAGGAAGGTGTAGCAGTGGCGCTGTCGCACGAACCCGTCAGACGAAGCTTGTATCCGTTTTCCATGGCGACTTTGGCAATCTCTCTCAGGTTGACAATGTCTCTTCTCGACATCAGCTGATAGGAGTCGCGGTTGAAGAAGATGGAGAAGGGATAGCTGAGGATGTCTTCGGTCTGCACGTTGACGAACTTCACAACGGTGTCGTGAACCGGAACGGTGTCATGCACAAACGTGGGCAGGATGCTCTTGATGGAATCCAGTTCTGCGCAGCAGTTAATGGGCAGATCATACTCTCTGCTGAAGAAATAGGAAACGCCCAAAGAAGCCGTGTACATGTTGTCGAATCTCTTGGGTCTGGTGTTGAACTCTTCGTCAAATTCATATCTCCATGAGTCCAAAGTCCATCTTTGGAACGTCCAGTTGAGGTCGAGATTGATGTCGAAGTGGTCTGTGATGCGGAAATTGTTGGCTAAACCAGCACCGAGAGACAATTCGTAGTTGTAGCCGTTTTCTTCTGGGTCACTAATCAGCGACTTGATGGCGAAAAAGTCTTTCGAGGCGAAAGAGGCGCCAGCACCGACATAAAGCACAGGAGTCCAGATTCTGTCAGGGTTGTAGTAGCCCTGGAAGAAGTCGATGGGGCTCACCATATAGTCGGCTCTCAAGTTGTGGTAACGCATTGAGGTGGCGTAAATGGCGCCATCGCCAATGCCTTCGATGAGCTCAGGCTCGTCTCCATAAAGAAATTGGAGGTGTGCCAAACCCTCATGTCTGCCACGAATGTAGCTGTTGATGCGGGTGTTGCTGTATACGACTCTAACACCAGTGCAATGGTTCAACCATTTGCCTACGCCAACATTGAAACCAAAGGTAGGCTTGCTCCAGTCCACTGCAGTATAGCTGTTGGCATAAGCCATGTTTTCAGGAGTCTTCATACTGCCTTGCCACCAGTTGCCCGTAGCACTTGCAGAAATGAACCAGTTCTTGCCAAATTTGGTCGTCAGATAACGAACCGAATCCACATGACCTGCAGCCATCACTGAACTGGAAACTGCAAGCAGTGCAATCATTGTGATAAATACTTTCTTCATTGCTTCTATTATACTTTGTTATGCGATTCTTTTAATTCAAGCGGCAAAAATAGACATTTTTTTCATTGTCAGCGTAGAAAAACTGAAAAAAGTCTATTTTATCTTAGAAATCAGCAGGTTATTTTGCCGTAAGTCTTTCCAAAGTGTTCACAACGAGTTTTCTCACATAGGGATGATAGTCTACTGAGAATTTCTCGGTCACGCGGTTGGCCACAACAGCACAGATGGTCAAACAGTTATGCCCCATCATCTTGCCGAGGCCATAGAGCGCCGACGATTCCATCTCGAAGTTGCACACGCGCCAACCTTGGTATTCAAAGGCTTCAATTTTGCGGTTGTTCTCGGGATAGGTAAGATGCATTCTCAAGGTGCGGCCTTGTGGTCCATAGAAACCTGGTGCTGTGGCGGTTACGCCTTGATAGTAACCTTCTGCAAGACGGTTGAACAGTTCTTTTGAGCCTTCCACGACGTATGGGAGAGGCAGGTCTTTCGGATAGTCCATCTGCTCAATGAAGGCGTCACGCATGCCGATTTCGTTCACCTCTTTATGCTTTTCGTAGAAATACAGCAGGCCGTCCAAACCGATGGCATAGCGTGTGGCCACATAGCTGTCGTCCACTTCGATGTCAGGCTGCAAAGCGCCGCAGGTGCCGAGGCGTATGAGATTGAGTGAGCGGTGTGTTTCCTTGGGCATACGTGTCTTCAGGTCGATATTGGCCAAGGCATCGAGTTCGTTCATCACGATGTCTAGGTTGTCGGTGCCCATGCCGGTGCTGAGCACGGTGATGCGCTTGCCGTTGAAATAGCCTGTACGGGTGACCAGCTCACGGTTTTGGCGCTCCACTTCAATTTTATCGAAGTAGGAGGCAATCATAGGGACGCGACCGGGATCGCCGACCAGAATGACATCATCGGCCAGGTGTTCGGGATGCAGGTTTAGATGATATATTGCGCCCTCGTTGTTGAGGACCAGTTGCGATGCAGGGATAGGTTGATTCATATCTTTTTTCATTTTAGGGCTGCAAAGATACGAAATAATTTGAATTGACGTTTTTTTCGTGCCGATAGCCGAAAAATCCGCTATCTTTGCACAAATTTGGAATGAAATGGGAATAGTCATAAAGAACATCTCAATTGGAGATGAACTGCTTATTGGTCAAGTGATTAACACGAATGCGGCGTGGCTTGGCGAGCAGCTTTCGAGCGCTGGGTTCCAGTTGGACTCCATATTGACTATTGGCGATTCCGAGAAAGCAATCCTTGATGCCTTCAATGCTTGCATGGATGCCGACCTTGTTTTGGTCACAGGTGGACTGGGTCCCACAGCCGACGACATCACCAAGCCGACGGTTTGCAAGTTCTTTGACACTGAGTTGGAGTTTTGTCAGGCGGCATACGACAATGTGGTCGCCCTGTTCCAACGTCGTGGTTTCCAGATGAGTGAGCGCAACCGCAGCCAGGCGATGCTTCCGAAGGCCTGTGAATATGTTCCAAACACCTACGGCACGGCGCCTTGCATGTGGCTGGAGAAGAACGGGGTGGCGTTTGCCTTTATGCCTGGCGTGCCATTCGAGATGAAAGGCATCTTCACCGATGAACTGTTGCCGCGCATCAAGCAACGCTTTCATGCTGTGCCATACGAGAAGCGCGTTATCATGACCACAGGCATTGGTGAGTCGTTTTTAGCCGACAAGATTAAAGACTGGGAAGACGCTTTGCCTGATTTCCTTTCCTTGGCCTACTTGCCACAATACGGCATGGTGCGACTGCGTCTCAGTGGCAGGCATGAAAACGCCGAGTTGCTTCATGCGACTTTGGACGACCAAGTCGACAAGCTGACCAGCCTAATTTCCGAGTATGTCTTTGCCCTGCAGGATCAACCTATTGAGCGAACGGTTTTTGACTTATTAATTAAAAAAGGATTGACCTTCGCCTCGGCAGAGAGCTGCACGGGTGGCAACATCGCCCACGTCATGACATTGATCCCCGGAAGTTCTGAGGTGTTCAAAGGTACAGCGGTCACATACGCCACGCCGATGAAGACGAAAGTGTTAGGCGTACCAGCTGAGACGATAGAGAAGTATGGCGTCGTAAGTCAGCAAGTCGTTGAGAGTATGGCCGTTGGCGTCCGCAATCTGATGGAAGCCGATTTCGGTTTAGCCACGACAGGTATTGCGGGTCCGAGCGGCGGAACGGAGGAAAACCCTGTTGGCACGGTATGGATTGGCGTGGCATCGCCTTCGGGAGTCATTTCCAAGCGATTCAACTTCGGCAAGGATCGTGAGAATGTCATCAACCGTGCCACAATAGCGGCGTATGAAATGCTTAGACAAGAAATAATCAGAAAATCATGAAAACCATATCAAAAATCCTATCCCTATTTAGTCTCATCGTAGTTGCGGTTGCCTGCCAAGTGCCAGAGCCAGCCTACAAGTCGAAACTGGATGTCAAGACAGAACCATACGACCTCGAATTCAATCGTTACGAGGAGGTGCTCTTCAATCTGGATACCGCCAATTTCCAAGCGGAACTGATGAAGATACAAGACCGCTACCACGTTTTCCTCAGCGGCGACCTCAACAATCCTGAGGCGGTGAAATATCTCAAAGACTTTGCCACCGATCCCTTCAGCATCACTTTGTATCATAAGGTGAATGCCACTTTCCCCGACTTGAAGGAAGTAGAGCCTTTGGTCGAAGAGGTGTTTGCACATTTCCATCACTATTATCCTGACATTGAACTGCCAAAAAAGGCGTTTACTTGCATCACGGGTGTCCATCCCGACGAGTCACCTGTTCAAATCATCGACAACCAGCTGGTGATTTCTTTGGATTGGTATCTCAACGATGAGGAGACCTACGACCAGATTGGCATGCCAAGATATATGTCGTTGCGCCGAAACGTGCCGACCTTGGCCAAGGAAGTGGCCGAGCATCTTTATATGTACTATCTTTATGAATGGCGCAAACAAGGTCAGATTGTGGGTGAGATGGTGTTTTACGGCCGCCGCAATTTCTTTGTCGAGGCGATGTGCCCCGAGTTGCCCGACAGCACTTTGCTCGGCTATTCGTCGGATCAATGGCATTGGGCTGTTGAAAATGAAGGCCAGATGTGGGCCGACATTGTGGGTAGCCGCCGTCTTTATGATGCAGGCTTGGATGCCTATATGATGTATTTCGGTGACGGTCCTTTCACACAGGCCTACAGCAACGATGCGCCTTCGCGTTTGGGAGAGTATTTCGGATTGAACATCATTCGTTCCTATTTTTCAAGCCATGAGACTTCGCTCCAAGACCTTGTGCAGCGGAAGGATTTGCAGAATATTTTCCAGGATTCGGGATACAAACCTAAGAAATAGTTGAGAGTTTAGAGTGTAGGGTTTAGAGTTGTAGGGCTGTCACACCGTGGTAGCCTAATTTTTTATAATATTGAATAACAAATATATATCCGACAGCAAACGACAACAAACGACTACTGTCGACTACAAACGTTTGTTCAACGGCTTTTTCTTGACAAGGGTTGCATCTTTGCGGCATGAAACTTTAAACACTAAGAGTCATGCTAGTAAAAACATTTGGATGTGCCCTTTTCGGCATCGAAGCCATTCAGGTCACCATTGAGGTGAACATTGACAGAGGTATCAACTTCTATCTGGTCGGGCTGCCCGACAACGCGGTCAAGGAGAGCCAGCAGCGTATCCAGGCCGCCATGATTAATCTTGGGTATTATTATCCCCACAAGAAAATCGTCATCAACATGGCGCCCGCCGATATCCGCAAGGAAGGTTCGGCCTACGATTTACCTATCGCCATCGGCATTATGGCGGCTTCGGAGCAGGTCAATGCAGACCTGTTGGAGCAGTTCATCATCATGGGTGAATTGTCTCTTGACGGTACGCTCAAACCCATTAAAGGTGCTTTGCCCATAGCCATCAAGGCGAAACAAGATGGTTTTCGGGGACTCATCGTCCCCAAAGCCAATGCGCGCGAGGCCGCAGTGGTGGAGGGTTTGGATGTGTATGGCGTGGAAAACATCCATGAAGTGGTGTCAGTCTTAAACGGTGAGTTCCTCATTCAGCCTGTGACCGTCGACATGGCGGAGTCGTGGCAGGAAGTGAGCTATGAATTCGATTTCAGTGACGTGAAAGGGCAAGAAAACATCAAGCGAGCCTTAGAAATCGCTGCTGCTGGCGTGGGTT
>Ga0265298_10008502_pt1 | contig 12326 bp, 13 predicted proteins | sample AusTroGonzalo_MG_3_FD_193486 | JGI IMG/M metagenome (GOLD analysis project Ga0265298, IMG submission 193486) | Bovine rumen microbial communities from tropical cattle in Woodstock, Queensland, Australia - Gonzalo_01 | ecosystem: Host-associated > Mammals > Digestive system > Stomach > Rumen ...
TTTTCATTCATTTTTTTAATTCCTTTTTAGAGTTTATAAGGTGATAGGGTTATGAGGTTATAGGTTTAACAACAAAAACTAAAAAATAACTTATAACCCTATAACCTAAAAACCTATAACCAAAATTGCTAAGCAATTTTTAGTTGTTAAATTTTACCAAAGCTTCGAAAGAATCTGCTTTTAAACTTGCTCCGCCTACCAAGCCGCCGTCGATATCTTCTTTTTTCATAAGTTCTTTAACATTGTCCGGTTTTACCGAACCTCCGTAAAGAATTCTTACCTGTTGGCAAACTTCACCATACATTTCACCGTAAATTTTTCTTGCGAAAGCATGAACTTCTTGTGCTTGATCGGGAGTTGCTGTTTTTCCCGTTCCTATTGCCCAAACAGGTTCATAAGCTATAACTATTTTTGCAGCTTCTTCTTTTGATAAATCTTTTAAACCTTCTCTTATTTGTGATTCGATAACTTTAAATGTAACATCATCTTCTCTTTCTTTTAAAGTTTCCCCTACACAAACTACGGGAATTAAACCGTTTGCCAAAGCTGCTTTAACTTTTTTATTTACTGTTTCGTTTGTTTCACCGAAATATTGTCTTCTTTCGGAATGTCCGATTATTACATAAGTGCAGCCTGCATCAACCAACATATTAGGAGCGATTTCACCAGTAAAAGCACCTTTTGCTTCCCAGAAAATATCTTGTGCACCGATATTTATATTTGAACCTTTAGCTTCATTTGCCAAAGCAGCTATTGCCGTAAATGTGGGGCATATTAAAACATCTACATCTTTAACATCCGCAATTTTGCCTTTTAATTCCTTTACCATAGCAACAGCTTCGGGTATGGTTTTGTTCATTTTCCAGTTTCCTGCCATAAGAGGTTTTCTTGTCATTTTTATATCTCCTTAAAAATAATATTTTATTCTTGATATAATACAATAAATTAATATAAAAAAGCAAAAAATTTGCAAAGCAAATTTTGCTGAAAGTTTAGAGTTTAGTGCTGAGAAATTGAGTTTTTCATTTCTTTAACATAGTTATATATATGTTCATCCGCAGCACTGCCATATTCTTTTATAATTTTAATTATTGCACTGCCCACAATTACACCGTCGGCAATTTTTGACATTTCTTTAGCCTGTTGCGGGCTATGTATCCCAAAACCTATTGCGGCAGGAATTTTTGTTATGCTTCTTACGATTTCTAAAATGGATTTTAAATCCGTTTTTATTTCGTTTCTGACACCGGTAACTCCCATTGAAGAAACTATATACAAAAAACCTTCGGCTTCTTTGGCAATTTGTTTTATTCTATCCTCGGATGTAGGTGCTATCAGTGAAATTATTTTTACATCATATTTTTTTGTAAATTGTGAAATTTCATTTTTTTCTTCAAAAGGTAAATCCGGAATAATTATACCGTCTATACCGATTAATGAACATTGTTTGAAAAAATTGTCATAACCGTATTTAAAAACAGGGTTTAAGTATGTCATAAAAACGAGCGGTATTGAAATGTTTTTACGGATATTTTTAACAAGTTCAAAAATGCTGTCAAGGTTTGTTCCTTCTTCCAAAGCTTTTTGACTTGATTCCTGAATTACCGGACCTTCTGCAACAGGATCCGAAAACGGTATTCCTATTTCTATCAAATCCGCACCTGCCGAAACCATTTTGTAAATAAAATCTTCAGTTTTTTTTATATTCGGATAACCTGCCGTTATAAAAGGTATAAATGCTTTTTTATTTTTAAATGCAAATTCTATTCTATTCATATATTTTTTCTCCTCTGTATCTTGCAATTGCTGCTACATCTTTATCGCCTCTTCCCGAAAGGCAAATTATGATGCTTTCGTTTTTGTCGACTTTCGGTGCAAGTTTTTGAACATAAGCAACAGCATGTGCACTTTCTATTGCACAAATTATTCCTTCCATTTTTGCAAGGTATTCAAATGCACAAACAGCTTCTTCATCGGTAACGGAAACATATTCGGCTCTGCCCGTATCATGCAAATAAGCATGTTCCGGCCCTATTCCGGGATAATCAAGCCCTGCAGAAATTGAATAAACTTCCGCAATTTGCCCGTATTTATCCTGACAGAAATAAGATTTCATTCCGTGAAAAATTCCCGTTTTGCCTTTAGCAATTGATGCTGCATGTTTGTCGGTATTTAGTCCTTTTCCTGCAGCTTCACAACCTATAAGTTTTACCGATTTTTCTTCAATAAAATTGTAAAACATTCCCATGGCATTACTTCCCCCTCCGACACATGCAACAACGGCATAAGGGAGTTTACCTTCATATTCCAAAATTCGTGCTTTTGCTTCTTTACTTATAACACTTTGAAAATCCCTAACTATAGTCGGAAACGGGTGCGGTCCCATAACGGAACCTAAAACATAATGAGTATCACTTACTCTGTTACTCCATTCTCTCATAGTTTCATTTACTGCATCTTTTAAAACTTTTGTTCCCGATGTAACAGGATGTACTTTAGCACCTAAAAGTTTCATTCTGTAAACATTCAATGCTTGCCTTTTAGTATCTTCTTCTCCCATAAATATTTCACATTCCAAACCTAAAAGTGCGGCAGCCGTAGCTGTTGCAACTCCGTGTTGCCCTGCACCGGTTTCTGCAATAACTCTTGTTTTACCCATTTTTTTTGCAAGAAGAACTTGCCCTAAAACATTATTTATTTTATGCGAACCGGTATGGTTTAAATCTTCCCTTTTTAAATATATTTTTGCTCCGCCCAAATCTTTTGTCATTTTTTTTGCAAAATATAAAAGTGACGGCCTTCCCGCATAATTTTTTAACAATGTATTTAGTTCGTTTACAAATTCCGGATTGTTTTTATAATAGTTATAACTTTTTTCAAGATTTATTATTTCGTTCATAAGTGTTTCCGGAATATATTGTCCGCCGTATATTCCAAACCTTGTATTACCCATTTTTTATTCTCCTAACCAATGTTAAAATTTTATTTTTATCTTTTACTTTATTTGTTTCTACACCGCTTGATACATCTATACAATACGGTTTTAGTTTTATTGCTTGTTCTATATTGCTTTCATTGATACCGCCTGCAAGGAAATAAGGTCTTATAAAATTTTTTAATAAATTCCAATCAAAACTTTTTCCTTCACCGGTTCCGGCATCAAACATTAAAACATCCGCTTGAGAATTTCGCCATCGAATAATATCTTCGACTGTTTTTACTTTTATTGCTTTAATTATTTTTTTTGAACAAACTTTTTTTAAATCTTCTATATATTTATCATCTTCATTGCCATGCAGTTGAATAATATCAATAATATTTTTATTACAAATTTCAGCTATTGTATTTATATCTTCATTTACAAAAACACCTACCGATAAAATATTTTTATCCAATTTATTTTTTAATTTTTGTGCGGTTTCTTTTGATACCTGTCTGTGGCTTTTTGCAAAAACAAAACCTATGTAATCGGGCATTGCCTCGTTTACATATTCAATATCTTCAGTTCTGAATAATCCGCATATTTTAATTTTAGTCATTTTTACTCCTAAAAATTGCTTTGCAATTTTTGATGTTTGTAGCTTATAGTTTATGGTTTATTGCTTATTGTAAAAATTTTACATTAAACTATGAACCACAAACTACCAACCACAAACCACAAACAAGTTTTTTCAAGCTTTTAACCATTTAACTGTAAAATAAATTGTTTTTTGTTTTTGCTTAACATCATACTTTCACCGATTAATGCACCGTTAAAGCCTGTTTGTTTTAATATTTTTATATCTTCTGTCGTTTTTATTCCGCTTTCGGAAATTAATATTTTATTGTCGGGAATAAACTTTCTTAACTTTAAAGATGTATTTATATCAACCTTAAAAGTTTTTAAATCCCTGTTGTTTATTCCTATAATTTCCGCAGCACTGTTTAGTGCTTTTTTTATTTCTTCCTCATTATGTACTTCAACAAGACAATTTAAATTTAAATTTGATGCTGTTTGTAAAAATTTATTTAAAGTTTTTTCGTCAACAATTGCACAAATAAGTAAAATTGCATCGGCACCTATAATTTTTGCCTGATATATTTGATATTCATCTATAATAAAATCTTTTCTTAAAACCGGAATATTGACGGTTTTTGAAACATCACATAAATATTTGTCACTGCCTTTAAAAAAATCAGGCTCGGTAAGAACAGAAATTGCTGCAGCACCGGCAGCTTCATATTCCTTTGCTATATCAATGTAAGGAAAATTTTCAACTATAACACCTTTTGAAGGTGATGCTTTTTTAATTTCACATATAAATGCAAAATCTTTATTTTTTAAAGAATTTTTAAAAGTAATTTTTTTGTTTGAACAAATAAGTTCGGCTTCTTTTTTTATTAATTCAAAACTTTTTATTTGTTTTTCTTTTTCTATTCTTTCTTTTTGTTTTTTTACTATATCATCAAGTATCATTAAATATCCTCTTTGTTTAAAGGTGTTTTTACATCGATAGATTCCCGACTACAACCTTCGGGAATGACAGCACTATGTGCTGTTTCTACACATCCATACTTCCATACATCATCGTTACTAATCGTTTGATAATTTAACATAACTTTCAAGTTGGTTAAGAGCTTTACCGCTATCAATAACATCTTTTGCAATATTAACGGCATCTTTTATTGAAATTTCAGGTTTTGCAATATGTATTGATGCTGCGGAATTTAATATAACGGCATCTGTTTTTGCTCCTTTTGCACCCGACAAAATATCTCTTGTAATTTTTGCATTTTCTTGAGGTGTTCCACCAAGTAAATCTTCTTTTTTACATTTTTTCATGCCGAATTGTTCCGGTTCAATTTCATAAGTTGTATATTTGCCGTTGACGGTTTCGCAAACTTTTGTTACCGAACTTGCGGAAATTTCGTCAAGCCCGTCGGTTCCGTAAACTACCATAGCACTTTTAACACCTAAATTGGATAATACTTTTGCCATAGGTTCTATTAAATCTTCTTCGTAAACACCTAACAATTGCATATTTGCTCCGGCGGGATTTACCAAAGGTCCTAAAATATTAAATATTGTCCTTATTCCGAGTTCTTTTCTGACAGGGGCAACATATTTCATAGCTATATGATAATTTTGTGCAAACAAAAAACAAAAATTTATTTTGTCTAAAATTTGTTTGCTTTTTTCGGGAGAAATTGTTATTTTTGCTCCGAGTGCTTCCAAAACATCTGCGGCACCGCATTTGCTTGATGCAGCTCTGTTGCCATGTTTTGCTACGGGTATCCCTGCTGCAGATACAACAAATGCCGAAGTGGTTGAAATGTTAAACGAATTGGATTTGTCCCCGCCTGTTCCTACAATTTCCAATATATCCATATCATTAAGAAGTTTTATACAATGTTTTCTCATACCGGCTGCGGCACCTGTAATTTCTTCTATTGTTTCTTTTTTTACCGACATTGCCGTTAAAAAAGCCGACATTTGTATTTGACTTGCCTGACCACTCATTATTTCGTCTATTACCGTTTTAGATTCTTCAAAAGTTAAATTTTGTTTTGCTACCGCTTTTATTATTGCCTCTTTAATCATTTTCTTATCCTCTCAAAAAATTTTTTATTATTTGTTTTCCATTCGGAGTTAATACCGATTCCGGATGAAACTGAACACCGAATATATTATATTTCTCGTGCCAAACTGCCATTACTTCATTATCATCACTTGTTGCAACAATTTTTAGTTCTTTAGGTATGGTATCTTTTAATGCAGCAAGTGAATGATACCTTCCTACAATAATTTTATTATCAAGATCTTTAAACATAGGACAATTTGTATCAATTGTAATTTTCGACTGTTTACCGTGCATAAGTTCTTTTGCATAAGATATTTTTGCCCCAAAAGCTTCACATATTGCCTGATGGCCCAAACATACACCGAATATAGGAATTTTACCTGCAAAATGTTTAATTAACTCTATACAAATTCCGGCATCATTCGGTTTTCCAGGTCCCGGTGATAAAATTATTTTTTCAGTTTTTAATTCTTCTATTTCTTTTAATGTAATTTCATCATTTCTTTTTACAAGTATATCGGAATTTATAGAACCGATATATTGATAAAGGTTATAAACAAAACTGTCATAATTATCTATCAACAATATCACCTTACATTACCTCCTGCAGAAAGTTTTAAAGCATTAATAACCGCTTTTGCTTTATTTACACATTCCTGATATTCTTTCTCGGGAACACTATCTGCAACAATACCTGCACCGGAACGAACAAAAACTTTATTATTTTTTTTAAAAGCTATTCTTATGGAAATACAAGTATCCATATTTCCTGAAAAATCAATATATCCTATGGCTCCTCCGTAGATACCTCTTTTATTTTGTTCAAGTTCATTTATAATTTGGCAGGCTCTTATTTTCGGTGCTCCCGAAAGTGTTCCCGCAGGGAGAACGGTATCTATGGCATCCAAAGCGGATTTATCTTCTCTTATTTCTCCTTTAACAGTTGAACCTATATGCATAACATGCGAAAATCTTTCAATACTCATATATTTTTCTACTTGGACCGAACCGAATTTGCTTATTTTACCTAAATCGTTTCTGCCTAAATCAACAAGCATATTATGTTCGGCAAGTTCTTTTTTATCCGAAAGAAGTTCTTTTTCGAGTTGTAAATCTTGTTCTTGAGTTTTGCCTCTCGGGCGGGTTCCGGCTAAAGGAAATGTATGTAAAACACCATTATTAAGTTTTACCAATGTTTCCGGTGATGCACCGGCTATTTCAATATCGTTACTGCAAAAATAAAACATATACGGTGACGGATTTGTTGTTCTTAAAATTCTGTAAGTATCCAACAGACTGCCATCAACATCGGCATCAATTCTGTTTGATAAAACAGCCTGAAAAATATCACCGTCTTTTATGTATGTTTTTATTTTATTTACCATACTGCAATATTGTTCTTTATCAAACAAATATCTAAAATCAGATTTTATTTTTAGCGGTTTATCTTCTGCGGGTGTTCCTGTTTTTATAAGTTCTGCCATTTTGTTGAGTTCCAAAACGGCATTATCATAATTTTGTTTTAAATTATCTGTTTTTATATTAACGATTAAAATTATTTTTTGTTTAAGATTATCAAAAACAATAACTTTATCAAAAAGCATCAAATCCACATCATTAAATTTTTCGTCATCATTGGCAATTAGTTTTAAAGAAGGTTCACTGTATTTAATATAATCGTAAGAAAAATATCCTACAAGTCCGCCGGTAAATGTAGGTAAGTCTTCAATTTTAGGACTTTTATTTTCTTCTACAATATTTTTTATATATTTTTTAGGATTATCGTTTTTTGATATTATTTCACCGTTTATTTTTATTACACCGTTTAAACATGTAATTTCAAGTTTAGGGTCATAACCTAAAAATGTGTATCTGCCCCACTTGGAAGAATCTTCCAAACTTTCAAGCATATAACAATGGCTGCTTACGGATTTTAAAATTTTTAAAACTTGTATCGGGGTTTTTATGTCACTTAATATTTGGCAACTTATTGGAATGGTTTTATATCCTTTTGCCAATCGGACAGCTTGTTCATAACTTGGTATATACATTTTAGCACCTCTAAAATAAAAAATTCATCCTAAAACAAAAAACTTTGTTTTCAAGGACGAATATATTATCCGCGGTGCCACCTTGATTTGAAACTACACAAAACATAATAAGATAAAATTATAATTGAAATCTTATCTTGTAGTCTCACACTTATTTAGGATACCAACATATCCCCGGCAACTGACGGATGCCTTCCCGTTGCAGAATACTCAAGGTAAAAAACTACCTTTTTGACTGCACCCTCTGCGGTCCATTTCAGGAAGAACTGTTATTTATTCAGTGCTTCCTTAATAAGCTGCTTACTGCCTGCTTCTCACCACCCAGGCTCGCTGTTAGTGCACTTCTTATTTTTATCTCCGCTTCATCGGTTTATTTATTCTATTTGCAAATTGTATTATTATTTTTTTTATTTGTCAAATTTTTTATTAAATTTTTTTAAAATATATTCTATAATGTTGAAAGAAATACTTAATATTATGGCAACTACCGTAGCAAGAGACATTCCTTTCAAAACAACCGAACCCATTGTAATACTTGCAGAACTTACACCTATTCCCAAAACTACAGATGTAAGAACTAAATTTTTAGGTTCATTGTAATTTACTTTTTTTTCAACAAGAATTCTAATTCCCGAAACTGCTATAACTCCGAAAAGCAATAATGAAATTCCTCCCATAACGGCTGTAGGAATACTTTGTATTAATGCAGAAAGTTTTCCTAAAAAAGAAAGAACAATTGCAAAAAAAGCTGCACCGCCTATGACCCAAGTACTGAATACTTTTGTGATTGCCAATACACCTATATTTTCACCGTAAGTTGTGTTTGGTGTGGAACCGAAAAAGCCTGAAATAATGGTTGAAAACCCGTTTCCGAAAATAGACCTTGCAAGTCCGGGTTCTTTCATAAGGTTCCTTTCCATAATATTTCCCGTCACTATAAAATGTCCTATATGTTCTGCTATAACAACCAACGAAACGGGAAGTATTACAAGAATTGCATCAAAACTAAAATGAACTTTGTAAAAAGTAGGCATTGCAAACCAAGAAGCTGTTTTTACTGCAGATAAATCTATTATTCCGGCAAAAGAAGCAATAATATATCCGCAGACTATTGAAAAAAGTATTGAAATAAGAGACAAGAAACCTTTAAATAGCACCATACTAAATACGGCAATTATTAAAGTTAACGATGATACCAAAATAACTCTTATGTTAGGATTTTCCGTGTTAAAGCCTGCCATTTGGGCCGCAACCGGAAGCAGTTCCAGACCGATAACTGCAACAATAGCCCCCATAGCTGCCGGCGGGAAAATAACATCTATCCACTTTGTTCCGATGGTTTTTATTAAAAAACCTACAAGGCATAAAGCAACACCTACAGCAATAAAACCGCCTAAAGCATACTCATAGTTATATTTACTTAAAACAATAAATACCGGTGAAATAAATGACATACTTGAACCTAAATATGCAGGAACTTTACCTTTACAAATGATCAAATAAAAAATTGTTCCAAGACCGTTAAAAAAAAGAACCGTTGCCGGATTTATATGAAAAAGTATAGGCACTACAACGGTTGCCGAAAACATTGCAAATAAATGTTGTAAACTTAGCGGTATTGTTTCCAATAACGGAAGTTTTTCTTCAGGTTGAATTATTCTTCTCTCCATAAAAATCCTTTGTTTATAAATTATATGTCGATAAATTATACCAAATTTATTTGAAGGAATTTAATATTATTTGTTTTTTAATAAGAGATTTTAAAATTAGGTTTGATTAGTAAATTTTCAAAAAAGGTCGTTCCGCAGGCAAGATCGAATTGTTCTTTTTTCAAGGAAGAAGTTATTTTATCAACTATAGTAACATTTTTTAAAAGAGAAACATCTTTGATTTGTTCTTTTTTTATAACAAATGTAATTTTTGCCGACGGATATTTTTGTTTGAATTCGGTTATTTTATTTATGCCGTTTTCAAAATAGTTTTTAAATTTAATTATAATTTTTGGTTTAGGATGGTGTGTTAAATATTCATTTATATCTTTTGACCAATAATATGTATTTGTAAAATCTTTTAATTTGTTAAGTTCTTTTTCAACCAACAAAGATTTTTCTTCAATACTGTCATTCTTATTTATATAAATAGGATTACCATAGACAATAACCGTTTTTGAAAAAGGAAGAGAGATTTTAAATTTATCCCAAGATTTGTTAAATATTAAAGAATGTTTTGAAAATGCCGATATCGGAATTAACCTTATACCTAATTTTTGCGATACAAGCAAAAGCCCCGGTTTAACTTTATATATAGGTCCTTTCGGTCCGTCAACGGTAAAAGCGACATAATGCCCCTTCCTTGCATATCTTATTGTTTCTATTAATGCTCTTTCCGCACCTTTGGAAGATGAACCTCTAACGGCAATAAAACCGAAATATTTTAAAAACCATGCCAATATTTCACCGTCTTTTGACATACTGCACATACTTACTATGTTTAAACCGGAATTAAGACATAAAGGTAAAATTTGTTCCCCGTGCCACAAGGCATAAACACTTTGTTCGGCAAGTTTCGGAACAAGCTCTATTGATTTTACCCTTAAAGATTTTATTGTAAAAGAAAAATAATAATATGCTATTTTTGCTAATAATTTTCTTGAATTAAATTTACTCATTTTACATAAAATTATATTTTAAAAATTTATATTTCCGTAAATAAAAAGTATATCATAATAAATAAGTATTGTCGATATTGAAATTCAACAAATAATTCTTTTATGTTTGTTTGTATATGCTTTAAACAAATTGATTGATACAAAAAGCAGAACGGCTATAGTTATCATTAAATATCTGCTGAAAATTATAAAACCGAAAATATTTAAAATTGTGTTTATAAGAACAATAAAAGTTATAACGGCAAAACTTTTGTTTACATATTTTTCATAACCGTTTTTAAGAACCGTGTTATGAACTTTTATTCCTAAAGGAAAACCTATCATTCCCCCTATTGCTATTACCAAAGACATTGTTATTATTGTCCAATCGGGATGCCCGTCGGAAAAAGTGTAATACATTCCCCCCGTAAAAGTAGTTATAAGTAAAAGAACCCTTATACATTTTGAAGTTATGGCTTCGGGAACTTTAAAAATATTTGCAAGTGTAGGTCTAAAAAAAATTGCCCCGCCTACACCCATTACGGAACTGAATATTCCGACTATCATGCCTATAAAAAAAGCAACTATTGACTGTTTATTTGAAATTGAAGGAATGTTTGTTTCGTATTCGGTTGTTTTTCCGAACAGAACTACAGAGCCTAATGTAACCATAAAAATACAAAAAATAACAAGTAATGCTATTGAACCGAACCTCTCATAAAAAAATTTGTTGACTATTTTACCGCTGAATGCAAGTAAAAATGCACCTAAGCCTAAAGGTATTACAAGTTTTGAAGCAACGGAATTTTTACTCCAATCCAAACTCTTAATATCTTTTGTAACAGACATTACTATTGACGGAAACATTTGCAACAGACCTACACCTACCGCCTCATTGGGAGTAAAGCCGAAAATAAGCATTGTAGGAACTATAAGCCAACCGCAGCCTACACCCCAAAAACCGCCTGAAAACATTCCGACAAACCCTATCAAAGGAAGCAAAAAATAAATATACATAATTGAATATGATATAAAAAACAGATTTTTTATTCCATAGATTTTAAGAAAAATTGTGCTTTATAAAACTTTGGTATAGTTTTGTCCGTCTATGAGAAGTTTTTTTGCTATCGGATGTTTACCTTTTTTATAAGAATAAAGTATTTCCATTCGTTTTTTATTTTCTTCTTTAACACCAAATGATTCCATCAATACTTTGTCCAAATATCTTGCATGTTTTTCCGGAACATAAAAACGGAAAGATTGTTTGTTTAAACTATTAATAAATTCTTGTTTTGTAAACGGTTTGTTTTCGAATTGAGTTGAATCGGTTTTATCCCAATCGATTATATATCTTATATAATGCCCGGATAATAAATCTCTCGGGTCATATCCTGAAATTGTAACTGTTATTTCAGTTCCGGAATCTTTATCATACCACAACAGACAATTCCATACAAATAGGCATACAACAGGGATGATAAGTAAGAATAATATAAATTTATTTTTCATTTGCAAACTCTGTTTTTTTTAGATGATTCATTACTTTTCTTAATACATATATTGAAACCATTATCAGTATTCCGCCGATAATAAAGCCTATACCCGTGCTGAACAAATTGCCGTAAGCACTGACAAATAAAAATATTATGTAAATTTCCGCAAGTATGGTAAAATTCCTAAAATAAGATAATTGCTTTTTTTCAAAATATTGATACATTTTATAAGCCAACAAGATAAAGATAACCGAAATTGAAAGAATATTTTTTTGACTTACAGCCAATATAAAAACAAGATAATACTCTGACATTTTTACAAGCAGTGAAAAGGCTTTCGGTAATATAAATTTTTTGTCAAGTTTAAAATATAAATTTAAACTTTTTTCATAAAATTCCTGCAGTATTAAGAAAAGTAAAATATATATTATTGTTATATTGTAATCCTTCGGGAATGGAAGCAGGTCTTTTATAAGAGCAGAATATGTATCTTTTATTAAGTCATAAAATTGTTCGGGCAGGCTGTTAAACAATAAAATAAGCCAAAAGATATTTATAAGATTTGTTTTACTTA
>Ga0265298_10008503_pt1 | contig 12325 bp, 15 predicted proteins | sample AusTroGonzalo_MG_3_FD_193486 | JGI IMG/M metagenome (GOLD analysis project Ga0265298, IMG submission 193486) | Bovine rumen microbial communities from tropical cattle in Woodstock, Queensland, Australia - Gonzalo_01 | ecosystem: Host-associated > Mammals > Digestive system > Stomach > Rumen ...
GTGCCTGCTGCTTTTCCAGCAGGTCTTATCTCAGCAACTTTAGGTCATCATACACACCGTTGCGAATGTTCTCCGCTATCTCCAGCTTCGCATAGCAGCGCCTGGTACTGCGCGTCTTGCCGTCAAGGTGTGTCACTGTGACCTTCTTACTGGGCAGAATGTCGCCATACTTCTCCAACCAGTCCTTCGTAAACATCTGGAACTGCTTGCACAGCTCGTCAGCCGTCAGATACTGCTCGTTGGCCCTCATCATAGCCAAGTAAGCACCCCGCTCAGCAGCAGCTATCAAGTCTTCTCGCAATTTTCTGTCCATAGTACCTTGTTGTTTACTTCAATCGCTTGTAAGCAATGGTCAACTTCTCTCCAGTCTCTACGCGCTCGAAGTCCATATCCTCCAACTTCTTCATGTTGGCGAACTGTACCCTGGCACTCTCCACAGCCTTGTAGTTTGGCAGCACGAAAATGCCGATCTTGCCAACCTCAATGGCTCTGATGTCGTCTCTTGATACTCTTTCTACTATCATACCGATTATTAATTTTACTTAATTAATTATTCTACTTTGTACAACTTGGCAGAAAAAGCCGTATATTTGCAATCCGACACCCTCGCAAAGTGTTCGCAAATTGGCGGTTATCCGCTTTGAAAAGACGGCCTCCCGTCTGACGGCTATTTTCTTGCCTCGTTGTTTTGATTACTTACTTAATTACGAGTGCAAATATAAGAAGAAAAATCGACACTAAGTAAATTGGTTGCGATTTTTGTCTATTTTTTAAGATTAATTAGTATTTTAAAGTAAATTTATTGCGATTTATGTCTAAAACACGCGAAAAATTTAGAGAACTATTAAACGACATCGCAGAACATGATGGCGTTAGGCGATTCAATAAGTTGGCAGAATTGACAGGAATCGCACCAAACACATTTACGCGTATCAAAAAAAATGAAGGTGCGGAAGTTGATGTCGAAACATTCCGAAAGCTCAATGCTGCCTTTGGGAACAGATATAATATACAATGGTTCCAGGGCGACAGTGACTATATGCTCCTCGCAGACGTTCCTGAAAAAGAAAAGGGTAATCCAGACTTCTCGTCATATATCAATGCCCTGCTTGCAAAGTCCGATGAAACCATTGCATCATTGAAGCGAGAGCTCGCAGCCAAAGATGACATCATCCAAGCAAAGGACGACCGCATCGCAGACCTCACCAAACTTGCCGATGAGCGCCTGCACCGCATCTCAGAGCTCCGCCGTGTAATTGATGCACACAATATCAATATGGCAGATTATCCATTCCCAGTCGGAGTTGCTGATGAAAACGACTACCCAAATAATGAAATAGTAATAAACAAATGTTTTACCACCCATGAATAAGAATTTCACGAATCCCCCATAAATACAAGCAATCCTCTCCGTCGTTCAAAATCCCCGCCGGATCACGGAGAATGGAGAGGATGACGGTAGTAAATACGGGCATCCTCTTTGTTTTTCGGGGATTTAGAGGGGTATTGAGAAAAATCGGTTTTACCGGATTTTCTCGGATTTCGTCGGATTTTGAGCATAAATGTTTTACCATTGTTTTACCATAGAGCTAAAATGTTTTACCAAGTGGTCTGATTGACCATATTATTAACGAAAAAGAGCAATAAATATTATGTTTTCAACATCTATTATATTTGATAGGAAGAAGCAGGCTGAAGGCGACAAGGAAGGGTCGCTGGAGGTTCGCGTGACGATTGACCGTAAGTCATACTATATAAGTACAGGCGTGCGCGTGTTGAGTAAGCACTGGGCAGGGGCTGTGGTTGTGCGGCCTGATGCGGATGCGCTGAATAACAGGCTTGGTATCATAGTGAGACGCGTCAATGAGAAGATTAATGAGTTCATCGAGCAACGAAAGCCGATTGATGTGGCTGTCATCAAGGAGTACATATATGACGGCACTTCCATGTCGGACAAAGGTGACAGGCTGCTTGAATGGATGCAGAAGCAGATACCGATGCTCGACGTGAAGGAAGGGACGCGAAAGCATTACTGGTTACTGTATGACCGGCTGAAGCAATATGGGAAGCTAAGGACATGGAATGATCTGACTGTTGAGAATATCTACGAGTGGGATGCGTGGTTGCACCAGATGGCAAATGTCAACAGCAAGAATGATGAAGGAACATTGTGTGATGGTACCGTTCATAATTACCACAAACACCTAAAAGCGATGCTTAACAGGGCGTTGACATTTGGGATTATTGAGACAACGCCCTATGCCCGTCTGGTCGGTAAGTTTGGAGCTGGCGAGGAGGAAAATGTGGAGTATCTGACAGAGGAAGAGATGCAGCTGATACTTGATACACATCCAGTGCCTGGCACTCAGATGGAAACTGTGCGCGACTTATTTGTCGTCCAGATGTTCACGGGGTTGTCCTATTCTGATATGCAAGCACTTGATATAAGGAACTACCACAAAGAAGGTGATGCGTGGGTGTCAAATGGTAAGCGTATCAAGACTGGCGTTCCTTTCGTCAGTCAGCTGTTGCCGCCAGTGGTTGAAGTCCTGGAACGACACGGATGGCAGGTTCCACAGATGCCTAACCAGAAGTACAATGCACAGCTGAAGACCTTTGGAAACGTCATCGGTATTGAAGGCTTGCATACTCATCTGGCTCGTCACACCTTCGCCACATATATGCTCAGCAATGATGCGAAGTTACAGAACGTGATGCGAATGATGGGCCATAGGAAGATTGAGCAGACTATGCGCTATGCAAAGGTACTGGCAAAGGATGTGCATGAAGACTTTGGAATGATTGCTGATAAGCTGGCAAAGAAAAAAGACTGAGGTTATTCCTCGGTCTTTTCTCTTAGTGCTGCTAATCGTGCATTCTCCGCTGCTATTAGCTCTTGCAGGTCTGTCTCTTCTTCCTTGCTGATTGGTGGCTCATAGTCGTAGTCATCATCGTCTTCGAATAGACTTGGGAAGAATTGCTCTATCTTCTTGCCTTCTGCACTTCTCATGGAGAATGTGGCAGCGTAGGCGGCTTCAGCAATTAGCTGGTGTGTCAGTTTGTGGCGTTTCCGATAGCCTCGCAGAATGCGTCGAGCTTCCCAGAATTGGATGTCATAGAGAAATTCATGACGGCAGATTCCTATCTCGCCAACGAACAGTTCGTACAGGTCGTTGGCGGTTATACGTTTTTTCGGGTACGGCTTACACGATTTCCTTTCGGATTTTTGTCTTCTGGCTCACCTGCAGGGACGTGGTAGAAGTCTGAGCGCATGTCAATGATGGTGAGGATGGCCGTGGCGAACTCTGTAGGCGTGATGTCGTTCATGAGTTCTTCCATTTCTATGGGTACTTCCTGCTTCTGCTTTTCACTGTAGGAAATCATGGCAGAGTATATGAACTTCATCGACTTCTCAGCGTCGGGGTCTTTTCCTTGCTGTATGGCCTCGATGGTCTGGTTCACATAGTCAAATATGTCTTCGTCGGACATATTCTTGTATGCTATCTCCGTGGCATAGTTGTATGCGACGGTCACCTGTTTGCCGCAAAGTGTAATTTCTTTCGTTATCATAGTTTCTATTATTAAAAAGAAGAAAATACGCCCGCCAACTGCTTGCGCAAACGGATATTAGCAAGACAGCGGCAGGCGCGTGTAGTATTATGAACCGACAGTGTATGCACCGTAGCCGGTCAGTGTGGCCTGATAGGTCGCAGACTGTTTAACCTGACTGTTGATCTGCAGCTGAGATACTATACATGAACCGCTGACGATGACCGCGCCCTTTGTGCGCTGGTTGTCACCGCTGACGTTGGCAATCTGCCACTTCACGGGGCTGCTTGACTCGTAGATGGTCTCCAGGTCGGACAGTCCTTTAGCTCCAACAGCAGAGGTGATGGTGTCGCCTGAGCGGACGAGTGCAGAGGTAGAGATGTCGTAGTTCAGCTCTGTAGGTTCATGCGTCTGCCAGTCGCCATCTGTGTCTTTGGTGGAATTTTGCTCCAAGCTGAGCGACACATGAAGCGACAAAGTACGAGCGGCGGCAATAACCGCAGCTGGTGTCGCTGTGTTGTCGCTTGACAGGAACAGACGAACGAACTGACCCTTGGTGAAGCTCGTCGAAGATGCAGGTGCGAGGCTCTGACCAGTCTTGTCCCAGGCGTCGATAGCACCGTTACCAGTAAACTGGAGTTGTTTAGTGCTATTCGTTCTGTCGTCGAATTGGAATGTACCGTCAGTCAGATAGGCAAAGCCAGTACGTGAGAATGTCGCGTCAGTAGATGTTTTGTTGTCGGTGGTGCTGGTTTCATCCCAGACGAGCTGGAACTGCGTCATGTTCTTGATGGCCGTCAGCATGGCACCAACGTTAGAGACGTCAAGAGAGTCTACCTGGATTTGCCAGCCTTTGCTGTTGACGGTTGGCAGTGCTGCCAGTCCGACAATATCCTTATGGTTGGCATTCTCGGTATTCGTGTTCATCGTGATAGTACAGTTCGTCGACATAGCAACTACGTCGTAGACGTGATTGGTAACGTCGTTTATCAGGATGCGCAAATTTGAACCTTTTAGTGTTGTCATAGCTTTTCGTATTAATTAATGATGTCAACACGGAGCGTGAAGGCTCCTGTGTCGTAATTCTTACCAACGGCACCGGCACTGTATTTGCAGTCTACGGGAATCTGATTGACCTTTTCAGTCAACTCGTCGCGCGTCTTTGCAGACAGCACGGTGGTTCCGTTTTTCAGCAGCTCCTCGATATACTGAGGCTGCTGTGTTTGTTCATCAGTTGTCTTCTTGCTCATAGAGTTTTTGATATACATCGCACTCGTAAGACAGAACCTGCCAATAGCATGGCTTGTCGCCATCGTAGATGATTCGCCCAGCCTTGAACTGATAGTCTACCACATTGGTGCTGTTGTTTGTGAAGTATTCACACACAACGTCTCGCACCATCTGTGTCAGATCATGCAGCTGTCTGAGCGTCTGTCCGACAACACTAATGTCTATCTGCACCTTGTCATCCTGACTCTCATAGCGGCTGTCCTTGGTAGTGTCACCATTGACCAGCCCTACGAAGTTGACGATAATGTAAGGTACAGGTGCATTCTCGGCATCCTCGTCAGGCATAGGAATGGCAGTACCGTAGAGACGGCTGCCAATGGCCCCCATGACATCCTCGGAAGCACTTAGCGCGGCAATGAATATGCTATCGGTAGAAAGTCCCATCTTATTCGTGTGATATGTTACGTTTCAATACTTATTCGATTAAAACCGGCTGATGCACTACCTTTGCTGCTGCATCGGAGACATCAGCCGGCCCATAGAAACTATGATAATCGAGTCGAGAGTTTAGAGGTCGCTCATGCTTTCGCCAGAGGGAACAACCTTCAGCAGCTTGAATGCCTGGGGCTTGCCGCTGATGTTGCCGTTGACGAGCTTTGACAACTCTGAAATCGAGAAGTTCGTGTTGATGGTCAGCACGGTTGTATTACGCTTGCTGACTTCAGCACTTGTCGCATCGACCGTAGCGCGGAAGGTTCCGTGCTGCTGGAAGGCGCAATAGCCCCAGTGTCCGATACCGATGTAGTGGTTGCCGTCGGGCTTGGGCACGCCATTGCCATCCAGAGCATAGTTGATGTACGGGCTGATGGTGTAAGAGTGTCCGAGGCACTTGCCATCCTCGATGACGGTGCGGTCGCCAATCTGACCTGGCAGACGACGCTGGAACATCATCTCGGTCTCGATGGTCTTGTCGAAGGTGAGCCAAGGATCTCCCTCGAAGCCGAGGTCCCACATCTCTGCAATCTCCAGAGCGAGGTTCTTGCCGAAGTTCTCGTCCATAACAATCACCTTCGGAGTAACCAGAGAGAATACGGGCTTCATGGCGTGCTCGAATGCACAATGGCTGTAAGCATACAGTGCCTTGAACTTAGCCAAGCCCTTGGTCATCTTGTACTGAGCGAACGAGTACAGGTCGAAGGCAGCGTTGTCGATGGCGTTGTTAGAGATAGCCAGTGCAGCAGCTACGTGCACGGGGCTTGCGTTCAGCTTGTCGAAGTTGATCTTCTGCTCGCCGATAGGCTCAACCTCACCTGCGACGGTGAACTCCACGTCGTCGATGGAATAAGGCCATACCTCGTTACCAATGACGCCAGTCAGAATCTTCAGATCACCAGGCAGCTCCAGTCCGGGCACCTTGGTGTCGATGAGTTCGTGAATGGTCATGGGGATAGCACCAGAAGCGGCGATGTTTCCCTTGGTGTTGCCACTGGCGGGGTTCAGCAGGATGGTGGTGCCGTTGGCAGCCTCGCGGTCTTGCATATCCTCGCTGAAAGCCACCTTGTCCTCGCGGCACTTCTTGAAGATTTCGCGCAGCTTCTCGCTGTTGGCCTTCTGCTCGCGCATCTGGTTCAGCTCGTGCTCGTCGAGCATGCCCTGAATCTCTGCGTGCAGGCGGTTGTCCTCACGAAGAAGTGCGTTGTACTTGTCGTTCTCCTCCTGGGTGAACGGACGGTTCTCACGCTGTGCGAGTTCGTCAATCTTGTCGAGCTCGACCAGAATCTCCTGATGGCGTTTCTGGATTTCTTGCTTTGTCTTACTCATTTTAAAAAACGAATTAGTTAATACTATGTGAATTATTTGAATTTCTCCTCCAGATGGCGACGCTGGCTGCGCAGACGCTGAGTGAGCATCACGCGGGCCTTCTCTGCCTGCTCTTCCAGTTCGCGCTCCTCGCGCTCCTTGTCCTCGCGGGCTTTGCGCTGTTCCTCAGTTTCCTGATTCTTGAAGTCAATCTCACGCTTCAGCTGTGCGTCGATGGCCTTGTCAATCTCGTCGCTGGCCTCACGGGTGCCGACTGATGTCTGCTCGTAGGCTGGATGAGTGACGATGCTGACGTCATACAAACCAGTGATGCGCTTAACGTGACGCAGCCATACTTCCTTGCCATCCTCAGTCTTCTCGTCGGTGCGCTCATAGCTGACACCATTCTCTGAGTCCTGATAGTCGTCGCTGAATGCGAAGCTCATGCCGGTGATGTCACCACGGCGCATCAGTTCCAGGGTGTCGTTGGCATTGTTGGTATGCGGCATGTCACAGCGACATTCCATATTGTCCTCGTTCAGAGTCAACTGCAAGGTGTCCTTGTCGGTGTTACGGAATCGTCCGAGCACGTTGGTCACGTTGCTGTTGTGGTTCAGGTTCAGGATCACGTCAGACCGCTGAAGCAGTTCGGGTGTGATGCAGCCCTTCTCCAATACTTCATAAACTGCACGGCTTTCACTCCACGGTGTGAGGTTCACCGAGCGAACACCGAAAACAATGGGGGTGCCCTCAATGGTGCGGCTCTGTTCGCCTTCACCAGCCTCGCGGACTTTCAGGCCGCAGACCCCGATGGGAATGAATCTTGTTTGTTTCATTTTCTTATCTCGTTAAAAATTATCGTTTCATAATGCGGGCAGAATTGTGTCTGGGGTTTACCGCGCGACGCTGCGCCAAATTCTCGAAGTATTCCTTCACTTCATCACGGCTGACCGGCTCAGGAGCCATTGCCGTCATCATGCGATAGGGTTCTATCATTTCTCTTCGCCCTCCTTGGCGGGTTCGTTGGTGGGTCGCCCTGGCTCTGGTGCGCTCTTTGCCAAGAGTGCTTTCAGTGTCAGCAGGTTGGCACTTGCCATTGGCTCGTCGCCATTCTCCACGGCTGGCATGTCGTGCTCGCCGCGCAGTTCGTTGACGGTCTTCACGCCTGCCTCCAGGTACATCTTGTCCACCTTCGCCTGACGTTCGGGGTCCATAGCCAGCAGCGGCTTCTCGCAGATGTGGATTTTGCGCACGCCGTAGTATTTCAGTCCCAGCAGCTTGCGGGCAATCTCCTTCTCCATGAAGGTCTTGTCGGGGCCAATGGTACGGCTCATGAACTCCATCGTGGCGTTGGCATAGTCGTTGTAGTGCGAGTTGGTATCGAGCATCAGCAGCGGACGGGGAACACCCCAGAAGCGGGCCACGTCGTCGAGCGAGAGGTTCAACTGCTCGACCATCTGCATGTCAGTGGCTGTGAGGCTGAGACCTTGGAACTTTTCAAAGTTCTGAAGAACGTTGATGTCCAGGTCGTACACCTTGCGGTTGATTTCCTGTTCGTACTTGCTGACTTCTCCTTGATTGAATCGACCTGATGCGTATGTACCCTGTGGACTCTGCGCCTTGTCCTCGCTGATGAATCCCTTCACGCGACCACCCTTTGCGGCTGTTTCGAGTGACAGCTGGTTATTGGTCTTGATCAGGCTCAGCGTCTCGGCTGCAAACTTGATGATGGCCTTTCCGTAGATGATGCCACCGCCGTAGCGGATGGTGTTGGCAAAGTGCATCACGTCCTGCGGACTCACGTCGTCCTTCATTATCGGACCGTAGTTGGTCATGTAGGTAATGCTGTAGGTGTCGTTTCCGTAGTTGTAGCCACCACACTCAGCCAACCAGAAGTGCATGGGGTCGCCAAACACGTCGCGCTCGATATATACAAAGCCGTTGCCCTCCATCATGCGATTGAGTGCCACCTGCTGCCATAGTGCGGGGCCACTCATAATCGGGTTCGGCTCTTCCTGCAACAGATAGTTCATGCGCTTGCCAAGTCCCATCATCCACGGTGTGAAGTTGCCACCCACCTCGTCCTTTTTCTGATATTGCACGGGCATTTGTGCCATTGTATTAGCACGCAGCTCGGTGGCGCGATACACGGCAGACACGCTGAGAGCCTTCTGCGGGTCGCGTACCCTGACAATGCGCTCCTCGAACGAACCACCTTGCACCTTTTGTCCTTGGTCGGTTGTGCTCGATGGTACTCCAGGCGTTGGAGGTTTCGGTGTCGTCTCGCGCTTATTCCAGAATCTGAAGAAATTATCCATATCTTATTCGCTTTTTCTATTCGTACATTTTTATTACTGGGGTTTACCGCACACAATCGCCTCCTTCTCAGGTGTGCGCTCGTTTACGGCAAAGAAGTAGTCGGCCTGCTTCTGCATGAACTTGTCGAGGTAGGTGGTTGGGCTGGGGTAGCCGCGACTGAGTTTTACGTCCATCCATTCCTCTGCCGTTTTCGTCCAGTAGTGATCGAGTCGCATTACGCTCCAGTCGATGTCGGTGAAGGCTTGGTTCTTCACAGGCTTGCCGCTGGGGTTCACGCAGCGCAGTCCCTTGTTTTGCGGGAAGTGGGGGCTGAATTTCAAGCCACGCAAGCCGCCACGCACGAAGCTCTTGATATGCTTATTCTCCGGCCACGAATACTTCACGCAGCGGTCTTTCTCCATTGGCTCTGTGAAACGCTCAGCCAGCGGGCGGTCGTCATAGTGCACGAGTCCATTGTCAGTCATCAGTCGCCAGTTTACCATCACCACGTCGGCATCGTAGCCGGCGAACATGGTGGCGATTTTCTTCTTACCATCCCAGCGCAGGAACTCGTCGAAATCCACGAAGCCAATCCAGGCATACTCGTTGCCGTGCTTCTGGTAGCAATCCTCGTAGGCGAGGCACTGGTATCTATCGCGGTCGTGGCAGTCGGTAATCTCCACCAGCTTGCTCTTCACGTAGGGTTGCAATACATCAGCAAGTTTCTCCTTGTCGCCTGTTCGCCAGTTGTCGTACACAAAGATTTTCTTCACGCCCAATTTCTTGTAATGTTCCACCCACTCCACGGCATAGCGGTTCTCGTTGCGCCCGATGACGCAGATAGCCACATCCTTGATGCCCTTCTCGCGGGGCGACGGTTCCCACAGGTCGGCATGGTCGCTCAGCCACTTCGCCTGCTGCTTGATGTTCGAGCGGCCCCACGAGCCCTGCTTGTAGTGCTCAATCATTCTGAGGATCATGTCGCGGCTAATCGCCTTGCCGTGGCACTGAGGCTTCAGGCGTTGTATGTCGTCGAGGAATGCTGCACCGGTGTCCCATCGCTGGCCCTTATTCAGAGCCCACGAGCGGGCGGGGTCGTAGAAGCGAGCACCACCAGCCTTGCACAGCGGCACGTTTATCCACAGCAGCATCGGCATCAGTCGCGGCTTTGACATCTGGTGCGAAACGTAGCCACAGCAGCACTCGTGAGGCATAAACATCCAATCAAAGCTCGACTTGATGAGCACGTCGCTGTCGATGAGCATAAAGCCTTCGGGCAGCAAGTCCCAAAGAGCCTGCACGCTCATCATGTGCTTGTCGCTGCCGTAACCGTTGATCTCGCCCACGGCCTCGTCTTTGTTGGGGTACTTCTTCAGCTCCTGCTCGAAGTTGAAAATCTGCCCTTTGGTGTTGTCGATGACCTCCACATCCTTCATCTTCGGGAATGGTCGCTTGTCTGAGTTGTCGAACACCACAATGCGGTAGTCCTGCCCGCCATGTCTGCGAATGCTCAGGATGCACGCCTCCGTCAGTTCCGGGGTGTTGTAGTGTACAATCGCTACTGTTTTCTGTTTCATAATTTCTATGTTATTCGTTCTAAATGTCGCTCATGGATGGTGCTGGCGCAGGCTTTGGTTGCTTGTCGTTCACAATCAACTGCATCAGGAATTGCAGCGTGTCCTCGCGTCGGTTCGCATTGAAGGTCTCAGGGATGATCTGATACACCTTGTCCTGGTACTTGATGCGACTACGCTCATTGAAGCAGTCGGTGAAGCGCATGCGTACAATCTTCACCATGTACACATCCAGGCTGCCGGCGTTCATTCCGCCTTTGCCGCGGTTGTAGTCCACGTTGGCATGCAGACACGGCCCTTCTTCCCACTCAATTCCTGACGAGTCGATGCCGTACTTTCCAACCACTGCCGCCTTGCGGTTCATTGGAACGATGATGTCGTGAAGAAATCCACTTGAATATGTCATATTTTCGCTTTTATCTTTCAGCGATAAAAGCGTTTGGGGTTTACTATCTTTTTCCTGAAGTCAGGAAAATGGTAGAAAAATTTGGCGGTGTAAAAATTAATGTATATCTTTGTCACCGTTTTATAAACTAACTATAACAACTCAACTATGAAGAAAACATTAATTGCGTGCATGGCACTACTAACGCTGTGCGCATGCGAGAAAGAGATTGCGAGTGACGAAGAGACAAGCAAGGTGGAGCAGGTGACGGTGCCTACCGATGCTGACGGCAATCCAATCAAGACCAAGAAGTTTACGTTCACGCTGAAGGGTGACTTTACAAGCGAGTGGAAAAGCGTGACCCGCGCTAACGAGTACATGTCGGCTGACGGCAAGGAGATGACGGATGTCTGGGTATTAGATTACATGGGTGAGACGCTTATCCAGCAGCTGCACCAGTCGAATACTGACGACGACTTCGGTGTACCTGTGATGAATCTCGCCTACGGTAGTCATCACGTGTATATTATTGCCTCGCGCTCTACGGGTGCAACGCTCGACACAGAGAACCATATTATCAAGTTTACCAAGGTGCTTGATACTTTTTATAAGGACTATGCTGTGGATGTTGTCAGTACCAGCAACGGCAATCGTGCCGTGACGCTTAATCGTGTTGTTACTCGTCTGCGCCTGACGTTTACTGACGTGGTGGATGCCCAGGCTACAACCATCAACTTTGCACCGACAACATGGTATTATGGATGGGACTACATCGCCGGTGCTCCTGCCGACGCAAAGACAGACCATGTGGTGACCATCACCATCCCCGATTCAGAGAAGGGCAAGGCTGGTTTGCAGGCCAACCTGTTTGGCTTCAGTGGTGCGGATGCGTGGACTACTGACGTTGCTATCAACTCGAAGAAGTCGGACAACACCATCATCGGGCAGGCTACGCTGCTGGACGTGCCGTTCAAGGCGAACCGCATCAGTGAGATGAGTGGCCCCCTTTTCGGGACTGAGGGAGAGATGACCCTCTCCCTGAATGGAACGTGGGACACTGCCTACGAAGGAACATGGTAAGACCAAGTGAGACGTGGACGTGCAGCCGGAACCAGTATTGCAACGGTTGCCGCTGGTGGCGGTACTTTGGCGGGTTCTACGGGTGCAAAAGGTTCGGAGTGTATAGGTTTGACGAGTTTGACCGCCTGTGCGGGGGTAGATACAGGGAATAATCGGAAATTCCGACTTTACTATCAGCAAAGGGGACATGTAGCGATACTTGTCCCCTTTGCTTTTTTCGCGTATATCCTTAAAAATATATAAATCTTTGGCGGTTCTTTCGTTTATGTGCGAAAGTATTATTATATTTGCACCGATAAAACACGAAAGGATATGTGTAAATTGAGAATAAAGGAACTGTCCCGCGAGCGGCATGTGACGATGAAGCAGATTGCGAAGGCTCTTGGCTATGCTCAGCCGTCGTCGTTGA
>Ga0265298_10008505_pt1 | contig 12324 bp, 11 predicted proteins | sample AusTroGonzalo_MG_3_FD_193486 | JGI IMG/M metagenome (GOLD analysis project Ga0265298, IMG submission 193486) | Bovine rumen microbial communities from tropical cattle in Woodstock, Queensland, Australia - Gonzalo_01 | ecosystem: Host-associated > Mammals > Digestive system > Stomach > Rumen ...
TATGCCAACCTTATACCGGTAAGGTCTAGTATAACTAGTATTACTAGTAAGACTAGTATGACAATCTTATCGAGAAATATTTCAGGTGGTTATTGCGGCGGGGTCCCACCTCTTCCCATTCCGAACAGAGAAGTTAAGCCCGCTTGCGCCGATGGTACTGCAATGCAATGCGGGAGAGTAGGAGGCCGCCATCTTTTTTTAGAGAAGCCCTGAGTCAGAAATGATTCAGGGCTTTTTCGTGTGCCTACGGCTGGACTGAATCCCCCCGCACCTCCGTACCTCCTAAGTATCCCATTTACGGTAGCTAAGTATGCTGTTTACGATGCGTAAGTATGGTATTTACGAGTGCTAAGTGATATACTTGTGGACAGTGGACAGTAAATATTGAGAAAATATAAAAGTTAATGCGTACGTACATACCAATATATACGTGTGCACGTACGCAGGAGTTTTTTGAGATATTACCGTTTTTTACTGTCCACTGTCCACTACGCCTTTTGCGTACGTATACATATGCGTTTTTCTTTGATTATTGCCAATCTGTAGTACTTTTTTCTAATAATCTATTGATTTGTCTGATGAAGTTTTAATAAAACAAAAAAATGAGGTAGTTTGTTGTGAGATACTAATTTATATGAGTATCTTTGCATACTAATTGACGAATCTACAAAATATTAATGATTATACAAATGAAGAATAATGGATTGTTTTTAGTGTCACTGGCCACTGCTGCTGTGTTGACATCATGTTCGGGCAAACTTGGTGCCCTTTCATCTGATAACTTCAGTGTAACTCCTAATCCACTGGAATCTCAGGCAGGACAGGTTTCTGCCACGATTAATGGCATGTTTCCTGAGAAATATATGAAGAAGAAGGCTGTGGTTACTGTTACCCCTCAGTTGCGTTTCCAGGGTGAACAGGGGCAGCGTTCTGTGAATGGTGAGTCTGCTACTTTCCAGGGTGAGAAGGTTCTGGGTAACAACCAGACTATCTCTTATCTGATTGGTGGCCGTTATTCAATGAAGACGAACTTTGCTTATGAGCCCGATATGCAGGAAAGTGAACTCTACCTGACCTTTGATGCAAAGGTAGGCAAGAAGCGTGTTGAGGTTCCCGCAGTAAAGGTGGCCACGGGTGTGATATCTACCTCAGAGCTTTCTAAGCGCACATTGGCAACAGCAAGTGCTGCTTTGGCTGAGGATGCTTTCCAGCGTGTGTCTGAACAGAAGCAGGAAGCAAATATCAAGTTCTTGATTGGTCAGGCTCAGTTGCGTAAGAGCGAGCTTCAGAACAATTCTGTCCAGGAGTTTGTTCGTTTGCTGGGTGATATCGTAAAGAACCAGGAAACCATGGTACTTGATAACATCGAGGTATCTGCCTATGCTTCTCCCGATGGTGGTTATCAGTTGAACGATCGTCTGGCCAACAAGCGTCAGGACGTGACCAATGATTTCCTTACCGGTGAGATGAAGAAAAAGAAGATGGATGCTCATGTTGATACAAAGTACACTGCCGAGGACTGGGAAGGCTTCCGTGAATTGGTGGCTGCCAGTGATATCCAGGATAAGGATGTGATTCTGCGTGTGCTGTCTATGTATCAAGATCCCGAGGAGCGTGAGCAGCAGATTAAGAATATCTCAGCTGCCTTCCGCGAGTTGACTGATGGCATTCTGCCTCAGTTGCGTCGTGCTCGCATGATTATTAACTATGAGTTGATTGGTCGTGATGATGATCAGATTCTGGAGCAGATGAAGACCGATCCATCAGTGTTGAGCCTTGAGGAGATCCTCTATAGCGCAACCCTCTACGAGAATAATGCCGATGCAGCCGCTGCTTATAAAAAGGCCATCGCTAATTATCCCAAGGATCCACGCGCTTACAACAATTTGGCACGTCTTGCTTATGCCAACGGCAATTATGACGAGGCTGAGCAGTGGGCACAGATGGCTCTGAATATCGATAAGAACCAGCCCGAGGCAAATGCTAACATGGGTCTGCTGGCTCTGAAGAAGGGCGATATGGATGCTGCCGAGACTTATATCGCTAAGGCTGCTAATGCCAATGGTATTGGCGAGGTGATGGGTAACTTGCATCTGGCACAGGGTAAGTATGCACAGGCAGAGCAGGATTTCGCTCGCGTACAGTCAAACTCTGCTGCTTTGGCACAGATTCTGAATAAGGACTATCAGACTGCTGCCAACACCCTGAAGGCTGTAAAGAATGCCGATGCAACTACCGCTTATCTGCGTGCTATCCTCTATGCACGTACTGGCAATAGCGTCGAGGCTACCCATGCTATGGACGAGGCTATTGCCAAGGATCCCACGCTGGCAGGCTATGCAGCAAAGGATCTGGAACTGAAAAAGATGAAGTAAACAAATATCGGGTGTTATGAAGAACCCCTTCTCCTTTCACCATTCATCGATTATTATTCTTTTCCTCTTCGGCCTGATGTCCTGTGGCGAGTCCACTAACGACTTCAGGCTGGAGGGGAAATTCAAGAATATTAATCAGGGTGAGTTTTATATCTACAACCTTGAGACGGGCAGAAAGGATACCATTGGACTGAATGACGGACAGTTTTCCTACTCTACTCCACTGTCAGATACGATTGTTTTGACGCTGCTCTTCCCAAACTATTCCGAAATGCCAATCTTTGCCCAGCCGGGTGTTCACCTGAAGATGGAAGGCGATGTTTCTCATCTGAAGGAAACAAAGGTGACGGGATCTGAAGACAACGAACAGATGACTGCCTTTAGACTCGAAACCGTCGATATGATGCCGCCTGCGGTAAAGAAGAAAGCCGAAGAGTTTATTACTAAGAATCCACAGTCGCCCATCAGTCTCTATCTGTTGCGACGTTATTTCCTCCAGTCTGTTGAGGTGGATTTCAATAAAGCCTTTCAGTTGTGCTCAAAGATGCTGAAGGCACGTCCCAATTATCTTCCATTGGTTCATCTGCATAAACGACTATCAGCTCTTTCTAAATATCGCACCAGTGGCACTCTGCCACATTTCTCGGCAAAAGATACCAACGGCAAGCATGTCAGTGACAGTCTTTTGAAGAGTAAGGCCAATGTTATTATGGTTTGGGCTTCGTGGAATTCTGATTCGCAGGGTATCTTGAGAAAAGTGCGCATTTTACAGAGGGAACATTCAAAGGACCTTAGTGTGATTAGCATCTGTATGGATGTCTCACCCGATGAAGGAGCCCGTACGTTGAGATATGACAGTATCCAATGGCCAAACATCTGTGATGGCAAGCTATGGGATTCGCCTATGATGACGCAGTTGGGTTTTTCATTTGTTCCCGATAATATTGTTGTGGACAAACAGCATAAGATTGTTGGCCGCTCTTTAAGAAGTGACCAGTTGACCGAAAAGATAGAATCGCTGTTGAAAGATTAGTATTATGCTTGTAAAGACACACTGTGCTGCCGTGATGGGGCTGGAGGCTGTGGCTGTGACCATTGAGGTCAATATTGCCCGTGGTACGATGCTTCATATGTCAGGATTGGCAGACACGGCTGTTCGTGAGAGTATTGACCGTATCCGCGCCGCCTTTAGTAATACTGGCTATAAATATCCTACTGCTGATATTACTATCAATATGGCCCCTGCAGATATCCGAAAGGAGGGTAGTGGCTATGACTTGCCGCTTGCTATTGCGCTGATGGCTGCTAATGGTAAGCTTGTCAGTGACGAGTTGGAGAACTATATGTTGGTGGGCGAGTTGGGACTCGATGGCAGACTATTGCCCATCCGTGGTGCCCTGCCTATCGCCATCAAAGCCAGGGCTGAGAAGTATAAGGGACTTATTGTTCCAAGTCAGAATGTGCGTGAAGCAGCTGTGGTGAACAACCTGGACGTCTATGGTATGGATTCCTTGTATGACGTCATCAAGTTCTTTAATGAAGGTCCGTTGTTTAGTCCTACCATTATTGACACCCGCAAGGAGTTTTTTGATCAACAGGCACAGTTTGAACACGATTTCGCGGATGTTCGTGGTCAGGAAAGTGTGAAACGAGCACTTGAGGTGGCCGCAGCCGGTGGTCATAACCTCATCATGATAGGTCCTCCAGGCAGTGGTAAGTCTATGATGGCCAAGCGTCTGCCCAGTATCTTGCCTCCGTTGTCACTCAGCGAGAGCCTTGAGACCACGCAGATTCACTCTGTTGCCGGAAAACTCAGTCGCGACACAAGTCTTATCAGTCAGCGTCCTTTCCGCTCTCCTCATCATACGGTGTCGCAGGTAGCCCTCGTTGGTGGAGGCAATAACCCTCAGCCCGGTGAGATATCATTGGCCCATAATGGTGTGCTTTTTCTTGATGAGCTACCAGAGTTCAACCGTTCTGTGCTGGAAGTCCTGCGTCAGCCATTGGAAGACCGTACTATTACCATCAGCCGTGCAAAGTACAACGTGCAGTATCCCTCCTCATTTATGTTTATCGCTTCGATGAACCCCTGTCCTTGCGGCTATTATGGCGACCCCACTCATCACTGTGTCTGCACCCCAGGTCAGATACAGCGTTATATGAACAAGATTTCCGGTCCGTTGCTCGACCGCATCGACATCCATTGCGAGATACAGGCTGTGCCGTTTGCCGAACTCAGTAAGATGCAGCCGGGAGAACCCAGTGCTGCCATCCGCGAGCGTGTCATTGCAGCCCGCAAGATTCAGGAGGAGCGTTTCAAACCCTATAAAGGTATTCATTGCAACGCGGTGATGACTGAAAAGATGTTACATGAGTTTGCAGAGCCAGACGAAGCTAGTCTGGATATGTTGCGTATTGCTATGGAACGTATGAAACTCTCTGCCCGTGCCTACAGCCGCATTCTCAAAGTCGCCCGTACCATTGCCGATCTTGCCGGTTCTGAGAAAGTAGAAGCCATGCATATCGCAGAAGCTATCGGTTATCGCAACCTGGATAGGGGCGACTGGGCAGAAAGAGGAATATAATTTGTCTTTTCGATGACTGTAGTTCAGAAAAAAGTATGTACCTTTGCAGACGTAAAGAATGAAATAACATATTTTTTATCATTTGAACTATAGTAACATGAAAAAACAACTAACCCTGATGATGCTCGCCGTATTCTTTGCTTGCGGCGCATGCGTATTCACGTCGTGTAGCAAAGATGATAGTGACGGCTCTGCCAAGAAGGAGTACTTCCAACTATGGAACAAATGTGCGGCATTGGATTCCCTGCAGGCATATGTGGAGGATGTGACGAATCCGCAGTCGCCCAACTATATCAGCGAGGAAGACCGTATTGCCACTTTTGATATGGATGGCACCTTCCTAGCAGAGCTCTATCCCAGTTATTTTGAATATAACCTGCTGGAATACCGTGTGTTGGACGATGCTTCCTATCGTGACAAGGCTCCCGAGGATGTGCGCGAGGCAGCGCAGAACATCCGAGATTTTGTTCGCCAGGGAACACCGCTGCCTGACCATTTTGATATGATTCATGCGCGTGCTGCTGCCAAGGCCTACTCGGGAATGACCCTCGCAGAATATCATGCTTATGTTCAAGCCTATGCTGCCAAGCCGGCTAATGGCTTTATTGGTATGAGTTACGGCCAAGGCTTTTATAAGCCTATGCTGGAGGTGTTTGACTATCTGAAGGACAATGGCTTCACATATTATGTTGTCTCTGGTACTGATCGCTTCGCTTGTCGTGCTTTGGTTGAGCCTCTTGGTATCGCACCAAACAGGGTGATTGGCATGGATGTGAAACTTATGTCGAGCAGTCAAGGTGATGAGGCTGGTGTCAACTACACCATGGGACGTGAGGAAGACTTGGTTCGTACGGATGAACTGATTATCAAGAACATCAAGACCAATAAAGTGTTTCAGATTAGTCAGGAGATAGGTAAGATTCCTGTGCTGTCGTTTGGAAATAGTACTGGCGACTGCGCCATGCATAACTATTGCCTGAGTAATACAAAGTATCGTACTGCAGCCTTTATGCTCATCGCCGATGATGATGAACGTGACCACGCCAATCGTGATAAGGCACTTGAATTGGCTAAGAAATGGCGCGAAGCAGGCTATCATGTCATCTCTATGCGAGATGACTTCCAGACCATCTATGGGCCAGATGTGGTGAAAACAGAATTTGATTTCAAATAAACGAAAAAAGAGGTTGCTCGAAATGAGCAATCTCTTTTTCTTTACAATGTCTTGCCGTTGGCAAGTGCCGCGAGCGAGCTTTCGCCCTTTGCGTCATTTCTTGCCGTTGGCAAGTGCCGCGAGCGAGCTTTCGCCCTTTGCGTCATTTCTTGCCGTTGGCAAGTGCCGCGAGCGGGACTCGAACCCGCACAACCATTTCTGGTCAAGGGATTTTAAGTCCCTCGTGTCTACCATTCCACCATCGCGGCAGTTGTAAGCGGATGCAAAGGTAATGCTATTTCTCGGAATATCCAAGAAAATGGGTTACTTTTTTATCAGTTATGCACAACAAGACGGCCATCGTTAGCGTTATACGAGACGTATCGATACTGAATTAGCATCTTGTCGCCATCGTGACCGTTTCTCACAATATAACCATCGTCGTTGTCCTGATTATAAACGCGCTTGCATTTCGCGCATTCCAGATAACGGCCGTTATCCGTCCAATGCAGTTCGTATTTTGGCATTCCATATTCCTCAAGGCAGTTAGGACATTGCAGGTCAAAAGCCTTGAGACCAAAGGCGTTGGAGTATCCGATGATTAGTCCCTTGCCGGCCCCCATGCTGTTATACGACAACTTCTCGTTGCCGATAGCAGTATTCATCACCAAGTCAAGATCAGATGCCTCCCACGAACCTTGGTTGGGCGTCAGCTTTAAGTGGGTTACCCCTCTTTCTATTGCGGGCTTGACGATGCAAAACATACCAGGACTACCTACGGCGCGTGTCAGGGCACTGGTAGGATAGATATTGGCAAAGAACACAAAGTTCACGGGATAGTAGGTGTTGTACTTGTTGTCAACGCTACACGCTATGAACAGGCCAAATATCACCAAAGCAATCAGTCTTCGCATGAACCAAGGAGTTTCTTTTCAGCTTGTTCCACGCGGTTGAATCCAAATCCATTGAGTGTCTGCTGCATGAGTGCAGCAATCTGGTCGTTCTTCAGGTTGCCGATAGAGCCCTCGTGGGTGTGGTGGATATCCTTGCAAGGTGTGAACTTGCCTGCCTCAATATCGAGGCCCACCTTCTTATAGGCGTCGCGGAAAGGCATACCTTCTGCTGCGAGGCGATTAACCTCTTCTACAGAGAACATGGGGTCGTAGCGTGGGTCATCCAGGATGTGGTCGTTCACCTCGATGCGATTGATGATATAGGCTGTCATGCGCAGACAGTCGAGCAACTCGTCAAAAGCAGGCAGGAATACCTCCTTGATAATCTGCAGGTCGCGGAAATAGCCCACGGGCAGATTGTTCATCATCAGCGTGATCTGTTGGGGCAAACTCTGCAACTTGTTCGACTTCGAACGAATCAGTTCGAAGACATCGGGGTTCTTCTTATGTGGCATGATGCTGGAACCAGTGGTGCATTCCTTGGGAAGTTTTACGAAACCAAAGTTCTGACAGTTGAACATGCAGGCATCGAAAGCCAACTTGGCCATTGTACCAGCTATGGTGGCAATAGCGAAGCCCACGTTGCGCTCCATCTTGCCGCGGCCCATCTGTGCATAGACCACGTTGTAGTCCATTGAGTCGAAACCCAGGAGGTCGGTGGTCATTTGACGGTTCAGGGGGAAGGAACTGCCATATCCTGCAGCCGAACCTAACGGATTGCGGTTGGTCATCTTATAGGCTGCCTGTAGGAAGAGCATATCGTCGGCCAAAGACTCGGCATAGGCACCAAACCACAAACCGAAACTGGAGGGCATAGCCACCTGCAGATGTGTGTAGCCTGGCATCAGTACGTTCTTGTACTGATTACTCTTGGCGATGAGTTGGTCGAAGAGGTCTTTTACTGCTTCGGCCACCAACTGCAACTGATGGCGGGTGAAGAGCTTCAGGTCAACCAATACCTGGTCATTACGTGAACGGCCAGAGTGAATCTTCTTGCCCATGTCGCCCAACTTGCGGGTGAGCATCAGTTCCACCTGTGAGTGTACGTCCTCGATGCCGTCTTCAATGACAAACTCGCCGCGCTGCACCTGTTCGTAGATGTTCTTCAACTCCTTCAGCAACACGGGCAACTCATCCTTGCCCAGCAGCCCGATGCTTTCGAGCATGGTGATGTGGGCCATTGAGCCCAGCACGTCATATGGCGCCAGATAGAGATCCATCTCGCGGTCTCTGCCCACGGTGAAGCGCTCTATCTCGCTGTTTATCTCAAAGTCTTTTTCCCAAAGCTTCTGTGCCATCGTTTTTATTTCGTTATATCGTTATCCGTTATACCGTTGTAACGACTGGTTATACATAAGGAACCTGTGCCAGTGCATCGGCTATCTTCTCCACACCATCCTGGATGGGACCACTCACCATGGCGGCGAGCATAAAGGGAATGTCGGCCTTTACCGTTACCTTCATTTTTGAGGTGGTATCATTGACGGGCAACACCTGAATCCAGAGGTTGAATGGCATGGGCGACTGTACCGTCTCGAATTTGACGCACTTAGGCTCCTCGCGCTCCACAACTTTCAGTGTAATCTGTCCAACGGGTGGTACGTTGATGCTCACAGAGTCCTGATCGAAGGAGAAGTCCTTCAACTTATCTTCAGGGATGCGGTCACGCACACGTTCCAAGTTACTCAGATCACTGATGTTGCGATAGACAGCTTCCTGGGAATAGGGTACCTGTTTAATGCTACTTTCGAATTTTTTCATAACCCCTCATTATACGCCCCAGACGCTGGGATCCTTTCTCCATTCAGCCAATACAGCCTTTTCTTCTTCTTTGATATAGCCTGTTTCAGCGGCCTGCTCCACAACAGCGTTGTAGTCGCTCAGTGTGATGAGCTTAACATTTGCTTCGCGGAAAGCCTCCTCGGCCACGGGGAAACCATAGGTAAACGAGGCCACCATACCGATAACCTCTACGCCATATTCCCGCAGGGCTGCAACGGCCTTCAAAGAGCTGCCACCAGTAGAAATCAGATCCTCTACTACGATAACCTTTGAACCCTTCTTAATCTCACCTTCCACCTGGTTGCCCATGCCGTGATCTTTTGGCTTTGGGCGCACGTAGCAGTAGGGCAGACCCAGTTCCTCGGCTACCAGCGCACCCTGTGCAATGGCACCTGTGGCAACACCTGCCACTGCATCAGCCTCAGGGAAGTTCTCCTGAATGACGTGACATAGTTCCAGTTTTACAAAAGAGCGCAGACTGGGGTGACCCAGTGTCTTGCGGTTGTCGGTATAAATAGGTGATTTCCAACCGCTGGCCCATGTGAATGGGTCGTTGGGCTGCAACTTGATGGCTTTGATGTCCATCAGCTTCTGAGCGAATTGTTTCTTGATATCCATAACGTTACGTTAGTTTTTGCGTGCAAAGGTACAAAAAAAAGTGAAGAGTGAAGAGTGAAGAGTGAAAAATTTGCTACCGCTCTTCAATTTTCAGTTTTCAGTTTGTTTACTCTTTTGTGTAGGCGATAGAGAGGACGCTAAGCTTGACGCCTTCGGCCTTGGCCAGTTCCTGACCACAGGCGATGACGGTGGCGCCAGTGGTCACTACATCGTCAATAATCAAAAGGTGCTTGCCTTTTATCTTCTCTTCTTTCACCAAATGGAAGGCTTCCTTGATGTTTTCTCGTCGCTCAAAGTGTGTCAGATGAGTCTGACTCTGAGTGAAGCGTTTTCTTACCACTACGTCGTTATAGATAGGAAGTCCTGTCTCCATGCTGATACCTCGTGCCACTATCAGACTCTGATTATAGCCGCGTTTCCAGTTTCTTTTTCTTGTGATGGGCAGTGGGACGATGGCGTCGATACCGTCAAAGAATCCGTAGGCCATGTGGCGTTCGGCCATGAGTTGACCAATCATCTCACCCATCTCCATTTGTCCGTGATATTTAATGTCGTACACCAGATGACTGGGGGCGGAGTGGGGACGGAAGTAGAACCATGCAGAAGCCTTCTCGATGGGAAACTGTCCCCAGAACAGTCTTGCCATCCAGTTGTCGTAGGGCGATTCACAAAAGGGCGTTACGGGCAGTTCTTTTGTGCATTGTGCGCATAGCAGCAGGTCTTCCGCATCTAGTCTATCGTCACAAATGGCGCATCTTCTGGGAGAAATCAAATCCAGAAGATCACTTAGCAAACTCGTTTTCCTCTTCATCAGTAACCTCTATACACTGTTTGATGATATCCATGGTGAACCCGCGTCCCATCGCATATTTGATGAGTTTCATGGTCGCCTCATATTCACTATTGGCCTTGATACCCTTGCGCTTCTGTTTGAGCATCGGTCGAAGAATCTTCAGATATTCCTCATCGTCCACTTCGTCGAGCAAAGGCTTACTGATGCTGTCGTCAATACGTTTCATCCAAAGCGCCTGTTCCACCTTCCGGCGTCCCCATTTGCTGTAGCGTATCTTGTCGTAGATGAAAGCGCGGGCAAAGCGCTCGTCGTCAACGTATCTCTCTGTAATCAGGCGCTCCATCACTTCTGCCTGCTCTTCCTCGCTAACGCCCCACTGTCGCATTTTATCCAGCATCTCCTGCTGACAGTGTTCGCTGCGGGCACAGAGGTCCGTGAGCTTCTGGTAGGCCTGTTGGCCCGTCATTTCTTTTCTTATAAGCATGATTTCGTGAATCTTTGTTTGCCGAATTGGTCGTTTTTGATTTCTGTATGTGAGAACCCTTCTTCGCTGAGCATCTGTTGCATCTCGGTGACATATAAGGGATTAATCTCGAGAAAGAGCGCTCCACCAGGATTTAATGCCTTTGCAGCATAGCGGGCAATGGCACGATAGAACAGCAGTGGATCGTCATCGGGTACGAAAAGTGCCAGCGCAGGCTCATGTTCCAGCACGTTTTTCTCCATCATGTCCTTTTCTTTTGTGCAGATATATGGCGGATTACTCACTATAACGTCAAATTCGTTGGAAGGGAGTTGGAAGGGAGATGGAAGGGAGGTGGAAGGGAGAAGCTGGGGAGAAGGAGTAATTTTTAGAATGTCCTGTTTTTTTAATTTTACGTTTACTCCCATTCTTTTGGCATTCTCTGCTGCTATCCGCAGGGCATCCTCGCTGATATCCCAGGCCGTCACTGCTGCGTCAGGCAGTTTTGCAGCCAGCGTGCAGGCGATACATCCGCTACCTGTGCCAATATCGAGAATTTTATCGCAGCGGACTTTTTCGGACTTTTCCGTATCAGTCTGCTGTCGTCCGCTGCTAAGAATCCATTCACAGAGTTCGTAGGTCTCAGGTCTTGGAATCAGTACGCCAGGCTCCACATGGAAGGTCCTGCCGCCAAACTCCGCCTCACCTAAAACATACTGTACGGGTTCGCCAGTCAGCAGACGTTGCGTAATTTCCTCTAAGAGTTTTTGGTCATCTGTGGATAATTGTGTATCTTTGCCGATGAATAAGTCGGATGGCATGAGTCCGAAGCGAACTTCGTACACCATACGGGCAATAGCCTTCGCCTCGTAGTCATCATAGACCTGCGTCAACTGGCGCCATAATTCATTATAAGTCATACTGCAAAATTACACAAAATATGGAAACCGACCAAATTTCTTTGGATAAAAAATATATGCGCCGCTGTCTGCAACTGGCGCAGAACGGACAGCAGAATGCAAAGCCGAATCCAATGGTGGGAGCTGTGATAGTGGCTGATGGTAGAATCATTGGTGAGGGGTATCATGTGCGCTGCGGACAGGGGCATGCAGAGGTCAATGCTTTTGCAAGTGTCAGCGCAGAGGATGAAAGACTGTTACCTGAGGCCACAATCTATGTGTCGCTGGAACCCTGTTCGCATTATGGGAAGACACCTCCTTGTGCCGATTTGATTGTTAAGAAGGGGGTGAAGCGTGCGGTTGTAGGCTGTATTGATGAGTTTGCCGAGGTGCAGGGTAGGGGCATCCGGAAACTGAGGGATGCTGGTATAGAGGTGACTGTGGGTGTACTGGAAGATGAGTGTAAGGCTCTGAATCGCCGCTTCTTCACCTTCCATCGTCTCTCGCGCCCGTACATTATATTAAAATGGGCACAGACGGCTAACGGTTTTATTGATGATAACGGTAAGGCTTTGGCTATCTCGACACCCTTTACGCAGATGCTCTCGCATAAGTTGCGTGCTGAGGAGGATGCCATCCTCGTGGGACGTGTAACCAATGAGCGCGAGCATCCACAGCTCACCGTGCGTCAATGGGATGGTCC
>Ga0265298_10008507_pt1 | contig 12323 bp, 8 predicted proteins | sample AusTroGonzalo_MG_3_FD_193486 | JGI IMG/M metagenome (GOLD analysis project Ga0265298, IMG submission 193486) | Bovine rumen microbial communities from tropical cattle in Woodstock, Queensland, Australia - Gonzalo_01 | ecosystem: Host-associated > Mammals > Digestive system > Stomach > Rumen ...
GTACGAATATGCCCGGGAACGGCTGGACAGCCTGGGGTTTGACTATGTGTGCTTTGACGACCGGCATTTCCGGGAAGATTTGCAGTGGAAAGACGCGGTGCCGATGCTGGAGCGGCTGACGGCGCTGGCGAAAGAAAAGGGGCTGGAATTCGGCGTCAAGCTGACGAATACCTTCCCGGTGGATGTGAAAGCCGGCGAACTGCCCAGCGAGGAAATGTATATGGCCGGGCGCGCGCTGTTCCCGCTGACGATCCATCTGGCGGCAAAGATCAGCGAAACCTTCGGTGGAAAACTGCGTATATCTTATTCAGGCGGCGCTGATATCCACAACGTGGCGGACCTGTTTAAAGCAGGGATCTGGCCCATTACCATGGCAACGACGATCCTGAAACCGGGCGGATACCAGCGGATGAACCAGATCGCGGAGAGCCTGGCGGACTGCGGCAGCGAGCCTTTCCGAGGCGTGAACGTAGCGGCGGTGAAAGCACTGGACGAAGGTGTGACGGCGGTCGGACTGTACCGGAAACCGGTCAAACCGCTGCCGGAGAGAAAGACCGGCCGGGAGCTTCCGCTTTTTGACTGTTTCTCGGCGCCGTGCAGGGACGGATGCCCCATCGGACAAGATATCCCGGCTTATCTGCAGGCGATGCTGGAAAACGATCCGGAAAAGGCGACACGAATTATCATGGACCGGAATCCGCTGCCGCATATCACGGGAACCATCTGCCCCCATCATTGCGGGGACAAGTGCATGCGCAACTACTATGAGGAGAGCCTGCTGATCCGGCAAACAAAACTGAAAGCAATTTCGGGCGGATTCGACCGGGTTTTCCCGACGCTTCAGCCGACGGAAAAGAAGACCGACAGGAAGACCGCGGTAATCGGAGCAGGCCCTGCGGGCCTTGCGGCAGCGATGTTCCTGTCCAGAGCAGGATTCCCGGTGACTGTGTTTGAACGCAAGGATCGTCCCGGCGGCGTGGTTGCCCATGTGATTCCGGAATTCCGGATTTCAACTGAGGCGATCGAAAAGGATATTGCCATCTGCAAGGCCTTCGGCGCGGAGATCGTGTGCGGACGGGAAATCAACTCCATTGAGGAACTGAAGGCGGAGGGCTACAGCAACGTGATTGTTGCCGTCGGCGCATGGAAACACAAGGAAAGTCCGCTGGAAGAAGGCAAATGCCTTGATGCGCTGGATTTCCTGGAAAAGATCAAGAAAGATCCGTCGTCGGTTGAAATCGGCAAGGACGTCATTGTGCTGGGCGGCGGCAATACGGCGATGGACGTGGCACGGGCGGCAAAACGGCTTCCCGGCAACCCGAATGTCCGACTGGTCTACCGCCGGACCAAACGCTATATGCCGGCAGACGAGGAAGAGCTGGAAATGGCGGTGGAGGATGGCGTGGAGTTCGTGGAACTCATGGCCCCCGAACGGCTGCAGGACGGGCAGCTGATTTGCCACGTGATGGAACTTGGTGCGCCGGACGATAGTGGCAGGCGTTCGCCGGTGGATACAGGCGAGATCCGAAAGATTCCGGCGGATACGGTCATCGCCGCCGTGGGCGAGCAAGTGGATACCGCGCTGTTTGAGGCGGCAGGCTGCGAAATCAGCGCGAAGGGACGGCCGGTTACGGATAAGGGGATGAAGACCGGCGTGGAAGGCGTTTACGCCATCGGTGACGCACGCAGGGGAGCGGCTACGGTGGTTGAAGCAATCGCGGACGCGATGGCGGCAGCGGAAACAATTCTGAATTCAGAGTTCAGAATTCAGAATTCAGGAGCCGGAGAACTGCGGGAGGACCTGTATCTTTACAAGAAGGGACAGGTGTCGCCGGAACCCGCAAACGTTCCGGACTGGAGATGCCTGGGATGCCCGACAGTCTGCGAAGTCTGTGCGGACGTATGCCCGAACCGCGCGAATGTGGCGATCCATGTACCGGGCAAATGCCAGGCGCAAATTATCCATGTGGACGGGATGTGCAACGAGTGCGGAAACTGTGCCGTGTTCTGTCCGCACACCGGCAGACCGTACCGGGTGAAGTTCACGCTGTTCTGGACCGAGGAAGATTTTGCGGACAGCAAAAATGAAGGGTTCCTGATGGTCGGAGAGGACAGCGTCAAAATACGACTGGACGGACAGGAAAAGACTGTCAGCGTCAATGAACTGGAGAGCGTATCCGCGGACGCGGCTGCAGTGATCCGGACGGTGATCCGGGAGTACGGTTATTTATTATAGAATTTTGAACTCAAGCATAAGGAAGGAGTCAATAGCAATGGCAGTGGATTTCGAGGCAATCAGAAAAGCAGCTGAAGGGTATAAGGCGGACATGGTCCGGTTTCTGCGGGCGATGATCTCCCATCCCAGCGAGAGCTGCGAGGAGAAGGAAGTCGTAGCATGTATCAAGGCGGAGATGGAAAAACTCGGCTATGACAAGGTTGAGGTGGACGGCCTCGGCAACATCATCGGCTGGATCGGGGAAGGCGAGAAGATCATCGCCATCGATTCCCATATCGATACCGTCGGCATCGGCAACCGGGAGAACTGGACGGCGGATCCCTATGAGGGATATGAAACGGACGAGATCATCTACGGCCGGGGCGGATCCGACCAGGAAGGCGGCATGGCCAGCGCGGTCTACAGCGGAAAGATCATGAAGGATCTGGGGATGATTCCTGCGGGGTATAAGCTGATGATTGTCGGGTCCGTACAGGAAGAGGATTGCGACGGGATGTGCTGGCAGTACATCGTGAATAAGGACGGGATCCGTCCCGAATTCGTGATTTCCACGGAGCCCACGGACGGCGGCATTTACCGCGGACACCGCGGAAGGATGGAAATCCGCGTGGATGTGAAGGGTGTCTCCTGCCACGGCAGCGCGCCGGAACGCGGGGATAACGCGATCTACAAGATGGCTGACATCCTGCAGGAGATCCGCCAACTGAACAACAACGGTTGCTCGGAAAGCACGGTGATCAAGGGCCTGGTGAAGATGCTCGATCCCAAGTACAACCCCGAGCATTATGAGGACGCCCGTTTCCTGGGCCGCGGCACCTGCACGGTGTCCCAAATCTACTTTACGTCTCCCAGCCGCTGCGCGGTGGCTGACTCCTGCTCGATCTCCGTGGACCGCCGGATGACAGCCGGGGAAACCTGGGAGAGCTGCCTGCAGGAAATCCGGGATCTTCCGGCGGTGAAGAAGTACGGCGAGGATGTCCAGGTGTCCATGTATATGTACGACCGGCCTTCCTGGACCGGCGAAGTGTATGAGACGGAAGCCTATTTCCCGACCTGGATCAACCGGGAAAGTGCGGCGCATGTCAAGGCACTGGTGGATGCGCACAAAGCCCTGTTCGGTGAGGAGCGCATCGGTGCGCCCAGCGCGATGAGCACCCGGGAGGGACGGCCGCTGACCGATAAGTGGACGTTCTCCACCAACGGCGTGGCGATCCAGGGACGGTACGGAATTCCGTGCGTGGGATTCGGACCCGGCGCGGAGAGCCAGGCGCACGCGCCGAATGAGATTACCTGGAAACAGGACCTGGTGACCTGTGCGGCACTGTATACGGCTGCGATCAATCTGTATCCGGAAGAGGAGCAGACCGGGGATGTGACGCAGTTCCGAGCTGGAAAGACAAATAACGATATTAAGTGAAGATAAGGGGGCTTTCCGATCGCCCCCTTAAAACCCCTTCGGCATCCGTGAAGGTGGACCAGACTGGGGATGTGACGAAATTCGGGATGACAAAAGGGTTAGAAAAAGGTTAAGGAGGTTTATGCAATGGGTTCCAGGATGCAAAGCTATATTGAACGGTTAAACAAGCTGGATTTCAGCAAGATGTATGAGGGAGACTTTTTCCTGACATGGGAAAAGACCGACGAGGAACTGGCGGCTGTTTTCGCGGTGGCAGACGCGCTGCGTACCTTGCGGGAAAATAATATTTCCACAAAGATATTCGATTCCGGACTGGGGATCTCCCTGTTCCGGGACAATTCCACAAGAACCCGGTTCTCCTTTGCTTCCGCCTGTAACCTGCTGGGTTTGGAGGTTCAGGACCTGGATGAGGGAAAGAGTCAGATCGCACACGGAGAGACCGTCCGGGAAACGGCGAACATGATCTCCTTCATGGCGGATGTCATCGGTATCCGGGACGATATGTACATCGGTAAGGGCAATACCTATATGCATAACGTGGTGAACGCGGTGACGGAGGGACATCAGCAGGGCGTGCTGGAGCAGAAGCCCACGCTGGTCAACCTGCAGTGCGACATCGACCATCCGACCCAGTGTATGGCGGATTTGCTGCATGTCATTCATGAGTTCGGCGGGGTGGAAAACCTGAAGGGCAAGAAGGTCGCCATGACCTGGGCTTATTCTCCCAGCTACGGCAAGCCGCTGTCTGTTCCCCAGGGCGTGATCGGTCTGTTTACCCGCTTCGGGATGGATGTGGTGCTGGCGCATCCCGAAGGGTATGAGGTTATGCCTGAGGTGGAAGAGGTCGCAAAGGCCAATGCTGCAAAGACCGGCGGAAGCTACAGAAAGACAAATTCCATGGCGGATGCCTTCAAGGACGCGGATATCGTGTATCCCAAGAGCTGGGCGCCGTTTGCCGCGATGGAAAAGCGCACGGACCTGTACGGCAATGGTGATTTTGACGGTATCAAAGCGCTGGAGAGTGAACTGCTTAAGCAGAACGCGGAGCACAAGGACTGGTGCTGCACGGAAGAAATGATGGCTACAACCCGCGGCGGGAAGGCGCTTTATCTGCACTGCCTGCCGGCTGATATCAACGATGTGAGCTGCAAGGACGGCGAAGTGGCGGCATCCGTGTTTGACCGGTACCGCACGCCGCTTTATAAGGAAGCCAGTTTCAAGCCGTATATCATCGCAGCGATGATCTTCCTGGCGAAGGTGAAGGATCCGCAGGCGACACTCAAAGCTCTTGAGGAGCGTGGTGTTGCCCGGTTCTTCCAGAAATAATACTTTATGTCCAAGCTGACCGGATTTTCGCATCCGGCAGCTTCCTGCCTTTTGGAGGCCTGAGTATGGGAAAGAGAATTGTCATTGCTTTGGGCGGGAACGCTTTGGGCAGTAATCTGCCGGAACAGATGAAGGCTGTGAAGATTACAGCAAAGGCGATTGTGGACCTGATTGAAGACGGTCATGAAGTCGTGATCTGCCACGGAAACGGACCGCAGGTCGGGATGATCCAGGACGCGATGGTGGAGCTGACCCGGTCGGATCCGAAGAAGTATATTCCGTGCCCGCTGTCGGTCTGCGTGGCGATGAGCCAGGGATACATCGGCTATGATCTGCAGAACGCTATGCGGGAGGAAATGCTGGACCGTGGGATCAACAAAGGCGCGGCGACCGTACTGACCCAGGTGGAAGTAGATCCGGAGGATCCGGCATTCCGGAATCCCACCAAGCCGATCGGTCCTTTCATGACGGAAGCGGAAGCCCGGGAACTGGAGAGGGACCGTGAGTATCACGTGATGGAAGACGCCGGACGCGGTTGGCGCAGGGTCGTGGCCAGTCCGGAACCGAAGAGCATCATCGAGATCGATACGATCCGCTCGCTGGTGGAAACGGATCACATTGTTGTGGCCTGCGGCGGAGGAGGAATCCCTGTTTTCAAGACAAACGGGCATCATCTTAAGGGCGCTGCGGCTGTAATCGACAAAGACTTCGCAGCAGCGGTGCTTGCGAAACAGCTGAACGCGGATCTGCTGATTATTCTGACGGCTGTGGAGAAGGTATCGATCCATTTCGGAAAACCGGATCAGCAGGATCTGGACAGACTGACGGCAGATGAGGCGAGAAAGTATATCGCCGACGGGGAGTTCGCTCCCGGATCCATGCTTCCGAAAGTGGAGGCGGCGCTGGCCTTTGCGGAATCCGCACCGGAACGGGAAACGCTGATTACGCTGCTGGAGAAGGCCAGGGACGGGATTAACGGTAAAACGGGAACGGTGATCGTATAATCGAATGAAGAATGAAGAATTAAGAATGAACGCTGCGGCGGGAGATGATTCTTCGACCCTGTTTGAAGGATCAGTGAAGATGAACACAGCAAGGAGTTTATATGTCTGAGGTTTTTCGGTTTGTTGTGAACGGGATTGAGCGGACCACGGAGGCGGATAAACCGCTGCTGCGGTATTTGCGGGATGATCTGCACCTGTATTCCGTTAAGGACGGATGCAGCGAGGGCGCCTGCGGTACATGTACGGTGATTGTGGACGGGAAGGCGACCAGAGCCTGCATCCTGACCACGAGAAAAGCGGTGGGAAAAACAATCCAGACGGTGGAAGGCCTGACGGATTTTGAAAAGGAAGCCTTCGTCTATGCTTTCGGCACCAGCGGATCGGTCCAGTGCGGCTTCTGCACGCCGGGTATGGTAATGGCCGGAAAGGCGCTGATCGACAGAAATCCGGATCCTTCAGAGGAAGAAATCCGGGCTGCGCTGAAGGGAAACCTTTGCCGGTGTACCGGTTACCGGAAGATCATTGACGGCGTCCGGCTTGCGGCATCCATCCTCCGTGGAGAAACGAAAATCGATCCGGAGCGTGAAAAGGGCGACCGGTACGGCGTAGGACAGAAAGCATTCCGCGTCGATATCCGTGAGAAGGTGCTCGGGTACGGCAAGTATCCGGATGATATCGACATGGAAGGTATGCTGCACCTTTCCGCGGTTCGCTCACAATATGCCAGAGCCCGCGTACTGTCCATTGACGCTTCGGAAGCTCTGGCGATGGAAGGCGTAACCGGTGTGCTGACGGCGGCGGATGTACCGCATAACAAGGTGGGACATCTGCAGCAGGACTGGGACGTTATGATCGCCGTTGGGGATATCACACGGTGTGTAGGCGACGCGATCTGCCTGGTGGTTGCCGAAACGGAAGAGATTCTGGAGGAAGCCAGGAAGAAGATCCGGATTGAATACGAAGTACTGAAACCTGTCACGTCCATCGCCGAAGCGATGGCGCCGGACGCACCGAAGGTGCACAGCGCCGGCAACCTGTGCCAGACGAGACACGTGACCCGGGGAGACGCGGCAACAGCGCTTCAAAACTCGGCTTATACGGTCACGAAATCCTTCAGTACCCCGTTTACGGAGCACGCGTTCCTGGAACCGGAATGCGCGGTAGCCTTCCCCTACAAGGACGGTGTCAAGATCCTGAGTACGGATCAGGGTGTGTACGATACCCGGAAGGAAACGGCGATTATGTTCGGCTGGGAACCGGAGCGGGTCGTGGTGGAGAACCAGCTGGTCGGCGGCGGCTTTGGCGGCAAGGAGGATGTTTCGGTCCAGCATATCGCAGCGCTGGCGGCATGGATCTATCAACGGCCGGTCAAAGCCCGCATGAAACGGCAGGAATCAATCAACTTCCATCCGAAACGCCATGCGATGGAAGGCACCTTTACGCTCGGATGTGACGAGAACGGAATCTTTACGGCACTGGACTGCGATATATATTTTGATACAGGCGCCTATGCCTCCCTGTGCGGGCCGGTGCTTGAGCGGGCCTGTACGCATTCCGTGGGCCCCTATTGCTATCAGAATACGGATATCCGCGGATACGGATACTATACAAACAATCCGCCGGCCGGCGCTTTCCGAGGGTTCGGAGTCAGCCAAAGCGAGTTTGCCCTGGAGGCCATGATCAACCTGCTGGCGGAGAAGGTCGGGATTTCTCCCTGGGAAATCCGATTCCGCAATGCCATTGAACCTGGCAAAGTCCTGCCGAACGGACAGATTGCCGACTGTTCCACAGCGCTCAAGGAAACGCTGCTGGCAGTGAAGGACGTCTACGAAGCAAACCGTTCACACGCCGGGATTGCTTGCGCGATGAAGAACTCGGGCGTGGGCGTCGGTCTGCCGGACAAGGGACGCGCCAAGCTGGTGATCGAAGACGGCATCTGCGTGATCTACTGCGCCGCATCGGATATCGGACAGGGATGCCTGACGGTATTCTGCCAGGATGTAGCGGAGGCAACCGGGCTGCCGCTTTCAAAAATCCGCAACGGCAGAGGCAGCACGGAAACGGCGCCGGATTCCGGAACGACCTCCGGTTCCCGGCAGACGCTGCTGTCAGGCGAAGCAGTGCGGATGGCGGCACTGCAGCTGAAGGAAGCACTGGACGAAACCGGCGGCGATCTTGCCGCGCTTAACGGGGAAGAATTCTTCTATGAATACTTTGAGCCGACCGATAAACTGGGAGCAGACAAACCCAATCCCAAGAGCCATATCGCCTACGGATATGCGACCCATGTGGTGATTCTGGATGATAACGGCATGGTAAAAGAGATTTATGCGGCGCATGACTCCGGAAAGGTGGTCAATCCGATCTCCATCCAGGGGCAGATTGAGGGCGGCGTACTGATGAGCATGGGCTATGCGCTGACGGAGGATTTCCCGCTGGAGAACGGCGTGCCGAAGGCCAGATTCGGGACACTGGGTTTGTTGCGCGCAACCCAGATCCCCGACATTCACGCCATCTATGTGGAGAAGAATGAACTGCTGCCTGTGGCATACGGTGCGAAGGGCATCGGCGAGATTGCCGCGATCCCCACGGCGCCGGCTGTGCAGGGGGCGTACTACGCGCTGGACGGGGTGTTCAGGACGAGACTGCCGCTGGAGAAGACTTATTACAGAAAGTAATTCAGAATTCAAAATTCAGAATTATGAAGGGAATAAAAAATGAGGACATTGATTCATGACGGAAGGATCGTTACTGAAAAGGACGTATTTCCGGGAAACGTGCTGATTGAAGACGGGAAGATCCTGAAGGTGACCGGGGTTTCGGATGAGCCTGCCGGAGCTGACGAGGTCATTGATGCGGCGGGGAAGTATGTTCTGCCCGGCGCGGTGGACATCCATACGCATATGGATCTGGATGTCGGGATTGCGCGCGTGATCGATGATTTCCATACCGGGACGGTGGCGGCAGCCTGCGGCGGGACAACGACGATCGTGGATCATATGGCCTTCGGACCGAAAGGATGCAGCCCGTGGCATCAGGTGAAGGAATATCACCGGCTCGCGGACGGGAATGCCGTGGTGGATTACGGTTTCCACGGGGTGCTGCAGCATGTGAATGATCAGGTGCTGGAGGATATGGCGCAAATCGCCAGAGAGGAAGGAATCACCAGCTTCAAGATTTACATGACCTATGACTTCCGGCTGGACGATCTGGACCTGATGAAGATCCTGCAGAAAGCAGCAAAGGAAGATATCCTGATCGCTTCCCACTGCGAGAATCACGGGATCGTGACCTACCGGCGGGAACGCTTTGCCCGCGAAGGAAAAACGCAGACAAAATGGCATCCGGTCAGCAGGCCGGCCGAGGCAGAGGCAGAAGCGGTCAGCCGACTGCTGTATCTGGCGCAGGCGGCAGGAGAGGCACCGGTGTATATCGTGCATCTTTCAAGCCGGAAGGGCCTGGAAGAAGTGCGGAAGGCTAAGGCGGCGGGGCAGAAGCATTTCGGAACGGAGACCTGTCCGCAGTACCTGCTGCTGGATGAAAAACTCTACGATGATCCGCAGGAAGGCCTGAAGGCGGTTATGGCGCCTCCGCTTCGGAAACAGGAAGACCGGGATGCACTGTGGGCGGCGCTGGGCAACAACGAACTGGATACGGTTGCGACAGACCACTGTCCCTTTACCTTTGCGAAACAGAAGCAGCAGGGGGCAGAAGACTTTATGAAATGCCCCAGCGGCGCTCCCGGCGTGGAAGAGCGGCTGATCCTCCTGTATTCGGAAGGTGTCGTCAGGGGCAGGATCACCCTGCCGCAGCTTGTGAAATACGCCTGCACGAATCCCGCCAGGGTGGCCGGACTCTATCCGCGCAAAGGCATCATTGAATCCGGCGCGGATGCGGATCTGGTGATCCTTGACCCGGAAAAGGAATGGACGATGACCACCGGAAAAATGCACGGGAACGCGGACTATACCTGCTACGAAGGAATGAAGATCAAAGGCGCCGTGGAGCGGGTGCTGCTTCGTGGGAAGACCATTGTGAAGGATGGAGCGTTCACCGGCGCACGCGGCGACGGGCAGTATCTGAAACGCGGGAAAAGTGTGTTGGTATGATTGGTTGTATTCTTATGGCGTCCGGATTGTCTGTGCGGTATGGAAGAAATAAGCTGCTGGAAAAGCTGGACGGCAGGGAAGTGATTCTGCACACGGCCGCGAGTCTGATTGAAGCGGGATTTACTCCGCTGACGGTGACGCGGAGCGCAGAGGTAAAAACTCTGCTGGACCGGGAAGGTATTCCATGCGTTCTCCATGACAAGCCCCGAAAAAGCGATACCATCCACATCGGGATCGAAAATACGGATCCGGATGCGATTGGTTTTTTATTCATGCCCGGGGATCAGCCGCTTGTCCGGCCGGATTCCCTGCGAAGAATGACGGCTTCTTTTTCGAACCACCCGGAACGGGCAATTCGCCTTGGATATGACGATACGCCGGGAAGTCCCGTACTGTTCCCGGCTTATTGCAGGGAGAAGCTGCTGACTTATGAGGGGGAACGCGGCGGTATTGAAGTGCTGAAAAAGGAACAGATCCCCTGCGATATTGTTCAGGCGGATTATGAATGGGAACTGTGGGATGCGGATACACCGGAAAAGATGGAACAGATCCGGGAAGTATACGGCAGCAGGCTGAAAGGATAACAGACTGAGGTATATCGTAATTTCCGTTTCTGTTCTTGACAATGAACCCCGGTCATCGTGTATAATGGCCAGGGTTATTTTTTTGAAAATATAACGCAAACCCGGATATCCGGTAAGAAGGAGAAATCTGTGGAAAAGATGCAGAAACAGCAGACGCCCGTAACGGTCAGGGTTAAACTGACATTGTGCGCAAAGGATAAGTTCTTCGGTCCGGGCGTTTGCGAGCTGTTGGAGGGAATCCGGGAGACCGGTTCGATCCAGGCGGCAGCGGCCCAGATGGAAATGTCCTATACGAAAGCCTGGAAAATTCTGAAACGGGCTGAAGAAGCGATGGGTACGGCCCTGATCAACCGGGTCAGCGGGGGTAAAAACGGCGGAAGTTCAACTCTGACCGAAGCCGGAGAAGAGGCGGTACGGGTTTTCCGGGAAATTGAGACAAAGGTCACGGATTATGCAGGAGAATTGCTGAAAGCATGCAAGTGGGGAGAGAAATAGGAGGAAAAACCATATGGAAGCGGAAGCAAAACTGACCAGACTGGCATCCTGTGCCGGGTGCGGCGCCAAGGTAGGAGCCGGAACGCTGTCACAGCTGCTGCAGGATTTCAAAACACGGACAGACCCGCGGCTGATCGTAGGCTTTGACAAGAGCGACGATGCCAGCGTCTATGTGGTTAACGATGAGACAGCACTGATCCAGACAGTGGACTTTTTCCCTCCGATCGTGGATGACCCCTATCTGTTCGGGCAGATCGCCGCGACCAACGCAATTTCGGATATTTACGCCATGGGCGGAGAACCGAAGCTGGCGCTGAACGTGCTGTGCGTGACGGAAACAATGGAGGAGGAATGGATCCGGGAGATCCTTCGGGGCGGATACGACAAGGCATATGAGGCCGGAGTGATCATCTCGGGCGGGCATACGATTCACGGAAGTGAGCCGCTGTACGGGCTGGCGGTTACGGGATTCGCAAAGCCGGAGGCGATCCGGAAGAACGACGCAGCCGGGCCGGGAGACAGACTGATCCTGACGAAGAAACTGGGAGTCGGGATTCTGACTACGGCAGCAAAAGCCGGGATGATGACGGATCCGATGGTGATGGACAGGCTGTACCGGCAGATGACGCAGCTGAACAAAACAGCCTGCGAAGTAATGCAGCATTACCGGGTGCACAGCTGTACGGACGTGACGGGCTTCGGTCTGATGGGGCACAGCTGTGAGATGGCCCAGGGGAGCGGCTGTACGCTGCACCTGCAGGCGAAGAAGGTTCCGTTTCATCCGGAAGCATTGGAAATGGCGGATATGGGCCTGGTTCCCGCAGGGGCCTATCGGAACCGGGATTTCGCAGAGAATGCGGCGGAAGTGCGGGGCGAAGTATCCCGGGCGATGCAGGATGTTCTGTATGATCCCCAGACCAGTGGCGGACTGCTGATTGCCGTGGATGAACGGGACGGGGAAGCACTGCTGCGGGAACTGCAGTCCGTGATTCCGGACGCGGCGATGATCGGATACGCGGCGGAAAAGGAAGACAAAGCAATCATTATTGAGGGATGAGGTATATGATTATTGTTCGCGGGGCGGGGGATATCAGCACCGGCACCATTCACCGGCTTTTCCGCGCAGGATTTCCGGTACTAGCGCTGGAGACG
>Ga0265298_10008509_pt1 | contig 12321 bp, 9 predicted proteins | sample AusTroGonzalo_MG_3_FD_193486 | JGI IMG/M metagenome (GOLD analysis project Ga0265298, IMG submission 193486) | Bovine rumen microbial communities from tropical cattle in Woodstock, Queensland, Australia - Gonzalo_01 | ecosystem: Host-associated > Mammals > Digestive system > Stomach > Rumen ...
GATGTGGCGATTATCTCTCTTGGACGTAAGAGTGGTGAGGCTGCTGATCGTAGCGAGGCAGACTTCTATCTGAAAGAAGGCGAGGCGCAGTTGATCAAGGCTGTGAGCGAGGCCTATCATGCAAAAGGCAAGAAGGTGGTGGTGCTACTCGATATCTGCAGTCCGATTGATGTGGCTTCGTGGCAAGATCAAGTCGATGCCGTTGTCTGCACCTGGCAGGGTGGACAAGAGAGTGGCTTTGCCGTAGCCGACGTGCTCTCTGGCAAGGTGAATCCCAGCGGTAAGTTGCCGATGACTTTCCAGATCAAATATGGCGATGCTTACGTCGACAAAAACTTCCCCGCAAATGTGGATGACAAGTCATTAGGTGCGATGTTCATGTGGGGCTACAACAAGGACGCAGCCCCTAAGGAGCGTCAGCCACAAAAAGATATCGACTTCACGAATTACGAGGAGGATATCTACGTGGGGTATCGTTATTTCGACTCGTTCGGCAAGCCTGTTGCCTACCCCTTCGGTTTTGGACTGAGTTATACGACCTTCAGTTATGATAACCTGAATGTCACAGAGGCAAATGGTATCTATACAATTAAAGTGGATGTGAAGAATACAGGTGAAAAGGCTGGTCGTAACGTGGTGGAACTGTTTGTCGCAGCCCCCAACAGCAAGAAGGCCAATAAGCCTGAGAAGGAGTTGCGCAACTATGCCAAGACCAAATTGTTGCAGCCTGGTGAGACTGAGACCGTCACGATGACAGTCGCTACAGAAGATCTCGCCTCGTTCAACGAGAAAGCCTCTGCCTGGAAGACAGACGCAGGTGTCTATACCTTCATGATCTGTTCTTCGGTCGATGATGTCGAGGCCAAGGCTAATGTTAAGGTGAAGGCATGGACGAAGAAAGTAAACAGCGTGATGAAACCCAATGTGAAACTGAATCTTTTGAGAAGGTAAAAAGGAAATATTACAATAAACATTACTTTAACAATATGAAAAAAACTATCATTACGATGGCACTCGCAGCGTTTTTCTGCATGGGTGCTCAGGCACAGGAGAAACTCTTCAATAGTGCCAGCGTTCAGTCTCCTGTCGTCAATAAGGACGGCACAGTAACATTCAACCTCTATGCCCCCAAAGCCGTCAAGGTGGAGGTGACCGGTGACTTCCTACCCACACAGCCGATAGAAATCGAAGGCTATGGAAAGTATGATGCTCCAGGTGTGGCCCAGTTGAAAGAAGGCAAAAACGGCGTGTGGAGTTATACCACCGACAAGTTGGCGCCGGAGATGTACAGTTATTCCTTCAATATCGATGGAATGACGGGCGTGAAAGACCCTGCCAATATCTACGTGAACCGCGATATCGTTTCCTTCACCAACATCTTCATCGTCAGCAACGAGAAGGGTGACAAGGGCGACCTGTATAAGGTGAATGAGGTGCCTCACGGCAATCTGAGCAAGGTGTGGTACAATAGTCCCACGCTGAAGATGCAGCGCCGGATGACCGTCTACACCCCTGCCGGCTATGACAAGGGCGGCAAATATCCCGTGCTCTACCTGTTGCATGGTGCCGGTGGCGACGAGAATGCATGGAGCGAACTCGGACGTGCTGCTCAGATACTTGATAACCTGATTGCCACCGGTAAGGCTAAGCCCATGATTGTGGTGATGCCCAACGGTAATCCGAACTGTCAGGCCGCTCCTGGTGAGTGGTCATGGGGCATGTACACACCTGGTTTCCGCGATGCCGGTACAGGTCCGACCACACCTGCCGCTGCTACCATTCCTGAGAGTTTTATGGATATCGTGAACTACATCGACGCCAACTACCGCACGGTGAAGAGTCGTGCCGGACGTGCCGTCTGCGGTTTGTCGATGGGTGGTGGTCATACCTTCCACGTGAGTCTGCTCTACCCCACTACGTTCGACTATTACGGCCTATTCTCGGCTGGTCTGCACTTAGGCAATAATCAGATTCAGGGTGCCTCGTTTGCCGATCAGATTAAGGCCGATCCTAACTTCGCTCAGCAGTCGGCCAAATTGTTCGGCAGCAAGCCCCGCCTCTACTGGATGGGTATGGGTAAGACCGACTTCCTCTATCAGAGTACGGTCGACCTGCGCAACTACTGGGATTCGAAGGGTTATAAATATGAATACGTAGAGACCGACGGCGGACATATCTGGCGCAACTGGCGCATCTATCTGACGATGTTCGCACAGAAGATCTTCAAGTAAAATATCAATCCCCTCGCTCATCCTGCGAGGGGATTTTTAATGATTTCTTCGTAAAATATTTGGTTATTTGCCCGAATTGCATTACCTTTGCAGCGCCGATGGAGGAATCCCCGCTTGTTGAGGGGTACCATCAGGTAAGATAAATTGCATAGAAATATGAAAGTAATGAAATTCGGCGGAACGTCCGTAGGTTCCGTAAAAAGCATTCTTAGCTTGAAGAAAATTGTGGAGACAGAGGCTCGGACGCAACCTGTCGTAGTAGTAGTAAGTGCACTTGACGGCATCACCGACAAACTGATCGCCACATCGCAGTTGGCCAAGCAGGGCGACGACCGCTATCGTGAGGAATTCGACGCGATGGTGACGCGCCACCACCAGATGATCGAGGCCATCATCCAAGATGACAAAAAGCGCATAGACTTATTCAATAATGTAGACCAACTCTTCGATCAGTTGAAGAGTATCTTCTACGGTGTGTATCTGATTCACGACCTGTCGAAGAAGACAGAGGACACGATTGTGTCGTATGGTGAGCGACTGAGTTCACATGTCGTGGCAGCCATGGTGAAGAACGGTGTCCGCATGAACAGTCGCGACTTCATCCGCACGCAGAAGAAACAGGGCAAGCACGTGATTGATGCCGACCTGACGACCGAACTGGTGAAGGAGGCGTTTAAGGGTTGCTTTGACACCGCAACAAACAAGGTTTATGTGGTGCCGGGCTTTATCGCCCGTGATCGCGACACCCACGAGACGACGAACCTGGGACGTGGCGGTAGTGACTACACGGCTTCTATCATTGCCGCTGTGCTGAATGCTGAGGTGCTGGAGATCTGGACGGATGTGGACGGTTTTATGACGGCTGACCCGAAGGTGATCAAGACTGCCTATACCATCAACGAACTCTCATACGTGGAAGCGATGGAACTCTGTAACTTCGGTGCGAAGGTGATCTACCCGCCGACCATCTATCCCGTCTGCGTGAAGAATATCCCCATCAAGGTGAAGAACACCTTTAACCCCGAGCATCCGGGCACGTTGATCAAAGATAAGATTGAAGACGATAATAAGCCCATCAAGGGTATCTCAAGCATTAAGGGCACCTCGCTGATTACCGTAACCGGTTTGTCGATGGTGGGTGTGATTGGTGTGAACCGTCGTATCTTCACGACATTGGCCAATAAGGGCATTTCTGTATTCATGGTGTCACAGGCTTCTTCTGAGAACTCCACCTCTATCGGTGTGCGCGACGAGGATGCCGAGGATGCAGCAGAAGTGCTGAATGCTGAATTTGCCAAGGAGATTGAGACGGGTGCCATGTTCCCCATGCAGGTGGAGAGTGGTCTGGCTACCATCGCCATCGTAGGTGAGAATATGAAACAGACACCTGGTATTGCAGGTAAACTGTTTGGCACGTTGGGACGTTCTGGTATTTCGGTGATTGCCTGTGCCCAGGGCGCTTCTGAGACGAACATCTCGTTCGTGGTGGATGGCCGTTTTCTGCGCAAGTCACTCAACGTGCTGCACGACTCGTTCTTCCTGTCGGAATACAAGGTGCTCAACCTCTTTATCTGTGGTATCGGTACCGTGGGTGGTATGTTGTTGGAGCAGATCCGCACCCAGCAGCAGTATCTGATGCAGACGAAGCGTCTGAAACTCAATGTGGTGGGTATCTCGGATGTCGACAACTTCGTATTGGATCGCGACGGTATCGATCTCGACAACTACGAGAAGATACTGCGTGCCGGCTTTGCAGCTGATACCGACCACATGCGCGACGAGATTGTAAAGATGAATATCTTCAACTCCGTCTTTGTCGACTGTACTGCCAGCCGTCAGATTGCGGCCCTTTACCAGACATTCTTAGAACATAATATTTCCGTAGTGGCAGCCAATAAGATTGCGGCTTCAAGCGACTACGACAGTTATATCAAACTGCGTCAGACGGCTCGTGACCGCGGCGTCTGGTTCCGTTATGAGACCAACGTAGGTGCTGGCCTGCCGATTATCGGCACGATCAACGACCTGTGCAACTCGGGTGACAAAATCCTGAAGATCGAGGCTATCCTGAGTGGTACGCTGAACTTCATCTTCAACGAGATTGCTGCCGACGTACCTTTCTCTGAGACCGTTCGCAGAGCCAAGGAACAGCGTTATTCTGAGCCCGACCCGCGTATCGACCTCAGCGGTACCGACGTGATCCGTAAACTGGTCATCCTGACCCGTGAGGCTGGTTACAAGGTAGAACAGGACGATGTCGAAAAGCACCTCTTTGTGCCCGACAGTTATTTCGAAGGCTCGATTGATGACTTCTGGAAGCGACTGCCTGAACTTGATGCCGACTTTGAGGCGCGTCGTAAGGTGCTCGAAGCCGAGAACAAGCGTTGGCGCTTCGTGGCTACGATGGAAGCCGATCAGAACAACCCATCATCGTTCAAAACCAGCGTTGCCTTGAAGGAAGTGCCTTACGGCCATCCCTTCTACGGACTTGAAGGCTCCAACAACATTGTGCTGCTCACGACTGAGCGCTATAAGGAGTATCCGATGCTGATTCAGGGTTATGGTGCCGGTGCTGCTGTGACGGCTGCTGGTGTCTTTGCCAATATCATGTCAATCGCAAACATTTAATATGAATTATCGTGCAAACCGAATGCAGAAAGTATACTTTATGCTGAGGTGCAGCCGATGATGCATAAAACAAAGTTTTATGAAACATATTATCATATTAGGTGATGGCATGGCAGATCTTCCCGTCGAACGACTCGGTGGGAAGACCTTATTGCAATATGCCCATAAACCGATGATGGATCAGTTGGCCAAGGAAGGTCGTTGTGGACGGTTGATAACCGTGCCCGAAGGCTTCCCTCCCGGCTCTGAGGTGGCCAACACCGCCATCCTCGGCTACGACCTGAATAAGGTCTACGAAGGCCGTGGTCCATTGGAGGCGGCTTCCATTGGTTACGAGATGACCGATGACGACTTCGCCATCCGATGCAATATCATCACCCTTGCAGATGGCAAGATCATCACCCATAATGGTGGCAACCTGGAAACAGAGGATGCCCGCGTGCTCATCGATTACCTCAATGAGAATCTCGCCAAGCCCATTAATGAAGCGCAAGGTTGTGAGCGCGTGAAGTTCATCACAGGCATCCAATATCGTCATCTTTTAGTGATCAAGGGGGGGAGTAAGCATATTGTCTGTGCCCCACCCCACGATCATCCGAATGAGGCGTGGCAGCCCTTGCTCGTTAAGGCGGAAACGGATGCGCCCGCCGAAGCAGGACGCATGACTGCCGAGGAAACGGCAGACCTGATCAACGAGATGATCTTGAAATCGCAGGATCTTCTTGCAAACCATCCTTTCAATCAGGCACGTGCTAAGCGTGGCGAACGTCAGGCCAATAGCATCTGGCCTTGGAGTGGCGGTTACCGTCCTTCCATGGAAACGTTAATGCAGCAGTACCCTCAAGTGAAATCCGGTACCGTTATTTCTGCTGTAGACCTGATTCGTGGCATCGGCCACTATGCCGGTCTGAAGATTGTAGAAGTATCGGGAGCCACCGGCCTGGCCGACACCAACTATGAAGGAAAGGCCCAGGCTGCCATCGATGCCCTCAAACAGGACGATTTCGTATTCGTGCATGTGGAGGCGAGCGACGAAGCCGGTCATGACGGTGACCTTGAACTGAAACTGAAGACCATCGAGTATTTGGATCAACGACTCATCGCTCCTATCTATAAAGAGGTGACCTCATGGTCTGAGCCCGTGTGCATCGCCGTACTCCCAGATCATCTTACACCGGTGGAAATGCGCATCCACGTGGGGCAGCCCGTGCCGTTCATTATCTGGCATCGCGGCATTACGCCCGATGATGTGCAACAATACGACGAGTTCTCTTGTGTTTCAGGTGCTTACGGACTCTTAAAACTCAACGAGTTCATGCAAGCCCTGATGAGCATATCATAATTCAATGTCCAATCCTCAAAGTTCTATCAATATGCAATATTATAGCACGAATGGTAAAGCCCCTATCGCCGACCTGCACAAAGCGGTGGTGAAAGGTCTGGCCGAAGACCGCGGTCTTTATATGCCAGAAACAATAAAGGTACTGCCGAAGGTTTTCTTCGACAATATCCATGAGATGTCGTTCCAACAGATTGCCTATAATGTGGCAAGTGCCTTCTTTGGCGAAGACGTAGACCAAGATGCCTTGCAGGATATCGTCTACGATACACTTTCTTTCGATTGTCCTGTTACAAAGGTCAAGGACAATATCTATTCCTTGGAACTCTTCCATGGTCCCACCCTCGCCTTTAAGGATGTGGGCGCCAGGTTTATGGCACGTCTGCTTCAGTACTTCATACGCATGGAGGGTAAAGGCGAACAAGTCAATGTACTTGTGGCCACCTCTGGTGATACGGGTTCTGCTGTGGCCAATGGTTTTCTGGGAGTTGAGGGCATTCATGTCTATGTGCTCTATCCGAAGGGTAAGGTGTCACCTATTCAGGAGTGCCAGTTTACGACGCTCGGTAAGAACATTACGGCCATCGAAGTAGACGGCGTGTTCGATGATTGTCAGGCCTTGGTGAAGAATGCCTTCATGGATGAGGAACTCAACGGGCTCATGAAGTTGACCTCTGCCAACTCCATCAATGTGGCCCGTTTCCTGCCACAGGCTTTCTATTACTTCAATGCCTATGCCCGACTGAAGGCTCAGGGCAAGGCTGACCAGTTTGTGATGTGCGTTCCCAGCGGCAACTTCGGCAATATCTGTTCTGCCCTCTTCGGTCATCAGATGGGTCTGCCCGTCAAGCGCTTCATCGCCGCCAACAATGCCAACGATATAGTCTTCAAATATCTGCAGACAGGCAAGTACGAACCGAAGGCCAGCGTGCAGACCTTGGCTAACGCGATGGATGTAGGCGATCCTTCCAACTTCGCCCGCATCATCAATCTCTACAGCCTTAACAACCAGTTGACCGACGAGGCTACGCATCATCGTATTACCAACCTGATCAGCGGTGCTACGTATAGCGATGAGCAGATCCGCGAGACCATGCGCCAATGCTATGCCGACACCGGCTATATCCTCGATCCTCATGGTGCCTGTGGTTATCAGGCGTTGGAAGATAATCTTCAGGAAGGTGAGATCGGTGTGTTCTGCGAGACGGCCCATCCGGCTAAGTTCAAGGAGAAGGTTGACGACATATTGGGCATCGACGTGGAGATTCCCGACCGTTTGGCCGCCTTCATGAAGGGCGAGAAACAGAGTGTCGCCATGAGCAAGAACTTCGAAGATTTCAAGGCATATCTGAAACAAGTAAATCCCCGCTAATCAGCGAGGATTTACTTTTTATTTCCAATAGTTCTCCAACCGTTTGGCTTCGGCTTTGGTGATATGGATGACGCTACCGTGTTTGGGCGCAACGAAATCTTTCAGTTTCATGACACCCTCATTAAAACGGCCTAATGGCGTGAACGTCTTGAAATCAGTCGTCTCAACGAAACCGAAATTATGAGGTGTGGCGCTGTAGATGTCGTACATCACGACCCACTTGTCCTCACCAATCCGCTTCCAGACATTTGGAGCCTCGCATCCCCGATTCTCCGCATCAATCTGTTCGGCGTGGTAGTCGTCGAAGTGGTTGATTCGGTCGCTGATCATATACTTGATACCACCAGGATTCTCCTGTGCCACGTAGGACATAAAATATCGGCCATCAGGCATCGGACAGATATCGGCATCGAGCACCTGGATAGTCTCGTCGGGATATTCGAACAGCAGTTGCGGTTCGGTCTCAAGGGTGGTAAATGCCTCGTTGGCATAACTGTAATACATCTTCGTTCTGCCACCAGGTTGCTGACGGATGGTGAAATAGACCATTGGTTTGCCGACAGCAGGGTCCCAGATAGTCTGTGGCGCCCAGGCACAACCGATTTCGCCGAAGTGCTGCGGAAAGAGTTTGTCGATGCGGACAACCTTGTGCGTCCAATGTATCAGGTCATCAGAAGCCATCAGCACCAGACCGCGGTTGTTGCCCCAGCCGTATTTCTCAGGACGCTCCCACTGCGTGGTGCGTAGTCCTTTCTGCAGACCAAAGACATGAAGGTCGGTCATGGCGATATAGAACTTACCATTCGGGGCACGGTAGATATGCGGATCACGGATACCGCGCTGCTCGGCAATACTATCGCCGGCGATGATAGGTTCCCCGTGATTGATGGGTGTGAAGTTGTAGCCGTCGTAACTGATGGCCATGAACAACGAATGGGTGGAGTCGTTGAAGAATGTGAAGAGATAGGCACCCATGTCCTTCTCTGTCAACGTTTGTTGCGCAGCCGCCACCATCTGTAGTGACAGCATGGCTATTGCCAATAATACTTTTCTCATTAATAATTTGAATTTAGCAGATTACATGTTTAAAGACCATAGGCTTTCTCGCCGATGGTTTCCTGCGAACCGATGGTCATCTGGCGCAGGTCGTAATAGGAACCATTGTAAATGTTGAAGTCGACATTTCCCTTGATGCCGGGCAGACGCCCCACATCAGTATGCTGCCAGAACTTCCACGGGCCCTGATACTCCAACGAATCCACATAGTAATGGGCAATCCAGTAAGGATACTGGTCGAAGATGGAATCGTTGAGGTATTTCGTCTTGAATTTAAAATAGGTATAGATGATGGGTTTGGTCTGATAGTGCTTCTCCACGATGTCAAGCCATTGGAGCACGGAACTCTTAAACTCTTCATCGGTCTGGTTCTTGGGCTTATGCTCAACATCAAGCACGGGCGGCAGGTCGCCGTTTTCCAACTTCACGATATCCAGGAAGTGATAGGCCTGCTCGTCGGCTGGCGTGTGCACACTATAGAAATGGTAGGCACCACGGGTAAAACCATATTCACGTGCCTGATAGAAATTCTCGCGGAAATTCTCGTCGGTCTGGGTGGCGCCCTCCGTGGCTTTGATCATGACGAAACGGATGGGACACTTGTCAATCATACCATTATCCTTCAACTCCTCCCAGTCGATATGTCCCTGATGATGGGAGATGTCGATGCCGTGGATCTCGTAGCCTTCCGGGTAACTGACATCGCCGTAGAGGGCACGCCAACGGAAACCGAAGGGCGAGACGAAGAAATAGTAGAAGAACCAGACGTAGCCAGCGACAATCGCGATACCGCCCAGCCACCATCCCCAGGAAGGCACCTTTTGAAGCAGGCGGATGATAAAATTAGGGCGTTGACGCTTACCCACACCATGATAAGTATGGGTAACGCCAACGCCCTTACGGCGAACTACTCGCTTTCTTTGCATTTATTTAGCCTTTTCTAAGGCAAGTGTTCTAGTAGGCTGGTCGCAGACCTCTGTGGGACCCCAGTACTGGATAGGACCAGGATAGATGTAGGCCGTCTTGCGAGCCCACTCGTCACGATGAGCGGCAAACTCCTTGAAGGGCGCACCGTCGAGTTCTACGAGGGCCTTGCGGATCACGGGCTTCATCTCACCAGCACGACGCTCCATGTTCATCATCATCGTGATGGGCACACCACCGGCAATCCACTGCTCGGCAGGAGCGGTTGTGTTCTTGACGATGGCCATATAACCAGTCTTGCCATTAGCAATCAACTGAGCGGCAGAAGTACCGAGGGCATAGCAGTAGTCGGCATCGAAGTTAGAAGGTGCTGCACAGCGTCCCTCATAACCGAAGAAGTGATGCTGAGTACCGAACTTGCCGGTATACTTGCCTTCCTTCTTCATCTTCTCGAGTTTCTGGGCTACCATGGTAGAAAGCAACTTCTCGGTCTCGATGAGCGATACCTGTACGTTGCCGTGAGGATCGCGGTCGAGCGCCAACTGACGAGCAACACCAACAGGCAGGCTGTTGAACACGGCGAGGTTCTCGGCGGTGAGATGACTCTTGGCGAAGTCAACCTGCTCGTCGCGGCTGATCTCCTTAGCCTCAGGCAGAGCCAGCACGTCGTTCAACTGAGCAATCAGTTTCTTGATGGCGGGAATGAACTCGATGACACCCTCAGGGATGATGACGGTACCGAAGTTGTTACCATCGGCAGCACGAGCGGCCACAGCGTTGGCAATATACTCTACGATATCGTCGAGACTCATAGCCTTCTCCTCGATCTCCTCAGAGATGAGACAGATGTTGGGCTGTGTCTGCAGGGCGCACTCAAGGGCGATATGAGAAGCCGAACGACCCATCACCTTGATGAAGTGCCAGTACTTACGGGCAGAATTACAGTCGCGCTCGATGTTACCAATCAACTCAGAGTAGGTCTTACATGCGGTATCGAAACCGAAAGAAGTCTCAATCTGAGAGTTCTTCAAGTCACCGTCGATAGTCTTCGGACAACCGATCACCTGAACGCCATAGTTCTTGGCTGCATAATACTCAGCCAGTACACAAGCATTGGTATTAGAGTCGTCACCACCGATGATCACGATAGCCTTGATATCGAGTTCGCGGATAATCTCCAGACCCTTCTCAAACTGATCGACCTTCTCAAGTTTGGTACGACCGGAACCGATCATGTCGAACCCACCAGTATTGCGATACTCGTCGACAATCTCCTTGGTGAGTTCCATATAGTTATGGTCTACCAGACCGCCAGGGCCAAGGATGAAGCCATAGAGGCGGTTCTCCGGATTCAGTTTCTTAATCTGGTCGAAAAGACCTGTGATGACGTTGTGTCCACCAGGTGCCTGTCCACCGCTGAGGATGATACCAACATTCATCTTGGTATGGTTAGCCTCTGTGGCGGGCTCGAACTCTACAATAGGCATACCGTAGGTGTTGGGGAACAACTTCTTGATGTCTTCCTGGTCGCCTACACTCTGGGTGGGCTGACCTTCCTTGATCTTAACTGCACCTTGGAGAGCCTTGGGCAACTTGGGCTGATAGGCGGCTCTTGCCATCTGCAATGCACTTTTTTCCATAATTGTTTTAATCCTTAATTTGAATGAATAATTTTAAATTTGCCTGCAAAATTAATCATTTTCTGCAAGAAAAAGGAAATAAAAGTAGGTAAAATGGGCTTTTTAATATTTTTTGTAGATGTATTTCTTTGATATAAGAAGAATTTTGTATATCTTTGCTTACTGAATATATCAAAACAAACCAAAAAGGAGGAATATTATGGCAAGTAAAAGAACATTAAAACATGTGATTCATTCGATTTGTGAAGAACTATTTGCAGAGGCTGTTGCAGTATCGTTATATGGTGCCAAAGGTCAGCAAGGCAACGCAGAGGCATTGCTTTTCAGTATTCTGAAAGTTGAAGATGAGTTTATCCGTCGCGCCTGTCATCCGGAGCCTGGCCTTCCTGCCAAGAAATACTTCGATGACCTGAAAGAAAAGTTCACCGCACAAATCAGCGAGATCATCGATCAGTTGAATAGTTGATATGTGGCAATCATTTTGTAAGTGGCTATTATACAGCCGAATGGGATGGACGATTAACGTAACGCAAGAGCATCCCGACAAATATATTATCTGCTTGGCTCCGCACACCAGCAACTGGGATTTCCTATTAGGACTGGTGTACAGCGGTGCGGAAGGCTTCAGAAGTAATTTCCTGATGAAGAAGGAGTGGTTTTTCTGGCCGTTGGGACCCATCTTCAAACGGTTGGGTGGTATTCCTGTCTATCGTCAGAAGAAGATGAGTATGACCGATTCGATGGCAGAGACGGCCAAAGCGGCTGATGTCTTCCATCTTTGCATCACGCCCGAGGGAACCCGCTCAAAGAATCCTGATTGGAAGAAAGGCTTCTATTTTATAGCCCTGAAAGCCAATCTGCCGATTCTGCTCTATGGTGTGGATTATGAAAAGCGACATATCCAATGTACCAAGACCGTCATCCCCTCAGGTGATCTGGAAACCGACATGCGAGAGATTAAACTATACTTTAAGGACTTCAAGGGCAAGCATCCCGAGAATTTTACAATTGGAAATATTGAATAATGAATAAGAAGAGACTGGTCTTGACACTATGGGCTGGTCTCACGGCCCTGCTTTCCCTGGGGCAGAAAACCCAGAGTAATGCGTTGCAGAGTTATTTTGCCAACTA
>Ga0265298_10008510_pt1 | contig 12321 bp, 7 predicted proteins | sample AusTroGonzalo_MG_3_FD_193486 | JGI IMG/M metagenome (GOLD analysis project Ga0265298, IMG submission 193486) | Bovine rumen microbial communities from tropical cattle in Woodstock, Queensland, Australia - Gonzalo_01 | ecosystem: Host-associated > Mammals > Digestive system > Stomach > Rumen ...
GGCAAGATGGCACTCTACTGTGGCGCTTTCGATGAGCGCGTAGCACTGACCATCGCACAGGAACCTGGAGGCGGTGGAGCTGCCTCTTGGCGCAAGTCCCATGAGCTGACGCTTCAGGGAAAGAATCTGGAAGATATCGATAAGACCGACTACCACTGGTTCCTTGAGAGCCAGAAGACGAACTTCGCTGGCGATAGCGTCTATCGGCTGCCCTACGACCAGCACGAACTCTGTGCGATGGTCTGTCCACGTGCCCTGCTGCTATTAGGCAATCCTGATTACGAGTGGCTTGCTGATGCATCTATGGAGGTGTCGGCACAGGCAGCCTCAAAGGTATGGGAACGTTTCGGCATTGCCGACCGCATGACGTGGAGCATTGTAGGTGGTCACGGTCATTGTCAGCTGCCTGAAAGTCAATGGCCTGTAGTTCTGTCATTTATTGACCGTTTCTTATTACGATAACTTTTTTCAACCAACACCATTTTTTTAAGCGAAAGCATCCTTTTTTTTATAATTAATTGCTATTTTTGCAGTTCAATAATTTGATTTTTGGAAATGATGAAAGAAAAGATTGTATTTGTGACAGGTGCCAATAAGGGTATCGGTTATGGAATCGCCAAGCATCTGGGACTCAGTGGTTGGCAGGTGATTATTGGTGCTCGCAATGAGCAGCGTGCCGAGAAGGCTGTCAGCGAGCTGAAGTCGGCTGGTGTCAATGTGCTGGGGTGGGTCAACATTGAACTGGCTAACCTTGCCAGCATCGAGCAGGCTGCTAAGGAGCTTAAGGAGAAATATGCAGGTCTGACACTGTTAGTGAATAATGCCGGCATCCCTGGCGATATGAGTGTCAATAGTGAGCATACCGAACTGAGTGATATCAAAGAGACGCTCGACGTGAACTTCATCGGCACTTTCGCCTTGACCAAGGCGCTGATGCCACTGCTCACGAAAAACGAGGGCCGCATTGTCAACGTGACTGTTCCCTCGGAGATTAGTCCCTACTGGCATCCGTTGGCCTATGTAGCAAGCAAGGCCGCACAGAATGCGATGATGGGTGTGATGGCTATCGAGTTGCAGCAGGCAGGTACTCCATTGGAGATCTTCTCTGTTCACCCTGGGCCTACAACTACCGATCTGAATGGAAATATGGCTCTGCCAGGCTTCCACGATATTGAGACCGTAGGCGAGAAGATGGCTGCGCTCATCAATGATGGTCAGAACCATCAGGGTGAGTTCATTGAGCTCTATCCCATCGTCAAAGAGGATTAATGTCGGGAGAATTGAATGTTCAAGCCATCTTTATTACAAAAAAGCTTGCATTCCGGCTTAAAATGTATTACCTTTGCACTTGCTTCTCAGAAGTACCATGTTTGTGTTGCCTAAGTGCCATAGTTACGGGTGCTAATCATTATGATTGTGATGGCTAAGTACCATACTTGCGAGGGCTAAACACCATGAAAAAGAAACCAGCGGTTTGTGACTTGGAAACCGCTGATTAACGACTCGGAAAGCGGCGGTTAGCGAACCGAAAACCGCTGAATAAATTACTGGGAAGCTTCATACAAGTTGGTGACGGGTGACAGATGTGACAGTAAAAATAGAAAAAACTCTCCCGCGTACCGCGCGCATATACGGTACGCGGGAGAGTTTTTTTTAAATAATCCGTCACATCTGTCATCTGTCACCAAACCTTAACACTTAAAACAAATAGGTTAAACGCTGGAAGTAAACAGGCTGAACGCTCGTCGTGTTTAGCCTAAACGCTATTAGAGATTAGTTTTGTTAGTGTTTTTCTTTGCTTTTCGTTCGATTTTCATACCCTTGCCCTTTGGCCGAAGGTAGGATGCATCTCAGAAATGAAAGAAAAAATTATTTTTCTTTGCATTTCGTTCGATTTTCACTACCTTTGCAGAACGAATCTATAGAAAGTACAACGAAAAAAATGGCTGCCACAGCGGCTATCATTGCATCTATGAACATACAAGAACTACTGAATCGTACGGATAGATTTGCAGCTAATGCTGGTTGCAGAATAACAGAGGTGGATACAGAACATGCTGTCGCTGAGATGGTGGTGACAAAAGAACATCTGAATGGCGGTAATGTCTGTCAGGGAGGTGCTTTGTTTACGTTGGCAGACCTTGCCATTGCTGCATTGATGAACAGTCAGGGACAACTAACCTTTGGCATCAGCAATAGTATCATGTTCGTTTCGAGCGCCAAAGAGGGCGACCTGCTTCGGGCTGAAGCCGTCAGTGTCTGCAATCATCATAAGATTCCCTCGGTCGAAGTACGCGTCACCAACCAGGAAGGACGCCTCATCTGTCATGTCACAGGTATAGGCTATCGCAAGTCCATCCCCTTACCCCAACAATAATACACACATGTTTCAACGACATATCGGAAAACGGATTTGTAGATGTTGACTATCTGCATTGTGAAATATTCAAATAAATTTGGCTTTTCCCTCTTTATATAGTACCTTTGCACCATTAATCAACTACTAATATGAAGAAATTACTGACTTTAGCATTGCTGCTGGGCTTTACCATAGGTACCTATGCAGCGAAACAAAAGAAACAAACGGAGTCGCAGTTCAGCGGTTATCTTTTCGCCTACTTCGAAGGTGGTGGTGATACCAAGTTGATGGAACAGTTGCGCTTCGCTGTGAGCGAGGATGCCAAGAACTGGTATGCATTGAACGGCAATCGTCCTGTCATCGCCAGCGACACCATCAGTGAGAGTGGTGGCATCCGTGATCCTCATATCTTGCGTGGTGAAAACGGAGAGTATCTGATTGTGGCAACGGATATGCACACCTTTGATCCTAAGCAAGGGTGGGGCGCCAATCCTGGTATCGTGCTGCTGAAGTCAAATGACCTCGTAAACTGGACGCATGGAAAGGTAGTGCTGGCACGTGACTATGCAAAGAATTTTGGTGATGCCTACTGGGTGTGGGCGCCTCAGACCATCTACGACCGCAAGGCGAAGAAATACATGATATATTTCACCTTGCAGCGCAACGACCGCAAGACGTTGATTACCTACTATGCTTATGCCAACAAGGATTTTACAGGCTTCGAGAGTGAACCGAAAGTGCTGTTCTCAGCGAAATATGGAAGCATCGACAATGATATCATCTATAAAGACGGCCTGTATCATCTTTTCTATAAAGGTAATACGAAGGATGAGAATGGAAAAGAGTATATCAACGGCATCCAACAGGCCACATCGAAGAACCTGAAAGGTCCGTGGAAGGAGGACTTCAAGTACCTTGATGCCTATGCCGGCACAAGAACGCATGTGGAAGGCAGTGGTGTGTTCAAGCTGAACGACCGCGAAGAATATGTGATGATGTATGATCTCTATGGCAGTGGCCGCTATGAGTATCAGGTCTCTAAGGATTTGGTTACTTTCACCAAGGAACCACAGTCGTTTCGTAAGGATTTCTTCCCCCGTCATGGAACCGTCTGCTCTGTGACTGCCGAGGAACTGGAGTGCCTGCAACAGAAGTGGGGCTATGTGCTGACCCATCAGTTCGAGAGTAATGGTAATCCGATTATCCGTGACAAGCATACCGCCGATCCTGCAGTATTGGTCGAGGGTGACACCCTTTGGCTCTTTGCAGGTCATGATGCTGCCGGCGGACAGTCGGGGTATATCATGAAGGATTGGCTGCTGTACTCAACCACCGATATGAAGCATTGGACGGAGCATCCGTCTCCCCTGCGTATCGATGATTTTGCTTGGGCAAAGAGCAAACAGGCATATGCAGGCCATGTGGCAAAAGGAAAGGATGGCCGTTACTACTGGTATGTGTCAACCAACTGGTGTGGCATCGGTGTGGCAGTCGCAGACAAGATTACAGGTCCTTACAAGGATGCGTTGGGCAAGCCGCTGCTCACCAAAGAAGATTGCTTCGCTTCCAAACATAGCTGGTGTGTCATCGATCCGGCAATCCTGATAGACGATGATGGTACTCCATATATTATCTGGGGCAATCGCGAGTGCTACTATGCCAAGCTGAAGGATAATATGATTGAGATTGATGGTGATATCCATCAGATTGAGGTACCTCGTTTCACAGAAGCGCCTTGGGCGCATAAGTGTCAGGGCAAGTACTATCTGACTTATGCCAGCGAATGGCCTGAGAAGATTGCCTATGCCGTAGCCGACCATATCGGCGGACCATATAAGCCCATGGGTGTTATCAGTGAGATTGCGGGCAACTCAAATACCACGCATCCCGCCATCGTACAGTTCAAGGGGCAGTGGATCTTCTTCTCGCACAATGGTGGCCTGTCTGACGGCACCAGCTACAGTCGCAGCATCATTGCCGAGCCGATGTACTACAATACTGACGGCAGCATCAAGAATATTCCTCCAACAGCAGAGGGAGTTGGTGGCATGTAGAATATCTACCGCCTGTCGTTGGTAAAGGCCTTTGTACATTGATGTTTTAGGACTGCTGCGTTAGGCGTTAGGTGATTTTGAGAGAAAGGCTTTTTCGCAGAGCGTTTGACGCAAACGCTGGGAGAGAATCCTAAGAACGCTGTTGAGGCGTCAATGGGAAAAAATGCGGATATACTTGGTCGTTTCAGAAATACTTTGTACTTTTGCATCATAAAAGTAAAAAATATGGCAGAAGAATCAATCATATTGCGCACGGAAGGACTGGTGAAGACCTATGGTAAGCGCACCGTGGTGAACGACGTGAGCTTCCATGTGGCTCAAGGAGAGATCGTGGGATTGCTGGGACCTAACGGTGCTGGTAAGACAACTTCTTTCTATATGACTACAGGCTTGGTAATCCCCAATGCTGGTCATATCTATCTGGGCGATGAGGAGGTGACCACCTATCCTGTGTACAAGCGTGCCCGTGCTGGCATCGGATATCTGGCACAGGAGGCATCGGTGTTTCGAAAGATGTCGGTAGAGGATAATATCCTCTCTGTACTGGAGATGACGGGCAAGCCGCGCGAGTATCAGATGGAGAAGTTGGAGAGCCTGATCAAGGAGTTCCGTCTGCAGAAAGTGCGCAAAAACTTGGGCGACCGACTGTCGGGTGGCGAGCGTCGCCGCTGTGAGATTGCCCGCTGTCTGGCCATCGAACCGAAGTTCATCATGCTTGACGAACCTTTTGCTGGTGTCGACCCGATTGCAGTCGAGGACATCCAGTTCATCGTGTGGAAGTTGAAGGACTTGAATATCGGTATCCTGATTACGGACCACAATGTGGAAGATACATTGTGTATTACTGATCGTGCCTATCTGTTGTTCGAGGGTCGCATCCTTTTCCATGGTACGCCGGAGGAGCTGGCTGCCAACGATGTGGTGCGTAAGAACTACCTCACCGATTCGTTTGTGCTGCGCCAGAAAGACTTCCAGAAACTGGAAGAAGAGCGTTTGAAAAAGGAGGAAAACTACTGAGTAAAGTAGAACGAAAGAGGTAATACTTAAGAAGTTAAAAAACCGTAATTTTGCAGTAATTACGCCTTTATTGCGTAATTTTGCACCCCAAAACGATTTTATATAATAAATAAGGTATAAAAAGACAATGAACATTAAGTTTGAAAGTGCCGACAAAGTGAATGGCTTGATGACCATCACTATCGAAAAGGCAGACTATGAAGAGGCAGTAAACAAGCAATTGAAGAACTATCGCAAGCGTGCACAGGTACCTGGATTCCGTCCTGGTATGGTTCCAATGGGACTCATCCAGAAGCAGTATGGAACAGCCGTGAAGGTTGATGAGGTGAACCGCATTTTGGGCGAGAAGCTTTATGAGTATGTTCGTGAGAACAAAATTCAGATGTTGGGTGAGCCTCTTCCCAACGAGGAAAAACAGCAGCCACAGGATTTCACTCAGGATGGCCCCTTTACTTTCGTTTTCGACATTGCAGTGGCTCCCGAGTTCAAGGCTGAGTTGAGCGCTAAGGACAAGATTGATTACTTCGACATCAAGGTTGATAATAAGCTCATTGACGAGCAGGTTCAGATGTATGCTTCACAGGCCGGTGAGTTTGTTGAGGCTAAGGAATGGAGCGGCAACGACACTCTGAAGGGTGATCTGCGTCAGCTCGACGCTAAGGGCAATACGCTCGAAGGCGGTATCGAGACCGAGGGCGGTATGATTATGCCCAGCTACATCAAGGGTGAGGACGAGAAGAAGAAGTTCGACGGTGCCAAGGTTGGTGACATCATCACCTTCAATCCTAAGAAGGCTTATCCCGATAACGACGCTGAGGTAGCAGCAATGCTGAAGGTTGACAAGGAGCAGGTGAAGGATATGGAGAGCGACTTCAGCTTCCAGATCACTGAGATTCGTCACTTCCAGCCCGCAGCTGTCGATGAGAAACTGTTCGAGAAGGTGTTCGGTGAGGACGTTAAGACTGAGGCCGACTTCCGTCAGCGCATCAGCGACCTGGTGAAGCCCCAGTTGCAGGTGAACAGCGACTTCAAGTTCCTGCAGGATCTTCGCAAGCACATGGAGAAGAAGGTAGGCGAGCTGCAGTTCCCCGAAGAACTGCTGAAGCGCGTGATGCTGAACAACAATAAGGATAAGGGCGCTGACTTTGTTGAGAAGAACTTCAAGGCTTCTATCGACGAGCTGAAGTGGCACCTCATCAAGGAGCAGCTCGTTGTAGCCAACAATATCAAGGTTGAGGATAACGACCTGAAGGAAATGGCTAAGAGCGCAGTACGCCAGCAGTTCGCTCAGTACGGCATGAGCAATATCCCTGAGGATATCGTTGAGAACTATGCCAACGAGCAGCTGAAGAAGCGCGAGAACGTTGATCAGCTTGTTGATCGTGCCATCGATGCTAAGCTCACAGAGACCCTGAAGGGTGTTGTGAAGCTGAACACCAAGGAGGTGAGCTTCGAGGAGTTCAACAAGATGATGCAGGAAGCCTAATCCGAATTTAGACTTATATCAAGGCAGGAGCATGTCTCCTGCCTATAATGCATGATTTTTGTGTGACTCATACCATAAATAACTAAAAAGTTAAATGATGGACTCTCAAGAGAATGCCCTCACGCAGGGCGAACAGCAAGAAGTGAAAGTGGAAGAGAATGTGGTAGAACAGCAGGAAGCTGCCGTTGCTCCCAAGGTGTATCAGACAAAGCAGGAAGTGCTGGAGCGTGTGCGCGAAATCGCACATGCTGAAGAGGCTCCGCAGAAAGATGAGGTGGAATACCTGAAGACAGTGTTCTATAAGCTTCATATTGCAGAGCGCGATGCCCAGCAGAAAGCCTACTTGGAGGCTGGTGGTGATCCAGAGACCTATCAGGTTGTGCCTGATGAGACAGAGGAGCACTTCAAGGCCGAGATGGGTATCATCAAGGAACGCAGACAGCAGTTGTTCCGTGAACAGGAGGCCGAGAAGGCTGAAAACCTCCAGAAGAAGCTTGACATCATTGAGAAATTGAAAGCAATGGTGACATCGCCGGAGGAAGCCAGCAAGACCTATCAGGAGTTCAAGAATCTCCAGCAGGAGTGGCGCGAAATCAAGAACGTACCTGCTGAGCGTGCCAACGAACTGTGGCGCAACTACCAGCTCTACGTAGAGCAGTTCTACGATCTGCTGAAGCTGAATAGCGAAGCTCGCGAATTGGACTTCAAGAAGAATCTTGAAGCTAAGACTCACCTGTGTGAGGCAGCTGAGAAACTGGTTGACGAGCAAGATGTAATCAGTGCTTTCCACCAGTTGCAGAAGTTGCATCAGGAATATCGCGAGATTGGTCCTGTGGCCAAGGAACTGCGTGAGGAGATCTGGCAGCGCTTTAAGGCCGCTTCGACTGTCATCAACAAGCGTCATCAGCAGCACTTCGATGATCTGCGTGCCCGTGAGGAAGATAATCTGGCCAAGAAGACTGCGCTCTGCGAGAAGGTCGAGGCCATCGGCACGGAAGAGAATAAGAATGGTGCCGATTGGGAGCGTCATACAAAGGAAATCATGGAGATACAGGCTGAATGGAAGACCATTGGCTTCGCTCCTCAGAAGATGAACGTAAAGATCTTTGAGCGCTTCCGTGCTGCATGTGATGCCTTCTTTGCCAAGAAAGCTGAACATTTCCGCACCATGAAGGATTCCTTCAAGGAAAATGCCGATAAGAAACGTGCACTCATCGAGAAAGCAAAGGCTCTGCAGGATAGCACCGACTGGCGCTCAACCAGCGACAAGCTCATCGCCTTGCAGAAGGAATGGAAGACTATCGGTATGGTTCCCAAGAAACTGGGTGACCAACTGTGGGAGGAGTTCCTTGCTGCTTGTAATAAGTTCTTTGAAGCTCGCAATGCTCAGGGTGCCGACCAGCGCAATGAGGAGCGTCAGAACCTGGAGAAGAAGCTCGATGTCATCGAGCGTTTGAAGAAGACGGCCGAAGAGGCTGGCGACGATCTTCAGGCAAAGGTTCAGAAACTCGTTGAGGAATACAACGCTATCGGTCATGTGCCTTTCCGTGAGAAGGACAAGCTCTATAAGCAGTATCATGAGGTGCTCGACAAGCTCTATAAGGAACTGAACGTGAACGTAGCTAAGCGTCGCCTGAACAACTTCAAGCAGAACCTGAAACAGGTGGCTGAGAAGGGCGAACAGGCACTCGACAATGAGCGTACTCGATTGATGCGCCAGTATGATGCCATCAAGCAGGAGGTTCAGACCTACGAGAACAACCTCGGCTTCTTGAGTGCTTCATCAAAGAAGGGCAACTCACTCATCGATGAGATGAACCGCAAGGTGCAGAAGCTGAAAGACGACCTGCAGCTCGTGAAAGAGAAGATCAAGGCTATCGATGCAGAGAATGCTGCACAGGAGTAATCGACAGATGCTCTGGCAGTAGCCTGCAATCGGACAATATAAAATCCCCGGCACTTCACAGTGGCGGGGATTATTTTTTATTAGGTATATATGTTGTTTGTAGTTGTTTTTTCTTTCTTAGCGGGGCAGATTGAAGGCCTTGGTCATCTCGGCCATCTGCTCGTTTGACATACCCTCGGGCTCGAAGCCCATGCATTTTGAGTTGATGTAGATTTTAGCGCTCTTGGAGAGAACGTCGATCTGGTCGAAAGCATCCATCACGTCAGTACCCTTAGCAAAGACGCCGTGCTTCTCCCACATCACTACATCGTATTCCTCCAGTTCCTTTAGCGTAGCATCAGCCAAAGCGTTAGAACCAGGAAGGGTATAGGGAACGATGCCCAGTCCCAGCGGACAGAAAGCCTTTGTTTCAGGAATCATCGACCACAGAATCTTTGTCAGCACATCCTTACCCAGGAACTTGGGGTTGTGGCTCATGGCTACCAACTCGATGGGGTGGGTGTGGACAGTAGCCTTGTAGCCTGAGCCTGTCTCAACCTGACGGGCATGAACAGTCAAGTGACTAGGCAGTTCACTTGTAGGCATCACGGCGTTGTCGGCAATGATGACATAGCTTGCGCAGTCGTCAAGGATGCGAATCACAGAACCGTTGTCCATTGGCCAACGTGCCAAGTCGCGCATGCGCTTGCCTGTGCCTTTGCAATAGAAGTAGCAACCCTTCAGTGCAGGGAGAGTCACTCCTATTTGTTTCACCTCGCTGATGGCAGGCATCTGCTTGATCTCGTCATCAACATATTCAGTGATGTTAACTGTGATATTTCCACCATTGCGCTCGGCCCATCCGTTTTGCCACAGGTAACCGGCTACTTCTGCAATTTTCTCGATCTCCGCTTTCAAGGCGGGACGTCCTTCAAGAATACTTTTCATCTTTCAAAAATTAGAAGAATTTTTACCTTGTGCAAAGGTAAACTGATTTCCATGCTTAAGAGTTTTTTTTTTGATTTTTCGCCCCGAAATTATGATTTTTCGGTTGATTTATGTCAATTGGGGCATTAAGTATGTGTTTTTGATGTAAAAATTTTGCGATTTCTGACATTTTGTTTATCTTTGCGTGCGACTAACCTAAGTAAGTGTTATGCAGCATAACCATAATATTTGGCTGACGTTGATGGTGACGCTCCTGGTGCCACTTGCTTCATTGGCACAGAAATCAACCGAGGACACCCTTCTTGCAGAGATGGGAGAAACTGATTCCGTGCGGCAATACACGATGGAGAATCCTCTAATCTTTGAAGACGCGCATGATTTGTGGCCATATTCTTTCTTGAGTGATGACCATGAAGAACTGGGATACAATGTCGATTTGGTGAAAATCGTGATGGAGCGCTTGGGTATCCCTTATGTGATCCGGCTGAAAGAACGCAGGGAGGTCCTGACCGATATGCAAGAAGGGAAATGCGATCTTACCTTAGGCATGGATGCGTTCTTCCATAACCCCTATGGCGAGTTTGGCAATGCTGTAGTACAATTGTTCACTCATAGTGTGGTCTGGCCTAAGAACCAGCCACAAACCATTTTTAGTAAGGAAGGAGTGGCTGAGAATCAAGTGATAGTTCAAAGAGGCAGTTTCAGTCATCATGTTATCATGCGTAACGGATGGGGACATAATGCTATTCCGTGTGACGACATGAAAGAGGCCATCATAAGGCTGTCTGAGAATCTGGATGGACAGATTCTATGGAATACGGCTTCACTGAAATGGCTGATACGTATCTACCATCTTGACAATCTCCAGATCGCTCCAGTGAAAATGGAAGACGGCGCCTATAAGTTCATGTCGAAAGACAGACATCTGCTGGCGCGCCTTGACAGTGTCATGAATGAGCTGAGCGTTGAGAAAGCTCTTCTTCCAATCAATAATAAATGGTTCTATCCAGAACATCAGGAAAAATATATCCCTTCATGGGTCTGGAATCTGACGAACGCAGGTGTTGTGTTGGTGATCTTGATGGGAGCTTTTATCATCTACATGCGTTATCGCTTGAAGATAGCAGTTGCCAAGACAAAAAAGCGTACGAAGCGACTTGCCCTTATCATGCAGGCCTGTAAGTTGAGTATATGGCTTTATGATGTAGATAAAAAGCGCTATATATGGGTCGACAAGGATGGCAGCACACGTAGTAATTACAATGCAAGAGAGTTTGCCCAGCGAGTAGGCGTGAATACTTATGATAATCTGGCCGGCAAGATAAGAAAGATTATTGAGAATCCGAAGATGACTTTGGCGACAGAGATTACGACTTATGCTGAAAAGGAGAAGGAAAATGGATCGCGTACTTTTGTCGTTACCCTTTCGGTTCTTCGCTATCATCATGGAATGCCGAAGATGCTTATCGGTGTATGTTCGGATGTTACTGACAAAAGGAAGAGATCTGCTGATACCCAAGAGCGACTGGCTCTCTATCATTCCGTATTCAGTACGGCAATGGTCGATATGCTTATGTTTGATGCGGATGGATATATCACTGATATGAACGAGCGCGCTCAACATACATTTCAGCACAAGCTGGCTGAGCTTGTTGAAAAGAGGGTGAATATCAAGAATATTATTGGTACCGAGGACGTTAATCTTCGCGATATGGACGGTTTCCATGCAACTTTGCTACTTCATAGGGATGACGTGCTGCGTCAGGACCGAGAGTGGCAAGGGGAATATGATATGTTCTATGAATTACAGCTGGTTCCATATTACGATAGGAAAGGACATCAGATAGGAATATATGGTACAGGACGTGATGTGACTGAAGTCGTGAATACGTTCCGTATTATCCAATCGAACAATGGACTGTTGCAGAAAGCAAATAAGTCGGTTAGCGATTACATTTCGAACATTAACTATATCATGGGTATGGGTGGAGTAAGACTGGTTCAGTATTCGCCTGACACCCATGTGCTCACTGTGTTCAGAAGTCTTGATGTCATCCAGCATCAGCTGACGCAGTCAAGATGTATGACCCTTGTTGACGAGCGGATGAAGAAGGCTGCGATGCGTGCGTTGAATGCAATGGATAGTCGTACGCCAAAGGCTGTCGACGTTGAACTGGTGATCTCGCTTCGTGTGAAGGGACACCCGCTTTATCTGCATTTCCAGTTTGTTCCGACCTTTGATGCCAACGGAGAAGTCGTGAACTATTTCGGTATGTGTCGTGACCAGAGTGAGATGAAGGTTACTGAACGTCTGTTGGAGGAAGAAACGAAACGCGCAAAGGGTATAGAGGATCTGAAGAATTCGTTCCTGAGGAATATGAGCTATGAGATACGTACTCCATTGAATACGGTGGTAGGCTTCTCAGAATTGTTCGAACAGGATCATTCACCAGAGGATGAAGAAGTGTTTATCCGTGAGATCAAGGATAATTCAGCCCATCTGCTTGATCTGATCAATGATATTCTGTTCTTGTCGCGTCTTGATGCACGGATGATTGAGATGAATAAGACA
>Ga0265298_10008511_pt1 | contig 12321 bp, 6 predicted proteins | sample AusTroGonzalo_MG_3_FD_193486 | JGI IMG/M metagenome (GOLD analysis project Ga0265298, IMG submission 193486) | Bovine rumen microbial communities from tropical cattle in Woodstock, Queensland, Australia - Gonzalo_01 | ecosystem: Host-associated > Mammals > Digestive system > Stomach > Rumen ...
CGACACCCTCCTGGTCTGCACCGCCACAGCCATGATGATTCTGGCTTGCCGCACCTACAACATCGTTGACACCGTTGAGCAGACCCCAACGGGCGCCGTGGTCACTTATCTACAGCAGAACCCCAACGCTCCTTTAGGCGAGCCTGGCGTGTTTTACACCACAGGAGCCCTTGGAACGGTGGTGGGCAACCGCACTGGCGACATGATTATCTCCATCGCCTTGTTTTTCTTCGCATTCACTACCATCATGGCGTATTATTATTATGCCGAAACCAACCTGGTGTACCTGTTCAATCGTTGGCGACGCCGCGTTTTCAAGAAACATCCGGAAAAGCTTGACGAATTGGAACAGGCAGACATGCGTTTCGGCGATGACCGAGGCGAGAAGATTGTGGTATGGATATTGCGAATTGGCACTATCTCAGCGGTATTCCTTGGCTCTTTGGTGGGCAGCGGCTTGGTGTGGACCATAGGCGACATCGGCGTGGGCGCGATGGCATGGATTAATATCATAGCAATCCTGTTGCTCTCACGGAAGGCATTCAAGGCCTTGCGGTCGTATGAACGGCAGAAGAAAGAAGGCAAGGAACCGAAATTCGATCCTAAGGAAATCGGCGCCAAGGGGGCGGAGTTCTGGGAAAAGAAATAATGTTTCCTACTGGCTGAGTGCTCCTCAGCAGGCATGTCATCCCTGCGGTGGGTGGTGTGGTGGCATGGGATCTATGCCTGCTGAAATTCCGCCCATAGATTCCCGCTTTCACACATGCCTCTGCTGGAATGACATGGGCGGTGGATGCGGATTTTAGAAAATGTTAACCTTTCATTTCTTTTAATAACTCCAGCGCCTGCGTGACGGTGCTGACCTCCTTGACGGTCAACTGCAGCTTGTCGTTGGCCTCCTTGAGCGCGGTGCGCTTCGGGTGGTTCATGATGTACTGCATGATCTGCATGTAGGTGCTGCTTTCGAAGTATTTCGACTGCTGGTTGCTGACGAAATAAGCGGTCATGTTGTGGTGACGCAGCAAAATCTTCTCGAAGCCCAAATCCTTGGCAATCCAGCGCAGACGTACCGTGTTGAGCAAGTCGTTGACCTGTTTTGGGATAGGTCCGAAACGGTCGATGAGGTGCTCGGTGAACTGCATCAAAGCCTCTTCGGTCTTGGTACGGTCGAGCTCGCTATAGAGGCTCACACGCTCCTGCGTCGAGTTGATGTAGTCGGCGGGGAAACGCACCTCCATGTCGGTCTCGATGGTGCAGTCGGCGACGTAGGATTTTTCCTCTTCCTTATCGAATATATCTTGAAACTCGGTCTCTTTCAACTCAAGGATGGCCTCGTCGAGGATTTTATGGTAGGTCTCGAAGCCGATGTCGTTGATGAAGCCGCTCTGCTCGGCACCGAGGATGTTGCCCGCACCACGAATATCAAGGTCGCGCATGGCGATGCTGATGCCTTCGCCGAGGTCGGAGAACTCCTCCAAGGCGCGGAGACGTTTCTGGGCGTCTTGGGTCAAGGTGTTGAGCGGTGGCGTCAACAGGTAGCAGAAGGCTTTCTTGTTGGAACGGCCCACGCGCCCGCGCAGCTGGTGCAGGTCGCTGAGGCCGTAGCGGTGCGCATCATTGATGATGATGGTGTTGGCGTTGGGGATGTCCAAACCTGACTCCACAATGGTGGTGCAAAGCAACACGTCGTAGTCGCCGTTGATGAAGTCGAGCATGATCTTCTCCAGCTTAGCGCCTTCCATCTGGCCGTGGGCGACGGCGATACGCACGCCTGGCACGTATTTCAGGATGAAGTCGTGCACATCCATGATGTTCTGGATGCGGTTGTGGATGAAGAAGACCTGTCCGTTGCGGGCCAGTTCAAACTGTATGGCATCGCGGATGAGCTCGCCGTCGAAGCCGCGTAGCTCAGTCTGCACAGGATAGCGGTTGGGCGGCGGCGTGGTGATGACGCTGAGGTCGCGGGCACCCATCATGGAGAACTGCAGGGTTCTCGGTATAGGTGTAGCGGTCATGGTCAGCGTGTCAACATTGGCCTTCATCTCTTTCAGCTTCTCCTTCACGGCCACACCGAACTTCTGTTCCTCGTCGATGACTAGCAAGCCCAAATCCTTGAACTTCACGTCTTTTCCAGTGAGACGGTGTGTCCCGATGATGATGTCGATTTCGCCTTTTTCGAGTTTTTTCAGGATCTCGGTCTGTTGTTTCGCCGTCTTGAAACGGTTGAGGTACTCGATGGTAACGGGGAAGCCGTCGAAACGTTCTGTGAAGGTGTGGTAGTGTTGCAGGGCAAGCACCGTCGTCGGCACGAGCACTGCCACCTGTTTGGAGTCGCAGCAGGCTTTGAAGGCGGCGCGCATGGCCACCTCGGTCTTGCCGAAGCCCACGTCGCCGCACACGAGGCGATCCATCGGGTGATCGCTCTCCATGTCGCGTTTCACGTCGTTAGTGGCTTTCAGCTGGTCGGGGGTGTCTTCGTAAATGAACGAAGCCTCCAACTCGTTTTGCAGGTAGTTGTCGGGCGAGAAGTGGAAGCCAGGCGTGCGTTTGCGCTCGGCGTAGAGCTTGATGAGCTCGCGTGCGATGTCCTTGACCTTGCTCTTGGTCTTGTTTTTCAGGCGGTTCCAAGCGCCGCTGCCTAGGGTGCTGAGGGTGGGCTCGGTGCCGTCTTTGCTGCTGTATTTGGCGATGCGGTGCAACGAGTGGATGCTCACATAGAGGATGTCACCTTTGTTGTATATCAGGCGAATGGCCTCTTGGGGCTTGCCGTTGTTTTCAATGGTCTCCAGTCCGTCGAAGCGGCCGATTCCGTGGTCGATATGGGTGACATAGTCGCCGGGCTTCAGCTCGTAGAGGTCTTTCAGCGTGATGGCTTGCTTGGTCGAGAAGTTGTCGCGCAGGTGGAAACGGTGGTAACGCTCGAAGATCTGGTGGTCGGTGTAACAGCACACTTTCAGGTCTTCGTCGATGAAGCCGCCGTGGATGGCAATGGTCTCGGTCTCGAAGTCGCGGTGTCCCTCGAAGTTGTGGTTGATGTCGTTCAGAATGGTCTGAATACGTTCAAGTTGCTTGCTGCTTTCGGAGAATACGATGATGCGGTAACCTTCTTCTTTGTGCTGAGCGATGTCATCAATCAAAAGGTTGAAGTTCTTGCTGAAAATCGGCTGAGGCTTGGTCTTGAAGTTGATAGTTGTCAGTTGGCAGTTGTCATCGCCCATGTCATTCCGACGTTGGCAAGTGGGTTGGCAGGAATCTATGGGCGAAGGCGATAGTAGTTTACTTGAGGTGCCAAACTCTACGGTTTTACGTTGTTTCAGACATTCCATCAACTCCTCAGACTTACTGAACAATTGTCCAGGTTTCAGTGCTTTGACGTCTTCTTCCTGTTCGGTTTGCATCTTCTCGAAGGCCTCCACAGCGCGGTCATATTCCTTGTCGACCTGTGTGGCGAAGAAGGCCATGTCGGTGAGCCATACATTGGTGATGTCGGGCAGGTATTGCAGGATAGCCTCGCGTTCCTCGATGAAGGCGCGTTCCTGCATATTGGGCAGCAGCACGATCTGTTTCAGCTGCTCGATGGAGAGCTGGTCGGCGATGTTGAAGCTACGGATGCTGTCGACTTCATCGCCGAAGAACTCAATACGATAGGGATAATCGTTGGCGAAGGAGAACACGTCGACCAGACCACCACGGATGGCAAACTGTCCCGGCTCCACCACGAAATCCACGTTCTCAAACTCGTAGTCGTAGAGCAAATCCGTAAGGAAGTCGAGATTGACCTTTTCGCCAACCTTGATTTTGAAGGTGTTCTTGGCCAGGAGCTTCCGCGTAAAGACCTTTTCGCTTAAGGCCTCGGGATAGCTGACAATCAAGGTCTTGCGCTCGGAGGTGGAGACGCGTTGCAGCACTTCGGTACGCGAGAGGATATAGGTGTTGTCAGCCTTCTCGGGCTCGTAGGGACGTTTGTAGGAGGTGGGGTAGAAGAGCACCTGCTTTTTGCTGTAGTCCATACCGCGCTCGCCGAGCAGGCTCTCGAGGTCGTTGTAGAAATAGGCTGCGTCTTCCTTGTCGGCGCAGACGATAAGGTGTTGACCGCCCATCTGACGGAAGGTCTCCTCCACAACGAAGGCCTTGGAAGAAGCCGCCAAATTGGAACAAAGCAAATGCCCTCCATCGCGCAAAGCCTTGACTATCGCGTCGATGTGGGCATCATTCTTATAAGGTTGGTTCGAAATGTTTGCCATTTATTCAATCACAATCTTCTGTGTCCTGACATTTTCGCCGTCGATGAGGCGGAGGACATAAACGCCCGGTGTCATCCCTGCTGTAGAGACGTTTCCTGAAACGTCTCCACAACGGACGATACGTCCCGTCATATCCATCACCTGTAGGGATGCATTGCATGCGTCCGCAATACCAGTAATGATGATTTCCCCATTCGCATAATAGGCGAAGGTCGCTGAACCTGTCGAAGCGCCGCCTTCTTCAGGTGCAAACACCAGCCTAAACCGCGAAGCATAGTCAGTGGTCTTCGCCTCAAAGGTATATGTTGCTGGCCCTTCGACCCTTCGATCGGCCTCAGGGACCGCAGGCTCAGGGGCCAACTTGGCGGCCAGCAGGTCGACATCCTCGCCCGTCATGTTGTCGATGAGGTGGAGATAATCCAATTCCAAGCCTTCGACCTCGATGGCGAGGGTATAGGTTCCGTTTTCGGCGGCCTTGAAGCTGAGCGGCAGCTCGCTTTCGCCTTTGGCGCAGGCCACGGCAAGGTCATGCCCGTTACACGGGATATAAAGCCTGCTGTGATTGGCGTTCAGACTATATTTCGTGAGTTGCTCTCCTTCGTTGAAGCTGACACGTGCCTTGTCCAACAAAGCATCGCTTTTCATGTTGGCTTTCGTTACTGCGATATTGATGCTCTTGCTGGAATTTGTCGGAGCGGTCTTGCTGAAACTGACGCTCTCGCCTTCGCCTTGAGCCTCGACCAAAATGGCCTGACCTGGCGCAATGGGTTGGGTACTTACGCCAAGGGCAAATTCGGATTGGTGGGTGGTGGCGTTTTCTTGTAACACATAGAACGGTCGGTCGGTAACATAGGTGTTGCACGGATATGGATTGCCGATGAGGTTGAAACCTTTCCAGAAGGCATTAGCGTCATAGACCAAAGCGGTGGGCTCGACCGATGCGGCGAGGGTGCCGGTGAAGGATAGGGTCGGGTTGCCGTTGTTGGCATAGAGGTAGCCTTTCTTGTTCTCGATGGTGGTGAAGGGTTTCGGGGTGGCCTCATAGTTACGCCATTCCAAACTTTGGCTCTGGTCGAAAATGTAGAGGTCGTAGCTGTTGGCTAGCAGCCCGTTGTCGACCGTTGGGGTGATGTCTTCGGTGATGGGCGATGCGATAAGGTTCCATCCGTCTTTTTCACCGGCTGTGTAAGCAGTGATATTCTTTTTCACCGTGGTATACACACCTCCGGAGTTGTTGACGAGTTGTGCGCCGTCTTCAAGGATGAGGTTGGCAGGGTTCACATCGCTGAGCGTTCCGCTGACGGTGAGTTTACTACCTTCGGTGACAGTCATCTTGTCGTTGGCAGCCATGCTCAAGGAGCTGAGCGAAGCCGTTCCGATGGTGAGACCAGCCAAGTTGGAGGCGTCGGTTTCGCCGTTGCTGGTGTTGGTCGTCAAGGTATAAAGATGCGCGGCGTCTTCATTGGTGATGTTGGTGATGGTATAGGTTGTTCCTTCAATATTCGTGGCAACAGGGGTCGCGCCATCGTAGAGGTTGTAGGTGTAAGCACCGTCAGTGAGGTATGTTTTGATCAGGAAAGCGGAATTGGACCACGTGCCAGTCCAGGAGGTTGGGCTTGTAGAATAGTAGTTTCCGTTTTCTCCATTATAAGGACAGTAGGATGCAGGAAAGCCGTATGCGTTGTCGTCATAGATGAATACCCAAAGGTCCTCGGTGCCGTCGATGGTGTGGGGGGTTGATAATAGGACATCAGACCAACCTATGACAGTGATTGTTGCAGATTGTTCTGCCACTTGGTTTACTGGATGATGGTAGGTGTCTGTCTCGCTGCCTTCATAAATGAACACTTTGTAGTTGCCTGTGGCGTTGGCATAGAATGAAACGGCATAGAGAAGCTTACCGTCGTAAATGCTAATGTCTTCAGCGGGATACTTGTGTCCCCAATATATCTTGGTGGTTCCGTCACCGTATCCTACGCTGCTGCTCAGGCTTTGGCTGCCATAGGTCAACGTGGCCAAAGGAGTGGAAGGATAGTCCCAATCGGGTTCGGTCCAAGTGAGTACGGCGTCGTCGTCATCTATTGATACCGTCAGCATGGATGGAATGGGTTGGATGGAGGCAGTGGCTTCATTGCTGGACGTGGAATTCAGGTCGTTGCTGTCGACGCTTCTTACTGTGTAGTGATAGACTCCATAGGGTAGATTGCTGTCGGTGAAACTAGTGCTTGTCGTGTTCCCGACCAAGTTACCGTTACGATACACATTGTAGGAAACGGCGTTGGCTGCAGCATCCCAAGTCAAAATGACGTTTTTGCCATCGACTGCAGCGACGAGGTTGGTGGGAGGCTCGCATTGGGCCGTGGAGCCATATTTGAAAGAGATGGTGCTTCCCGCGCTCGTGATGTCGTAAATCCTCATGTTGTTGTCGAGTGTGCCGTCTGAGAAGAAAGGATAGGGGCTGGTCGACGGGCTGAATTCAGTCCGATTTACATTGGAACTGAAGTGGGCACGTCTAAGATTACCTTGGGTTGAATAGGTTCCGTCGGGCCTGAAGATGTATATTTCGTCGTAGACGCCGTCGGCGGGGTAGTAATCGGCATTTCCGTCAAAACGAGTGTCGATGCGGTAGATGAGCAGTCCCGACCCTGGCAAGGCTGTCTCTGTGCCTTGGTCTCGATATTCCAACACATAGAATTGGTTAGGGTCGCTGGAGGCAATTTTGTAGGCCACGTTGGTAGGAGTTGCCGAACTAATGGGATTCAAAGTATAGGTGCCAGCCTGTGTGATCTCAGGAATCTCGTCAATCCAATGGCCGTATTTCATTTTCATATAGGCGCCACAATGCTGGGGTGGGGTGGAATTCTGGTCCATCAAATCCCATGGACCCACGGGATCGGGATCGGGACTGACATCTAAATAATGGTATAAGTCGGGAGCACCTAACGAGTGGTTCATCTCGTGGCACATTGTGGAAGTGTTGAAGTAACTGGTGGCATCGGCCAACTGGAAGTTGAAAGTCCACACTCGTTTTCCGTTGATTCTAACGGTACGGTCCTGAAGATTCCATTTGTGAGGCCAAAGCAGGCTGCTCCATGCTCCCACATCGCCTTTCACAATGAAGCAGACATTGTCGACATAGCCGTCGCTATCATAGTCGATGTTCAAGTCAGCGGGGATGGGGTAGTTGGCATTGATATAATTCACGGCTCTCTCCAAGAGGTCGAATTCGCGTTGGGCCCTTTCGTCATCTTGGTAACCATTGGGATTTGTACTTGCGTTGTAGGGCTGGAAATAGCTCTTGGGATAGGTGTCTTGATAGGAGATAATGGTCTCGCCGTTATGACCCGGGTAGAAATAGGTAGGGATTTCGATGGCGCCGTACGAAGCTGCTCTGAAATAGGTCTTCATCGATACCGCATTTGACGATTCATCGTTGAACATATTGTCGATTGACGAATAGGTGTTGGTGAATTCGCCGTCGTCGGAGAAACGGATGAAGATGGCGATATTGTTGAGGGTGCCGTGGTTGGGAATGTAGTCTCGGTTCTTTGGACGAGGGTCGGGCACTTCCCAAGCCTTCCTTCTGGCCCGCCATTCTTCGGGGGAGATGAGGTTGTAGGGTGTCAGATTCTTGCTTGCTGGGTCGTATTTGCCCGCTATGAAATCCGTTGCAACAAGTTTCCCGTCCTGCTTGTCGGCATAGACGTAGTATCCCGTCACAGGATGCTGTATGATGGTGTAGCCATTGGCATCATGGAGGTAGTTGAAAAACTCGTCACCCGAGGCAAAACAGTGCAACACGGTGCCATCGGGTTGGGTCAAGGTCTTCGGGACGTTTTTAAGATAAGCGGCATGGGCATAGAGCACGAAGAAACATGCGGCTAAAACAAGTGCTATTCTCTTCATTCTTGTCTAGATATTTTTCATTGATGCCGCAAATATAGGGATTTTTGGCAAGCCGACCGAAAAAAAATACTGTCCGCCAAGAGACTGGCAGGCTATAAGGGTATAATTGGTTTTTCAAGATAGGTTGCCGGTTTTGTGTAAAACCACATTTCCCATCCGGCATTCCAAACACCGTTTGCGTTTGCAATACATGGAATGAAGGTGTAACAAAGCCTGTGTCTGCATGGCATTCTCTGCCTTGATGCCACACGACGCGTAATGTCGAATGATGGCATTGTCTTCGGCTTCAGTGTCTTCTAAAAACTGCAAAGCCGTCTCGCACACCGATTCGTCCTTATGCAGCTTGCCATAGCAAAACAGCAAAGGTGTCACGGCGTTGATTATCAATACATCCGCTGTGGTGTTGCCCAAATGTTTAGGCTTTGACTCGGTCAGAACTTCAAATCTATAATGTGTTTTCCAATATTCAGATGCTTCCACGTCAAACAGCGCCTTGACCTTGGCCGTGTCCTTCGTCGCCTTGATTTTCGAAAACAGGCAACCGTTTTTGTGGATCAGCTGCGCCATCTGCGCCAAACGAATGGTCGGGAAATTGCTGGGTCGCATGCGCATGAACTTCCACCGCTCCGCTGGCATGGCCAAAAGGTTGAACTTGGCACGCATGACGGCAAACTCGCGCTTCAGCAGCAAGGGATATTCCTCCGTGAAATCAGTTTCGAGGAATCCCGCGCAGCCCATCAGCATGGCCTCGACCTGCACGAGGTTGTCGGCATGCTTCAGCAAAGTCTTGAATGGCAATATGTTGGCCAAGTGTTCAAAAGCCTCGTTGTTGACTTTCAGGCCAAAATAGCGCATTAGCAGTTTATAAAGCGTATCTTCCCAGTCGAACTGGTTGGTTTCTAATATCTTGGTAACGGTTTCCGACTTGCTCTCCAGGCGTTCCACGGCCATTCTGTCAAGCCAGGAAAGACGGGTGAAGACAGGCACTTGGGCGATGCTTTTCTCGCAGGGAATCCAGGTTTTTGAGGAGATAAGTTTCTGATAATGAACAAAAAGGCTTTCATCGAAATGCCCTTTCAGTTCCAAAGTCGGAATCCCGTTGACTTGGGCATCGTTTTCATACACCACATGCAGGATGACGTTTTTGTAGGCTTTGTCGTTTTGGTGACCGTGACGGTTCCAGTCGCTGCTCTTCACGTGAAGCTCCACATGTCCCGCCCAAAGCTTGTCCCCGATTTGGATTTTGGCTTCCAGGAAGTCGGGACCCGAGTCGGTGTTGCGGTAGCCTGTGGCTACCACCTCAACCGCTTCGCCTTCGGTAGTCTGCAAGGATTTGTCAGTTAGACGGTTTTCCCAAATATAGTATAAAAACTCTTCTCTCATATTTCTTTTTTTTGTCACAAAACCATCAAAACCGACAAAACTTGTTTTGTTGTGGGAAGCACGCCAACCGGCTGCTTCCCGGCGGCGACACGGTTGTGTAGCCGCCCTACCCAGTACATAAGGTTTTGCAAGTTTTGTAGGTTTTGTGATTATTTGATTCTCCAGCAATTCAATGGTTCAGTATCAAGCGTACCTTTCTTAGCGGCCCAATCGATGAAGATGGAGCGAAGGTCGCGGTCGCTTTGCCACACCACATGATTCTTGATCTCTTCCTGCGGCCAGCCGACGCCGTTGATGAGGTGGTTGCCGCCGCCCATCGAGCGGTAGGAGTTCATCACCACGTTGTAGGTCTTGTCCATGTCGAAAGGCGTGCCGTCGGCCATACTGAGGATGTGGATACGCTCGCCCATGGGGTTGTTGTCGGTCACTTCATAGATGATGCCCGCGCCCGAGTCGAAGTTGTAGATGGGGTTCTTCATCTCGTAGGCATATTCTAGGAAGGCCTTCACTTCCTTGCCCGTCATCGACATGACGGCCAGAGAGTTCTCGAAGGGATACCATACAAAGAAGTCGCTGACTTTCAGCGTTCCGGGCTTGAAAGTCTTGCCGCCAAGGAGGGGCGCGGCCATGGAGATGTCGGCGTGGATGCCTTCAGCTTCGGAGGTTTCCAACTGGCAGCGATGGATCTCGTCGACCCAGAGGCTGGGACCTTTGAAAGCGTCGTCAGAGCTGATGCTGAGGGGCAGCTCGGCCACTTCGCGTTGTTTGTAGTCTTCGGCGCGGTCAAGGTAGGGCTGGAGCATGGCGAGGAAGGCCTCGTCTTTGTGCTCTCCGTCGGTGGGCATTAGTTCGATGCTGATGACGGGTTTTTGGCCTTTCTTCAGCGTCACTTCGGCTTTGGCTAAGCCTTCACCACGGCAGCCCGAGTTGAGCACATAGACGGGCTCGCCGGCGATGTTGGTGAGTTTCTCGGCTCTTGAGCGGTGGTCGTGGCCGTAGAGGATGAGGTCGAAGCCGGGCACGTTCTCGGCCACCCATTTCGTGGCGTTTTCGCGACCCAGCGGGTGGTTGGGCGGCAGGTTTTGGGCCATGGGCTCCCAGCCGGAGTGGAACAGGCCTACCATCAGGTCGGGATGTTCCTTTTCTTGTATGGTTTTCACCCATTTGGCGGCGGCTTCTTCCAGATTGTCGAAGCGCAGTCCAGGCCTCAGTCGGTCGGGCACCCAGGTGACGACGTAGGGCGTGAGCAGTCCCAAAACCGCGATTTTGAATCCGTCACGCTCCATTATTATATAAGGTGTAAAATAAGGCTTGCCCGTCGTTTCGTCGATGACGTTGGCGCAGAGCACGGGCATTTTTACTTCGGAATACACGCGGTCGAACACCTTGCGACCCGCCTCAATGTCGTGATTGCCAACGCCAATGGCATCGTAAGGGAAGGAATTGAGCACTTCCGAGACCAAGTTGGGATGCTCGGCATCTTGGTTGGAACAATATTGGAAGGGCGTGCCTTGCATGTCGTCGCCGTTGTCGAGCAAAATCAGGTGGTCGCCCAACTCGGCCTTCAGCTGCTTGATGACGAATGCATCGTTGGCAAATTCGTCGTAACGTCCGTGAGTATCAGTGGTTTCGATGATGGTCAGGGTGGTTTCTTTCGGGACGCAGGAAGCGAAAAACGCGGTCAGTGCAATCATAAAAATGAGCCTTTTTGTTTTCATTATGAACTGGTTTTAAAGCGATAAAAATAGGGATTTTTCGGCTTTGTGCGGCCGTTTTAGGAAAAATTTTCTCAAAACGAGGCATAGTAACGTAGAAAACCGTATTTTTGTGCCACAATTCCAAGACCGTTTGCGCCATGGCTGACTTGAGCATCATAGTATCCGAAATTGAGCTGAAATTGAGGAAGTTGCTTGATGAGAAAAACCAGTTGGCTGCGGAAAACAGGCGGCTCACCGAGGAAAACGCCGCGTTGGATCAGGAAAATCTGACGTTGCGCCGCTCGGTGGAGGAGTTGCAGGACAAAATAAATAAATCTACAATTGTTAACGCACTCGACAACGAGGGAGAAGTAGAAGAAGGAAGAAAGCTCATAAAAGAGTTGGTGAGGGAAATCGACCGATGCGTTTCGATTTTGAACAGTAAGGAATAAACAAATACTTGAAAGTCAGCGAGATGGATGAGATTACAATCAATATCACCCTGTTGGATAGACCCTACCGCTTGTCGGTGGCCCGCGCTGACGAAGAGAAGGTCCGCAAGGCCGGCAGCCTCATCAACGAGAGGATTAAGTATTATTCGAAGCATTACGCCTACAAGGACGTGCAGGACTTGCTTTCGATGACCGCCTTGCAGTTTGCCACCTCGGTGGTGAAGATGGACGCTGAACTGACCTATCGCAATCAGAATCTGGAACGTAAGTTGGTGGACTTGAACAACTTATTGAGCGAACAACCATAGTTCCGCGCCTATCACGTGGAATCGTTCTTTGAAGATCTGGGACTGCCTGTTCAGCGCATTTGGTAAACTCAACACTATCAACACATTAATCGGTCTACTCGCGCTCTGTAAAAACAGGCCTCATTCCCTTCGGGGAAGTACCTTATGGTGCCGGTGGACGTTTGCGCAACGCGGTGGCCACAAGCGTATTATTTGGAGTTTACGCATCTCCAAGGGCAGGCAGTTTCTCTTTGTTTCCTCCTCATTTTTCGAGTAAAAACAGAGTTTTAAAATGTTATTACTCACCATTTCACCAACAACTTGGATTATTATCGCCGCAGCGGTGGCTTTG
>Ga0265298_10008512_pt1 | contig 12321 bp, 14 predicted proteins | sample AusTroGonzalo_MG_3_FD_193486 | JGI IMG/M metagenome (GOLD analysis project Ga0265298, IMG submission 193486) | Bovine rumen microbial communities from tropical cattle in Woodstock, Queensland, Australia - Gonzalo_01 | ecosystem: Host-associated > Mammals > Digestive system > Stomach > Rumen ...
AAAGAACTTTCAAATTTAGCGCATTCAAGCCTGCCCACCTTAGTGAGGTGGTTCGTTCCTCGTTTGCGGTTGCAAAGGTACGACGAGTTTTAAAACCTCACAATATTTACCTTTCTTTTTTTCAGATTTTGGCGTTATTTTTTTTGCCTCACATTATTTAATTACGCGCGCGTGAGGAAAACCAGAAAAAGAAGGATATTTAAGCTCACAAAAAAGAAGAAAATTATACCTTTGCAAAAACAATAATAATAACCCTCAAAATAAAAGAGACATGATTACATTATTACAAGCAGAAGAAGTTGTAGAAAAAACAACCGGAGTAATAAAAGCTGTGTCAGATGGAAATTTTGATACGCTATTGAAAGAACTGATCTCATTAGGTGTCAATGCGGGCAAAAGCATCTTGTTAGCTATTGTCATATATATAGCAGGTCGATTCATTATTAACCTTATTAACAGGTTGGTGCGTCAAATGTTAGAACGCAAGAATGTAGACGCCACCATCCAGTCTTTCCTGAAGAGCTTTGTTAGTATTCTGCTAAACGTTCTGCTTATTATCACCGTTGTAAGTGCATTGGGCATTAACACTACATCGTTTGCCGCCCTGTTAGCATCCTTTGGTGTAGCAGCAGGTATGGCACTGAGCGGTAATTTGCAGAATCTGGCCGGCGGATTAATTATTCTGTTATTTAAGCCTTTTAAGGTTGGTGACGTGATTGAAGCACAAGGGGTCTTAGGAAGCGTAAAGGAAATCCAGATTATTCACACTATTCTTCAGACGCCTGACAACAAAGAGATTTTCCTACCCAATGGTTCTCTGAGTAGCGGAAGTATAACCAATTATAGCAAGATGGATACCAGGCGTGTTGATTTCACCGTCAGCGTTGAATATGGCACTGATGTTGAAAAAGTAATGAATGCACTTAGGGACATTGCAAATGCCGACAGTCGAGTTCTTAAAGACCCGGAAGCTTTCATTGCTCTTAGCAGTTTGGCAGATAGTAGCGTTAACTTTACTTTCAGAGTATGGGTTAAAGGAAGCGATTACTGGCCTGTATACTTTGCACTGAACAAACAGATTTATGAGGAATTCAATCGTCAAGGCATCGGATTCCCCTTCCCACAATTACAGATTCATCAATAAAAAACAGAACAGGGCACATCATTGTGCCCTGTTGCATGTTTCTTTAAGATCTTTCCACGTTCCTGGCGATAGGATTTGTCGGAAGGGACCATTGTTTGCGAAGTGCATCTTCCGAATATTTTCTGCACGTTTCTTACTGTCATCATGATCTGTAAGATACGACAATATGCCATAACTCTCGAATGTCTCAAGTGTGTTAGCCATCTCCATAGGATCCAAGTGCATAGCATACAGGAAACGTGCTCCTTGTTCGTCGGCATCATTTTCCTTAGCACGTGTAATTGAATTGCTTATCATCTCACTAGTAAGATTAACCAAGCCATCCACATTTCCGTTACCGGTAAGGAAGATTAATATCACCTGAAATACCGCCTGCTGACGAATCCCCGACTGAATGTGCCCCAGTTCAAGATGAGCCAACTCATGTCCTATGACAGCACAGAGCTGCGCTTCGTTATCCATCTTTTCTATAAGACCTGTATTCACAATAATATGTCTGCCTACGGTAGCATAAGCATTTACCTCGTAATTATTGCTAACCACAACACTTACACTTGCTGTATCTATCCCGTTGGCGACACACATCTCATGTACGAGGGTATCAATAGGCAGACGCACCTTGTCGGACTTTACCTCGTTCAGCCCTTGGTAAGTCAGATCCCACACCCACTCCGACAGTTTATCACCGACAATAGTTGGGGAAAGATGAAGAACACTCATCCAGTCAACGCGTAACGTCACAAATAAAATGCTGAAGAACAGCAGCGCCGATAAAGCGAATTCTTTTAGTATTCTTTTCATCTCTTGCAAATCTTATCAGTTATTGTTCCGTAAAGATACCATCTATGCACTTTACCTTTACGTGTATTGACTGCAGAGCGGACAGTCTCTACAAAGTCATAGATATTGTACAAATTGACTGTAATAAAATAAGCTATGTATGCCGATGACAAATCTGTGAAGCAGAACAATATCCTTATAGTCCACCAAAACAGGATGTTATTCATGATGAACAGAGGCACCTGCGAGACAAGTGCCTGAATAGAGTTCCACCTGACAAAGAAAGTCCCACGTCTCGACATCAGGTAAAACAGCCCCGTAGCAGCTAGGTTTATGATAGGCATAGGCAGCCCTATCATCACAGCCACTAACGACATAATGTAACAACCCGAGGCACGTTCCATTTCATCCTCATGAGGGATGACGTCTTCTATACGAACCTGGGGCTCATCTACGTGTATTTCACAAGGTTCCATATCCAGTTTATCAATATTGCCAATATACCGGCAACGGCATATGGCCAACTTCTGAATTTTCTTTCTATAAAACAATATGCCTTAAGGAGGCTCGCAGAGCTTGCAAGAACATCTACAATAATCCAAATGGGAACAACTACCATCATGGCAGCCAACAGAATCCCTAATGGATTATAATACAAGGATTCCAACCATTCGCCATGAAATGCCGCACGCACTGCTCGCGTTGTTCCGCATGACGGACAAGGAATATGGAAGATGTATCTTGTCAGGCACCCATCCCAACCAAAACCCCTACTACTATCATTACTGACAAACAGCCATACATAGCCACATGCAATTAATAATAGAAGCAGGGGATATAATCGTCCTCTCTTATGAATCATCCTTTAGATGATGGACATAAGGCGAGTCAAGTTCTTTTCACGTGTAGAGCTCATAATCAGGAACCAATCTATGATTGTCCAAATTCCAAGGCCACCGCAAGTAAGCAACTTTCCTATACCAAGTCCTGTATCGCCAATATAGAAACGGTCAATACCCCAAGAACCAATTAAAAGGCTAAGAACGAGAGAGATCGTAGGATCCTTAAACTGAATAGCATGAAGCATGCCTGCTCTATTGTCATCAGCGGCAAGCAGACGCTCACGGATGAAAGGTATTTGAGACTCAGGAAAATACTTATTGTTCATCATCATGAACATGTCAACTTTTTGCTGTTCCATTTCTTTTTGTTTTATTGGATTAGTATTAATTGAATTTCGTATGCGCAAAGATATGTAAAAATGTTATATCATACAAAAGATATACTTAGAAATATGTCCAATTTAGTATAAAATGTCTATAGTGACACACCACGATAAAAATCAAGTATCTTCTTGCGGAAAAGATAAGTGTATCCCGATTGTATCTTTTGAGACTCTGCTCTCATGTACTTAGTCTTTGCATCTTGGAACTCTGTTGCCGTTGCCTTGCCATTCTCGTACTTGCGCTGCATGAGAACGAAAGCTGTGTTGGCACTGGCAAGAGCCTCATCACTACTCTCGCACTGACGGCTGGCTGCTACAGCATTATAATATGCCTGTTGGATTTCTTTGTAAAGCGACTTCTTTGTCTGTTCAAGTTTTATCTCCTGTGCATGAAACTGCAAACGGGCAGAACGCACACTATTCCGAGTTGCAAAACGATTAAAGACAGGAACAGAAAGAGACATACCGATATACTGATTGAAATTATCATGCAACTGACTTCCAAAACTCCTCGTCTCGTAACCTGATGTCTTATAGTAACTACTACCCATACCAGCATTTAAGTGAAGCGAAGGATAATATGCGCTCTTAGCCAGCAGGATATTCTTCCGGGCACTCTGTAACCTAATCTGCTCTGCCTGAATCTGCGGTTTAATACCCAAAGCCTCATTATATACTAGCTCAGGAGAGGGGAGCTCATCTCCTTTTATACTTTCTATTTCAGGTCGAACCACATCAAAGCCTTCCGGTGACTCCAATTCCAACAACTGCGAAAGCTCCAAAAGAGCCAGCATATAACTATTCTGTTGCTGAGTGAGCGATAGTTCATCGTTCGCCAATGTCGCACGAATCTGAGAGAGTTCCGCTTCTGAAGCCTTATCATTCTGGAAAAGCAGCTCCATTCTGTGTACCTGTGCCTTGCTTAGTTCCACCTGTCTTTCAGCCACTTGCACCAAGTCTTTCTGATATATTGCTTCCAAATAAGAAGAGGTTACACTAAGTGCTACATTCTCCCGGACATATTCATAATCCTGCAGAGCGGCTTGAAGATTAAGTTTAGAAACCTTAATATCAGTTGGAATTCTACCGCCAGTAATAATAGGCACACTAGTACCCAAACTGAAACTCGTGCTTTGTGTATTCCTATTCAGATAGGTGTTGTCCGATGTAAGGGCACGTCCGAAACTAAAGTTCTCCCCTACACTTCCACTCAAATCAGGCAAACGACTGTTTTTGCTTGTGCTGAGTGATATCTCCTTGAGTTTAACATTATCCTCCTGTTGCTTGATATTCAAATTATGCGAAAGTGCATACTGTATACATTCTGTCAGACCCCACTCCCGTGTCTGAGCAGTACTTTGCATGCAAATACCAATTGCGAGTACAAGAATTATCTGACGTATCATTTCTTATCTTCTTTTAGAATTCCACGAACCTTTTCACCCACTTTCACTCCGCTCTTCACCTCAATGTCTATACCATTGCTCAATCCTGTCTGCACTTTACGACGTATGAATTGCTGTTTGGGTACAGAATCCGTCATTACATATACAAAAGTACTGTCTCCAACAAATTCCAACGCTGCCTCTGGTACAGTAACTGCTTTTTTCACTTTATCCAAAACAATTTCGGCGTTAGCTCCATAGCCAGAACGTAAAGAAACCGAATCAGGCACAACCAATGCGGCCTTAATCTCAAATTGGTTGGCACCATTTGTCTCACGACCTTTAGGCGATATATACTCCAGACGAGCAGGAATCTTCAAGTTCTGTATTGCACCGACAGTAATAGTCACAGGCATCCCTTCAATAATACGTCCCACTTCCGTCTCGTCAATATTACCTCTAAAGATTAGATTCTGCATATCCGCTACAGTGGCTATCGTGGTACCATCATTAAACGAGTTACTCAGGATTACGGAATTACCCACCTTAACGGGAATATCCAATATCAGTCCGTCTACCGTTGAACGTACCAGTGTAGTACTCATTTTGGCATTACTCAGCGAGATACCTTCACGCACGATATTCAAGGCATCACGACTATTGCTCATCTCACTCTTTGCCTGTTTAAGTGCAACCTGCGTTTTCTCATAATCCTCGGCACTTACAACTTTTTCCTGGTAGAGTTTCTCCATACGCTGATAGTCCTTCTCTGCCTGTGACAGATTGATTTCCGACAGCCGAACCCTATTCTCAGCACTATTCAGACTGTTCATATCAGGAATCACTTTCACCTTAGCAATCACCTCATCTTTCTTCACCATCTGACCAGCTTCTTTATACAGTTCGGCAATGATACCCGAAATCTGAGGTTTGATGTTCACCTCATCACGCGGTTCAATCTTACCTGTCACTATGGTAGACTTCTCCAAGTCCTTCAGTTGAACTGTGGATACTTCGTACACCAATTCCTTGGGTTGTGACTTCTGATACAGAAATACAAATGTGCCCATAAACACGACAGCCACCAATGCAATAACTGCCCATTTTACAAACTTCTTCATATCTTTACTCTTTTTGTTTATTCTTCTCTCATTGCATCTACAGGTTTTATACGCATAGCGCGGATAGCAGGAGCCAGGCCTGCCAATATGCCTAAAACAGTAAGCATGAGGGAGGCTCCTATAGCTACGCCAAACGAGATTTGATACTGAGCCGTCGGATAGTCGGCATGAGTAACATTCTCTATTGCCTGCAAGATTAGTACCGCCAAGGTAATTCCACTCATACCAGCTATCAGTGTCAGCACAATGCTTTCACTCATCACCATTGTCAATATATCCTTTGGCGTAGCGCCAATGGCTCTTCGAATACCAATCTCTGTTGTTCTTTCTTTTACCGTCACCACCATGATGTTGCTTACGCCAATGGACCCTGCCAAGAGTGTTCCCAAGCCTATCATCCAAACCAGAATACTTACACCTGTAAACAAACTGTCTATCATGCTGAAGATGGCCTCCGTATTCACTTTTATCAATGCCTGTGTATCCTTGGGATGAATCATGTGAACGCGTTTCAGCAATGCCTCCACCTTGTATTGCACTTCGGACATGGGATATTCGTCCTTTGCCACCAATGCCAGCAAATCCACCTCACTACCTCTGTTATACATCTGACGCATTGTCTCGTAAGGGAGGTAAACTGTGGTTTCCGGATTGCCTCCTATATTTATTCCACCTGCGCCTTTCCCGCTTACACCAATGACACAATAGTTGATACTGTCTATGCGCAAGAATTGTCCACAAGGATTCTCCATACCAGGAAACAGTTCCTCAGCCACACGTTTTCCTATTACACACACTTTTCTGTGCTGCATACCGTCAGCATCTGTCACGGCACGACCGCTTTTTATCTTAGGATTGTCTACTTTGACATAGTCGGCATAATGTCCCACAAGTGAAACTCCACAAGACTTGTCGTTAGCCAAAGCCCTTGCACCCCAACGACTGATGGTAGGTGTCACGACACATATCTCCGGCACACAATTACGAATACGAGCCACATCATCCAACTCCAGATCCCAGTTTCTTCCACTTCGGAATCCCTTGTACGGTTCACTGGTAGTGTTTGAAATCATAAATCCCGAATTCGAGGCAGCACCGGCAAAGTTTTCGCCCAACATAGTTTCCAAACCTTTGCCTCCGCCCATCAGCAGGATGAGCATAAACACGCCCCAGAAGATACCAAAAGCCGTCAGAAACGTACGCGTACGATTCTTACGAAGGGAATCAAATATCTCTTCCCACAAATCAGAATCCAACAGTTTCATATCTAAGCTCTTAATGCATCTATTGTTTTAACTTTTACTGCCTTGCGTGCAGGGAAGAATCCTGCCAGCGCGCCAGCAATCACAATAACTATGGTAGCCTGGAAGCATACATGTAAATCCACCGTAGGATCAACAAAATATTTTGTCTGGAAAACACCCAAGTCCATTACCTGATTACCCACAGTAGCATCCATCCATTCACAGAAGAAGATTCCTAGCAGCATTCCTATATAACCAAAAATAGCCGTGATAACTACACTCTCCAATACCACCATAGAAATAATATTCCACGGACGCGCACCTATAGCTCTGCGAATACCAAACTCGCGAGTACGTTCCTTCACACTGATAAGCATAATATTGCTTACGCTCACCACACCACTTAACAAGGTCAGTAAGCCTAGAATCCAGAATGCCTTATTCAGGATATTCATGGCTTTCTGCATCTGCATGCTCTCTTCTGCCTGGTTCCATATCCATAAAGCTCTGCTGTCTTCCGGATCAAAAGTATGGATATGACTGGTGGCACGCGTATATTCCTTTTCAAACTGATCCATGGCAGAATCCGTAGGGGTATTCTGTATGTTCATTGTCAGTTCGTCTATGAACCTCCCTTTATTATATATGGTACACAAGGTAGTATAAGGAACATAGAAGTTGCTAGAGTTAAACATCTCGTCCGTCTTATAGATGCCAACCACAGTATAAAGGATGCCCCCCAGTTTTATCTGTCGTCCTATAGCCGATCCACTTTCCTTAAACAGATCCTTGCAGCTGTTATTCCCTAATACACAGACCTTTCGCTTCTCCAACATATCCATGCTGTTCACAAAACGGCCTTCTGTTATTTTCACCGCCTGCATGAGAGCATATTCTGGATAAACTCCCTTCATCGAAGCATCATTAATATAGTGAGCGCCATAGCTGGCCACCACACCACCCCTTTCTATTGTGGGAACAGCATTGGTTATCTGATTGGGGAAATGCCGACGGCTCATCTCCAAATCTCGGTCGTCAAGTCTGATCAATCTACCCTCCTTTATGCCATCCCACGGCTTGGTTGTTCTGCCGCCAAACACGCGAACGGCATCAAAGGCAAAACTGCCCATGTTGTATTGGAATGAATGAATGACGCCATTGCCAGCTCCCTGCAGCACAATCAGCAAGAATAAACCACTCACCACCGCAAAACCCGTAGCTATGGTACGCATCATATTACGGCTCAAGGTACCTTTTATCTCGTGTAGAATTTCCAGCATGCAATTATTTCATTACACCATTCATACCAAAAGGAGAATCTTTTGAACCGTCGTTTACTTCTATACGCTCTATCTGGCCATCCTTTATATGTACAATCTTCTCGGCCTGATAGGCTACACCACTCTCGTGCGTCACCACCACAATAGTCATACCTTGGTCATGTAACTTACGCAACAGTTGCATCACCTCCAACGAGGTTTTGCTGTCTAAGGCACCTGTTGGCTCATCAGCCAGGATGATTCGGGGTTGGGTAATAAGAGCACGGGCAATGGCTACACGTTGTTTCTGACCGCCAGATAATTCGTTGGGCAAGTGATGAGCCCATTCGCGAAGGCCTACCTTTTCCAGATACTCCATTGCCATTTGATTACGCTTCTTCCTACTGACTCCCTGATAAAAGAGAGGCAAAGCTACGTTCTCCATGGCATCCTTAAAGGAAATCAGGTTAAAGCTCTGGAAGATGAAGCCTATCATACGGTTACGGTAATCTGCTGCACGCGTCTCAGAAAGTTTGCGGATAAGTGTGCCGTCCAAGCGATATTCTCCTTCGTCATAATCGTCCAGAATGCCCAGGATGTTCAGCAGAGTAGACTTGCCGGAACCTGATGCGCCCATGATGGCAACAAACTCACCTTTTCCAATGTGTAAGTCTATACCCTTCAGCACATGTAAAGGCTGGGCACCTTGATAGGTTTTATGTATGTTTGTCAGATGAATCATTTTTTCAGTTTAGAGAAGTCCACCTTGCTAGCACCGTTTTCCTCACAAATAAGTTTCTTGCACTCTCCGGTAAAGGCACCCTTGTTGGTACCATTCAACTCCAGGCGAAGTTCCTGGCAGAAAACATTGGCATCAAAATCGCCTGCTCCATTAACCTCTATTTCTATATCGCCCTTTGTCGTTACCTTACCAAATGTACATGATGATGCACCGTTTGTCTCCAAGTTCAAAGCCACCAAAGACAGACTGTCCACAATAAAGCTACAAGCGCCATTTAACTCTACATCCATCTTTCCCTGCATATCAACCTGGCCTTCCATCTTTACCTTACCGCCTCCAGAGAATTCCACACTGGTCAACGCAGGAGCTGTCACGTAGAGTATAATACCAGGAGTCTTTTTCCCCAGATTATTGGTTCCTTGCTTCAGCTTTACATTCAGCTCATCATTTCTGACTTCAAACTTATATGCCTCCAGACACTTCTCATTGGCACGGACACGTACTGAGCAGGTACTATCCTGAGAGAACACAACATAAATAACACCCTCTGCCTCTATCGTACTGAAAGCAGGAAGTTCAATGTCCTCCTCTATTATTTTACCCCACGTTGCAGTATCTTCACGTTCATACTGGAATGTATTATTCAGAGCAGCAGATGCCACCTTATTCAGTGCTTCGGTACAGCTACTGAGAAGAATTGAAAGTGCCACCAACAGCACAATAGGCGAAAGAATAAAACGTGCTTTCATAATGATTCTATTTAATTTGGTTCTGTTTATTTTTCGTTATTATATGAAATGACCTCTTCTAAAGTGATACCTAAAGCCTTCATAGTTCGGAAGAACTCAGGAACCTGCTCCTCAAAGAACTCGCGTTTACGCAATGCCAGAACAGTCTCTCGTGCACCTTCATTAACAAAGTTCCCCAATCCACGACGTGTTGCCACTACATCCTGGTTTTGTAACCACTCAAAGGAACGGGCTACGGTATTCACATTCACCTCTACCTCAGCCGCAAACTCACGCACCGACGGTAGCTTTTCATTCTCGCGGTATTTCCCTGCGAGGATGCTATCACAGATGCTTTCCGCTATCTGAAGATATATTGGCTTTTGATCTTTAAAGTCCATAATATAAGGTTTGTTTTTTAATTAGAGACTACGGATTCCTACGCGTTGTAATCTGAGCACGGCAGTACAGACGATATGTAATCCACCACATACTACAAAGTAAAGCCATTGGCGGAATGTTCAATATTACAGACTGTAGCCATTCCGGCACATGGCATACGATTGTCAACTTGCAGAAATCTATATGAGTTAAGATGTAAGCCGCCAAGCTAAACAAGAAGATTACTACTATCCAGAATACAATATGGAAAAGCAATACGTATCCGAAAGTGTGCTTATACTTAAGGGCACTACCCAGCGAGAAGGTACTAAAGAAACAAAGGCTCAGGAATGTGAAGAAACACATTATACTGAAACGTGCATATGCAGTCCCGTTGAAATTAACAAGGATTGTGTCTTCTGCAATCAGTTTCCATGTTTCCTGCAAAAGGGATTGGGGATTTGTTATTCCAAACAAGACAAACCCCAAAACAACATGCATAATATCAGCCAACACCATGCCTGCCACAAATACCAGTATGGTACCACCCACCTTACTTACAACATGCCACAGGAAACGCTCCTGATTAGAAGCCGGAAGGGTAAGCTCGTTGATACGTCCCTGCTTGGTTGTAAGGTTATGGAACATATAGCAGAGCATCTGAATAATTACCATAGGATATATAATGCAGAAATAATAGGCATAGCCATGTACATCATGGAAAGAGATAGCTGTCATACTCCTATACTGGCTGAACGTCATACCATCTGACATTAGCAGGAAACCACAAATAGATTTCAAGTAGCTATATATAATAGGTAAAAGCACACAGCCCACTATTACAATAACCTGGCGGATATAAAACTTACGGTTTATATTGATGTCCCAACGGGCAACGTTCAGGAATCTGTTAAAATCAAATGCTTTCATATCTTACTCCTCCACTGTTTTGTTTGTTAATGTTTCAATAAAGAGTTTCTCCAGATCAATGGGACCGTTGTCCTCCACCAGGGGAGTGTCCAGCAAGACTCGGTTCTGATTTATAATGCAAACGTGATCCAGCATATGCTCCACGTCATGAACCTGATGGGTAGAGATGATAATGGTCTTATCCTCAGACATACCTCCTATTACCACCTTGCGGAACTGACTCTTTGAAAGGATGTCCAATCCATTGGTAGGCTCGTCCATCAACAGATAATCTGTATTTGTAGCCAAGGCAATGCACATATACACCTTCTTCTTCTGTCCCATTGAGAGAGAGCCCAGGTTAACGTTGGGTGTCATGTCAAAACCTTCCAGGCAACGCGCCAGCAATTCATCTGAGAACTTGGGGTAGAAAGGTTTCAGACTTTTCACATACTGCATAAGAGTGATTCTGGGAAGATCGTACTCCTCAGGAACAATAAAGATATTCTGCATCATCTCGGGCAGACGGTTTGAAGCAAGCATTCCATCTATCCTAGCCTCACCCTGCTTGGGACGCAACAGACCCATCATCAGATAAAGCAAAGTACTCTTACCTGTTCCGTTTTTACCAAGCAGGCCATATATTCCGCCCTTCTTGAATTGCATACTGAAATTCTGTAAAACATTGCCGTACTTATTGTACCCGAATGTGATATTATTTACCTCTATCATAGTGTAATAGTTGAATAGTACACTGCAAAAGTATGACAAACAGAAATACCCACCAAGAAATGATGGGTATTTTAACATAATTTTAACACTTAAAGGCTATTATTGCCTAGTATGGGGCCTATCGATGCCCCAAACTAACGTCTAATGTCTAAAGTCTATTCTTTTTCTTAAGGAACGCAGATGCAATAACAGTCATAATGGGACTGAGGTAGCAGAAGAAACAGAAAGGTGCATAAATCAAAGTGGATACACCCAATACATGACTCTGCGTCATACCACACGTATTCCAGGGGATAAGCACCGAGCAAACGGTAGCGCTATCCTCGCATGTTCTGCTGAGCAAACGAGGCTCCAATCCATAGCGCTTATAGGTAGGTCCAAACATAGTAGCAGAAAGAATGATGGACAGATACTGGTCGGCAGAGACAATATTTAGGAACACACCTGTGAAGGCTGTTGTAGCTACCAGCGAGACAACACCCTTCACCAAACGTATCAACGCCTTCATAATGGTATCCAACATTCCTGTTGCCGTCATAGCAGCGCCAAAAAGCATGGCGCAGATAATCAGCCAGATGGTATCCAGCATACCCGCCATACCGCGTGTAGCTACCAGATCATTCAGTTCAGGTACTCCGGTATCCAGATTGGTCTTGCCATAGACAACGATT
>Ga0265298_10008514_pt1 | contig 12319 bp, 14 predicted proteins | sample AusTroGonzalo_MG_3_FD_193486 | JGI IMG/M metagenome (GOLD analysis project Ga0265298, IMG submission 193486) | Bovine rumen microbial communities from tropical cattle in Woodstock, Queensland, Australia - Gonzalo_01 | ecosystem: Host-associated > Mammals > Digestive system > Stomach > Rumen ...
AAGAGCAAGATAAACTTTTTTGATGCGTTATATTATACTTAACGAAAATAAACCTAGGTCTGCTGACGTTAAGTATAATAAACCATAAAACGATGAAGGGGAATGGTTTGAACCATTCCCCAACTTGTCTGTCTTGCGTTATTTCTTAATCTTCGACACGTAGCACGTCAGCCCTTCAGCCGATGGATCTACGAAGTCTATCACCGTACCACCTTGGCTTGTGTAGAAAGGACTTACGATGATGTTCCGTTTGTTCCAGCGTATTACTTTGAACTCTCTCAGCGTGAAGCATTTCCCTTCATGGATGTCGAAGAACACATCGTCTAGCTTTGGCGTTGGCGTGAACGGCCACAGTTGTTCGAGGACTTCTTGCTTCTTGTCGTCTGGGATGACGTATATCAAGTCTTCCATGACGACTTCGCCGTTGTACTCTGTCTTCACCCGCTTCAGCTTAAATGGCAATGGCTCAGCTTGGTCTTGGATTTGAGCAATCATCTCTTTCTCTTGAATCGAGCGTTCTTGCATTTGGCGTCTCCTTAAGCGTTGTAGTTGTCGAGCATTTTCTTAAGGTATGCACGTTCGGCTTCATTGAGGTTAGAGAAGCGTAGCGAAAGCATCGTCTCATTCGTCATGCTGAGGATGAGCTCGATGACTTTGCCGTAGCCTTCTTCAAGCCGCTTCATCATCTCGTCTGAATGCTGAGAGCCTTGGATGCGGCGGACGAACCGCCAAGCTGTAAGACGAAGCTTCTTGCTCATCTCGTTGAGCTTCTTCATCTCGTTCGTCTGAGGCTTCTTCACACGCTCGGGCTTTTCGACAGGCTTCATCTCGACTTGAGCTTCATTTTTGGTTGCTTTTGGGTTTTCAGTCTTTTTCATTTTTGGCGTTCCTTTTGTTTGTTGTTGTTGTTTGTCTGAGGCAGACCCGACTGTCTGCCTCAGTTGTCGTTTCTATCTAGCAAAATCGAACAAAGCTTCGATTCGTTCGTCAAGCTCGCATCTGGCTTCAAACTCAAGCATATCGATGACCGCATTCATCATCGTCCAGACAATGTTCTTTATGCGTTTGACGTCTTTTTTAGCTTCGTATTTTTTAGTTGCCTTCTCAATTGCATTTTTCAGATCCTTCCTATCTGCTTTCCATGCTCCAAATCTGCTTGATTCTGCTGGGATGATGAACTGCATTGTTGTGTCTCCTTGTTTGTTAGGCTTTTTTGTTTGATTTTTGATGTTGCGTTGTTTTCGTTCGACGCAGATTAATCTATAGCTATTTTTTCAGCATGTCAAATCACTTTTATGCATTTTTTCATATTTTTATAGAAAAAAATGAAAAAATAATAAAAATTTGAGTTTTCAGACTTCTCTGCTATATTATCTGTATATAAGGAGACATAAAAAATGTTCGACGAATCACGAAAATCAGCATTGGAGTACATGGACTTAGCGAAAGAGTACAAGCAGACGCTTAAGAAGCTGCTTACTCTGAAAGCGAAAGCTCTGAAGATTGGCGTTGAAGACTACTTCGACAAGCTTGTCATCCAGTTTGGCAGCGACTACTGGCAAGTCGTAGCGATTGAACTAGCTTCAAGATACGTCTTAGAAGAAGAATGGGAAGCTGCTGAAAGAGAGATATCAAGAATAGCCGTGCTTAGCAGAGAGCGGCTTGAAGAAGAATGGGTGAAGCATAGGCTGCTGCATTCTAAAGAGTACGCTGACGACCGCTTAGCGAAGACTACGTCTATCTCGCTCAACATGAAGAGCGAAATTGGCGAGGTATGCCCGCTTCTTCACGACATGCGGTTTAGAAAGCCAAAAGAGCCAAGAAACCCTGACTTTCCAGCAGACAAGATTGAAGAGCTGCTAAAGAAGTACAAGATACTGAAAGACATGCAAATCATCCACTGACTACATCATCGGGTCAGTGTCTACATTCCATAAGCCGTTCTTCTTCGTCCAAATGCGCTGATTAGACGAGCCGTTTCCAGACAAGACTTAAGTCTTTCAAGCTCTCGACAAAAGGACCGATCTACAACCACATCGACGTCTTTAAGCGCGTCTAGCTGAGCTTCATTTAAGTCGTTGAAGTAGAAGCCTGTCCATAAAGCTACAGTCTTGTCATATCGCTTCGTCAATGCTGCAATCTGCTTCACAGCTTCAAGATTCTCTACCTCAAGTGGCTCGCCGCCAAGCACTGATGTTCCAGCACACCAATCTTTCTTAAGCTCGTTCTCGATTTTCTTCAATTCGTTTTCGCCAAAAGGCTTACCATAGTTGAAGTCTTGAGCTTGTGGATTGAAGCAGCCGTCTGCATTTGCGCCTGCACCCACAAAGCCAGATGGATACACGAAATCCAGTGAAGTTGGCTATGTCAGCCTTGCGAATGCTACAGAAGTTGCTCATAGACAATTATTTATATTTTGCAGATGTCTAAGTCTCTCGCATTCAGACATCCCAGCAAGATGAAGAATGAAGTCGCCTGGCTGCCATGCGTTGTTCAGCTCAGCTCTATGCTGCATATAGCACTGAAGCTTCTTCGCAGGGACTTCTCTAAGTAGATGTAGCCATTCGTCTTTCTCAAGCATACACGTCATCGCGCTTTGGTCGAAGTACAGAGTCTCATGCCTTCGCTGCATGTCGTTGAACTGCCAAGCTAGCTGAGGCTTCTTAAGCTCTTCAAGCAGTCTCAATACTTCATCGTCGCGCTTAAGCAGAATGACGCCGTTGTTGAAGCCAGTGTCGAACTTGCACCTGCCGACCTCTTGAGTCTCTGCTCATCAGTATCTTGCAGTCTTGCTCAATGAAGCTCTCGATGCGTGTGCTGAAGTTCGTGAAGACTGCGTCGAAGTCTATCCAGAAAGCGTAGTCTGAAGAAAGCAGCGCGTCGTAGATGACGTCGAACTTATGCCAGTGTGGCGTTGGCTTCTGCTCGTACTTGCTGAAGCAGTTGACTTCGTAGTAGCCGTAAGCGTTCTTCTCACAGTAGCTTGCATGATTCTGATGGACGATCCTATATAAGCTAGAGCTTACGCGGTTCTCCATTGAGCAGACGGTTATGTTCATTCGGTGTCCTTGCATAAAAAATGCCCCGTGGTGGAGCGGGGCTTTGCTGAAGCTTATTTTGTCATGGCTGACGAAACAACATATACATATGATAACAACAATATTAGACGTGAGTAAGTTCTATAGGAAACCACGCTTCAGCAAAATTATTTATATCTTCATGATGAGAAAAATACATCATCTTTAGTGATTTCCTAGTTCAACTAGAAATTTTCAATTCTAATATAAATAAAATTGTTATAGATTTAAATATAATCAAAAGGCGAACAAAGATGAAGAAGAAAGAGATTTGGAAAGACATTCCTCGGGTTCGAGGGCGAGTACCAAGTAAGCTCGACAGGCCGCGTGAAGTCTTGCGAGAAGCTGAAGAAGCACATCGCCAGAGTGACGCATAAAGAGTCGATGCTTGTCTGGAAAGAGAAGCTGCTTACGCCACAAGCAGACGCGCTTGGCTATCTGCATGTACGTCTACGCAAAGACGGCAAGTACAAGCTCTTCAAGGTCCATGTGCTCGTCGCGATGGCTTTTCTAGGGTACGATCCGTCTCAGTACGACAGACGAGACATCGACACAAGCTTGGTAGTCCACCATGAAGACGGAACTAAATGCAACAACTGTGTAGAGAACCTCACAATCATGACGCAACGAGACAACCTGGACTTATACATAGAGACACGCTACGGACATAAGACAAGATGCAGATGAAGATTTTGACAGACTTCGCCATAGTCATATCAGATTTAGAAGCGGCGATAAAGAAAGAGAAGCGCAAAGACTACCAAGAGTACCTCAAGGTCGTCAAAGCGAACATCATGATGTGGAGAATGAAGTACGACGCTTTCCTTACGGCTTCAGGGCAGAAGAAAGAGGAGAAGAAGTCATGAAAAAAGAGAGCCGAGTCATCCTCATCGACAAGAAAGACTACGAGAAGCTTCGAGAGATTGGCAAGCAGCTAATCTTCGAGACAGACGCGAAGACGTACAAAGACGAAGTCGCATTCAGCTTCGTCATCAAGCGCTTGATAAGAGACTTCGAGAAGAAGCGAGAAGCTTAGAGATAAGATGAAAATAGCCCAGCTTCAGCTGGGCTTTTCTAGTCTCTATATGCTAAGTCGTAGGCGTAAGCTCTGAAGCAAGAGCTTGGATTTCAGCTGATGTCAGAACTCTGTCGTAAAGCCTAAATGCTGAGTAGTAAGCTTTCGGGTTGATGTTCCATAAGCTCTGTATATGATTGGCTCCAATCATCGCGTAGTTTCTGCTAGTGTCAGTGTTCATCGCAGCTACACCGTAAGCTTGGTAAGCTAAGTCGCCGTCAAGATACACGTCAGCTTGAAGCTTTCCATCCTCGTTGTTGTAAGCAGCGACGGCGTAGTGATGCCAGCTGGTGTCGCTTATCACAGAAGCAGCTGCGCTGCCAGTAGTCACAGTATCTGCAGTGTTTGCGTAGCCGACTACTTGTATCCCGAAGCTGCTGTACTTCATCAGCGTGAAAGAGCTGCCAGGATTGCCGTCTTTGTATCCATACCAGAAGTATGTCTTGTCGTAGCTTATGTAGCCTTCGACAAGCTTAACCCAGAAAGACACTGTTCTTGAAGCTCCACCAAATGGGAAGCTGTCTAAGACATTGTTTATCTGTATGCCCTGATTTTGGTAGTCGCTCGATATGCAAGCGCAGTCGATGCCGTTCTGCTGGGTGAAAACGACTGGGTGAGAGCCGCTGCTGTTGCTAACCGTGATGTTTTCATCTGTAGCTTCGAAGTCGCTCATCGATGTCATCGGCATGTAGAAGAGGTAGTCAGTCGGCATCGGTTCAGCTTCGACTCTCATCTTGACAGTCACTGTAGCTATCGTCGTGATAAGCTCTGATCCTGTCATCGTAATCGTTAAAGCATAGTCTTGATCTTGCTCAATCGTAGTGCCGTCGTATGTGAACATACCCGTCGATCCATTGAATGTCACACCAGTTGGCAGTGTCCCGCCTATGATTGTGAAACTGTAAGCTCTGCCTTTGCTGTCGAATGAAAGCGTCTTAGTAGCAGCTCCAGTGGTGTTGTCGAACCTCATATTCTGGCTGTTGAAAGTAGGCGTTACTTTAGGCGAGTACTCTGTAGCAAGCAAAGATATCTCTTCATCCGTCAGTACACGGTTGTATAGTCGAGCTCCAGCAAGGTAGCCTCTATGAACCATGCTCGATGTCTGGTTAGTAGGCGCTCCAACGGACACTATGGCAGTGTCGATGTTGATGTTCAATGACGAAGAAGTGTACTTAAGCTCTCCGTTTATGTACAGCTTACAGACGCCATTGTTGAATGTCTGCACAGCGTGGTACCATACGCCAGTAGTGCCAAAGAAGCCTGTTCTTGTGTCAGTGTCGTATCCACCAACGCATAAGTCCCAAGTCCCAGTCCACGGGTCTATAGTCGTTAAGCTCTTGTGGCTAACGTCGTTTCCTAAGCACATCGAGCGTGTCCAGTCTGTTCTCTCTGTGCAGTACGCCCATATAGACATCGTGTATGTGTTGTTGAAGTCCATAGTGAAGTTCTGCACTAGAGCTCTTCTTGCAGCAGCTGATGTGTCTAAGCAATGTATGCCAATATGCTCTGTGAAGTTAGAAGATGTGACGTTGGTGTAAGAGATTGTATTGCCAAGCTCGTCAGTCGCTTTGTACTCAGCTAGTGGCATATGCACCAGAAGTCCTGAAGTAGGCATTGTAGCTCCTTGGACTTTCATCTCCAGAGTCACGTAAGCAGTAGTCGTCACAAGTGCAGCCCCGCTCATCTCTATAGCTAGAGCATAGTCTTGGTCTTGCTCAATCGTAGTGCCGTCGTATGTGAACGTCCCATCAGAGCCGTCGAAAGTCACTCCACTAGGAAGGGTTCCAGCGGTGATTGTGAAGCTGTAAGCTCTGCCTTTGCTATTGAAGACTAGCTGCTTCGCTACAGCGCCTTCGTCGTTGTCGAACCTTAGGCTTTGACTGTAGAAAACTGGAATCACAAGTGGCGAGAACTCATGCGAAAGCAGTTGAATTTCTTCAGCTTCTAGCATTCTGTCGTATATCCTGAAAGCAGCCACGTGGGCATTCATCGACTTGTTCCACACAGACTGGAATCCGCATCCGTTTATGCGCGGGCTGCTGCTTGTCGCAGTGTTCTTCGAGACATTTGCGTTAGCTGTGTAGCAGTACTCGCCATCTAGATATGTTGTGTTGTGTATGATTCCTCCACTGTTGTAGCAAGTCATGTAGAAATGATGCCAATCGTCATCGCTGATGTATGAAGCACTTCCTACGCCGTCTATGATGTTAGTCAGCCCGTAGTTGTATGTGTCGATTGTAGTGATGTCGCCCCATACGCTTCTGCTTAAGACGACTAAAGCATTTCCGGCTTTATTACCGCCCATTGAGAAGTAGGTTCGGTCTTGGCTTGGTCCTGGGTTGTTCAACTTCACCCACATAGACAAAGCAATCGTGTTGCTACCGCTTGGGATGTTCACTGGATAAGCGTTGTTTGGATCTGTTATGTAGATGTAGTCATCAGTGCTTGAGAATGAAGCACAGTCGATGCCACCTAGAGTAGTGAAAGAGACGTTACCAGCTTTAGACACAATGTTGTCGCTGTCAGTAGTCTCATAGTCTGACATCGAAGTCATCGGCATGTAGAACACAAGTCCACTTGTTGGCATAGGAGTCGGCTGAGGTCCTACGATCTTCATCAAGCCTAATGGGTTGAAGTCAAAAGGTATCATCATATCGAATCCTCCTTAGTAGTTCCCATTGGTGTTGAATGCATGGCTGTAAGCTAACTCTGCATATGTAGCTGCTGCTTTTGGAATGAACCTCATCACAAAGATGTGGTAAGTGAAGCTCTTAGAGCTGTCTTCGCCTTTCAAGTTAGCTGGGAAGTTGTCTGCATCTACTATTGAGCACACATTTGGCACATAGATGTTGCTTATGCCTGTAGCTTCGTTTCCTGCCATCTTAACCCACACCTCGACGGTCCTCACATTAGTCTCGTCAGCTGAAGTAGACAATGTCGGGAAGTTCAAGTACGCCTCATCTGTCCAAGTGATGATCTCGATCTTCTTGTCGTTTGCGATGATGCTGGTGTCAGTCCAGTCAGCTGATGTAGCTCCTAGCCAAGAAGCGGCTGCGCCTGCGTTTGTCGGCAAGTTGTATGCTTCAATGTAGTCAGCTTTGTCAAGCTTGCCTGAAGTCTCTTGCTGCACGTAAGCGGACGTAGCGAAGTTTGAGTCATTCGTTAGCTGTGATGTGCTCAGAGGAATAGTCGGTGTGCCGCTTAAGAGAGCGTAGTCAAGCTTCGATGTAGATGTGATTAACTTTTGGTAGTCTTCAAGCTCGCTCTTGTCTGCTTTTCCGCTTACTGAAGCATCGACGTAAGCAGACGTGGCGAAGTCTGAATCGTTTTGCAAGTCAGAAGTCTTCGTAGGAATTGACGGTGTGCCAGAAAGCAAACCGTAGCCAAGCTTTGCTTCTGAAGTTATCTTAAGCTGATAGGCTTCAAGCTCAGATTTGTCTGCTTTGCCTGATATAGCAGTCTGAACATCTGAAGATGTCTGATAGCCACTGTCATTGTCGAGCTCGCTTACTTTAGTAGGTATAGTTGGCGTTCCTGAAAGCAAGTCGTAGTCGAGCTTATGCTCTTCGTCGATGACGTCTTGCTTCGAGCTTGAAAGTCCGTCGATAGCGCCTGAGAGCGCTTCGTCTTGCTCGTCTACGTAAGTCTTATCTACAAAACCTGATGTAGCTACTGAGATAGCGTCATCGACATATTCTATTGAAGCAAGTCCTGATGTAGCTTTGTCTATAGCTTCTTCGGTTTGAAACTTCGTATAGTACTGGCTAACATCTTTAGGCGTTGGCATTCCATCGATGTAGTATCTCTGCGAAGCTATAGCGATGTCTTGAAGAATGACGTGCTCTCCTGCTTCGTCTTTGTAGCCAATCTCAATGCCAATCTGGACATTGTCGCCTTTTATCAGATCCAAGAAACTGTAGGTGTTAGTATCATAATTGAACTTCAGTACTTGTCCGTCTATCTCGAAGTCAGCAGAGAAGAAGATAGTCGTTATATCGTTTCGCTTACTAAAACTTCCAACGAAGTAGTAGTTTCCGCTGGGAAAGTTTAGTATAGTGTTGTTAGGATCGACAAGCGACAGTTCAAGTTCATTTGTCGTGTGGTTGAAGATTTTCAATAGCCTCGATGGAGCGCCATTGTTTCTGGTGACTAATCGCTTAGTCAGAGAACTAACATAATAAAGCATAATGTATTTCCTTTATGTTGCTTAAAGCAATCACAATGCAATGCATTGCGTTATATACTATTTATTTATGCTTTATGCGTCCGTGTACCCAGCCTTCACCTGGACATTGTCTTGATAAAATCTCGGTGACAGCGTTATTCCACCAAAATCTTCCTTTAGACATAGCACTCAACTTCTCTTTAGTTTCATTTGAATGTTTATGCCCGCCAAAGTAACTGTTGTTTTTGGCTCTTTTTGATAATTTTCGTCTTGCTTCATCTGACAGGTTTAATGGCTTGCCTTTTGTAGATTTTGTATGTGATGCATAATAGTTTCTTAATGAAGATGAGATATTATTTTTTTGTTCAGTACTTAATGCTTTATAGTCTCTACATCTATTATGCAAACTTAAATGGTCGGCTTGAGTTATGTACATCAAATTGTCTAATGAGTTATTGAGTTTATTGAAGTCTTTGTGATGAATTGACATATGTGGAATATATCCAAGATGTGTATGCACCTGAATACAGTGCACACGCATGTTTTTAAACTCCAACCAACCTTGATGTAAAATAACTTTCTGGACAACACCTTTCTTATCAGTGATGACGGCTGTCACATGGTCAATAAAGTAGTCTTCAAAAACTTTGTCTTTAAATCTAATCATGTAACCTCGCTTCACCTCTTGTTAGTTAAATAAGTGGCAGGCCGAGGATTTTGGCTTTTCGTGTTGCAATCACTAGCCACGAGTACAAATTAAACTTATTTAATTCCGTGTTTGAGAAGCTCCGTGTCGATGATCTCTTTCACGCGGTCTTCTGTCATCATAGTCGCTCTTATTTCAGACAAGTCGATTCTGACATTTATTAAGTCGCTTGAGATGGACGCAAGAGTGGTGTTAGTCTTCGTGAAGTAGTATACCATGAAAAAGCCAATGATGCTTATAAGTATGTTGAATGCATATTTCAGAAGATCTTCTTTCATTTGAGGTGTTCCAATTTTCCAGGATTATTTATTTTAAATTCAGCCGTTTTTTCCAGAATGAAAAAAGCCCTCTCCGAAGAGAGGGCAGCACAGCAGGAGCAGACTGTGCTTATATGATAGCCGAAAGGCTGTAAGTCACGTTTATGTGTACGCCTGTCCCGTTTATTGGTTCTGAGTATAGCTGAGAATAGTCTCTCCACTGAAGACCACTGTCATACGGATTTGAGCCGCTTGAAGCTTCAGCAAAGAAGCTGTCTCCCATTCCTGAATAGTCGTCATATGAGCAGACCCATCCTGTAGAACCGCCTGACTGGCCTGTCCACGGGAAGTTTGTGACAAATTGTAGCACCCAGTGATTAGAGTCGATGTCGTCCATGTACCATTCTCTGCTGTCTCCAGAACCACTTTGGTCATCGTATGCGTATATTCCATCTCCGAGGTATTGTCCCTCATGCATGATAGTCCTGAAGTCCGCAGAAAGCTGGTTTGCGTTCCCAACAGCTACGCCTCTATACAAGTGATTGTCGCTCAGGCTGAAAAAGACTTTGTCCACTGTAGCTTCTGAAGCTTCTGGAGTTGTTTGGACAACGTACATCTTCATCTCAAGAGCTCCGCTTAAAGCGTCTATGTCTTCATTGATTCCTGACAAGGATTCTTCTAAGCCAACTACTCCGCTTATTTCATGCGTATGTTCTTTAGCAGCTGCGCCAATGTCGTTAAGTGAAATCGAAGAGCTGCCATCAAACGGAGCGTTTCCAATATTAGCAGCAGAAAACAGTTTTGAAGCAGTCTGGACGTTGCTTGTCCAATTGTAGCCATCGCTTGTCTTAGCGAGAACTTGCCCATTCGAGCCTCCTGATGGTGTAGTCAGCTTTGTAGAAAGCTGTCCGTCTATATATGTCTTATTGTAGTAGTCTTGGCTCACTTCATTGTCGATGAACGTGCCAAGTCCAATCACGTTTGAAGCGTCCACTGTGATTGTCCCTGCAGCGTCACCACGTTTGGCGATGATCTGCCAGTATGAATCGCTCATCTCTGAAGTCGGTGGAGTATGTCCAGCAGAAGCCGCAGAAGCGATGTAAGCATATGAGCTACCGTCATATAGAACGACTTCATATGTACCGCCAGCTGTCACAGGATTGTATGTCGTTTCTGAGTCGTAAGCTCCAACTAAGCTAAATCCAACACCATTTGTTCCATCGTCTCCATCTTGTCCAGCAACGCCTCTAGGAATCCCAAGAGACAAAGACAAGTTAGCTCCTTCTCCAGTGATTGAAGCAGTGGCTTGAGCGTCTGGAAGCAAAGTCGTGGCTGTCACTGAAGTGAAAGCTGGAGTAATCCCAGACGGTCCTTGTGAACCACTTGGTCCAGTCAAGCCAGATGGGATTCCGAGATTGAGCAGCAAAGCAGAAGCTGGTCCAACGATTGAGCCTGAAGCTTGTGATCCAGCGGACAAAGTAGTCACAGTTCCGATTGAGAGCTGCGGAGTTGTGCCATCTGCTCCGTCTTCTCCACGTCCTAGCAGAATCGCTTCGCTCCATTGGCCTTCAGGATATCTTGTCCTGTAGTACACGTCAGAAGTTGTCTGTGTGTCGTGCCAGCTTGTGCCGTCAGCGGAGAAGCTGACCTCATACCCTGCTCGAAGAAGAGCGTACACATCCGCCAGCGTCACTCCGCCTTCGACAACAGGAATCGGTTCACCGCCTTGGTAGTCCACTGTGCCTCTGCAGCGTACAGAGATTCTGTAGTCGTAGATCACTTTGTCGTCGGAGTCAAGGCCGTAGATTTCAAAGTAAGCGTTTACGGTGTCTTTTCCATCCACTTTCTGAATGAATGTCTCAGTGTTCGTGTCTATCGGCACAAGAAGAACGCCAGACGAAGCCCCAGACGAGTCGATGTCTAAGCTCCTGACCATTGGAATTGTGCTTGAAAGCAGGTCAGTGTCTATAGCTGCTCTAAAAGCTGTAGCGTCAGACATGTCTGGATTTCTTTGTTCTGCAAAGCTTCTGAAATGAAGCTCCCAGACAGGAGCAGCTCCCATCTGCAAAGTAGGTGCGCTCATCAATGTAGCGCCTTCAGAGTCCGTTAAGACGCCTGTGTCGAAGTCTATGTATATTATTTGGTTTTTCATTGTAATGTTCTTCTATAGTCTATTTATTCGTTGCTGGACGATCCGCCAAAAATGTTCATGTTCTTGCAGCTGTCGCCATTGAAGTATACGCATGTTAACTTGTGGTTGTCTGGGAAGCAGTAGTCTGGAGCTTCTATGCCTGAGCTCCTAGCGTCTCTTGGAAACACCGTGTCAACATATAAGCAGCCGCTCACAATCTGGCAGTTCTTCAGCACAGCTCTTATTGTGATAAGGCCAAAGTCGATTCCTCCGTTTGTGCGTATGAATGTGTAGTGTGAATCACGCATGAAGTCGCTGTAGTCGTACCATCCTGTGTCGCTGCTAAAGCGGCCTTCGAGGTCAAGTCGGACGTTCACTGTCCTGATGTCGTTCATCATCGGCAGTTCATTGAACGGTGTGTTGAAGCGGATCATGTTTTTGGTGAAAGTCATCGTAGCATGCGTAGAGTTGTGCTCTCTGATAAGCCATTCCCAGTTGAACCCGCCTGCTTTCTCTTGAGCTCCCAGCACAGCGTCTGGCTTGTAGTATACAGCGCTTGGAGAAGCGCAGACGGCTATGAGGTCATCGTCCTTGAAGACATTGCTGTTTATGCTAGACAAGCTCGTCATCAGCCCTGACTGGCATTCTTTGTAGAAGTCGCTTGACGCAATTCCCCTTGTGTAGTTCCAATTCGCTTTAGAATAGCCGCTGTAGTGCTCTCCTGAAGAGAGCGGTTCTTTGTTGTCGACCATCATATAGTCGTACAAAGTGTAGTATGAAGCTCCGTGGAGTTCCAACAGATATCTCGAAAAGCGGATCGTACCACCCCTTGAACTCGTTGTTGAACGTTAGATACTGCCCACGCTTTGAGTACAAAGACTCGGACATGGCATCGGTTGTCTATGCGG
>Ga0265298_10008515_pt1 | contig 12319 bp, 10 predicted proteins | sample AusTroGonzalo_MG_3_FD_193486 | JGI IMG/M metagenome (GOLD analysis project Ga0265298, IMG submission 193486) | Bovine rumen microbial communities from tropical cattle in Woodstock, Queensland, Australia - Gonzalo_01 | ecosystem: Host-associated > Mammals > Digestive system > Stomach > Rumen ...
AGTTATAGGTGTATTAAATGTGGTCATAGTATCGTTTATATTTTTAAGACCATAGTATGGAGTATTTTTACCAGCAAAAATGATGTCACCAGAAGAAATTCCTATTGGAAGAACTGAATTAGTGTAGGCTGATTCTATATATGCATAATAATTATCTAAATCATCCATACATAATGGTATATGCATATATACTCCATAATTAACAAATTCACTAACAACCTTATTTCGAGCAAAATTTTGAGTATAAGCTCCGTTTTCAGAAAAAAGATAACCACTATTCATAGTATTATATGTAAAAGGAGTATTAGGAGTATAATATTCCCAAATACCATTATATCCATTTTGATCAGACTTATTCAAAGTTGAAGATATATAAGTGGGTGAACCATATATGCGAATACTTATACGTCCGAGATAACCTGTGTCAATTGAATCAGTTGATGAATTATATCTAGGACTATTTTGTATATCTTCTAATGACCATTTATATATTGGCGTTTGAAATATACAAATACGACTACCAAAACTTGTAGCTGCTTGTGTATTATACGTGTTTCCACCGCCACCAGTAGATGGATGTCCTCCACCTCTAAACACAATATCGTTATCTTGAATCTCCCTAATATCACAAGGAGCTGCATCTCTATCCGTAGAATTTACCCACTGAGCCATAACAGCGAGATTAGTAGAATCAGTATACGGGTCATCTAAATCTGGGTATCTAGCCTCAAAAGCACTTAACCAACCATTTCCGCTAAAATCAGCATTCTTAAATAATGCCCACTGATTAGAGTTATCAAGAGTTTCCCAAGATTCATCGCCATCTTCAAATCCAAATACTGGACTAGACTTATCAAAGTTGAAGTTATACTTACCCAAGAAAGTAGTAGTACCATTATTTGTATTAGACCAGAAGATAAGAATAGGAACACCATCAATTCCCTGTCTTATCATTTCATTGTCTTCCTGTGGCGGGGTTTCATATGGGCAAGCATCATTGTAAAGTCTTACTAACTCTACGTTGTTAGCTCCTTCTGATGATGCATAATCTGCTTTAAAACAGAATACCGCACTAGGTAACGAATTACCCGCACCACGCAGACAATATGTACTAGACGTGTTTCCGCTATTATCTGTGAAGTTCTTGAACTTAATCTTATAATTCTTTCTAGGATAACCAGCAGAGGAAGTACCTTGAACGTCCATAGAAGCATTAGTAAATTCGAATGATAAACTTTCATTCATTGGGTTTGTATATGATCCAGAAATTGTTTTCTTATCGCCTTTATAACTAGGTAATGTAGCAGATTCCACAATTAAATATGGTAAATCACTTGGCAATTTAGCTATCACAACGTCGCCATACTCATCATAAACATTGTTATGATTATATCTTTCTAACATGGTTGCACCATCTGGAGTATCGGCAATCCAATTGTTTAATACTTGATGTCTTGGTAAGCTATTATTATAAATACGAATTGTATAAATATTAATAGTAGCATCATTAGATCCAATTATAATATTAACTGGGTTTTCTTGTTGAAAATCAGCAGTTTGAGAATATTGAATGATTCCAGAACAAATACCATTAATATAAGTATAAATGAGACGATGCTCACTAATTTTTTCAATTACAAAAGCGATTCTAACATGCTCATCTTCTTTATATTGAGTGCTAGCTACTGTATTATTACTACCAGTCAATGTTACCGATTGCGGTGTAATAACTAATCCTTTTCCTCCAGCAAAACAACTTACAACTGGCGTGTCATAGCTTCGAACATTTGATGTTGAAAAATCAAATTCAATTGTTTTACCAGAAACCCTAAAATCATCTTCAAAAATTTTAAATGGAATAGTTAATCTAGCATCGCCCGTTACTTTCAAGCAAGTAGAATTCTCATCATCAAGCGTCCAACCATCTGATAAAAAATTAAATCCATTAAATTCACAAGAAATATTATTATAAGACCAATTTCCAGGATTTGCTTCACTATTACTTCTTCCTCTTGCAGATAAGTATAATTGTAATGAATCAGTTTCTGCTTCAACATCAATATTCAATTCAGCAACAGTAAGAACAAATGATTTGCTTACTGAACCTGTTGTAATTGTAAGCGTTAAAGTACCAACATTATTTGGTGTATATGTAAATGTCTGTTGCGTTCTATTAACTGTGCGGGTTCCAAGATCATAAGTTGTAGTATGGCTATCGCCATCCATAATGGTAGCCGTAAATGATACGTCAGATGTTGCGGAATTTGGCGTATAAACAGTATATGGAATAGACAATGTATAATATTGTGTTGCTCCAGTCGCATTAAATGGTGATGCAATAATTGGAGTATTATTTCCATTTTCTACGAAAATAAGAGAGAAGTATAAATGATTAGATTCAACAGTAACTCCATTAACTTCCGCAGTAAAATATACTTCAAAACTGTGAGATCCATGTGTTTGTGCTGGAATTGTAAAAGTTTGTTGTCTACCAGAAGTGGTTACTTCTTGTGTTCCAATTACATTATTATCAAGTATAAATGTTACATTCTTTGTTACAGCACCAATAGGAATATATGTAAACGATATACTACTTGAATATGTAGCAGAAGCATTAGATTGTTCAAAAGCTGAAGCAGAAATTGATAACGCAACCAACGAAATAGTAAATGATAATGTTCTATTATTTCCATATACATCAGATATGGTTAAACGTACAATATTTGATCCACTAGCAAGATAACTACGTACATTAATAGTTATTTCTCCTTGTTGAATAGTTCTTTGTTCTTTTACTACACCGTTAACACGTACAGCTACAGATCCATCGCCAGTTGGAAAATCATCTTCTACTGAAGACCAATCAAATGAAATATTACACTGTTCAGTTTCAGAAATAGTAGTGGATAACCATCCAGTAGTATTAGCAACTGAGATAACAGCATTATTACCACTACCGCCTCCGCCGCCTCCACTACCTCCACCGGCGAATGGCCCGATTGGCCCAGCAACAATTTCACCATTGGAAGTTAAGTAGAGGTATCCATCATCATCTGCGTAGCCGCCATCTATTTTGTCAGCAAGAATTAGATTAGTTTGTACAATATCATCTGATAAATCAGCCATATCATTTCTAAAGCCATTTAATTCCATACCTACGGCCCCAGCGTCTGCAGCAGTTCCAGCAACAGATAGAGTACTATCAGTTATAATATTATCTAAGGATGAATAGTCATATCTAACAATGTTGCCATTTGATAGTTTAAAACCCTTTACACTCAAACTTATCATCCTCCTTTATTTTTCTATAATTATATATATAAAAAAGGCATGAAATTTATTTTTCATGCCTTTAAATCTTAACTTACTATTTATTTACATACTAACAAAATACTAAATTACTCCCCCATAAAACTAAATAATTCAATATCTTCAAATTTAAGTGCGGTATTATCTGGAAGATTAGCTACGAAATCATCCATGTCATATGTGTGAATTTCATACTCATTCTTCTCACCAAGCAACTCACGAAGTTTCTCATACAATTCTTCAACTTTGATTTTGTATTCGTCCATATATTCATCATTAATTTTGCGAAATTTCTGAGTACCATTTTCGGTTTCCATAGTTTCCTCATGGGATTTCTCATCATTAAAATATTCATTCTGTAATTCATCAATTAACTCTTGTTTAAACTCATCAAAAGATTTAACAGTAAAAGAGAATTCTTGTAAATTCTTTTTTAATGCCCATCTGAATTTAATTGGCATGTCCTTTGTTTTTTCTTTATCTTCAAGCACTTTATTAATAGCAGGAAGAATATTTATGATTTCAATATTATATAATTCTTTTTTCATTTATCTATTTACTCCTTTTAACTCATTTAATTCGTATTCTAATTTATCAACCCTATCCATAAGTCTTTGAATTTCAAGTACCATTGGTGCTATTAATTCATCGTATGCCATACCCCAAATTAATAAATCATCATCTATATCTTCACCAAGATACTCTCTACCGCCTTCATATTCATCTTTATAAGACGCAGATACTACAGATAAATTTTCTCCAATATCTTTACATAATTGAGATATATCTTGGGCTATAAAACCCATATGCTTTCTTCGATGATCGCTGTTCTTTAACATAAAAGAAATTGGTTTAAGATTTCTAATAAATGTTTCAGAGAAACCTATTTCTTCTATATTGTCTTTAGTTTTAATATCTGAACTAACATCTGGTGCAGTAGTACAATATAATTGTTTCCATCTATTGTTTGCGGTTCCAAGATATTGTTGTCCAGTAGCCTGTGAATCTTCAGTAGAATCAACACCTCCTGGTCTAAAACTACCATACTGTGTAAGTCTACATGCCCATGTTGCATCATTTGAAGAAATAATCAAATCATGATTCATTGAACAACCAATTTGATAAGTAGTTATATATGTTGTTGATATTTCACCTGGTCTTATAATTGTTTCATCACTTGAACTACCAGATGCTTGAGAAAACAATGAAATATAATCATTTTCTATTGATGTGTGACCTGCATAATAATTTTCAGGGACTGTATTACCTTCTTCATCTCTAAGAACATAATAACTCATATCTAAACTACCAGGTTGTATGTCCATAGTATAAGACCAATCCCAATCTTGATAATCTTCCCAAGTGCCAGAAGCAGTTAAAATACCATTAGAAATAGTCCAATTACCAATTTTACCACCATCAGCAATAAGATTTTTTGTCTTTAAAAAATCATAACCAAGTTCAGTACCAGTAATATATTCTTCAGCATTTGAAACATTAATACTTATTGGTGTACCGCCGGCAGAAGAACTTCTTGAGAATGATTGATAATGAATAGCAAGAGGATCACTCTTTAGAATATAACTGAATTGTCCAGAAAGACTATAAAAAGTTCCACCAAATAAATCAGTAAAAGAAATATTATTTTTCACATAAACCACAACATTATGTGTATTATTATTATCATCAATTCTAACTTCTACTGATCTTACATCATCAAATACCAAAATGTCATTATATGAATATGTTACAGTACCTCCAGATGATAAAGATATTACTAATGAAAGCGATTCTATAGTAATACGATCTCTATCCCAATCTGAAACATCACCAGGGAGATCTGAAGATAATTTATAATAATATACGGTACCTACTTTATATCCAATTAATCTATTATTATTTATTTGATAATAACCTTCACTTGTACCAAAACTACCAGATGTAGCTGTAATATTACCTTTAATTGTAGCATTACTAGCAAATAATTCACCAGTAGAATCAACTGCAAACTTTCCAAATCCACAAGATATACCATCAGTCCCCATATATACTTCATATAAAGAAGCATATCCACCATATAAATAATCTTCTTCATCTAATATATATGGGTCATTATTGATAATATATATATCATCACTTAAATCAACAGAAGTAACATCTATTTTATTATGATAAATTGCATTTTCAGTAATAACAAATCCACCAATATGTCCAGATTCAGTTTCTATTGTACCATTGAGATAAGCAGTACCAGTAACAGGAGTACCATTACCATCAGTAGAATCTGGTATTAAAGCAAAATATGGTGTAAGAATTTTACCGTCTGTTAAATTAAAAAATGAACCAGATACTGAAAATGGAGCAGTACCATTTCCTCCAATAACTCCAGTAGGAGCAACATAATTACTACTTTTAATAGCATCTGTTGCTAAATCATTAGTCTTAATTGTATTAGCAACAATTTTACCACCAGAAATAACAGTAGTTGTATTATCAGAACCTTTAATAATAAATTGATTTGTCATTGCTTCAATCATATTATTAGTTAATGTTAAGGATGATGATTGGTCATCTAGAGTAACCATAGCTGTAATAGCGTTTTCATTTACTGATAAACGTCCTTCAGCAGAAGTCATTCTTTCAGTTAATCCATCGACATGAGTGGTTTGCCCAGAAACTGTAACATCATACCCATTAACAGTTTGCTCCACGGCAGATGTTCTATTACGCAAAGTAGTTATTGTAGAGCCATCATATGCATCGATTTGTGTATCAGTGTAATCTTCCCAAACAGCTTGTTCAATAATTCCAGCATCATAATTTACTTGTGAAATAATTCCAGAAATTATTCTTTCACACCAAGCATTAGATTCTATAGTGTTACCATCTGATAAAGTAGTAACATCTTTTTGCCATAAATAATGTGTAGCATCAATAGCATCTCTAGAAGGTTGAGTAGTTGTCCACTCTGGTTCATCTGGGTCTGCCCAAGATGGATTAATTAGTTGAGTAGGAGAAGTTGATATAGTATAATATCTGGTAATACTTGAAACTGATGCACCAGGAGAACCAGGTTGTCCAGGTTGACCGTCATATATTTTTGATATTGTATATTCGGCAGTAGCTATCATATCTATCATCTCCTTCCTAATCTTGTAATAAACAAGATATTAAGAGTATAATGAAATAATCATTACTCTGCCTCACATCTAAATGTTGCTTTTCCATCAACATCATTAGACCCAATTGATATTGTTTTTCCTGGTCTATAATGAACACCTGTACTACCCCAGTTTAGAACTTGAGTTCCCGTACTATCATATTTATACCATTTATAAGTATACTCTTGTGTTCCATTATTTTGTGCTAGTGGGTCAATTTCAACTCCACCCCTAAACAATTTTGCAGTTAAAGTTGTAGAACCCTGTCCATTTAGAAATCTATCTCCACCAGAACTTACAATTGTCATTTGAATTGGATCACTTAAATCTGTGAAAGTAACTGTATCAAAGAAAATACCATTATAAGTATTAGATGTTGAATCAGTATCCGTTATAATACATTTAAATACACCCAAACTAGGAACTGCATCAGCATATATTGTTATTTCTCTTGTTGTAACACCAGTATAAACATTAGATGTATTAGTTAATCTTTTCCATCCAATTCCACCACCAGCATCAGTTGTTTGAGAACTATCTTTCATATACCATTGATAAGTTACATTTGTATTATCTACTGTACTTCCACGATATAAATCACATGTAGCCTTTAAACTAGTAATTCCATCGTTTTTGAATATATTTCCATCAGTAGCGACACAAACAGCAGTAGTAATACCAGAACCAGAACTAACTCTAGTAAATGTGACATCCATTTTATGTGTTAAATCAAGATTTGTAGTAGAATCATGATAAGAAATTACACATATATATTTAATATTATTTAAACCAGCTAAAACATTTTGACTAACAGTTACAATATGACTTTTTGTACCAGACAAAGCATACGCTCCACTAGTCGTTATTTTGTTTTCTGCTGATTCTGAATTTATATACCAATCAACCGATGTTACAGCAGCAGTAGCAATTATATCATTTGCAGTAGATGTAACAAACAGTTGTGGTGTTAAAACTAAATTTGTTGTACTCCAACTCGGAGTATAACTATCATTATCTGGATTATAAATTTGTGTATGTGCTAAATTACTTGATATATAGCCAGACAAAGATATCGCATCATTAAAATCACTAATTGTATAATCACTTGTACAAATAATTGGCATTTATATATCACCTCTTTTATATTAACCAGATGACTGAACAGTGCCATCTGGAAGAGTTACTGTGCAATAAAAGACACTCCTACCATATACATCAGAAGGAGTGAGTGTTATTGATTTTCTACCACCAGAGTGATTAAGATTCCACTGTGCATCATCATTTGAATTATTACTTTTTCTCGTCCATGTAAAATATACAGCATTAATATCATCTGTTATTTCTTCATCCCATGAATAAACTCGACATGATAATGTGCAACTTACATTTCCATTTTTAAATATATTGCCGTTATCAGATTCAACGACAACTCTATACATTTTTGTATTTTCTATTTCTTCAAGAGAAGCTTCAGTACTATTTTTAAAACTCGTATACTGTACTCCCCAAAGATTACCACTTCCATCATAAATTTGCGTAATATCAACTCCACCATATTCATTTGCTTCAATGATATCAAATCCAAGTTTACCTTTGGAAATAGTATTATCATGTATCATATCATTTATAATTAAACCATCTGCAATGGCATCAGAAGTAATTCCGTTTGGTGTTAAAATGGTAGCACCTTCTTCATTTCGAAGAATAAGACTTGGATTAGAAGAAGTATCATATCCTAACTGAATTCCAACATATGGGTCTCCATTAGAATCTTCGCCATAAATCTGAAGAGCAGTACCATTCATAATCATCATACCGTTATCAGATAATATTCTCATATTATTATTAAGAACAATATCGCCAACAGTAAGGTCTCCAACAGATATTTTATTTGCAACAGCATTGTAAACATATTGATCAAACGTAACAGATGTCATTGATTCACTAATAAGTGAACTTACTGAATTTATAAAAGCACTATCAGCAGTAATAGTACTCATATTTAAAGCACCAGTAAGTAAATTCATATAATATTCTGAATCACCATCTTTACCTCTAATAATATCAGCTACTAAAATATCTGTATCAATTTCAGAAGTAGTTATAAGGTTTGCTTCTAAGTATTTCATAAAAGCACTATCAGCAGTTAAATTATCTGTTTTAATATTGTTAGCATCAATAGATTGAGCAGTTAAACTTTCAGTTGCAATTTTAGCAATATCTGCTGATTGTGCATTAATCGCATTAGCAACTAATAATTTTGTGTTTAAAGAATTTACTAAAGCAGAATCAGTTGTTAAATTAGTAACATCAATATTATTAACATCAACAGATTGAGCTATTAAACTCGAAGTTGCTAAAGTAGCAATATCTGCTTTTTCTGCTTTTAATGCGGTTGTTGCTAAATCACTAACAATAGCCCTTTCTGCAGTAACAGCTGTTGCAACTACTAGATTACTTTCAAGATAATTTATAAAAGCACTATCAAGATTTATATAATCAACTTTAGAAAGCTATTCTTTAATTTTCTCAGGAGTTATTAGTATATTAGAAATATATTCCATTATTGGAGAATTAGGAGTTACATTTGATAAATCAATATTATTTACATCAATAGACCTAGCAATTAAACTTTCATTTGCTAAAGTTGCATTATCTGAAGTTGGTACATGAGCTAATGCATTTATTCTATCCCCCACGGCTTTAGCATCTGCAGCAGCTCCATATATAGATAATGAAGTATCTGTAAAAATATTATCTAAAAAACGATAATCATAACGTGCGACAGATGAATCTTCTAGTCTAAAACCTTTTACACTCAATAGCTCACTTCCTTTCTTTTTTTATAAAAATAAAAAGTGATTTATAATTCATATAAATCACTTTAAATAAAAATTTTTATAAAAAATCTTTTAATAAATTTGCTCTACATGGGTTACGTAACTTTCTTAATGCAGAAATCTCTTTTTGGCGAACCGCTTCTTTACTAATTCCCATGTTTTTACCTATTTCATCGAGAGTCTCCGCCCTCTTTAAATTAATTCCAAATCTTCTACAAATTATCTCTTTCTCTTGTGTATTTAATGTATCTAAAACTTTTTCTAATGTTTTTACAAAATCTTGGTTTTCCACTTGAGAAAAAGAACTATAAACAGAATCATCTTCTATAAAAGACCCAATTGTGGCATCCTCTTGTTCCCCAATAACTATATCAAGAGAAGTGGTATCTTTTTTCCATTTATAAATTTCTTGTACTTGTTTTATTGGAATATTTAATTCTGCGGCGACTTCTTCAATAAAAGGTTTTCTTTTTAATTGTTGTTCCAATTGTTTTTCACATTTCTTAACCTTACTTATCAATGAAAAAACATTAGCAGGAACTCTAATATTTCTATCTTTATCAACTAAGGCTTTTAAAATACCTTGTTTTATCCAAAAAGTTGCATATGTGGAAAATTTTCCTTTTTCTATATCATATGTTTCTGTTGCTCTTATAAGACCCATATTACCTTCTTGAATCAAATCAAGAAAAGATAAGCCGCGTCCTGTATATTTTTTAGCAATAGAAACAACCAATCTTAAATTACAATTAATTAAAGTTTTCTTTGCATTTTGATTTCCTTTTTTCATTAGTAAAACTAAATGTTCTTCTTCTTCTTTTGTTAAAAGATTATATTTACTAATTTCTTTAAGATATAGTTTTACAGAATTAATACTATTTAATACATTTGTATTTTCCATCATATTTTAAAATCCTTTTATTACCAACTTACATAAGTATCAATAATATCATCAGCACAACCGCTATCATATATGCATCCTTCTGCTCCAAAAGGAGTATCTAAAATAGTTCCATATTCTAGAACAGATGATGCTAAGCAGATTCTATCATTTTCATCCATTATATATCCATCTTCACCAATATGGCGGCCTGGGATGTCAAGACCTCCGCCTGGTAATACATTTTCAGAATACCAAGTCCATGTCCATCCATTCCAGTCAATCATCCCCATTTTTTTAAAATAACCAGCACTATAAATGGGATCCCAAGTGTCTGGCTCTACCTATGTGTCTGATAAATAATCATTACACATATAATATGTTTTTTTATCAATGATAACAGTATTCCATTTTTTCCCCTTTTTGGTACATTTTACCTTTGAACCTTTTGGAAGTACATCATATATCTCTGCTTTTAAACTAGGAGCTGTTCTTGCTCTTAGATTTGCTGTAGTCCACATGGTAGTAGCAGCCTACGTGTTTACGGGTAAAATTATCAATAGTAACATCAATAATATAATTTGTTGTTTCCTTTTTATTTTCATTCTCATTTTTCTTCTCCTTTAGTGCTTACAGTATAAAACCAAGTCTATTAAGAAAAGAAGTTAATTAATAATATTTACAAATTCGCCACATTTATTTGAAAAATAACTTCTTATATAATATGTCTTACTTTGTAATCAAACTTTTTCTTATACTAATTTTTGTTTACATATGGGGAAATGAAAATAATACTCATATCAACAATATTTTAAAAAATGAACAAATAAAATAAATACTTTTGCCCATCTTTTACTAAAAAATTTACACACAATAATATTGCTTTTTTCTAGCTATTTTATTAATATATGAGCAATAATTTTTAACATCTTTTTCAGATATAAAATAAAAACTTAAATAATCAGATTGTTCATAATATTTTATATCTTTTGCATTAAAACTTAATAATAATTCAATATATTCTTCAATAGGAACATCTAAAATCCTCCAAGCAGTATACCACTTAGAGGATTTTCCAGATAGATTTTTTACATCATTACAGTACCATTTACCGCTACCTGATTCCCAATGAGTCATTTTATATAAATGTAATTTATTTTCCATTATAATCCTAATTTTTCTAATAAAATCTTTAATCTTTCTTTTTCTTCATCAGAAGGTTCTGTTGGAATATTTTCTGATGCGGTTGGTGCGGAGGTTGCTGTCTCTGCGATTGGAGAAGTCCCATTATCAATCATATTCTTAGCCGCAGTTAAAGTAACTTTTATCTGGCCTGCCGCACCATCTTCAACATAAGGAATCCTAATTTCTTTTTCATATGTAAAACTATTAGGAAAAATTTCTAATATTTTTTGTGTTATCTCTTGTTTAGCTTTTGTCCCTTTGATTGCCATAAAATTCTCTATCCTTTTCTGCCATTATTTCAGCTATTTTTATAAATTCATTACATAAATTACATTTTTTAGGACTTGTATAATTACATCGTTTATTACATTTTATTCTTATTTTTCCAAAATTATTTAATATATAAGCATTAGAAATTGGTTCTTTAAAACTAGGAATTATTTCATTTATATTTCCTATCCATTTTTTTTGTTTATATATTTTATAAATTACAGCCTGTCTTGATGCATCTGTTATTAATTCAAAAACATCAACATATTGATTGTAAATATCTATATCTTCCGGTCTTATAAAAAATGTTTTTATACTTTCTGTTTCTATAAAACTAGATTGACATATGTTTGGAAAAACTCTTACTTTTATATTATTCTCATGTAATACATTACTAATTCGTTCTAGTGAAAATCCTAATTCTTCACAAATATACATATCTGTAGGATTATATTTTATATATCCATCCAACTGGTCAAAAGATGTAACATAATTAGAAAAGAAAAATGGTAATTTATATTTTTGTACTTTTTCTAAACATTCTTTATTATTGAAATCAAACATTACTTTTAAATTATTATATTTATCATTATAATATTTTAATAATTTACCATCAATTTCACTAAAATCTTTATTAATATCTAAAATAATTATTTTATTTTGAAGTTTATCTA
>Ga0265298_10008516_pt1 | contig 12317 bp, 4 predicted proteins | sample AusTroGonzalo_MG_3_FD_193486 | JGI IMG/M metagenome (GOLD analysis project Ga0265298, IMG submission 193486) | Bovine rumen microbial communities from tropical cattle in Woodstock, Queensland, Australia - Gonzalo_01 | ecosystem: Host-associated > Mammals > Digestive system > Stomach > Rumen ...
TGAAAATACCGCTCGACAGAACGGCAGTCAGCGTCATGTACGAGGACGGACAGGATTATGAACTTGCGTATGCGTGTGCTTATCTGAATGGGCAAATAGCCGTGTAAACTTCGTGCAAACCTTGCACTAGTCAACAAAAAGTAGACACTTTTTCCTATAATTAACACACCTGATTTCCCAGAAAGTATTCTCTGTATTGCTTGGGTGTCAGGTAATTTAAAGAATATGCCGGCCTTCTTTCATTAAAGAATTTAATGTAATCAGCTATTTCTTGTTCGATTTCTCTTTCGCCTGTCAGATGTGTGTCAAGGAATATTTCTGCCTTTATCCATCCGTTAATTGCTTCCATTGCTGCGTTATCTGTTGGAGTACCTGCTCTCGACATTGAGTGAATAATGCCATAGAGAGGAAGAATCTCATTAAAGCTTTTGGATGCGTAAACAGATCCCTGGTCTGTATGCAGGACCATTTCAAGATCCGGATAATTCTTCTTTATGTCAATTAGGCCATTTAAGCCACTTATGTAGGTCATTCTGTCTCCTCGCCTTGAGGACAGAGAATAGCTTAGTATTTCGTTGTTCCAGACATCCATAAACAATGTCAGTTCGTAGTATATGCCCTTAAGATAGAAGGCGGTCATGTCACTTACAATACACTGCAGAGGCCTGTCCACATTGAGACCTGCTAGCATCAGGTTTGGATAGACCTTAAATGGATCTCCAGGTTTCTTGTATCTGTAATGTTTAGTCTGGCTTACGATGCCGGCAGCTTTGCAGCATTTGTGTGCTCTTTTATCCGACATCACAAGCCCTTCCTCCAGTCGGATCTTAGCGTTTAACCATCTGTATCCGTGAGAAGGATACTTCTCGTGGTATTCCTTGAACAGCGCTACATCCGCAATAAAAGACCTTAATCTTGGAGATGGATGTTCCAATCTGTTCTTCCACTTATAGAACCCGCTTCTGTTTACTTGCAATACATCACAGAGAGTCTTTACAGGGAATTCTCCAGAGAGAAACATTACGATTTCGAATTCTTGTTGTTTAAAGGAACGAACTCCTTGTTTACACCATCCCCTTTCACTTCGTATCCTTTTTTTGCCCTCAATTCATTGGCTTTGGATAGTATCAGTTCTCTAATGAGTTCTTCCTTTGACATAGCCATATAATCGTCAATGCTAAGAACGGTATCCGGTTTAATGCCTCTGTTGCATGTTGAAGGTTTACGGACAGGGATGTTGTTGGCTTTCTTATAATCTTCTAAATAAAGGTAAATCGTTCGTTTCTTTAAGCCATACTCTTTGCAGGCTTCAGGGATTGTGATTTCCTTGGTATAGACTCTTTTACCGATTTCTAATCTTTTTTCCTTTGGATATAACATACGTCCTCCTGTCTACTATTTTATATCTGTGCCCACATAGGAGCCATACTGGCGCCAGTATGGCTCCTATGTGTTTACATTTTAGGGAACGTGTCTACTTTTAGGTTATCACTTCAGTCTGGCCGCGAAAACGCACAAAGTTTGCATTTTCATCGGGATTTGCAAATTTCGTGCAAAGTTTGGCCGTAAAAATGCAAAAAGTTTGCACGCGATGGTTCCGGCGCGAAAACACGCGATGGTTCCGGCGCGAAAACACGCCCCCGCCGCGTCCCTCAATCTCTTCCGATTATCTTCGTAACCTCGTAAACGAATACGCCTTTGGTCTTACCTTTGAGCGGGATCTCGCCGACGTCACGAACCTCGAGTCTGTCCTTGAGCCTCTCGTAGAGGACGTCGCTGATGAGGACCTGGCCTTTCTTGGCGTTGGCCTCGAGACGTGCTGCCGTGTTGACCGTGTCGCCGATGGCCGTGAAGTCCATTCGGAAGTCGCAGCCGACATTGCCGACGACCGCAGGGCCGCAGTTAACGCCTACGCCGAAGCCGACGCTCCTGCCGAATCTCTTCTGGAACTTCTCTTCGATCGCTTCGCCTCCCTTTACGATGTCCATTGCGGCGCAGACTGCCTTGTATTCATAGTCTTCCAGATCGAAAGGTGAATTGAATACCGCCATCGTAGCGTCGCCGACGAACTTATCCAAAGTTCCGCTGTTGTCGAAGATCGACTTGGTTGTAAGCGTCAGGTACTCGTTTAAGATTTCAACGACCTGCTCAGGCTGCAGTGCCTCAGACATTGTGGTGAAGCCACGGATGTCTACGAAGAGGACTGCGATGTCTCTGTTCTCGCCGCCGACCTTGATCTCGAAGTCACCTTTCTTGGCAATCTCTTCAACGATCTGCGGAGCAACGTATTTACGGAACGCGTTGAGCACCTTTTTCTTTCTGCGTGTTTCAAGCAGGTAGTTGATGCCGAGTGAGTATATGAACGACACGACGATCATGACAGGAAAGTATATTACGCTGAATGAATAGCCGTTATCGTTGATCCAGACGAGGAGTCCTACTTCCGTCGCAACGGATGCGACGAGGATCACTACTGACTGCCATGTCTTGAGTCTTCTGAACAATACGTGCAGGAGCATTGCGAAAAGGGCAGTGATGAGTGCGCAGATGTAAGGGTCGCCGATAAGGGCGAAACGGCCCTGCATGTAGGACTGGAAGATGTTCGCGTGGATCTCGACTCCGTACATCTGGTTGCTTCCGCCGTTAGGTACGTTGAAGTCGTCCTGCATTTCCTGGTCGTATGAACCGACGAAAACGATGCTGTCGTCGAAGATCCTGGGATCAAGTCTGCCTTCCAATACGTCTACGAGTGAGAGGCATTCGTAGTCGCCGGGCTTACCTGAATAGTTGATGAGCGAACGGCCTGTCTTGTCCGTCGGGATGGTGTTGGGCATAAGGCCGAGTTCGTCGCAGTACTTCTCGTACATTACTTTCGAAAAGGTCTGATATGTGACGCCGTCGTATTCCTCAACGGGGATTACTCTACGGACCGTACCGTCGGAGTCCTGTGACACGTTGCAGTAGCCCGTGGAAGTAACTTCGAGGAGATCCTTGTACGGATTGGCAATGCCGTTTACGGGGAAGTAGAGGACGCCCTGGTTGTCGGTCTCCCACTTTTTGCTGTACTGGAGCTGGTTTACGACGACGACGTTGTTGTACTTGGCTGCAGCATCAACCAGCGCCTGGTCGCCCTGGGCATCGATGTTGCCGGAGAACAGGACATCGAAACCGATTACATAGGGCCTGGTGTCCTCATCAATATTGAGCGTGTTGATGAGTCTGGCGTAAACGTCTCGTGACCATGTCTGGATTGGTCCGTACTCTTCGAGTGTACGGGCGTCGATGCCGATGATCTTGATGTCGCTCCTGATACCTCTCGGTACCTGGTAGAGCCTGTCGCGTGCGATGTAGTCGAGCTCACTGAACAGGTTGAAACATGTCAGCACGAAAACAAGAACTCCTACTATCAGGGCTTCAATTGTGGGCAGTAGCTTTTTAGTCATAAAGTTAGCTTACCTGTGTTACTGTGTATTCTCCGCCTTCAGCTGCATAAACGGGCATGCCGCCGTTGTAGACCGTAGGATCTGCTTCCGGCTTAACGCTGTTGTCATCAGGGTTGCCCTTGATTACCTGCCACTTACCGTCACCGAGATTGTATTCGGTCTTGATCTCGAGAGGTACGAGCTGGTCTGCAGGGATCGTGCCGAGTTCGAGCCATTCAGCCTTGAGTATGAAACTGATCCTGCTGATGTTGCCTGCGATGTCTTCAGCAACGACTGTTACTTCGAGCGTTCCCCATCCTGGGCTGAGAGTAATGACGTTGCCTGATACTGCAGTGAGATCCACGGGCTGACCGTTAAGCGTAAGTGTCTTAAGGTTAGGATCGTCAACGGTGATGACGAGGCTCGGGATGAACATTACGGAATCCTCTGCAACGGTACCCGTTGAGAAGTTGAATGTCGGAGCAGCCTTGTCGATCTTCGGCTTGTCAGTGATGGTGATAGCTGAAGTCTTAGCGCCGTCGTCTCTTCTTAAGTAGATCGTGTCGAGATCTTCCGTGTAGGGAATGGATGTTGTGTATTCACCGTTCTCCGTAGCAGAGATCTTGTATCCGTTAGGAGCAGTGAGGTCAACGTCGCTCTTGAAGTAGCCGTTCTTACCGGACGTTCCTGCAGGAGTAAATGCTGTCTGAGGAGCGTTGAGGTAAGAGATCGTGAAGTCCGTAATGAAGCTTGCGCTTGCATAAATGGCTGTCTCTTCAACAGTAGCACGGATCGTATAGATGCCGGCCTTTGTGGGCTCGTCAGTTGTGTATTCGCTGTCGTCTGCATTCTTGGACTTGTACTCGAAAGTAACATCACCATTGGAGCTGCATTCGAATTCAGGATCAGGTGACTGTCCTACGAAGAAGTTCTCTACCTTGAACTTCTGCATCGTTACAGGATTGAGGTAGATCTCGAAGCTGTCATAGCAGACGATGCTTGTGTATTCGAGCGTTGCAGGAACGGTAGCTCTTACCGTGTATGTGCCTGCAGCAGAAGGAACTGTATACGTGTATGTTGAATCGTCAGCTCCTGCTACTTTATACTCGAAAACCGTATCGTCCTTGCCGTTTGATTCAGTAGAGATAACGGGTACTACTTCGCCTCCTACGTAGATGTTCTCAACGGAAACGGAAGCGCCTACTTCGCTCTTGCTGATGAAGAAATCAGAAGTGCAGGATGTAGCTAAATACTTGGCTGTTTCAGAAATCGTGACTCTTACACTGTACCTGCCCTCAACATAAGGAAGTGTTGTGGAGTAAGCTGAATCGTCAGCGTCATAAGCCTTGTATTCAACTGTCTTTGCACCATCGGAATTTGTTGTGATGACAGGTGAGATGGTTCCGCCGACAAGGATGTCGTCGACCTCAACTTCTGATGTTGCAACGTTCTTGCTGATGGTGAAGTCTGATGTTGCGGTCAATGCGAAGTACTTGGCTGTCTCAGGAATCGAAGCCTTAACGGTGTAAGTACCTGCAGCGGTAGGAACTGTTGCGGTATAAGCTGTATCGTCAGCGCCTGCAGCCTTGTACTGGAATGTTGCCAGGTACTTGCCGTCAGAAACTGTTGATACGATGGGATCAGGCTCGTTGCCTACTGTGATGTCTGCGACTGAAACAGTAGCCGTTGTCTCGTTCTTGATGATCTCGAAGTTAGCTGTTGCAGATGTAGCCAGATATTTTGCAGTCTCAGGTACTGTAGCCTTTACTGTGTAAGATCCGGCAGCAGTAGGGATCGTGTCTGAGTATGTTGAGTCGTCAGCGCCTGCAACCTTGTATTCATAGGTAGCTACGCCGTCAGAAACCGTTGTTACAACAGGAACGGGAGCGTTTCCGACAGTAATGTCAGCGACTGTGACCGTAGCAGTAACAGGGTTCTTGCTGATCGTGAAAGTAGCTGTAGCCATTACGCTGTTGTTGATGAGCGTAGCGGGAACCGTAGCTCTTACAGTGTATGTTCCTGCAGCGGTAGGAACAGTTGTCACGTAAGCAGTATCAGCAGCCGTGCTGAGCTTGTATTCAAACATTGTGTCGTCCTTACCGTCGGAAACTGTTGTAACCACAGGTGTAACCGTTCCGCCAACGTAGATGTCTGCGACGGAAACTGTTGCGGTAGGCGAGAGCTTCTTAATCGCGAAAGTGCCTGTTGCCACGCCGTCCTCTGTGTAACTATTCGGAAGAACAGTTAATCTGATCACATAATTTCCCGGGTTAGTAGGACTTGTCTCAGAATATGCAGAATCAGCTGCATCAGCCGGCTTGTACTCGAAGTAGTAGTACTCATGCGGCAGGAAATACTTTGAACCCTGGATAGTGAAGTTAATTTTGAATTCCTCGCCGTAGAACACGTCCTCAACAGAAACAGTTGCGTTGAGCTGCTGTCTGTTGATGTTGAAGATTGCAAATACTTCTGTTCCGTAGTAAGTATCCGTCTCAGGGAGAACAGCCATTACAGAGTATTCGCCAACTTCGGTTGGAATATCACCGGTGAATTCCGCAGGGTTTTCGATGTCGTGAGGTGCGTACAGGTAAGTTACCTGATCCTTTGCCTCGTAATCTTCAGAAACGAATGTAACTACAGGAGTGACCGTTCCGCCGTAAACAATGTCTGCTACGGAAACGGAAGCACTGACATCACGCTTGGAAATCGTGAAAGTAGTCTCGCATGTAGTTGCCTTATAGAAAACTGTGAAAGGCAGTGAAGCTCTTACTGAATATGTTCCTGCAGCTGTAGGTACTGTTGTGGAGTAAGCTGAATCATCTGCGCTTGCGAGCTTATATTCAATGGTTGCATCATTCTTTGCAGGTGAGTCTGAAGTTATAACAGGGTCAGGTGTCTCACCGACATAGATGTCAGCTACTGATATAGTCGCGATAACGTCATTTCTGTTGACCTGCATCTCGCAAGTGCCTGAACCGCTTAAGTAATTATCAGTTTCAGGAACCGTTACTCTGATTACATAGAGACCTGCTTCAGTAGGATATCCTTCTTCGAAAGCAGTATCAGGAGCAGAATATGCCCTGTATTCGTAAACTGCCTGGTCAAGACCATCTGAATCGGTCTCGATATCGAGATCAGGCTCCTCGCCGGCATTGATCTCGTTAGCAGTTACTGTTACAGAGCAGGGATTCTTGCTGATCGTGAAAGTAGCTGTTGCAGTTGCACTTGTGTAAATATTTGTAGCGGGAACCGTAGCTCTTACAGTGTATGTTCCTGCAGCAGTAGGTACTGTTGCTGTGTAAGCAGTTTCTTCAGCAGTGCTGAGCTTATACTCGAAAGCTGTATCGTCCTTGCCGTCAGAATTTGTTTCAACTACAGGAGCAGGATTCTGGCCAACATAGATGTTCGAGACAGTAACTGTAGCTGAAGCTTCAATCTTGCTGATGGTGAAAGTAGCTGTTGCAGTTGCACTTGTGTAAATATTCGTAGCGGGAACCGTAGCTCTTACAGTGTATGTTCCTGCAGCAGAAGGTACTGTTGTTGAGTAAGCAGTATCCGCAGCAGTGCTGAGCTTGTACTCAAATACTGTGTTGTCTCCGTTGGTGGAATTAGTAGTAACTACAGGGTCAGGTGTCTCGCCGACAAAGATGTCAGAGATAGTAACTGTTGCAGTTCCTTCGAGCATGCTGATATTAAACTCAGTTCTGCATGTTGTACCCAGGCAGTTATTTGTCTCGGGGAGAGTTGCTTTGCATACATAAGTACCGGGCATTGTTGGCTTTGTAGCTGAGTAAGCATCATCACCCTCGTCAGCCTTCTTATAAGCATATGTAGTAGCAGTTGCACCGTTGTATGTGCCGGAGCACTCATAATCAATTACAGGAGTGATCGTTCCGCCGTAAGTGATGTCATTGACTGTTACGGAAGCTGTAAGCTCATACTTTTTGATGGTGAAAGTATCAGTGCATGTTGCGCTTTCATAAGTCTCGGTTTCAGGGATCGTAGCTCTGACGGTGTATTCGCCGGCTGCAGTAGGTACTGTTGTGGAGTAAGCAGTATTAGCAGATGCACTTGACTTATACTCGTATACGGGAGTGCCGTCATAACCTGACGGATCGATATCAAGCTCCGGTACAATCTCTTCACCGACATAGATATCATCAACATAGACATCAGCCATGGTGTCAGCTTTAAATATAGTGAAGTTACATGAGCAGATGCCTCCCCAGAAATTATCCGTATCAGGAACGGTTACTCTGCAAACATAATCACCCGGCACAGTCGGAACAATGGTTGAGTAAGCAGTATCGGGATCGGTCTGGAGCTTATACTCATATGTTTCAACGCCATCGTAATCAGAGCGGACCCCCATGAGGATTGGATTGACAGTTTCTCCATAATACAGATCATCTACTTCTACATCTGGATAGATGCTGTACCTATAGATCGGGAATTCGGCAGTACAAGTTGTGCCATAGTACGTATCAGTTTCAGAAAGAGTCGCTCTGACAATATAGTTTCCGGCATTTACCGGCACCGTATCCGAATATGAGGAATCAGGTTCTGTGCTGAGCTTATACTCGAAAGTGACAGTTCCATCATAACCGGCGGGATCCGTTGTAACTATAGGATCCGGAGTATTGCCATAATACACTCTTCCACGGAAATCCACTTCTGCTCCGACACTGATCTTGCGGATCTTGAATGTGGCAGTGCATGTAGTTCCGAGGTATGCATCCGTCTCAGGCAATGTAGCCCGGACGATGTAGTTTCCTGCAGCAGTAGGAACTGTTGTAGAGAACACCGCATCTGCAACGTCAGAACGCTTGTATTCGTATGTGATCTCTGTTCCGTCATAACCTTCAGGATCAGTGCTGATGACCGGAACGATATCGTCACCGAGCTCGAGATCATCTACGGTAACTGTAGCAGTAATGGTGATCTTGCTGATCGTGAAAGTGGCTTCACAGCTTGTGCCCAGATACATATCCGTCTCGGGAATGACTGCCATTACTTTATAAGTGCCTGGAGCTGTAGGTACTTCTTCTGCGTATGCTGTGTCAGGTTCAGTGCTGAGCTTATACATGAATGAAGCACTTTCAGCGCCGTCGGAAGCACAGCTGACTACAGGGCTGACCGTACCGCCGATAGAAATATTATCAACTGATACCGTTGCGGTAACCCCGATCTTGCTGATTGTGAATTCAGCAGTGCAGGTTATTTCTTCGTAAGTATCAGTTTCAGGAATGATTGCCATTACGGTATATGTACCTGCAGCAGTGGGTACTGTTGTTGAGTAAGCAGTATTAGCAGCTGTGCTGAGCTTATACTCGAAAGCAGCATCGTCCTTACCGTTAGAAGTGGTAGTTACAACAGGTGTAACAGTTCCGCCGACATAGATGTCTGCAACGGCTACTGTAGCAGTAGTTGTATACTTATTGATCGTGAATTCAGATGTGCATGAGATTGATTCATATGCTGCTGTCTCAGGAATAATAGCCATTACGGTATATGTGCCTGCAGCAGTAGGAATCTCATCACTATATAAGTCTTCCGGCTGTGTGCTGAGCTTGTACATGAATACGGCGTCAGCCTTACCATCAGAAGTTGTGGTGACAACAGGTGTAACTGTTCCGCCGATTGTGATGTCTTCAACTGAAACGGTTGCAGTAGTTGTGATCTTCTTGATCATGAAAGTACTCTCACAGGTGAGTGAGAGGTAAGTGTCTGTTGCCGGGATCGTTGCTCTTACGGAATAAGTGCCTGCAGCAGTAGGAATCGTTGATGAGTAAGCGGAATCAGCAGCAGTGCTTTCCTTATACTCGAAAGTAGCATCGTCCTTACCGGTAGATACTGTAGTAACAACGGGATTCGGAGTTCCGCCAACAAAGATGTCTTCAACGGCTACTGTAGCTGAAGCTTCTTTCTTGTTGATACTGAATGTAGCAGTGCATGTTGTTCCGAGGTATGCATCTGTTTCAGGCAATGTAGCCTGGATGATGTAGTTTCCTGCAGCAGTAGGAACTGTTGTAGAGAACTGTGCGCCTGCAACGTCAGAACGCTTATATTCGTATGTGATCTCTGTTCCGTCGTAACCTTCGGGATCTGTGGTGATAACCGGAACGATTTCATCACCAACTTCGAGGTCATCTACAGAAACTGTTGCGGTAATTGGTCTCTTGCTGATCGTGAAATCTCTCGAGAAAATAGTTTCTTCGAAATAATAGTTTTCCGGAGCGGTAACCCTTACACGGTATGTGCCTGCGGCCTGCGGCTCGACTGTAGAGAATGCGGAATCAGGGTCTGATACGAGCTTATACTCGTAGATCAGATCTTCTCTGTCCATCAGAGTATTGTAAATACTTACGTTAACGGAATCTCCGACATAAATATCTGCAGCTGAAATGCTTCCTAAATACTCCTGCTTGTAAATTGTGAAAGTATTTTCGATTACGGTTTCGCTGTAAATGTCTGTCTCAGGGAGCGTAACTCTTACAGTGTATTCTCCGGCTGCTTCAGGCTGGTCTCCTGTAAATGCATCGTCGCCTTCAGCTGAACTAAGTTTGTACTCGATAGTATATTCATCAGTGCTGACTTCGTAATCTGCAGATGTTACCTGAATATCAACGGAGTATTCTTCGCCTACGTAAGGATCTTCGACTGATACTGTAGCAACTATCGGCTTCTTGTCGATCTTGAAGGTTGCAGTAGCGGTCTGCTCTTCATAGTTTATTGTCTCAGGAACTGTAACTCTTGCAATGTATTCTCCTGCGGCTGTAGGAACAGTTTCTGAGTATGGTTCATCAGAGCCATTAAGCTTATATTCGTAAGTAGCATCTTCAACGCCATCAGAATCAGTAGTAAAAATGGGGCTTACAGTATCACCAATATAAATGCTCGGAACGCTGAAAGAGATAGTAGGTGTTCTCTTGATGATTGAGAACTCGATTGAGTCTTCATTGGCAGTGTAGAGATTGGTTTCTTCGAGAGTAACTAATACGAAGTAATCTCCGGCAGTCTTAGGCTGTCCTACGATATCTGTATCGTGGTCAGTGTAATAGTACTTAAAAACCGGAGTTGCATCAGAATTAGTTGTAACCTCGATCTCATAATCATCACCCGCATAGATGGTTTCGGGTGCAGAGAGGGAGATGGTGGATTCGATTCGCTCTGGATATAAATCAAATTCAACTCCGTTAGATCTGCCGGCCTTGTCAGTAGCGGTGATCTTGATATGCTGCGCTTTGCCTTCGATGCTGTTGAAGGACAGATCGCACTGATCTTCGACAACTGTATCTACAACGTCGGTTTTAGTTCCGTCAACATCTACGATGATGGAATCGAAATTTTCATCTCTTATGGATACCTCTAACTTATCACCGCAGATTACATCCTGGCGTAGATCGATTTCTTGTCCTCCGTCATGCTCAGAATCGTAAACGAGACCGAACCAAACAGGATCAGAGCTGTCGAAGATGTAGTCTCTAAAATCCGCAGCTGAATTTTCAATAGGGCTTATCTGGGCTGTAACGGCGTTATCTTCGATTCGTTTTAATCTGAAATATACATGTGAGTAATAGCCGTCATAGGGGTCAATGACATCATCTTTTGCGACCATTGCATAATCAGCAAAATCTTCACCGTTGAAAGATATCTGGTATCCGTCAGCAGGAACTACCTTTGCCTTTTCATTAATGTAGTTTCCATTTACGACATTATCAAAAGTGTAGTATTCGCCATCGTTAATGTCTTCGTCTGTGGGGTCAAGGAAAGATACGTTATATAACTGCGCAGCCGTGTAAGATTCTTTATAGCGACCGGACGAGGGAGCTACTGCGCGGACGTAGTACTCTCCTGTTGAATCGAAGATCGGTTCCTCGGTAGTCCATGCTTCACCAAGATCTGAAAACTCCAAATAAGGTGTTCCGGTATAATCTGAAGCAGTGTGGATATATGTGCTGAAATCATGGTCTTCTCCAACATAAATGCTAGGTATTGTATCAAGAGTTATTTCAGGATCTTTAATTAATTCGCTAGGTGTTAAACCGTCAACCGGTTCGGTAACTTCTATTGTGCTGCCTGTAGTGCCGTTCACCATATATTTGAACGATCCGCCGGTAGAAGTAATAGTAGCTGAAGAACCTGCTTTGAGTGAAGCGTTTAAATCTCTGTCATCTTTCGTAAAAGAACGAAGTGCACCAACTGTTGCATCGGTAATGTCAGAATAAATATCACTGTCAATCGTAACATGATTTCCTTCTACATAACCTTCGTTGCGGAATTCTTTAATACCGTCAGATTCCATTTGCGATGTGTTGAATATCTCACCCCGGAATTCGCCGTAGTTGATGATTTTATTCAAACCGGTTCCTTTGATAACGTTGTAATGAACGAAAATTCCGTCTTCATCTACTAAAAGGACAGCTTCTGTTCCTTCTTCTGTTCCACCGTTAAGATATATTTCTGGACAATCATAAGTAGTTTTAACTACCAATGTGCAATTTGATGATACATAAATATTTGCATTTTGCATTAATTCTTTTTCGTGTTCAGTGCTGTCTGGTGAATCATCAATATAAAAACTTGACCCATCTTTCACAAGATAAAAGATTTCAGATTCACCTTCGTTTGCTGAGAGAACAAAATGTGTTTTTTCTCCTTCGAATCTAATATCAATATCTCTCGCAGAAACATTCTCATACACCAGGTTCAAACCTGTATTAACTGTCAGAACAAAGCTCAGGATTCCGCTCGTAGCTTTGATCAAAGTCTTTTTGTTAAGCTGTATTTTGTTAGTCTTCATAAGATTTTCCCCTTTTGGCTTAACCATTATTCTTTCCATTCGATTATCGTGTCACGTGTGATTGGTGTTGTGAAAATGAAGTCCCAGCTTCC
>Ga0265298_10008518_pt1 | contig 12315 bp, 23 predicted proteins | sample AusTroGonzalo_MG_3_FD_193486 | JGI IMG/M metagenome (GOLD analysis project Ga0265298, IMG submission 193486) | Bovine rumen microbial communities from tropical cattle in Woodstock, Queensland, Australia - Gonzalo_01 | ecosystem: Host-associated > Mammals > Digestive system > Stomach > Rumen ...
TCGTTCATGTGTTGAAGTATCTCATTTAAGACTGATATCAATGGAAAAGGATTGTTTGAAAATTGGGAAAGTAACCCTCACCGACGCTGATAGCGGCGAGGTTATGAAGGAACTTGCCATCACGGATATGGTGCGGTCGGTTTTCAAGGATCACAGAATGTGTACCGTCGCCAGGACGGAGGAGAATACCTTTGTGCTGGCCATCGAAAACCCGAAGTCAACGGGGAGGAACACCCTGAACCAGATGCACCTCACTGAGGAAAGTCTTCTGGCGTTGACGAACAGCATCTTTCTGTACTATATGCACAATGGCATAGACATCAACCAGAAGATGAAGGATCTGATAGACTCAGATACCATCGACTACGAATATAATAATGAGTGATTAACGAATTATAATGAGTTATGAATCATCAGGAATACATCAAGGCCATTGAGCATGAACAAACGCTTATCCGTCGTTTGTTCGCTGGCAAAAAGAAACGTGCGGCGGCAATAGAGAATATTACCGCCAAACGGTATGCCCATCTGATAGGAAAGTTCTTCACCAAAGAGAACGATCCTGATAGTGTCTATTCCATAGACAAGGTGATCACCAGAGCCAATTATGTCATGTCTGATCAGGTGGATGTAGTGCTTTGTTGCAGCTGCTTGGGTACAACCTGTAGCGGCTCTGACTGCAAAACCCTTATCGGGGTCTATATCCACTATGATAACATCACATTCAATCCGAATGTTGACATCGACGAATATCTGAAAGGTCGTTTTGTTGACAGGACGAAGGCTGTGGAGAGATTTGATAATCTCCTTGGCCAGTTAAGAACTAATATGGGATTATAATACTATGCCGGACAGGGAATTGACTTGGGAAGATATGATGCTCATTCACAAGTGTATCAAGGATGCGATGAATAAGTATCTGTATGCCTTCCAGACGATGGAAGGTCAGAAGAAGGTTTATGAGGACGTTTTGAGACGTTATAAGGAAATGAAGGAGAATAGACTATGACATTGAAGAGTGCAGCACAGTGGGAATGTATCGCAGAGATTCTGCTGTCATTACTGGCTTTCCCGTTTCTGATAGTAGGGTTTGTCTTCCGGCTCTGCCAGAAGCCTTTCGACTGGCTGACAGACGGTATAGAGCGGTTGAAGTTCCTCATCGGCCATAAGCTTATGCTTTTGTCCGATGAAGCCAGGAACGGCACCATAAAGAACCCTGACTTTCTGAAAAACGGCACGGCCACCGTTGGCTACGAGAAGTTGAAGGATGAACTTGAAAAAGAATAGTATATGAATTTTCTGTTACAGACGATAAACGGTCAGATCCAGCTTGATTTTGTCTGGATCATGCGAGAGGCCAAACGCTATTACGAGTGGTGGGGTGAGGAGCAGCTTGGCTTGCTCTATGCAGACATCGACTGCATGGATGATTTGAAACCCGACGATTACATTCCTGTCGGTACGGTGGAGTTTGTTAGCAAGTTCCTGATGACCTACTATCCGCAGGCACAGGCAGCTTTGACACCTCTGAATGTTCCGCGTTATCTGTTTCCCTTTGCTGGCAGGGCGATTGAGAACATCTGCATCCGTGAGGATTTTTCTGAGCGGTTCAAGCAGCTCGATAGCATTTATGCGAAGAGCCTTGATAAGATCAAGGATGATTTCAATGGACCGAAATATGCCAGGACAGGAACCATTTCGGACTGGTACGAAAGCAAGGATTTCGTGCGTTGTCAGGTTTCTGAAATGATAGACATAGCTTCAGAGTGGCGGGTCATCGTCTTCAACGGCGAGATCCATCACGTCGGGAACTACTCAGGCGATTGTCTGGTGTTCCCCGATGGTGAAGCTATCAGGAACATGGTAAAGGCATACGGCGAAGCGGCACCGAAGGCTTGGACGCTCGACGTGGCTGTGACCACCGACGGCAAAACGGTTGTACTGGAGTGCCATCGGTTTTTCTCCTGCGGCCTGTACGGATATGCGGATTACAGACGTATTCCGAAGATGTACTCCCAATGTTGGCGTGAAATGCTTACCATACGCTGAAATTCTGGCACAAGTGCCAGTTTTTCAGCATTACTTTAATATTGTGAGTAAGATTTTGGACTCACTGCGTCCAAAAACAGGCTCGGAATAAAGGTTCTTCCGACGCTGTATGATCCTTTCAAATTAAGGTCATTAACAGCGTATCATATCACTCCACAAGAGTATGTAAAGCTGTATGATCCTTTTTGTAAGGCTTGGCGAGTGGCATGGCCCTCACCATAAGGCGGTACAGCCCGCCCTTAGATATTCTATATCTTTAATCGGCTGGTTTTTAAAGGTTCTTGTGATTCCTTTTCCAGCCTATCGTAGTTCTCTTGTAGAAGCTTTGCTTCCTGTAGGCGGTTGGATGCCAGACTGTCAGCAATCTCATGTACCTTGTTATGGATGCCTTTGTTGGCCATGAACGCCTGTTCCTTGGTGATAAAGCCATTCAACAGTGCGGCGGTTTCATTCTTTGAAAGAACGCCAAACACCTCCTGTCCGTTCACCCAGCCTTTCATTCCTCTTTTTTCTTTGTCTTTGACGTAGAAATAGAAGATATGCCGAATATCTATGCCGTCGGGGATCCTGACACGTTCCGGATCACGCTTTATATCGTCGGCCAGTTTCATGGCACTCAAAAGCCTGTCTTGGCTTTCAGGATTCGCAAGGATCCGTCCCCATCCCCTGATGTTGCTATCGTCTTGTGCCATGAGGTCAGTTCTTCCGTAGCGTCTTGGTGTACTGCATCCAGTTATCTATCTCCAGCTGGTCGCGGATGATAGTCAGGCAGTCATTATGACCGAAGGAGTAACCTGCGACAAAGATGTCGTGAAGAAGTTCAAACACCTGCGTACCCTCGAAGTTCATTCCAGCCTTTTTCATCTGTTCGTTGAACTCCTTCCAGGCATTATCTATGAGTTTCCCGGCTGTTTCTGCGTCGGGCAAGAAAATTTTCTTTTCTGGCATAACGTATATTTAATTGGTTTAATTTGAGGTGAATACAACAGCCGTCTTTATTCACATCATGTATTTTCAACTTCTTGCGATTGAGCTGTATATGCCTTTATAAAAAGGTTATTGACAGCTCCTTCATTTTCTCCTTGTGCTGTATGTTCCTTCCAACTAAAGGTCATTAACAGCTTTCATCAACGTACTTCACAAGTGCTCTTGGCTGTATGATCCTTTCAGATTAAGGTCATTAACAGCGCACTTTTGAAATAAAGCCGACCTTTGTGTGCTGTATGACCCTTTCAAATTAAGGTGATTAACAGCCCAGAAGAAGATGGCTTCTACAGTCGTGAGCTGTATAGACCTTTTCAAGGCTTATGGAGTGGTGATACCCTCCACATAAGGCGGTACAGCCCGCCCGAATTGTATTTATGTTCATTCGGGATGATCCCGATTTGTATTTCTATAAATAAAGCATGGCCTCCTGTGGCTGCATGATGCTTACATATTAAGCATAGCCTCTTGGGGCTGCATGATACTTTCAGCATCTTAGCCGTAGAAATTACAATACTGCCTCGTATGCTGCGTGATGTCTTTAAGCATCTTAGTGAGTGGTCGTACCCTCACCATGAGGTCGTACAGCCGACCCGATATTTTTATCATTATGGTTTCTGTTTGCAAAGGTACGGAAAAATCCTGAATTATCCCGTTTCCTTTTGCATTTTTTCACGAAAAAACCGCTATTTCTTGGGTTTTCTCTCCAGTCCGAACTCCACATGACCATCTACGGCCTTCTCTTCCATGAAGGTAGCCTCCTTGTCGTATCTCAGCCGGAAGTCATGGTTGTTTGCTTCCGCAAGGTTCTCCTTCTGCATTTCGACCTGGCTCCGCTTCAGCAGATCGTTGGAAACGAAGGTCGTATGAAGGTAGTACCTGCGGTTGAAGCACACGCCCAGGCTGATACCCTCCTTGTGGTACGACGCGAAGTTATCGTAGCCCGGCTGCCGTTGCAGGCTCTCGTCCTTCACCACGTCATAGAGGCCGTCCTCGCCTTTCTTGATGGCCGTTCCCTCGTTGATGACGTTCATTGAATGATGGTGGAGCCGGAATAGTTCTCTGACCAGCTGGAGAAAGTCGGGCTGTACGATGCCGCGAGGCTCTATGAGCCGTTCACGCAGGCGGCTGAAATAGTGCGGCGGGTATTCGTTGCACCAGACACCGAGGCCGATCTGCGGATGGCATACCCAGATGCCCTTGCCGTTGTTGATCGGGTTTTTGGAGTGTGTCACATGGAAGGTCTGGAAGGCCAGATAGGTATATTGTCCTTTCATCACGTTACCCCGTGCGTCTGCCACCACTACCACCGTCCATTTCCCCATGCCGGTGATTTCCTTCTCAGGCAGGAAGAGATAGGCAGGATAGCGTGTCGCCCGTTTCAGGGCGTTGAAGTCCTTCTGAGCCGCCCGTGCCGCGAGCGTCTTCACGTAGGGCTGAAGCTTCTCCATCTGCCGTATCTTCTCTTCGGGTGTCATTGACTGTAATATCATATTTGAATGTTTTAAGATGATTATATTATCGTATATATGAAAATATGAAAGTAGAAATATCCATCAGGAACACCGTACTGGACAAAAAACCTGATATTTGGCCAATATCGAGGTTTTCTTAGATATTTCAGGGAGGCATGAAGCCGACGGCCTCCGTCCTCACCAGCAAAGCCGACGGCTTGCCGCAGGGGTAGTTGGTGTAGATGTCTATGAGCCAGCCCACCTCCTGGTTGGCGGCTTCCACGGCGGCCTTGACCGTCTTGAACTCCTTCACCTTTCCCGTCCAGTTGTCGGTGTACCAGAATTTCTTCTTGAAGGATTTGTCGATGCACCTGTCCGTCCCGAATTTCTCCTTGTACCGCTTGATGTCAGCAGTCGTGATCTTCTCGTTTTTGCAGTTCTGGAGTCGCCCGCCGTCGAAGAAATACTTATAGGTGAGGTTGTGGCAGTCCACCTCGAAGAGGAACTTCCCGCCCATCTCGTCGGGAATGAACTCCAGCGGCTTGGTGATCGGTGCGTTATACCGCTTGGAGATGGCGACGGCATGGCACACCATCTGCTTGGGCGTAGGCCGTTCGCGGAAGGAAAGACGGATCACCTTGTGGGATTCCCAGTCTGCCGAAAGCACCGTCATATATCCGAACTCTTCTCGTCTCTCGTACATAGCACTTGACTTTTTAGTTAAGTTTCTCTTGTTGCTTCAAACTCTCCTCGTGGGCCTCGCGCAGGATGTCGCCAAAGGCCGCCTGCAGCCGGTCGCGTGTCAGCGAGCGAAGCTTCATTTCCTTGGCGGCGGCGGTCATCACATCGACGATCTCATTGCACATCTCCTTGTCATTCTCCAGACTGAGGTGCTGGAGGTCGGCATCCTCGTACTTCTCCACGAAGCTTTTGGCGTGGTTGCCGATGAAGTGGCTGATGACCATTTCCTGCGACGGGGTGATATCCTCCGTTATGAGACGCTTCAGGATCTTCACGTAGGTCACGAAGCAGAGCGAGTGAAGGATCAGCCGTTTCTCCAGCCCCAGCTTCTTTATTGCCTCGAACTTTCTCATATTGTCCTTGATGAGTTGTTCCTTGTCGTTGTCGTACTGGTTGATGGCCGTATGTATGGCCACCTCACTCATGAACGTGCCGTCACGCCCCAGCTCGTACATGGCATCCAGCGGCTCCACCTTGCGGCGCTGCTTGCCGTTGAGCTGCGTGTCCTTCAGGAAGGTGCGTATCTCGAAGACCCTTGGGTTCTCGCTGAGCTGTACGCCGAAGCCGTACCCTCCCCTGAACTTTGCGATCACCTCGCCGTCCTCGTCGGCCTGTATCGCGTGTTCGCACTTGGTGGATATGAACTCCTTGATCAGCTCCTTCGAGCGGTAGGCTTTGCCCGTCCGCTCGGACATCTGGTAGAAGAAATGGGCGGTGAAGATGATCACACCCGTCGGCTTGGCCTCGTGCTTACGACGCTCCTTGCCTTTCTTCTTATACTCCACCTGGTCGAAGGTGGGGAAGAAAGCCCCGCAGGAGGCCATTGTCTCATAGTAGATGAAGGAGTACTGAAACGCCTGTGCGTAGATGGCCTTGGGGAAATACTGCGCCTGCGTATATACAAGCCATCGGTTCCCGGCCTTCGAGATATGGCTGTGAATGTCGGTGTACTGGTCTTTTTTCTCCTCCAGGGCCTTGTCGAGCATCTGGTCTTCGTATTTGTAGTATTTCTGTCTGCCGCCGAAGTTCTTGCGGAAGAAATAGTATTCTGAGGGCATTTCCTCGCGCATGGTTGCGATGATGTCCTCCGGACGTGTAGAGTGGTTCACTCTGATGGGTTGGAACTTTGCCATAGTGGTAAGGGGTTTAGTTATCTCTTAACTCTGATTCGTCGTTATCCGATTCGGATTCCTCCTCCTCTTCGGGCAGGCCGTTGACCTCGCGGATCATCTCGTCTGCGATGGCGGCTGCCAGGGTCACGAAGTCCTTAGCCGTTTCCTTGACGGCGACACCATCACCCTTGATGGTGGTCATCACGCGGGTCAGGGATTCGTTCTTCAGGATGTTAGACAGCGCGAACTTGATGTATTTCTCGCGTGTCTCGGGGTTGAAGGCACGGCTACGGTCGAGGGCCAGCCTTGCGGGGGAATGGTACGGCTTCCCGTCACGCTCGATGATCTCCCAGTTGTAGGAATTGGGGCCGTTCCATGATTTTCTCTCCAGTGTTCTGCCGTCCCATGTCTTATACTTGAAAATGGCGCAGAAACCGGGCTTGCCGCAGAAATCCGGTTTACCGTCGATGACCTCTACGATGTCGCCGGCTTTCCAGCCGCCTGTGCGGTTGTTGTTGATGGAGGTGATTCTGATCTTGTCACCTTTTTGGGGTACGGGGTTTGTGAGTTCGTAATCCATAATGCTTATTCTTAAAGGGTTCTTAAACTGTTCTTAATCTTTTGATGTGATTACAAGGTTCTCTCCGCTGTCGTCATACAGGGCGAAAGCCTGTTTGAAGAGCTTTGCACAGCGGCGCGGGATGTTCGCCCAGGTGTGGTGTGACTCGTTCCACTGGATGCACAGGCCCCGGTCACAGTGGTGGCCGACCTTCGGCACGTCGGTGTTGCCTGTCAGCATGAACGGGCAGCTTCCGCAGGAGTGCGGCACCTCGTAGAACTTATGTCCGTTGATGATTACCATATCATTCAGGGTTTTTATGCTGCCAGACTCGTTGTGTAGAGGATGCCCTTCGTCTGTGGGTTACGGAGCTGGAACTGCCATTCGGCTCCGGCGTACTCGTCGGCTACCTCCTGGAGTTTGCGGCGGTTCTCCTCGTTGTCTGCTATCATCGAGCAGAATATGAGGTTGGCAACGAAGAAGCCGTCGAGGTCAAACGCCTTGAACTGGCGCATCCACTTGTTCTTTGCGTACACGTAGCAGAGACCGGCGAGGCCGGTGTGCTGGGTCTGGGAGTTGATGTTAACCTTTGTCATATTCGTTTACAGATTATCAGTTGCCTTTATGAGTTCCTTGCGTACCTCTGCCAGCAGGCGGCGGGCATCGGGGTAGCAGCTGTTTTTTTTCGGGCTGGCCTTCTCCAGAAACATATCCAGAGCCTGTTCCAGCGCATTGAGATCCGTCCAAGATGTGACTGTCATGGCTGTGAGGGTTTTATTTCCAATGAACGAGGTTATTCTGGAAGAGCCTTTCCAGCTCACGCACGGTCTCTTTGCCGCAGTTGCGCGACTTCACGAACTTCATCTTAGGGTACGCCTCGATAAATTCGAGGACGGTCATGTCTGATGTTGCCAGCAGCCCCACGACGTTCTTCAGGCGGGTGGAAACGTTCTGCGAGCTGATGAACTGCCACATCCGCTGTGCCAGTACGCCGTTCTTCTCCTTATCCATCGCCATCACCAGATAGCCCCTGACGTTAGGCAGCAGCTCCTCGATGGTGTTCACGGCCTCGGCGAAGCGTTCCATATCTTTCACTACATTCTTCATAGGCTGATATCTTTTAGAGTTTCATTACTGTCTCTTGTGCAATCTCGCGGAAGCGGGCGAAGAGCTGGCGCTTCAGGTCTTTGAGGGCCTTACGTGCCTCGCGCTCCTCTTCCGGCGTGGTGTTCTTGTCGCTGATGATATGACGCTGACAGCGCATGACCTTGCGGATCTCGGCGACCTTAGCGTCCTTCTTCTGGTTCTCGCGGATGAAGCCAAGGATCTCCTTGCCCAGCCGCTTGGCTTCTTTGTTCACATCCACCGTCTCAGGGTCGGTGATCTGATAGTAGGCGCGGCCAGTGTCGCCACGACGTGCTATCCACTTCTGGCACTGCTTGTATGTACCTTTGTACCGCTCTTCCATGATGCCGTCGCAGAGACGGATCACCTTATACACTTTCACTTCCATATTATCGTATTTTTATATATCCAATATTAAATAATCTTCTTCTCGCGCAGCAGGCGGGTATATTCAGGGATGGAGTCTGCTTTCTCGAAGGTTTCCTTGTCAAATATGAACTCTACGCGATCAATACCCTTATAGGGGTATTTCACCGGACTGATGGCCAGCTTATGGGTCATATCGACCACCGTACAGTCCGTGCGCGGCTGGCCATTGTGTGTAACGGTCGAAAAGATGAAGTACTGCAGCCCGTCCTCTCCCAGTGCCGGGAGTAAGGTGTTCTCGTACAGGACTTTCATCTGCCGTCCTGTGTGGATGTCTGTGAGTGTCAGTTTCATTGTCCTACGCTGCTAAGGTCGAGATCTATTTCCTTCCATCCGAAATCATCACAGTAGTAGGTCTTACCGTCCATCACCACCACGTCGGAGGTGCTGACGCTGTGACCGTTGAACCCTTCGGGCTTCATGCCCTGGAAGCGCATAAAAATGTCCTCCAGCATTTCGTCGGTGTCCTCGCCTGCCGTCGTTCCCTCATAGACGAAGCCGTAGAGGTCTGGCGTGAGCTTCTTCATGAGCTTATGCTTCTTCAGGAACTCCAAGGACGAAAACTTGATGTCATGCGAGCCTTTTGCGTCGCGCTTGATCTGGTACAGTCTGAACTTTTTCATATCACTGTCGTTTTTTGAAATGTTATTACTATTGGTTGTCTTCTCTCTTGTGGTTGTAGCGTCCTGTCTTGTCGATCTCGGCTGTGCCGTAGAATTTCAGGGCGACCACCTTGTTATCCAGTTTCTTGTTCAGGTCATCGATGATGATGCGTTTCTTCTCGGTGAGCGTGGTGTCCCATTCGGGGCGTTCCTCCGGGATGACCATGAGCCGTTTGCCGTTCTGGAGTGTGGCCAGATAGACCTCCTTCTTTGTCTGTTTCATAGCTGTTATTTGTTTGATGATTCAAGAAATTCAGGGTAGTAGTTCTTTAGAGCGTTCTCGATGTAGGGGAGCCACTTTTCGGGGATGATGTCGCGGTTCTCGTGTGCGAAGATCGCCCAGTCGCAGTCTTCCTCGAAGTGCCACCAGCCTTTTTCGGGATATTTGATGATATCCTTCGCCTTCTGGCTGATGTAGCGGTCGGCCACTGAGACGTGTACCATGATGCCGCCGTGGGAGGCCGTATCTACGCTATACACGCCGTTGGCGAGTTTTTTCTGGTGCTGGATCGGTCCCCAGATGGAGGTGTGGGGAGCAGAGATCCTGATGTCATTCGTCGTTGCCATTTTCGTAATGATATTTAAGTTATTTATTAGTTGTTCTTTCTGAGCCAGTCCTTAAAGTCCTGTGAGTAGGGAAGTGCGAAGCGCATATCCCGTATGAAGGCGTTGGAGATCTCGGTGGGGACTTTCGTCCAGTGCCAGTTGTCGGCGATCCACTGGTTATACGTCCTGGCTATCTGTTCGTCCTCGATGGTGGCCTCGGATGACATAGCCCATATCTTTTCCTTGATCTTCAGCAGCAGCTCTTTCTCGTTCCGGCCAGATACCAGACAGCGGGTTTTGCCTATCTGTGCTGCCGCGTTGTTCAGGTACTGGTTGGAGTAGATGTTTGCTGCGAAGGTGATCCATACTGTTACTGCCATAGTTGTACGGTGTTAAGGGGTTACTGATTTGCTTCTTCTACGCCGGTCACCTCGCATGATGCCATGCTCTCGGCCTCGCGGCAATAATACTGGTAGTCGTCGCCGACATAGTTACGGGCGATGGTCTTTGCCTCTTCCGCGTTTGCGGCTTCCACCTCTACGGTGGCCGAAACGGTGATGTCCACTGATACGTTGAATTTCTTTGTCATAATCTTGCTTGTTTTATATTGTTATTACTGTTATGCTGCCATCCGTATGAAGGTGTGCTTTGCGCTGAACCGCTCGGTGTCGTTCGATTCCGTCACCTCTGCCTCCTTGAAGAAAAAGCCGTTCTGGAACATCAGCCTTTGCAGGGTCTCGTGTCCGGTCTTGCTCTCGCTCCAGAAAAGCCAGATCGTCACCTCGGAGCCTGTCACCTTCACGTCGGTGTTTCCTAAGAGGTGGCCATCCCGCAGGATGGTGTTCACCTCTTGTTGGATCGTTGTTGTTTGACTCTGGCTCATGCTACCTTGTGCTTACGGTGAAACATGGGAAGGTAGATCTCCTTGACGAAGGTATTGATCCCGAAGAAGATTGTTGCGATGCTGGCTCCTACCAATACCAGCTCAAAGTCTGTCAGATGCTCCATAATCGAAGTTTTTAGTGGGAGTTGGTTAAGTTCCCGTTACCTTTTATCATTGTCGGTCACATTTCTACGCTGCGCTTTTGCTTTGAAGTTATCGGGTTTCCTGTTCTGGAAGCTTTTACTTTTGATTCTGAGTCTCATTGTGTCCATGTGATCTTTTTTTTATGTCATCGGTACGACCTTTATCTGTATAGCCTTTTACTTGCCTTGAAGAAGGAGGGAAGACTTTACCGCCACCGGCGGTGGAGCAAGCCAAGCGATGAAGGGGTGAAATTTCGTGGAATACCCAGATTATGAAGTAATCTGCGGAAGGCTGCTGCGATAATTTCATCCCTGAACCTCACCGAGGCCCGAAGGGTGCTTGACGGCTCCGGTCTTTACCCTACCTTTGCAAGGTAAAAGGGGTCAAGTACAGATAGGTCGGCTGCTGACAGGCAGCATTACCGATAAAAAAGGAGAACAAGGACAGTGCCAATGAGCCGTTTTGAAACAACGAAAATAATCTTAAAATGCCAAATACACCGTATTTGGAAGTCTGAGTATCTTTGAATTTGGTTTTATAATCCCTTCCTGACACGGTGTGTAAGTGCCAGGATGGGCTTTTTCCGGCTATGAATGGCCATTAGAGGCCGCTGGCGGCTGGAAATGGCCTTATGACTATTAAAGTAATAGTACACGTGCGTGTGCGCGTACTTTACTTTATTGTATGTATGAGCCAACATCCAAAGCCCTGTGGCAATAGCCAGAAGGGGTTTGATAGAGGGGGTTTTGCGAGGGATTTTGACCCCAAGTAAAAATCCCCTTTTTGGCTGTAAATGTCTCGATTTCACGAATTTAAGACTTGGAGGGTCTTGAATTTGTTAAATCAAGAGATTTGTTTTGTCTATTTCTGTTTTCCATTGGAAATGGAGTTTCTTTGCAGCAGTTTATAAACGAGCATGATATGAGTGCATTTGGAATCTATGTAATTGTGCTGACCGTCATCTACGTCATCTACTTTGGCGTGATGCTGGCTTATGACCAGTACGGTGTGAAGGGTCAGAAAAAGAACGAAGTTGAAGAGTTTGATTCTCCTGATGACGACCATAAGCCGTCATCGCGCACGGTGCGTGAGAACGGTGACGGAACCTATTCGATGACCGACTCCGCTGAGGAGGAGGAGCATGACGAGCAGGAGGTTGACGACGACGGCCAGGGCGGCATCTATGATGACAAGCCCGAGGATGACACCACCGGCGAGACTCCCGAGGACGAGGCACCTCCGGTGACCGACGAGGAGGAGGATGACGATGAGAGCTTCGCGGTGTATGAGCGCATCAAGCAGACGCAGGAGGAGATGATGACCATCTATCCTGAGTTTGACGAGCAGTATGATGCTGCCGAGTTCTCTGTGGTGATGAACCAGCCGATGGAGGTACACTCCCGTGTCGACCGTACCATCTTGAGGTATTAAACTTCTTTGTGTGTGACTATGGTAAGAGGCAGACTTAAAGGTAATCTTAGGCGTTTCGCCCTTCTGGTGTTTCTGGTGTCCGTCAGCATGACGGTGCTTGCCAATGCCGGTGTCCCCGACTATTCGCTGGGGGCGCAGGAGCTGCACCGTATGAATACCGACTGGATCATGCCGATCGGCTATTCCGTCATCGGTATCA
>Ga0265298_10008519_pt1 | contig 12314 bp, 6 predicted proteins | sample AusTroGonzalo_MG_3_FD_193486 | JGI IMG/M metagenome (GOLD analysis project Ga0265298, IMG submission 193486) | Bovine rumen microbial communities from tropical cattle in Woodstock, Queensland, Australia - Gonzalo_01 | ecosystem: Host-associated > Mammals > Digestive system > Stomach > Rumen ...
CGCCATCCTGGAGGCCGCCCAGGCCAAGCAGGAAGGGCTCATCAGCAAGCTTTCCGTGTTCGGCTGCCTGTCGCAGCGTTACCGGAAGGAGCTCCCGGCGGAGATTCCGGAGGTGGATGAGTGGAACGGGGTGCTGACCTTCGACACGCTGGGCCGTGTCTTGACCACGCCGAAGCACTTTGCCTATCTGAAGATCGCCGAGGGTTGCGACCGCTCGTGCTCCTATTGCGCCATCCCGATGATCCGCGGCCCGCACCACAGCGTGCCCATGGAGCAGCTGGTGGCGGAAGCGACGAAACTGGCGGAGCAAGGGGTCAAGGAGTTGATTGTGATTGCCCAGGACACGACTTATTACGGACTCGACCTCTACGGCAAGCGTCGGCTGGGCGATTTGCTTGCGCAGCTGGCCGCAATCGACGGCATTGCGTGGATCCGGCTGCACTACAGCTATCCGGCAGGTTTTCCGGAGGATGTGCTCCGCGTGATGGCGGACAATCCGAAGATTTGCTCCTACATCGACATACCGCTGCAGCACAGCGCCGACAAGGTGCTGAGCATGATGCGGCGCGGGGTCGACGGGCTGCAGACACGCGAACTGGTGGCGCGTATGCGCCAGCTGGTGCCGGGTGTCGTTCTTCGCACGACCTTGATTGTGGGGCATCCGGGCGAAGGGGAGGATGAGTTCAACGACCTGCTCGACTTTGTCAAGACATGCCGTTTCGAGCGGCTGGGGGCGTTTACCTACTCGGAAGAGGAGGGGACTTACGGGGCGTTGCATTACAAGGATGATATTCCGCAGGAAGTGAAGCAGGCGCGTTACGATCGTCTGATGGAGGTCCAGAGCGGGATCTCGCTGGCCTACAACCAGTCCCGGGTTGGCCGTCGGGAGCGCGTCCTCGTCGACAGTTTCTCCGACGGCGTTCTTGTCTGCCGTTCGCAGACGGAGTCTCCCGAAGTGGACGGAGAAATACTCGTCAGTCCGGCTTTACCGCTCCGGGATAAGGCCTCGCTCGCAGAACAATGCTCGCTCGACCTTATCCCGTCCGCTGTTTCGCCGGAGGCGCTCATCGGACAGTTCATCGATGTGGACATCGTCGGTGCGAATGAATATGATCTCATAGCAGATATACACGAATGAGTTAGAGGGCGTAGCAGCGCGGGTGGTTTTGGGTGAAGCGACCTTTTTTCGGGAGCGAGACCAATACCAGAGCGCAGCGGAGCCCGACAGAAGATGAAAATAGACAAACCCATATGGAATTACTGAAAGGAAAAGTCGCGCTCGTGACGGGTGCGGCGAGGGGCATCGGCAAACAGATCGCCCTGAAATTTGCGGAAGAAGGCGCCGATATCGCCTTTACTGACCTGGTCATCGACGAACTCGGTGAACAGACCAAGAAAGAACTCGAAGAGAAAGGCGCCCGCGTGCTGGCCATCGCCTCCAACGCTGCCGATTTCCAGCAGGCCCACGACGCCGTGCAACAGGTCGTCGATACCTTTGGACACCTAGATATCCTGGTCAACAACGCCGGTATTACCAAAGATGGCCTCATGCTCCGCATGACCGAAGCCCAATGGGATGCCGTGCTGACCGTCAACCTCAAGAGCGCTTTCAACTTCATCCACGCCGTGTCGCCCGTCATGCTGCGGCAGCGCGGGGGATCGATCATCAACATCAGCTCGATTGTGGGCGTCCACGGCAACGCTGGCCAGTGCAACTACTCGGCGTCCAAAGCCGGCATGATCGGGTTGGCCAAGTCCATCGCCGCAGAACTCGGCCCGAAAGGCGTGCGCGCCAACGTGGTGGCCCCGGGCTTCATCCTGACCGACATGACGGAGAAACTCGGCCCTGAAGTGATCAAGCAGTGGGAAGCCAAGATCCCGATGCGCCGTGGCGGCTCTCCCGCCGAAGTGGCGAAAGTGTGCACCTTCCTGGCCTCCGACCTGGCCTCATATGTCTCCGGACAGGTCATCCTGGTGGACGGCGGCATGGGAATGTAAGCGGAAAACGGTTACAACGGTAGCGATTTATTCGTAACTTTAGGGAAAATAACATGAATTCCTATAATAAATGCCTATGAAAAAGTATGTAGCAGAATGTATCGGAACGTTCGTCCTGACGTTCCTGGGATGTGCAACAGCCATGTATCTGGGTTGTGACACTCCTGCCGGCGTGGTCGGCACCGCTTTCGCCTTCGGCCTCTCTGTCGTGGCCATGGCCTATACCATCGGCGGTATCTCCGGTTGCCATATCAATCCGGCCATCACCTTCGCTGTCGCGCTCTCCGGCCGTATGAGCTGGAAAGATGCAGTCGGTTACTGGGTAGGACAGCTCATCGGCGGTATCATCGCCGGTGCTGCGCTGTTACTGCTCTCCAATACGATCGATGCGACTGACTTGACCGGCGGACTCGGTTCCAATGGCATCGGCGGCGCAGGCAGTGTGGGCGGCGTCTTGCTGGTTGAGGTGCTCGCCACCTTCATCTTCGTCCTCGTGGTGCTCGGCTCCACCGACGATAAGAAGGGAGCCGGCAACATGGCTGGCCTGGCCATTGGTATGACCCTCGTCCTGGTGCACCTGGTTTGCATCAACCTGACCGGTACTTCCGTCAACCCGGCCCGGTCCATCGGTCCGGCCTTGTTCGCAGGTGGAGCTGCCTTGAAAGATCTCTGGCTCTTCATCCTGGCCCCGATGGTGGGCGGCGCCCTGTCTGCAGGCTGCTGGAAGGCCATCGCCAAATAGGGACTGTTACACAGGCTTTTCAGCCCGCGGGAGAAATATACTCCCGCGGGTTTTTTTATGCCGAAAAATGTATTAATTTTGCAAATTAAACTATATAGGCGCAGCGTAGCTGCGGGTGGTGTTCGGCGCAGCGCGGCATCAGCCGCTAGCGGAGACCGTGAGAGATGGCCTTGTGTAATAGCAGGTCGAAGCGGCAGGGTTTGGGGCAGCGCCCCAGTAAACACGCGAGCAAGACGAAAACCAGAGCAGCGAAGCGAGCCAAACGATCGATGTATAACTATACGCTTATGCTGAAAAAGATATTCTTACTGATGGCTGTCCTCTGCACCGCGGTGGTGGCCATCGCCCAGAGCACGATGACCGACATCCAGGTGCTGGAATACGTGAAAGCCGGTGTTGAGCAGGGTAAACCCCAGAACCAGATGCTGCGGGAACTGGCTGCCCGCGGCGTGGACCGGGCACAGGCCGAACGGGTCCGGGCGCTGTACGAGCGCCAGAAGACCAGCACGGCGCAGGCTGCTTCGACAACAGCCGAGTCCCGCAGCCACACCGTGGCTGGCGAAGTGGATATCAATCCTGCCGATTTCGAGGAAGATACCTCGGTGACGGCCAATCTCAAGGTCTTCGGCCGGGATGTATTCCGCAACAAGTCGCTGAATTTCGCGCCCAGCGAGAACCTGGCCACTCCGAAGAACTACCGGCTCGGCCCGGGCGATGAGGTGATCATCGACATCTTCGGCGCCAACCAGACGACCCTGCGCAGCGTCATCTCGCCGGAAGGCAGCATCAACGTCGACGTGCTTGGCCCCCTCTACCTGAGCGGCATGACCATCGACGAGGCAAACAAATACCTCAAGCGCAAGCTCGCCGGTATCTACGGCGGCCTGAACCGCAGTTCGGCCGGCACCGACATCCGCTTGAGCCTCGGGCAGATCCGTTCCATCCAGGTGAATGTGTTGGGCGACGTGAACCATGCCGGTACCTATGTGGTGTCTGCGTTCTCCACCGTATTCCATGTTCTGTATCTGGCAGGTGGTGTCGTGGAGCCGGGTTCGCTGCGCAACATCACCGTGACCCGCGCCGGCAAGGTGGTCGGCACGGTGGACGTGTATGACTTCCTGATGAACGGCTCGCGCGAAAGCGACATTCGACTGGAGGAAGGCGACGTGGTCATGGTCAAGCCCTACAGTTGCATGGTGAAGATCGGCGGCGAGGTGAAACGTCCGATGAATTTCGAAATGAAGGACGGTGAGACCCTGAAAGACCTGATCGAATATGCTGGCGGATTTACCAGCGGCGCATATACCGACAACGTGACCGTGGTGCGCCAGAACGGCCGCAACTACGAAGTCCGCACCGTGTCGGCCGCGGACATCCCGCACTTTGTGATGCAGGATGGCGACGAGGTGACGGTGTCCAAGCTGAATTCTTTCTATGAAAACCGCATTGCCATCAGCGGCGCCGTGTATCAGCCCGGCACTTATGAGCTCGGCGCCGAGGTGAAGACGGTGCGCCAGCTGATCGCTAAGGCCGGCGGCCTGAAGCCCGACGCGTTCATGAACCGTGCCGTGCTGCACCGTGAGCACGAAGACAAGAGCCTGGAGGTCATCTCGATCAACCTGGGCCGTGTGATGCGGGGCCAGGATGCCGACGTGGTGCTCCAGAAAAACGACGAACTATATGTGACCAGCGAGGCGGACCTGCGGGAACAGGGCGACATGAAGATTTTCGGCATGGTGGCCAATCCCGGTACTTTCCCCTTCGCGAAGAATACGACAGTCGAAGATCTCATCATCATGGCCGGTGGTCTGCGTGAGGGCGCTTCGCTCGCCCGCGTGGACGTAGCGCGACGCAAGCGCGACGCCAACGGCCTGGTCCAGTCCGACGAGGTGGGTGAGATCTTTACCCTCAGCCTGAAGGACGGCTTCCTCGACGATGGCGGCACGCGCTTCTACCTGCAGCCCTACGACGAAGTGACGATCCACCAGAGCCCTTCGTATAATGCGCAGACACACGTGACCCTGACCGGCGAGGCCAACTTCCCGGGCTCCTTCACGATGACCCACCGCAACGAGCGCCTGAGCGACCTCGTGAAGAAGGCAGGCGGCATTACCAACTACGCCTATCTCGAGGGCGCACGCCTGTTCCGCAACATGTCGGACGACGAGCGCCGGCAGATCGTCGACATCCTGAGCTACCATGTCGGGGGAAACACGGCGGTCGATACGGTGAACGTCTATCAGATGATGGAAGACTACCAGGTGGGTATCAACCTCGACAAGGCCCTGTCGAATCCCGGTTCCGATTACGACATCATCCTGATGGAGGGCGACGTGCTCGACATCCCGGTCATCCGCGGAACCGTGCGGGTGATGGGTGCCGTGATGATGCCTTCCGTGGTCTCGTACAACGGCCGCTTGAACGGCAAGGACTACATCAAGGCAGCCGGCGGCTATGCTTCTGATGCTCGCAAGAGCAAAGCGTACGTGGTGCATATGAACGGCAATTCTGAGCCGCTCAAGAGTGGTACACGCATCTTTGCGGGCGACGACATTGTCGTTCCGGAGAAACGCGTCAAGGAGGGAACGACCGACCGTACCTTCCAGTATGTGGCTACCTCGGTTACGGCCATCACGGGTATGACATCCGCCGTCGCCTACATCTATCTGATGATCCAAAACAGCAAAAAATAGCCGGATATGGAAGAGAACTATCGTGAAGTGAACCCCGAGGACGAGGGCATGACCATCGACTGGATGGCCATGCTGCGCAAGTTGTTGCGCCGGTGGAAATTCATCGTGCTGGTGACCTTCATCTTCTCGGTCCTGGGTGTCGTGGCGGCGCTGATGGCGCATCGCAAATACCAGGTGACCGTGACGCTGGCTCCGGAGATGCAGAACCGCGCGAGTGGCACCGTATCGGCCCTGGCCAGCATGCTGGGCGGCGGCGCGACGCTCAATTCCTCACCCGATGCCTTGAATATTACCCTGTTCCCCCAGATCAGCTCCAGCACGCCTTTCCTTTGCTCGCTGCTCGAAGTCCCGGTGACGCCCTATGTGCCGCAGCAGCAGCTTGTGGCAGGTGCCGTCCCTGAGACGACGACCGTGTTCGCCCATGTGCTGGGCCGCGACCGCGCCTTGAGTGAGAAGAAAGCCCGCAAGATGGCGGAGTCCGACGCCAAATATCTGTTCGATGACAGCGTCATCAATCCGGAGATGCTGACGCCGCGGCAGGGAAGGGCCGTGGAGATTCTGCGTGCCTCCATCAACACCAGCGTCGACAACAAGACCGGCGTGACCACCATCGTGGTGACGAGCGACGACCGCATGATTGCCAAGCAGCTGGCCGATACCGTGACCCAGCGCCTGCAGGACTTCGTGATCGACTACCGTACCAAGAAGGCGACGGCCGACTACAATTATTATGTCGAACTGGCTGACGAAGCCTATGCGAAACTGGTCAAAGCGCAGGCCGCGTATGCCGCGCGCGTGGACTACGACCGCAGCGTGATCCTGCAGTCGGTCAACAGCGAGCGCCAGCGCCTGGAAGACGAAGCCAATCTGGCCAACCAGATCTACAGCCAGATGGCCCAGCAGCGCGAACTGGCCAAGGGTAAGATCCAGGAGATGAAACCCGTCTACGCCGTGGTGCAGCCCGCAACTGTCCCGATCCGTTCGACCACGAGCCGTGCCAAAATCTGCATCATCTGGTTCTTCGTCGGATTCCTCCTCTCCTGCGCTTGGGTAGCCTTCGGCGACGTTGTCATCCAATTCTTCAAAGATCTCTTCAAGAGCGAAGACACGGAGAAGCAGATAGTAAAAGCCTAAAAAAAACCTCGGTCCGATGACCGAGGTTCTTTTTTAGTGAAGTCCGATGTGGCTCTTGTCCGGAGCCGGCGGGGTAGGAGGCAGCGGCTTCCAGTTCTTCATCTCTTCCTTCAGCACTTCGATGGCCTTGTCGAGCTGGGCATCCTTGCCCTTGTAGTCCTCGAACGGGTTGATGTCGACTTCGATGTCGGGATCCACACCGTGGCCTTCGATGATCCAGTCGCCTTCCAGCGAGTAGGATGTGAAGAACGGAGTACGCATGTCTTGTCCGTCAAGATACGGACGTGAGCCGGAGATGCCCACGATGCCGCCCCACGAGCGTTTGCCGATGAGCTTGCCCAGGCCGAGCCGGCGGAAGCCGTACGGGAAGAGGTCGCCGTCGGACGAGGAATACTTGTCGATGAGGCAGACTTTCGGGCCGTAGAATGCCTGGTTCGGAACCGGATCGTTCTGACCGCCCCAGCGCGACATGCTCATGCGGTATACTTCACGCTGCAGGCGCTCCAGGATCATCGGGGAAACGTTTCCACCACCGTTCATACGGTCGTCGATGATCAGGGCCTTCTTGTCGAGCTGCGTGTAGAAGAGCTTGGTGAACATGTCGAGGCCTTCGGTGCTCATGTCGGGGATGTGGATGTAGCCGATCTCGCCGTTAGAGGCCTTATTGACCTTCTCAATGTTCTTCTGGACCCATTCGTAGTAAGCCAGGTTCGATTCGTCTTCCACGGGCTTCACATAGACCGTGCGTGCGTTCTTGCCGGCGGCATTGTCGGCAATCTCCAGGGCGACGGTCTTGCCCACTTTGCCCACGAGGGCCTGATAGATGTCCACGAGCTCGGAAGCCGGGGTGCCGTTCACCTTCGTGATATACTGGCCAACCTTGGCTTCCACACCCGGTCCGTCAAGCGGGGAGACGAGCGTCTTGTCCCAGGATGCGCCCTTGAAGACGTGTTCGATGCGGAAGGCGCCTGTCTTGGCGTCTTTGCTGAACTTGCCGCCCAGCAGGCCGGTCTTCACGCGCGGAATCTCCGGCACTTCACCCGAGGTGATGTAGGCGTGGCCGACGGTCAGTTCGCTGATCATCTCGCCGATGAGGTAGGTCAGGTCGTGACGGTGCTTCACATACGGCAGCATCACGGCGTATTTGTCGTGGATGGCGTTCCAGTCGATGCCGTGCATGTTCGCTACATAGAAGTTGTCGCGGGTCACGCGCCAGCTTTCGTCGTAGATCTGGCGCCATTCGGCCTCGTGGTCGACGACCATGTCCATCTCCTGGGTCGGAACGGGCGTGTCGAGCTTGGCGGGGCCGCCGAAGCCCGTGACATAAAGCTTGCCGCCTTCGCGGACAAGGCATTTCTTGTGGTCAGGCGTGATGGCGATGGGCATGTTCTTCGGGCCGTCGGAGGTCTTCAGGGTCTTGAGGTCGAGCACCTTGACGGCCGCTGCTGCACCGCCGCCGCGCGGACCGCCCATAGCGGGCATGCCGCCGCCGAAGCTGCTGTAGTAGAGTTTGCCGTTCTCGGCCAGGAGGAGGCGGTAGCGGCCGGCCGGCAGCGGCAGGACGCTGGCGCGCTGGCCGATGCCATCGACGTCGACTTTCATCTTCTCAGGGGCCTTGGCCTTTTCAGGAGCGGGCTTGTCACCCGGTTTCGGGCCGCCCGGCATCGGGCCGGGACCCGGCCTGCCTTCCAGTTTGCCGGCGGGCTTGACACCGTATTCATCCGAGACGATCGTCGTCGGATCGGGCGTACCCTTGGCCAGCGGGAGGACGAACACATAGTCGCTCACGTTGTAGGAAGCGTTCCATTCCACTTGGGAATACTGGGAACGCAGGCTGCGCGAGGAGGTGAAGAACAGGTACTTGCCGTCTTCCGAGAAGAGCGGGCTGGAAGAAGGATACCAGCGGTCAGTCACCTGATAGGATTTGCCGGTGGCCACCTCATAGAGGAAGACGGCAGTCACGTCGCTGCCGATCTCCATGGAGTAGGCGCCCCAGCTGCCGTCAGCCGAGAGGGTGAAGCCGCGCGGGCCGCTGATCTCACCCACGATGATGCGCTTGAGAGCGCCCGAGGCGATGTCCAGGCTGTAGAGGTCGCGCTTGAGCGTGGAGAAGTAGAGCGTCTTGCCGTCGGGGCTCCATTTCAGGCCGCTGGGATAGCCGTCCGTGAACTGCGTCATGGCCTTGGCAGCCTTCATGTCGTTGGAGGGCGCTACATACACCTGATACTCGCCGCTCTTGTCGGAGAGGTAGGCGATGTGCTTGCCGTCGGGCGACCAGGTCACGTCGCGGTCGTGCGCATTCGGGGTCTCGGTCACGTTGTAGACGGGGCCGTTCTGGGCAGGGAGGGAGAAGATGTCGCCGCGGGCCGATACGAGCACGCGCTCGCCGTCCGGCGAGAGGCTGAATGAATTCATTCGTCCGGAGACGTTCTTGAATTCAGGACGGCTGTAGATGTTGTCGCTGTCAAGATAGATGGTCACTTTCTCGCAGCTGCATTTCTTTACGTCGTATTTGTAGATATAACCGCCGTTCTCAAAGACAACATACTGCTGGGAGTAGGAGGGGAACTTGCAGTCATATTCCTGGAAATCAGTGACTTTGCGTGTTTTCTTGGTCTTGGTGTCGTAGACGAAGAGGTTCATGAAGCGGTCGCGGTCGGAGAGGTAATAGATCTCGTTGCCGATCCACATCGGGAAGATGTCCTGCGCGTCGTTGTCGCTGATCTTCTCGAGTTTGGTGGTGCCGACCTGGTTGATCCAGATATCGTCGGCCTGGCCGCCGCGGTAGTATTTCCAAGTGCGGAACTCGCGGAACATGCGGTTCATGGCCAACTGCTTGCCGTCGGGCGAGTAGCTGCAGAAGCCGCCTTCGGTGGTCGGGATCTCCTCGGCGGGGCCGCCGTTCGCGTCGACCTTGCAGAGCTGGCCGCGGAGGCCGCTGAAGCACCACTGCTTGCTGCGGTAGACGATCTGTTTGCCGTCGGGGGTCCAGCACATGACGATGTTGTTGGGGCCCATGCGTTCGCCCACCATGTCGCGGCTCACAAGGGCAGACCAGGTGACGCGTTTGGGCTCACCGCCCGTGACGGGAATGGTGTAGACTTCGGTGTTGCCGTCGTACTGGCCCGTGAAGGCCACGGTCTTTCCATCGGGAGAGATGCGCGGGAACACTTCATAACCCACATGGGATGTGAGTTTCACAGCCGTACCGCCGTCGATGCCGACGCGGTAAAGATCGCCGGCGTAGCTGAACACGATGTTGTCGCCGCCGACGGCAGGGAATCGGAGCAGGCGCGCCTCCTGGCGGTCTGCTGCAAAGGCCAGCAGCGGAAGAAGCGCTGCCAGCACGGTGAGGATTCTCTTCATGATTATAGGATGTTGAGTGTTTGTTCCTTGATCTTTTCAAGCTCGTCTTTCATCTTCACCACGATTTGCTGGATCTGGGCGTGGTTGGCCTTGGAGCCGAGCGTGTTGATCTCGCGGCCCATTTCCTGGGCGATGAAGCCGAGCTTGCGGCCGGGCATGGGCTCGGTCTCTGCGGTTTCGCGGAAGTAGCGGCAGTGCTGGCGCAGGCGCACTTTTTCTTCGTTGATGTCCAGTTTCTCGAGCCAGAAGATCATCTCCTGTTCGAGCCGGTTGGCATCGGGCTGCAGGGCGAGTTCTTTCATGCGGGCTTCCATGCGCTCGCGGATGGCGGGCACACGTTCGCGTTCGTAGCGCTCCACCTCGGGCAGGTAGTTTTCAATCTTGTCCACCTGGGCGATCACGTCTTTCCAGAGACTGACGCCTTCCTGGCAGCGGAAAGCGTCCAGGGCGGCCACCGCCTGGCGGATCGCAGCGTAGAGGGTTTTCCATTCGTCCTCCGAGATCTCGGTGCTGCGGGTTTCCAGCACGTCGGGCATCCGGAGTATGGCGGGGAGGAGGGTGTCGGGCTCGCAGAAGTCGAGCACGGTGCCTTCGACGGCCCGCTGGAGCTGCTCGTAGTAGGAGAGCAGGATCTCTCCGTTGATCTGCTTGGTGCCGGCGCCTTCGGCGTGTTCCACGGTGATGAAGAGGTCGATGCTGCCGCGGCCGAGCTGCTCGGCGATGTACTTGCGGACTTCGATTTCTTTGTCGCGGGGAATCAGGGGTGTTTTGAGGTTGATGTCGGCGTTCTTGCCGTTGACCGATCGGATTTCGACGAGGTATTTATCTTGGCCCAGCAGGCATTCCGCCTTGCCGTAGCCCGTCATGGATTTCAGCATGCTTTGTATCGGTTTTAACGGGTTAAAGATAGTGAATTTTTCCTATATTTGCAGGTCAAAGCGCTAGCAAACATGGAAGAAGAGAAGAAAAACAATTTCCTCGAAGAGATCATTGAAGCCGACCTTGCGGCCGGCAAGTTCGACAGCATCATCACCCGTTTCCCCCCGGAGCCGAACGGCTACCTTCACCTGGGTCACGCCAAGAGCCTGTGCATCAATTTCGGCCTGGCCATCAAGTACGGCGGCAAGACAAACCTCCGCTACGACGACACGAATCCCACGAAGGAGGATGTCGAGTATGTGGACGCCATCAAGGAGGACATCAAATGGCTGGGTTTCCAGTGGGCGGAGGAGCGTTATGCATCGGACTATTTCGACCAGCTCTATGCATGGGCCGAGCAGCTCATCGAGCGCGGCCTGGCCTATGTGGACGACCAGACCCTCGAGGAAATCCGCGTCAACCGCGGCACCGTCGAGACGCCGGGCACCGACTCGCCCTGGCGCAACCGCAGCGTCGAGGAGAACCTGAGGATCTTCCGTGAGATGAAGGCGGGCAAGTATCCCGACGGGGCGAAGGTGCTCCGCGCGAAGATCGATATGGCGCATCCCAACATGATGTTCCGCGACCCGATCCTCTACCGCATCAAGCATGCGCATCACCACCGCACCGGCGACAAGTGGTGCATCTACCCGATGTACGACTACACCCATGGCCAGTGCGACTCCATTGAACATATCACCCACAGCATCTGCACGCTGGAGTTCGATATCCACCGCCCGCTCTACGACTGGTTCATCGAGACCCTGGGCATCTACCCCTCGCACCAGTATGAGTTTGCGCGCCTGAACCTCACCTACACGCTCATGAGCAAGCGCAAGCTGCTCGAACTGGTGGAGAAGGGTATCGTCGCAGGCTGGGACGACCCGCGCATGCCGACGCTCTGCGGCGTCCGTCGTCGCGGCTACACGCCCGAGGCGCTGAAGATGTTCTGCGAGAAAATCGGCGTCAGCAAGCGCGACCAGCTGATGGACATCGGCCTGCTGGAATATTGCGTGCGCCAGGATCTGAACGAGCGAAGCAACCGGTACATGGTAGTCTCGGACGACCCGATCAAGGTGACGCTCACCAACTGGGAACCGGGCAAGGTCGAGTGGTTCGACGCGCCGCTCAATCCGGCTGATCCGGAAGGAGCCAAGCGCAAAGTGCCGTTCACGGGCGAGCTGCTGATCGACCGTGCCGACTTCATGGAAGACGCGCCGAAGAAGTATTTCCGGCTGCGGCCGGGTGGGGAAGTGCGCCTCAAGTATACCTACATCATTCGTTGCGATGAGGTGATTAAAGATGCTGGAGGAAAGGTAGTTGAGCTTAAGTGTACGTACGACCCGATGACGCATCCTCAGTCTGGTCAGTGGCGTTCTGTCAAGGGAACGATCCACTGGGTGAGCACGGCTTTCGCGAAAGAAATCGAGTGCCGCATCTACGACCGGCTCTTCACGCTGGAG
>Ga0265298_10008520_pt1 | contig 12314 bp, 6 predicted proteins | sample AusTroGonzalo_MG_3_FD_193486 | JGI IMG/M metagenome (GOLD analysis project Ga0265298, IMG submission 193486) | Bovine rumen microbial communities from tropical cattle in Woodstock, Queensland, Australia - Gonzalo_01 | ecosystem: Host-associated > Mammals > Digestive system > Stomach > Rumen ...
TCGAACGGTATCGAGCTGAACGCCGTGCAGCGTGCCAACCCTGAGATGCAGAAACGTGCCTACAATCTGGTTCGTGCCCTCTGCGAGGAGGATGTGAACCCCGTGGTATCCATCCACGACCATGGTTCGGCAGGTCACCTGAACTGTCTGTCGGAGCTCGTTGAGGAATGTGGCGGTGAGATCGATATGACCAAACTGCCTATCGGCGACAAGACGCTGAGTTCGAAGGAGATCATCGCTAACGAGAGTCAGGAGCGTATGGGTCTGCTCATCGACGAGAAGCATATCGAACATGTCCGTAAGATTGCTGAGCGTGAGCGTGCTCCACTGTATGTGGTCGGCGAGACCACTGGCGACGCCCACTTCTCATTCAAGCAGGGCGATGGCGTGAAGCCCTTCGACCTCGATGTGGCTCAGATGTTCGGACACTCGCCGAAGACTATCATGCGCGACAACACCGTGGAGCGTCATTATGAAGATGTCACTTATACACAAGATAAGATAGAGGAATATCTTGAGCGCGTACTCCAGTTGGAGGCTGTGGCTTGTAAGGACTGGCTCACGAACAAGGTAGACCGCTCGGTGACAGGTAAGATTGCCCGTCAGCAGTGTCAGGGTGAGATCCAGTTGCCGTTGAGCGACTGTGGTGTCGTCGCCCTCGACTATCGTGGTGTGAAGGGTATCGCCACCGCCTTAGGTCATGCGCCTCAGGCAGGTCTGGCTGATCCAGCCGCTGGCTCTGTGCTCTCTGTGGCCGAGGCTCTGACAAACATCGTCTGGGCACCGTTGGCTGAGGGTATGGACTCGCTGTCGCTGAGTGCCAACTGGATGTGGCCCTGCCGTTCGCAGGAGGGTGAGGATGCCCGTCTCTATGCTGGTGTGAAGGCCCTGAGTGATTTCTGCTGTGACCTGCATATCAACGTGCCCACAGGTAAGGACTCGCTGTCACTCTCTCAGCAGTATCCTAACGGCGAGAAGATCATCTCTCCAGGAACCGTGATCGTCAGCGCTGGCGGTGAGGTGTCAGACATCAAGAAAGTAGTATCGCCTGTGCTTGTCAATGACAAGAACGCCTCGATCTATCATATCGACTTCAGTTTTGACACACAACGCCTTGGTGGTTCTGCCTTCGCCCAGAGCTTGGGTAAGGTTGGCGACGATGTGCCGACAGTGAAAAACCCCGAATACTTCTGTGATGCCTTTATGGCCATCCAACAGATGATCGAGAAGGGTTGGATCATGGCTGGTCACGATATTTCGGCTGGTGGTCTGATCACCACGCTGCTGGAGATGTGCTTCGCCAATACGAAGGGCGGTCTGCATATCAACCTGCACGACCTCTGCGCTGATGGCGACATTGTGAAGGCTCTCTTCGCAGAGAACCCAGGCGTGGTCATCGAGGTGAGCGACGAGCATAAGCAGGAGTTCAAGGACTTCATGGAGGAGATGGGTGTTGGATATGCCAAGATAGGTTATCCTGTAGAAGACAGTCGCAGCATCGAGATTGTCTCACCTCTCACCTCTCACCCCTCACCTCTAAAATTCGACATCGACGCCCTCCGCGACGTATGGTATAAGACCTCTTATCTGCTCGATCGCAAGCAGAGTTTCAACGGCAAGGCCAAGGAGCGCTTCGAGAACTACAAGCAGCAGCCTCTGGAGATGAAATTCAACAAAGACTTCACTGGCACATTGGCACAGTACGGTCTCAACCCTCGCCGTTCAGTATGTTGCTGTGCCACAGCAACAGCCGAAACACCCAAGGCCGCCATCATCCGTGAGAAGGGTACCAACGGTGAGCGCGAGATGGCTTACTGCCTCTACTTAGCCGGCTTCGACGTGAAGGACGTGATGATGACCGACTTGATTACAGGTCGCGAAACGCTCGAGGATATCAATATGATCGTCTTCTGTGGTGGTTTCTCCAACTCCGACGTGCTCGGCTCTGCCAAGGGTTGGGCTGGTGCCTTCCTCTTCAACCCCAAGGCTAAGGAGGCGCTTGATAAGTTCTATGCCCGCAAAGATACGCTGTCATTAGGTATCTGTAATGGTTGCCAGCTGATGGTAGAGCTTGGTCTCACAGGTGCCAAGGGCGCCAAGATGCTCCACAACGACTCGCATAAGTTCGAGAGTGAGTTCATCACACTGAGCATTCCTCAGAACAACAGCGTGATGTTTGGTTCGTTGAGCGGCAATAAACTCGGTCTGTGGGTGGCCCACGGAGAAGGCAAGTTCTCATTGCCCGAGGCAGAGAGCAGCTACAACGTGATTGCCAAGTACAACTATCACGGCTATCCCGCCAACCCCAACGGCTCCGACTACGACGTGGCAGGTATCTGCTCTGAGGACGGTCGTCATCTCTGTATGATGCCCCACCTCGAGCGTGCCGTCTTCCCCTGGCAGAACGCATGGTATCCCGCCAACCGTCAGAACGACGAGGTGACGCCGTGGATCGAGGCCTTCGTGAATGCCCGTCAGTGGATTGAGGAAAGGGTGAAAGGGTGAACAATATTTATTGGGACTCGTTTAAGACATTCTTTAAGATTGGCATATTCACCCTGGGTGGTGGATATGCCATGATACCCTTGATAGAGGAAGAGGTGGTGAACAAGAAACAATGGGTGTCAAAAGACGAAATGCTCGACCTGATAGCCATTGCCCAGAGTTGTCCGGGGGTGTTTGCCATCAATATCGCCACCTTCATCGGCTATAAGCTGCACAAAACGCGTGGGGCCATCGCCACCACCATCGGCACAGCCCTGCCCTCATTCCTCATCATCCTCGCCATCGCAATCTTCTTCAGTCAGTTTAAGGACAACAAGGTGGTAGCAGCCATCTTCCGGGGTATCCGTCCGGCAGTGGTGGCCCTCATCGCTGTACCCACGTTCCGCTTAGGCCAACGGGCGAAACTGAATAAGTTCACCATCTGGATCCCTGTCGCCTGTGCCCTAGCTATCTGGGCCCTCGGCGTCTCACCTATTTATATTATAATAATAGCTGGCCTTGCCGGCTATCTATACGGTAGGCTCAAAAAATAACCTGTTCTTATGTTCTTCTGTCTAAAAAGATGATATTCCTCAGTCTCTTCTACACATTTTTCAAGATTGGACTCTTCGGATTCGGAGGGGGATACGGCATGCTGTCGTTGATTCAGCACGAGACCGTTGAGGCTCATCATTGGCTCTCCACCTCCGAGTTCACCGATATTGTGGCCATCTCGCAGATGACACCCGGTCCTATCGGTATCAACTCGGCCACCTACTGCGGCTATACCGCCATCCAGAATGCAGGCTACGGTCACATGATGGCTGTCCTCGGCTCTGCCACCGCCACTTTCGCTTTGGTATTACCCTCACTGATCCTGATGATTCTGATCAGTAAGATGTTCATGAAGTATATGAACACTCCATTAGTCCAGTCGGTCTTCAAGGGTTTGCGCCCCGCCGTCGTCGGACTCTTAGCCGCTGCCACACTTCTGCTCTGTAACAAGGAGAACTTCTCTACGCCGATGGAGAATCCCTGGCAGTTCTTTATCAGCTGTGCTCTCCTCGTCGCCACCGCTTTCGGCACTGGTTACCTGAAGATCAATCCTATCCGTATGATCTGTTATGCCGGCGTGGCAGGACTATTGCTGCTATATTAATGATCTGTTAAGCAACATACCAAACAAAATGATGCCGCGACTCTCTCGAGCCGCGGCATCTGAAAAAGCCTATGTTTAACTAAAAATCCTTTTCTCTAAAAGAAATTTTCAGCTCACAAGAGCTAAAAATTTGAAAGTTTAAAAGGGAATTTCGCAATTGCCTCCTGTTATCCTACAGTTGAAAACTTTCTTTTACCAATAACTAAAAACCTAAAACTATAAATATTACTACTAACCTAAAACAATCTATTAACCTTTTGACGATGCAAAGGTACGACAATTTTTCATATCTCGCAAGAAATTATGCGGAATAAGTGTACAAATGCCCTTTATTCTTGATTTAAATCAATGGAATGTGCACGATAACAACAACTTTTTATGGTTTTTAGTATGTTTTTCGCTCGTTTATTCGTAATTTTGCAGCCAATAAATATATATAAGAACACATGAAGAAACTATTATGCGTATTTATCGTGTTGTTGCTAGCTGTGCTGATGATTCTGACACGCCCTGACAAAGCACAACACAAGGAGGCCATGATGAAGGCCATCGAAGAGTATGTTGAAGAAGAGGCTCAGGATCGTCTGGGTGATAATGTCCTGGCCAAATTGGGGAAGGGAGTTATTGTGAAAACTGCCGAGACCGCCCTCAACTTAAAGTTGAAGGAAAACAACTATTATCTATTCAATACCACTTATGTCCGTCTGCAGGGCGAGAATAATGTGCTCTCCTTTGGCATATTCGGATATGTCTACACTTTCGACAAGGAGATGATCCGTGAGAAGTTGGAGGAATCTCTCCAGCAGAAAGAAGAGGCTAAGACCGAAAAGGAAGCTGCTAAACAGAGTGCTAAAGAGTTGAAACGGCTGCAGAAGGAACAGCGCAAGCGTGAGCGGGAATTGGAGAAAGAACAAAAGCGCAAGGAGAAGGAAGCCCGTAAGGAAGCCAAGCGTAAGGAAAAAGAGGCTCGCAAAGAACAGAAGCGTCGCGAGAAAGAAGCCCGCAGCTAATCTTAAGATGAAGTTATGCGGGTACTGATTGTCAACACGAGCGAGCGTACTGGAGGGGCTGCCGTAGCGGCCAACCGTCTGATGAAAGCCCTGAACAACCACGGTATCAAGGCAAAGATGCTGGTGCGCGACAAAGAGACCGACTCCCTGACGGTCTCGGCCCTGCCCCGTTCACCATGGCTGCGATGGAACTTCCTGTGGGAGCGTCTTGTCATCTTCGTCAGATGCCACTTCTCACGGAAACATTTGTTTGAGATCGATCTGGCCAACACAGGTAGCGACATCACCCGTCTGAGAGAGTTCCAAGAGGCCGATATCATCCACCTCCACTGGATCAATCAGGGCATGCTCTCACTCAACAGTATCCGCAAGATTCTACGGTCAGGTAAGCCCGTCGTCTGGACGATGCACGACATCTGGCCTGCCACCGCCATCTGCCACGTCACCCTTGGTTGTCGGCATTTCACCACTCGCTGCTATGGTTGCCGTCTGTTAGGCAAAGGCGATGGCGACGACCTTTCCACCACCGTCTGGCAACGGAAACGCCGGATGCTCAACGACGAGAATATCTTCTTCGTGGCCTGTAGCCGCTGGCTCGAGTCGGAAGCAAAGGCCAGTGCACTACTCAAAGGGCATAAGATCACCAGCATACCCAACCCCATCGACACCCATATATATAATAGATGTCATAAAAAAGAGGCCCGAGAACGCCTCGGACTGCCTCAAGACCGTCGTCTCATCCTTTTCTCCTCACAGCGCGTCACCACCCCCCTCAAGGGCATGGACTACCTGATAGAGGCCTGTCAACTGCTGGGTGATCTCACAAAGAGTCAGACACCTTACGAGGTGGTGATTCTTGGCGGACATGCAGAGGAGGTGGTGGAACAATTGCCGCTGAAGGCTCATCCCCTGGGTTATGTCAACGAGGAACAGCGCATCGTGGACGTCTATAATGCCGCTGATGTCTTTGTGCTGCCCTCGCTTTCGGAGAACCTGCCCAACACCATCATGGAAGCGATGGCCTGTGGACTACCCTGTGTAGGTTTCAAGGTGGGTGGCATCCCCGAGGAGATCGACCACAAGCAGAACGGCTACGTGGCCGACTACCGCAGCGCCGAAGACCTGGCCCGCGGCATCCAGTGGATCCTCAACGAGGCCGACTACGAGTCACTTAGTCGCAACGCCATCCAGAAGGTGGTCCGCAACTATTCTCAACAAAGTGTCGCCCTGCGCTACGCCGAAGTCTACCAGCAGGCTATGGCCTTCAAACACTATAAGCTGTAAACCCACTATAAACTATAAACTGTAATCATGACTATCACCTACGTCACCGTCACCTATAATGCCGCAGCGGTCCTGCAGCTCACCCTTGACAGTGTGCTCGCCCAAGACTACCCCGACATCACCCATCTCATCATCGACGGAGCTTCCATCGACGGCACCCTGCAGATGGTCGATGACTATATCAAGCGCTCTAATGAGTCAGAGAATGGTCACCTTATCCAAGTGATGTCAGAGCCAGACCATGGTATCTACGATGCGATGAACAAAGGCATCCGTTCGTTGGACGGCGACTATGTGTGTTTCCTTAATGCCGGTGATTTCCTACCAACCCCTGACACGGTCAGTCAAATCGTGTCACGAGTGGATGTCGCAGACGGTGGCATGCCGGCTGTCCTCTATGGTGATACAGATATCGTCGACAGTGAAGGCCGTTTCCTTCACCATCGTCGTCTCGCCCCTCCTGAGAATCTCACGTGGAAATCGTTCCGCCACGGCATGCTTGTATGCCACCAGGCCTTCTATGCCCGCACCGACTTCGCCATCGCCACACCCTACGACCTGCGCTACCGCTATTCCGCCGATGTCGACTGGTGTATCCGTATCATGAAGGCAGCCGCCAAGGAACGCGTATCTCTACAGAACCTTCACATGGTTGTAGCCAACTACACGGAGGAAGGTCAGACCACCCTCCACCACAGAGAGTCGCTCAAGGAACGATATCAAGTGATGACACGCCACTATGGACATGTCATCACCTTCCTCATGCATTGTTGGTTCGTTGTACGAACCCTTATTTTGAAATGATACTCTCAGAGAAGTAGCGGTCGCGCAGAGGTTTGCTAACAGCCTTGCCACGAAGAATGACCTCCTGCTGGAGTCGGATATCGGCAGACGAGGCACCCACCTTGACAATAAACGTGCCTGGTTCGATGTTCCACTGACGGATATTGTTGTCGTGGCTGTAGAAACCGAACTGCTCCAGATAGAGCCGTGTGGTGACAGTCTTGGTCTGACCAGGCTCTAAGGAGATACGGGCGAAGCCCTGCAACTGGATGGGACGGATATTCTTAGAGGTGAGAGGCGAGAGATAGATCTGGGCAATCTCGTCGCCCTTCACCTCACCTGTATTCTTCACCTGGAAGGTCAGCTCCACGTAGTCGTCGGACGTCTGTGCCTCACTGTCCACCTGAAGGTTCTGATACTCGAACGTGGTGTAAGTCAGACCATAGCCAAAAGGCCACGCCACACGTGAATCCTTCTCACCACTATAATTGTAGCAGATGGGTTCGTAAAGCTCGGTATTGGGATAGCTGACGGAGAGTTTGGCAGAGGGAGACACCTTTCCGTAAAGGATATCAGCCACGGCATTGCCACCTTCCTCACCCGGATACCAGGCCTGGATGATAGCTGCGCACTTCTCGGCAATACCTGAAATGATCTGGGCACGGCCTCCGAACACCACAAGCACCACTGGCTTACCCGTCTTGATCAATTCCTCCACATATTGCTCCTGTTGACCAGGCAGGCGGAGCCCCTCACGGTCGCGGTTCTCACCACAGAGCATCACGTTCTCACCCACGGCGGCAATGATGACATCTGCCTCTTGGGCCATCTTCAGAGCCTCGGCCTTGTCAGCCTTCTCACCAGAGTCCACCTTACGGTGCAGAAGCTCATACTCCCAAGCACGAGCGTCGCCCAGTTCTCCGTATTTGGTCTCGATACCTTCCGTCCAGTCGCAACCACGAGAGTACATCACGTTGATACCCTCGGGCTTACGGGAGGTCATACCTTCAAGAAGCTTCACAATATGTGGATTGTCACGATCGGCCACATCCATCACCATCTTCCAAAAATATGACATGGCGGGGTAGGTATAGTCGCCACACATGGCCCAGATGGAATTGGCATTAGGTCCTGTGACGAGCACGTTCTTGACGTCTTTCAGTGGCAGGATGCCGTTGTTCTCGAGGAGGACGACGGACTGGGCGGCAATATCGTAGGCAGTCTGACGTTCTTCAGGAGAGTCGAGCTTGATATCCTCCTTCGAATAGAGGTAGGCATCCTTGTCGAAGAGTCCTGCACGGAACTTGATACGTAGCACATTCTTGACGGCACGTTCCAAGACCTCTGGCTTAACAAGGCCCTTGTCGATAGCCTCCTGAAGGTACTTGTAGTTGGCACCAAAGGGGAAGTCGACATCATTACCATTATTAATAGCTGCAGCAGCCTTTTCTACGGTTGTCTCAATATTTGGAATCTGATCGATGGCCGTATAGTCGCTCACCACCATACCGTCGAAGCCGACATAGCCACGAAGGATATCCTGAAGAATCTCGCTATTAGCCACACACCTGGTGCCATGAACATCATGATAGCCTGGCATGACAGCCACACTACCCGTCAGACGGATCATCGTCTCATGGGGTAGCAGAATCTCCTCCATCAGCTCCTTCTCCTCGGCATCGCCGCCACCACCGTAGCCAAGGTAGTGCTTTGAGCAGGCGCCGACACCTTTCTTCAGGTTGCCCTGCTGCAGACCTTTCACGAAAGCCGTTCCCATCACGGCCGAGAGGTAGCCGTCCTCGCCATAGGACTCCTCCAGGCGGTTGAAACTCGGTGTACGACACACATCAACCATTGGTGAAAGGGCAAAGATACCTCCCATCTTACGCAGGGTCGTACTCGTCTGCAACGTCTTCAACTCTGCCAGTTCGGGGTTGAACGAACAGGCCTGACCTATCTGCTGCGGGTAGATGGTGGAACCTAAAGTGTTGACTCCAGAGAGCACTTCCTCGTGAAGGAGTGCGGGGATGCCATTGGGGGTGTTGTTCTTCAGCCAGTCCTGGATAGCAATGGCCCGATCGCGCAGCTCGTTGGGGTCGCGGGGCTGTTGCATGCAGAACTGTGAGAAGTGTCCGATGCCATAGGGGATGAGCTCACGGCACTTCGCAGTATCGAGCTGTCCCTGTTCATCAAAGAGCTCGTCCATATACATACTTCTCAATTGGGCGATGCGCTCTTCCTGCGGCATCTTCGCATAGAGTTCGTCAACCTGCTGCTCGATATCAACAGCTGTGTTACAGCCAACCATGAAGGCTGTCACACCTATTATCAATAATCCTTTCAAATACTTCATAAACTCTTATCTCTTAATTCTTAATTCGTATCTTTTAATTCTACTTAAACTGCCACCAGTCGAGGCGGGTGTCGCCCTCGGTGTCACTAAAACAGAGGTAGAGGTCGTGCACGTCCGATGCACTTGAAACCTTTGCGTTAAAGGCTTTGTACTTCTCCACCGAACCCGTCTTAGAGATCACGGCCTCGCCAACCACGGGTCCGTTCTGGCCATCCAGTCGGAGGGTGACCTTACAGCTACCCGTAGAGGCGGCTGTGATGCAGAACTTCTTAGCACCATTGCCAAAGTCAACACCACGGAGCTTGATAAACTCACCGTCGTTGATGTCGTAGATATACATATTCTTCTTACCTGTCGAGAAGGGCATGTCGGCCACGACACCCGTGTTGGGAATGCCCATCTTCGCCGATTTCAGACCATAGCCCCAGGCCATCGTCTCTGCCTCTACCCGCTCATAAGGATTGAGCCAGCAGAGCTGCTTAAGGGGTTCCTGGTCGATCCAGTAGGGCACTTCCTGAATTGTACCGTCGGCATTGTATGTGATCTCTGCGGCAGAGACGGAACGACGCTCGTGGTGTGTGAACGTGTCGAGATGCATCAAGTCGTAACTCTGCCCGAAGATATAGGAATGTCCCTTGAAGTCGCAGATGCCAGGATGGTTACCACGGTCGCGGAGGGTAGGACGCATAATGTAGTTCTTCCATTCCCAGGGTCCTGTGGGTGAGTCACTCATGGCATAGCCAAGGGCCTCAGGACAGCAGGTGGAGGCATAAGCCACATAATACTTGCCATCTCTCTTATAAAACCACGGCCCTTCCTGATAGTGTTTGATATGCGGCAGTTTCGTCACTTCACCTTTCAGCGAGATCATATCCTCGTTGAGTGGGGCGTAGAATGTGTGTGGATTCCCCCAGTAGAGCCAGGCCTGTCCGTCGTCGTCGGTATAGACGGAGGGATCGATGTCGAACCAGTTGCTCTGGTCCCATACCAGCGGTTTGCCGAGGGGATCATGAAAAGGGCCGTAAGGGGAGTCTGCCACCAGCACACCGATGCCGTGTCCGTGGAGTGGGGCATAGAGGTAATATTTGCCGTTGCGCTCCACCGTCTGGATGGCCCAGGCACCATTTTCACGAGAGCGCCAGGGGAATTCCTTCAGCGAGGCCACGGCACCGTGCTCTGTCCAGTTCACCATGTCGGTGGTAGACCACAGCAGCCAGTCGTACATGAAGAAGCCTGCAGAACTCTTCTCGTTCACATCGGGGATATCCTCAGGCGAGGCATCGTGCGAGGTGAAGAGGAACAGACGGTCGCCTACCACCAGGGGTGAGGGGTCGGCTGTGTATTTCGTCTGGAAGAGGGGAAGGCTGATATTGATCTCACCTTTCGCGGCGGCCTGCAGCATCAGGGAGTCGAGAATCGACTCGAGGGCATGGCGACGCTCAGGCCACGTGTTATAGTCGTCGGCCTTGATAGTGTAGACTTTCATGTCGCAGGTCTTGTCCTTGCCTTGGCAACAAGCACCCTTGCCATCACAGCCTGTCATGATGCAGAATGGCGGCAGTTTCTTGGCGGCAATAAACTTATCCGCCATTACGTCGGCACCACCGATCTTAAACCAGCTCTCGATGGTGTCGTCCTTACCGGGAATCAGCCGGATGCAGAAGGCTGGCTCACCCTGTGCGGGACGATAGCGACCCACATGGTTGTTCAGGTCGTAGCTCACCACACCGTGCTCGATGTCGGCCATGTTCATATAGTTGAATGTGGCAGCGGGGTTGTTGCAGATGCTCGGCTTGAAACCCTTCGAGGGGGCGAGGTACATGTTCTGGGGGTCGGCCACGGGGGTACCGTCGACGAGGAAGTAATAGGTGAAGGCCTCGTAGATATGCTCTTCGACCTCTGCACTCCACACACCGTCGCTGTCACGCTGCATGGTGATGGGCTTGCCGAAGATCTCACCGGCCAGCTTCACCTCCTTGGCATCGGGGGCTTTCATACGGAAGATCACACTGTCGTACTTGTATTCGGGCGAGAGGATGGGACGGGGGAAGAGACGGGCCATCACACCAGCCGTGAACTGCGGTTCCTTGCCAGTGGCGGCGAGGGCAGGCTTCCCTTCCTTCATAGCCTGCTCGGCAGCCTCGGGCTTGAAGAGCAGGGGGAGGGTCTTGCTCAGGAAATACTTGGCGTTCATCCACGTATGACCATATTTGTCGTGGGTATATTCCTTCACACTGCGGATGCCATGGTCGTCGAGGAAGGCCATGTAGTCGCGGGCGTTGCCATAGAGGAAGTCATCGGTACCCACGCCGAGCCAGAACAGACGGATCTTACTGTTCGTATCGGCGGCGTTGTCATAGACTCCGGGGATGTCTGTCGAGGTGAACGAACTGTAGCTGCAGAGGTAGGCGAACTTGTCGAGATGACTCAGACCGTTGAAGAGAGCCTGGTTTCCACCACGTGAGAAACCGCCGATAGCACGGTGGTCAGCATCGTTGATGGTACGGTAATGACTCTCCACGTAAGGCATCAAATCGTTGTTCAGGTCGAGGCTGAACACATCACTCCCGAAGCGCGAGCCTGGTGCTCCGAACATGCCCGTTGGTGGTGTGGGCAGGAGTTTATAGGGGTTGCCGTAGGGCAGCACGACAATCATCTCCTCGGCCTTGCCCTCTGCCAAGAGGTTGTCGAGGATATAATTTACGCGACCTACCTTATAATAGACCTCCTCGGTATCGGTGGTGCCGCTGATGCAGTAGAACACGGGGTATTTCTTGTCCTTGTTCTCCTTGTACTTCGGTGGCAGATAGACCACAGCTTGGTTGGTGGCACCCAGGCTCTTCGAGTAGTAGTGGATGTACTCCAGCTGTCCGTGGGGCACATTCTTGATGTTGTGCGCCAGAGCCTCCTTGCCAGGAATCTCCAGCAGACTGTTCTTGAAGCCCTCATTGGGGAAATACTGGGGATTCTCAGGGTCCATCACGCTCACGCCGTCGACGATGAAGCAATAGGGATACATGTCGGGAGCGACGGGTCCGAGGGTGACAGTCCAGAGTCCTGTCTGGGTATCACGCGCCATAGCGTTGCGCCCTGCAAACTGTACATCGACCAGCACCTCCTTAGCCTGATCGTTCTTGTACAGGAACGTCACGGTACCGTCGGCATTACAGCGTGGCTGTGCCATGCTAACAGATACCTGACAAACGATAAATGATAAAGCTATCAGCAGTCTTTTCATAAG